>Ga0209512_1000454_pt1 | contig 67448 bp, 70 predicted proteins | sample frozenSSSSmetaG_FD_184142 | JGI IMG/M metagenome (GOLD analysis project Ga0209512, IMG submission 184142) | Glacier valley bacterial and archeal communities from Borup Fiord, Nunavut, Canada, to study Microbial Dark Matter (Phase II) -... | ecosystem: Environmental > Aquatic > Freshwater > Ice >...
TGAATGGTTAAGGGATGTACTCACCAGAATTCCTGACCATCATGCGAATAAAATAGAGTTACTGCTACCGCAGAATTGGGTCAATAGTGGCCAAAATGCCGATTCAGGTAGTTAGCCGTTGGCTTACATATGTTCGGAAATCAATATAAAAAACTTCAAACAGGTTTAGGGTTCTTTGTGGCACTGGATAACGGTCAATCGTTCGACGTTGATTGTGCTCAACTAATAATTAGGCCGTCTGAGGGCTTGCACTACATCTACTGTAAATGGCCTGTCTTGGGTGGTAATGGAAGTCTTATCTATTCCCAGGAGCTAATGAGCGACAACTCAGAAAACTACTATATCCTGATTACTTCAGGTACTTACGAACAATTAAATCTTAAATAGATGACTGAGGAAGATAAAAAAAAGCAGCCAACTGAGGCTGAATTGGATGCTATCATGAATGAGATACTTCCAATAGGCGAAAGGAAATATACACCTAAGCCGGGCGAAGCTTCACAAGAGGAATTGGATGAAATTTTTAAGCATATGAATATATGAGCGAATTAAAAGACAATGAAATATCGCCTCAGATGCAGGAATACATCAAATCTCGCAAACCAAAAAGCAACGAATTAGTGATACCGGAAGGCGTTTCTCCAGAAATGAAAGAGTACCTGGAAGATCAACACAAAAAGAATAACAAGTAAATGGAAAAGATTCTAATAAGCACCAATGAGAGCAAAGTTAACGACACATTATCTCAATGCCAGCACATTGCATTGGTAGCAAATGAGCTTAATTCTCAACTCAAGTCAGATATAGATAAGTCCTTTAAACTTACACCTGAATTAGTAAAGGATGTGATTAAAACCGGAGGTAAACAAATTGTACAGTCATATAGAGACGATCAAAGTAAAAAGCTGGATAAAGCCGGGCTTAGTGGTAAGATCAAATCAAATATGCTGCAAACTATTGACTGTGATATTTCCGATGATCTTTTAGGATTTCAAAGGAAGTTCACTGAAAGAGGTAGCTATATTATTTACGGATTAGATGTTATTCAATACCTGTCATTTACTGAAAATGGCATATCTGTTAATGAGGGGGTATTGAAGGCAATAAACGAAATGCATAGCGTGTATGTGGAAACTCCTGAGCAATTGGCTTTATACAATTCTCAACAAGCAGCCGTCAAAGCCCTGAATGAGTTAAGGGAAGTAACTAGGAAACAATTACCACACGTGTTTTTTAGAAGCTCAATGGAGTTTTATTCTAGCTACTTCGAATATAACGTGCAAGATGAGGCGGTAAGTGCCAGGGCTATTAATTACGGTTTATTCTAATGGAAAGGCTATCTCATAAAATGATAGGTAGGATTATAGAGGCATTAGATCCTGTAATGGTGGAGGGTATTATTAACGAATATTCTCCACTATCGGAAAATATTCAAATAGTGCCTAAAATTCATGAGAGGGTGATCAGCTTATTTCCTGATTTAGAAGAATACGACCGTGTAATATTATTCGTGGCCTTAGTCTATAGAATATACATTCCTGCATCATTTCTTAGCAAATCGACTCATAGCACAAGGGCACATTCCAGGCAAAAGTTACCTGCAGGCATTAGGGATTTAGCTGCATCATGTATAGGATATAGAAATTCTGAAATGGTTAATTATTTCAAAGATCATGCAGACCCGTTTGTGAAAAATCCAAGGTTTAGAGCTAAGATGAGAATTGTTACGGATGCACTAGGATTGACGGCACCATCATTAACATATAACTACGTAACCGAAGAATGAACACTATAGAAGTACCTAAGATTATCAGAAGAAAGTTAGCCTTTATTGAGGATTTGTGTAAAAAACGTGATATCCCTAGGTTAAGACAATTAAGAGATTATTCAAGAGATCTTAAAATAGATATCTACCACCATTCCGAGGGCACCGAGAGTTACTATCATGATACCGAAAAGAGGTATTACACAGAACCAGAAATTGCAGCTAGAGCAGACGAAAGTTTAGGAAAAGGTGAGTGGTCAATTTCGGTAGTATTACCGTATAAAGCCAACATAATTTTTACATCTGGAATGGCTAATGCAATGAAAAACAACTGATAGACACCAAGTAAGTGTACAAAAACATGCCTTAAATGGGCTTATATGCAACTAATTAAATAAACACATACACTATAACATACTAAAGAATGGCAAACGATAATAACAACTGGTACGATAATCCAAGTATGCCTAAAATTATTCGCAGGAAAATGAAACTCGTTTCCGATCTGCTAAAGAAAAATGATGTTGTCGGCCTAAGAAAATTAAGAGATAGCTGGACAAATGTTAAAATTGGAATTTTCCATAATGCTTTAAAATCGGACAAGTACTACAACGACATTGACGGCAAGTGCTATTCTATGGAAGTTATCAAAAAAGACACCGAAGGGATCAAAGCGGACGGAGCGTATCCCGTGAACGCAATTATTCATTACCCTGAAGGAACAGTTCTACCACCAACACAATTAATAAACTAAAATATCTATGCTAAGTATTGAACCAAATTTTAACATGAAGAATATTGAAGACTATATTAACAAGACCTTCAATGAATGGGTAGAGGATATCGCGGATACAATGTTTGACGCAGGCAAAATTATAGTCGATAGAGCACGGGCACAAACTAAAGCAGAAGGAGGTTTTGGAAATATCACATATAACCTAAGGTCTTCAATTGGATGTGTGGTTGTAAGTAATCATCATATTAAAGATGAGCATGTTTATTTTCCTAAAATCGGCAAAGGTGATGAAGGGCATGCAGCAGGTATCGCTTATGCCAGGGAGCTTGCACTTTTAATGGATGATGGCGAAACCTTCTTGATCTTCGTTGCAGGAATGGAATATGCTTCGATTTTAGAAGATAACGAGATCGATGTAATATCAGGATCATGGGAAAAATTCGATAAACAATTTAAGGCTTTGCTTAGAAAATGAAGGATTGCTTTGATATAGTTTCAGATGTTGTTTCACTAATTGATGTACCCGCTGTTCATTCAGTTATTACGGGTAAGATCTGGAAACATTTCATGCCAGGCAATCGCGAAGCATCTGATATTATAGTTAAAACACTTTTTTGTAGCAATGATGCGATTCAGCACGGCATTGTTAACGTCAAAATACATTGCCCGGAAATATTAAGTGGTGGCCAATGGATCGGCGATCTCAAGGCAATGAATACTATTTCAGAAGTTCTAACACAGTTATTGGACAATAGGTACGCTGAAAGCTTTTGGCTCGATATAGATAGGCAAAACGTTTCCAGGACTTTAGATGGAAAGAGTATGTATGTGATCAGGTTGCATTACTATTCATACAACGCAGAATATAAAAACATTTAACAATTAAACAATCATAATATGTCAATACACTTTATAGTACTAGAGGCCAAAGGTAAAAGACTGCTTGCAATAGCAGATAAAAGAATGGGAAAAGGTGTTTCTCTGCATGGTGAATTGGTCCATTGGGAGCATGTTCATGACAACTGCTTGAAGCTTCAACCTATCACAGATAAGCTCTATTTAAAAGGAGGTACAATATCAGATATGAGCGATGTTTTTTACCAACAACTATTAACAGTCAAAGACAAGAAACCTTCTGAGATTTTGGAGTTTGCCTCTAAAATAGACAGAGAAGTTAAGCCGAAATTCTGGGGAGCAGCCCACAACGAGGCTACTATTTTCGGAAATTATGATGACGGAAGGTTGTTCGTATGGATAGGCAAAACTGATGGCACCTATGAATTGAGATTTGGAGCTGAAAACACTGAAATAGATTATAGTGGTGGGCTTTATCCTGAAACGAGTGATAGGGCACTTAAAGCATTAGCCAGGCATCTTAGAGATCACGGAACCAACAGCCCAGACGATATGAAGCAAGCAATGGTTGCTGGGGTGCGGTTTGCCGCCTCGATTGACAAAGCGATCAGTGCAACTTATGATTTTATTACGCTCGAAGATGAGACAGAAAGCGCACCAAATGAAAGACTTTTGTTAACAAGTCAAACTGGTAAGCGGGTTTCTATAACTGGAGCGGAAAATAACATTAGGATTTTCAATGACTCTGAGCAGGTCTTGATCGAAGCCGACGACGACAGCGCAATTGAAGGAATGTATTATACAGAGAATCCACCTGTAGTATTACCCGGAGGGGCATACCCAAAGGATTATTTAGGTTCTCAAAATATGGGGGATGGATCTTTTAGGTATTACTACAGTACATTGGGGCCGGGCGTATCCGTTGGCGTTTCTCCCACTGATGCAGATGGTTACAGTACATTAGGCCGTAAAGAGATCTTTACAAACGGCAAATTTAGAGCGGCCAACGCATTAGGTACTCAGCAATCTACCTTAGATCAAACCGGATTGGTAACAACTGGTAATCTATATGTTAATGGAACAGTTGAGCTAAAAGCCGGTATCAAGTTCACTGGAATAGGTGGTACATCTGGTGATAGTGCTTTACGGATTGATGCTACAGGGCAATTGTATAGGGCGTAACGTAGCTACAAATAACATACAAAAAAGCCCCTACATTTTTTTTGCAGGGGCTTCATTTATTTTAGCTTTAGTAGTATCAATGGTGGGATTGATTCCGGCAATACGCGATCAGGTTTTACCGGGTGCTTATATATAATCTCGGGTCCTGTAATGGCTTCTTTCGTGCAAGAGGCCGTCAATACAAACGATATTATTAAGATGCAATTTATTAGAATTTTCAATGTCCGATTTTCAGACTTTGCCTTAAGTACCTCAATTGATTTTTCCATTTCCTCCTTAAGTCCCCTTTCATACGATTCTGCATCCGGGGATCCTATCATTTCAATTACGAATAACATCTGTTTTTCTAACTTAGCCACTTTGTTTTCAAGTTGTTCGATTTTAGCTTTATCAGTTAACATGAAAGACCTCCTTTCTCGAAATCATACTTTTCACCTTCAAGAGTGTCCAAATCTCTAATAAGAATGTTAAGGTCATTAAACTTGTTTTGAATAGTCTCTGAGTGCTTGTTTAAGATTCTGAATAGAGAGGTCACCATTTTATAACTCCTAAAGATATCCGCAGACTCATTTGGTCTGTCCTTAAGCAATCTTTCAAATGCCCAATCGATATGCGTGTAAAAATGTGTAAATGAGTCAAAATCTACTAGCTTATCAAAAATCTCTTGAAGATTGCAAGATTCAGCCTGTAGCGCGGTGTAATCAACCTCTGATGTGTCTCCATCCCTTAATTGAGAATCAACACATAATGCATTAATAATCTTAATTCGATCAGCACCAAGGACTGAATAGGCTTCAGGGTTAAATGGTGAATTGACAATGATTTGATCAGCTGCAACCTGAGAAGGGAGCTGGTTGTTTTCTTGTTTACTAATGGTAGTTCGCATAACTGTAAGTAAAAAGTATCCGGGTTGCTGCGAACTACCATTAGTCTCTTCACAGAGAAAAATTGAAATGAGGGACTACCTCTCAACCCGGAATATTGTTAGAAATTAATTAGCTGTGTTGTGTCTCTGTTAAATGTGAAAAAATGGACTATTAGTAATTCGCACGAGTAAGGTGCAAACTAAAATCATAATTTCCAAATTAATTTTTCAGATACGTATCAGACTTAGATGCTTAGTGTATGTTACACACTATAGAAAATATTTAAAATAGCTGCCTTCAATAGATCCGGGGGCTATCTTATTAATTGTTTGAAACAATAGTGTATTGATGAGATATGTATTCGCTTGTAAGCTTATTTATTTTAACAATGCCTTTCCCTTTAGATGATTCACCGCTAGCTGATATAGATAAATAATTCTTGCCAATTGCTTCTGATCGTAAAGCTATAGTACTATCCCAATAAGCTATTTGACTTGATACTAGGTTCCATGTTTTAACTTCAGTCATCGTAACACCTAAATGTTTACCCATATTACTTTTATTTGTTTCGTAAGTTAGATAGGCTGTAGATAGATCTGTAGTTGCTCCATAATACCTGAAGTTCCTAACGAAAGCTCCAGCATACAGTTTTTTATCTTTAAAATAATATATGTAATTACCAGAGTTACGATCAAAAGTTATAGTAGCTAATCCTTGATTATTTGGGGTTATTGAAGGTATACCAATCAAAGTTTGATTTTCTGTACCACCATTGTCACTTTCAGATACAGAAATTAAAGGTTCACTATCACCCCAATTTCCAAATTGAAAGTCACCTGCTACCGTTGTGTACTTTTTTTCGAAAGTGTGTTTTTCACTAGCTCCACGGCTAATTGATAGTGTAATTGTATAAGTACCTAATTCGGATGAGTAATTTTTAACCGACTTATATTCGGGACCAAAAAGAGTCTTCCCAAATTGTTGTCCATTAAAAAAGATCTTCCATTCATAGTTAATGTTACCCGTTGAGTCTGTTAAAATTGCATTAAAAATGGTTCTTTGGCCGATGACTGGAGATTCTTTACTAGCTGTTATGTTGCTAATTTCGAACTTTTTTAAACCTTCAGGCTGAGTTTCAGGGTTGGATGAATCTTTTTTGCTACATCCTATAAATAATGCGCAAAGAGTGAGTAACGTTAATAACTGTCTTTTCATATTGAAGCGTTTCAGATTATTTTTTAATTGACGGCCAATGTATAAAATTAAATGAACAATGAGCGTGATGTTTAATCACTTGTTATGTTCATTAATAATTTTTAAAGCTGTATTGGCATAGTTAAAATTGTCACACCACTTTTTACAAACCCTGGTTACTTTGTCGCTTACATATTTTTCAAGATCATAGTCATACTTTACCATAGCAAAGTTACCTTGGTAAATATCGATGTATTCACTAAGATTTTGTTCCTTGTATTTTCTCATCAGGACTTCAATGTCCTCTTTGATTAAATCAACAGAAGGGAATGGGAAGTCTGTACTATTTATATTAAAGATAGCGTCTGACACCTTAAAGGTTTTTTTCTTTTTGCTTCCGACCTTTACTTTTTCTGTAGCGACTACCTTTTTGACGAATTGTTCTTCCTCTGACTTTAATTTCATGTAGCGTGGAAGATTGACGTTCCTAACTTTAAGTTCCTTAGCTAAAGCTAGAAGGTCATTCCTGTTATAAAAATACTCCCGGCCCTGTTTGTAATAGTTGCTGAACTCAAATTCATGCCTTATAAAGCTTCCAATATTACCATGGCACGTATCGAATATATCATAAAGTTCACTTTCTGCAATCCATTTATCACGCAGCTTAGTTAACCTAATATATTCACCAGTAGCCTTATTGATTGCTTCATAGGATAGTTGCTCAGGTCTAGGATAGTCAGATGTTTTTGCAAGATATACTATGGCGTCTCTCAGTTCTGATAATTCTTTTTTGATTTGGTCGTCCATAGTAGAATATTATAGATATTAAATCAGTCTGTCTCAATACTGTATGTTATTCAGTATGTAGCAAAAAATAACCCCTTGTAATTGTTACATTATCAAGGGGTTATATGTTAATCGGTACACCCAATAGGATTCGAACCTATGACCTACGGTTTAGAAAACCGTTGCTCTATCCAGCTGAGCTATGGATGCATATCCTTTTACAGAAGTCGCAAATATAGAGGTTAAGATGTAAATCCGCAAGGGTTATATTGATATTTTTTTGTGCGGAAACCGTTCCACGTAAGAAGAAATCATGTGTAAAATGTAATCGTTTGACTGATAAGGCTGTAAAGATGTCTTCAGCATTTCAGGTTTTGTTATATCACTGTGATTCGAGATATAGCCCATTCCATAAAAGATGCCTTTCTCTACTAACAAGCAACTCTGCTCATCCTCATTTCTTCCGGTATCAATAACGGCGTAGGAGGGAAGCATCGATTTTAACTGATTAAGCGCATACTTTACCCGTACATTGTAAGAAGCAGCAGACTCTTTATTTAAACATGCACCAGCACATTGACCTTCGTCATGACCAGTACAAGCGTTGCGGTTAGTTTGTACAAAACATAGTTTTTCACACAAAAGATGTTCTTTTATCAAAAGCCTTAGCAAATTATGACCTTCTAGAATCGTGTCGAAGCTATATAGTGCTGTAGTTTGCTTTTTGTATTTATCTATTCCAAGCCTTAAATATCCCTTTTGGTCTTCGAAATGATACAAGCCGTATTTCTGGCTAAAGCTTTTTAGCGCTCTGTTAAATGGTGGCCATAGTTTCTTTATTTCTGACGCCTCCAAAATGAAGGCCATTAATTCTGTTCCACATTCCTCATAATCTATGTTATGGATCTCTTTAAGAAAATTCTGACGTTGTCTGCTTGTACTATTCCCAGTAAAGTGAGAACATACCCGTTTGCGCAAATTCTTCGCCTTTCCAACGTAGATCACTTTTCCTTTTTGATCTTTGAAATAGTAAACACCCGTTGTTAATGGTAGCTTTTCTACCTCGGATTTCTGAAGATTTGCTGGAAGGATGTGATCTTTGGAGAACTTGTTTAATGCAGTATTAATATGACCATTGCAGTCGCAGTTTAAAAGATGTGTAAGCAGTATGGCGGTTGCATCAGCATCACCTCCAGCCCGGTGGCGGTTATTGAGCTGGATCTTCAAATCGTTGCAAAGCTTTCCTAAACTGTAGGAACGGTGCCCCGGAATAATTTTGCGGCTCATTCTTACCGTACACAATTTTTTACATTGCAACTGATAGCCTTCCAAAGCCAACTGGTGACGAACAAAAGAAAAGTCAAAGTTAACATTATGGGCAACAAAGATCTTATCGTTCAACAGCCCGTAGATTTTTTCGGCGACCAAATTAAATCTGGGTGCAAATTCAACCATTTCATTACTGATACCAGTAAGCGCCTCAATGTGTGAAGGTATTTCTTGAATTGGGTTAATAAGCGTCTCATAGCGATCAATGACCTTTAATCCATCATGAATTATTATGGCGATCTCAGTAATCCCATTGCCAGAAGCAAATCCTCCTGTTGTCTCAATATCTACAACTGCGTATAACATCTACCTGATTTAATCATGTGTAAATATGCTAATAAAATTAGCATTAAGATAAAATATTAAAAAAAATGGCAATTGGCATGTTTATGGCTTATGTGTGGAAACAAGGATGATACAAGTAACTAATAGAAGTTGAGAAGGATACTAGCTGTAGATGATGACAATGATATTGTTGATATCATAAAAATCATACTGGAAGATGAAGGTTATGAGGTGTCAACCCTGACAAACGGACGGGAAGTCATGCAGGCAATTTCTCTTCAACGCCCAGACCTTATTTTGCTTGACGTTATGCTTGGTGGAATCGATGGAAGAGATATCTGCAGGGCTATCAAAGGCGATGCATTATTAATGGACATTCCAATTGTGATGATATCAGCAAGCCACAATCTACACAACCTTTTAAATGAAAAAGGTTCTCCAAATGATTTCCTTGCTAAACCTTTTGATATCGATAATCTCATAAAAAAGGTTAATGCTCAATTCATCGCCTAATCATAGTTGTACTAATTAGTATATCTTTTCAATTTTTGCTGTACTGATTTCAGTGCTATACTAAATCACTACTTGAATTTCAATCGGGTTGCTGTGTTGATCGCTAATTAAATTACCCTTTAACGCTATTCTTCTGCTGATTCTGGTTTGTGCAGACATTCGTTCCTTTTTATCTAGTTCTGTTATCGCAGTAATAATGTTGTTTGACGTGTATCGTTTTCTTAATTAACAAAATGTTGTTTTAAACTTGATGTTAATGAAACATTTAATTGGCAGATTTGTTATGATCTCACTAACCAAATTCGATATGTTAAGCGACTATTTAAACTTCCAGTTTGATATACAAGGAAAGCCTATTAAAGGTTTCTGTATGCGAATTCAAGATGACTTTCACGAAACCTATGCTGTAATAGTAGATGGCTATCACTCTTTTTGCGTTTGGACCGATAGTTCTTCAACTTGGAGAATATCCAAGAATGCATCAGTTGAACCTACGGTTCTTCAACGGATAATAGCTGAACTTTCTACTAGCAAGCAGGGTAGCCTAGTCTGATTATCCGAAAAAAAGATAACACAACCCGATCGCCGTGCAAATCCCGACGAGGTCTGCCAGCAGCATTGCACCAATTGCATACCTTGTGTTTTTGATATTCACTGCACCAAAATATACGGCAACAACATAGAAGGTTGTATCTGATGAGCCTTGCAAAATGCTCGACAACCTACCAGGGAATGAATCTGCGCCAAAAGTCGTTATCGTATCAACCATCATTCCCCGGGCACCTCCTCCGCTTAGCGGTCTTATTAGTGCGGTAGGAATTCCATCTATAAATCTTGAATCAGCGCCAAAAGCGGTACAAACGTATTTCAAGCCAGTTATCACGATCTCAAACGTTCCACTTGTTCTTAACAGGCTTATCGCTATGAGCATACCAACCAAATAGGGTATAATTCTGATAGCGGTTTCAAATCCACCTTTTGCTCCGTCAATAAAGGCATCGAAAACGTCAATGTTCTTATAAACACCGCCCAGCACTATGAGTAAGAAAATAAGCAACAATAGGCCGTTACTCAATATTCCTGAGAAGGATTGAAGTGCTGCCGTATTCAAACTCACAAGGTATAGGACGAGAAGCGCAATGATAATGGATAAACTTAAAACCCATCCAAGGATTGCGGGTTGCAATAAGTTTATTTTTTGTTTGAAGGAGACGATCATCATAGCCGCCATGGTTGCCATAAAAGTCGCAATCATACAGGGGATAAATATATCGGTAGGGTTGACTGCATTTAACGAAGCACGTATTGCGATGATACTGACTGGTATCAGTGTAAGGCCAGATGCATGAAGACACAAAAACATGATCTGCGCATTCGAGGCCGTGTCTTTATTAGGGTTTAGTTCTTGCAAGCTCTCCATCGCTTTTAAACCAAACGGAGTGGCTGCATTGTCAAGACCTAACAAATTAGCTGAAAAGTTCATCACCATGTGCCCCGTCGCTGGATGTCCATTTGGAATATCTGGAAAAAGCTTGGAAAAAAAGGGACCTATAATTTTCGACAGCAATCTAATCCCTCCAGCACGCTCTGCAATACTCATGAATCCCATAAATAAAGCCATGATGCCTATTAATTTTAAACAAATATTTACGGCCGTCCAGCAGGTTTCTATAACACCATCAACCTTAAGTGGGTTAGTAGCGTCATCTGCTTTTCCTATAATCATCCAGTTGAAGATATCAGATTGCCCAAAAAAGAAACATTTAATGGAGCCAACTACGATTGCTACGATGATAAAGGCAGACCAGATTCTACTTAACGCCATTTGCTTATTTTTGAGGTTTAAATTAAGGTAATTACACTAAGATTCCATTAAAGAGCGATAAAATAATTTTATCGTCTTCAAGAAGGTTCAGATTTGCCAGCGAATCTATTGATATAAACTCATTAATTTTTAGTCCAGGGCTTTCGTAAGTTTTGTACGCATTAGCGTAACGTAAATCTCCGATGTCTTTAACATAGAAAAGTTTTTGCATTTTATGATTTGACGCATTATAAATTTCCTCGTAATTCAAACCCACACTAGTTAACAACTCATTAACTAATACTATATGAATCAATACATGAAATAGCTGTTTGTCATTCTTTGGAATATTTAAATATTGCTTGATATCCTTTTGCTTGAAAGACCCGGAAGAAATAGAAAGTATTCTCAATGTTTGGTAGTTTGGTGGTATAAAAAGTGGAAAAAAGCGTGTAATTTAACTTGCACGGCAATTTTTACATTTTTAGCGGAAATTTGGTCATAAAAAAAGCATCCCTGAGGATGCTTTTGATGTCATAGGTTGTTATTAACTATCTTTCTTTTGCTTCAGCTGATTTTGTTGACGCATGTAGCCATCTAATCTTGCCTGAAACTTTGATTTCTTTTTCTGGTCAGCAGGCTTTGCTTTATTGTCTTGCAAAGTTTTGTGAATCTTGTCATCATCAACCATTGACTTGATCAGAAATTGTTGAGCAAATGTCAACATATTTGCAAGGAAGTAGTAATAGTTAAGTCCAGCAGGATAGCTGTTCAGTACGCCAAGGAATACAATTGGCATAATATAGCCAATGTATTTCATCTGACCGGTGGCACCAGATATCTGATTGTTGAAATAAGTGTAAATTAGAGTCGAGATTGTCATCAGGATACACATTAAACTCAAGTGGTTTCCAATGAATGGAATAGCAACTCCGAATTTAATGAAATCATCATAGGTAGATAGATCCTTCATCCATAAAAAGCTTTGACCCCTCAATTCGAAAAGGTTGGGGAAGAAAAAGAAGAAAGCCATCACAAAAGGTAACTGCAGCAGCATGGGAAGGCATCCACCTATAGGATTAACGCCGACTTGCTTATATAGTTTCAAATATTCCTGTTGTAAAAGGGTAGGATTATCATCGCCAACTTTCGCTTTGATCACATCCATTTCTGGCTTTAAGATTCTCATCTTAGCCATAGACAAGTAGGACTTGTAGGTAAGCGGAGACATCGCCAATTTAAGCGCTACAGTTAAAAGTAGAATAATCAAACCATAATTCCAGCCAAAGCTTTCTAACCAATTGAAAACAGGAAGCACGACAAATCTGTTAATATATTTTAATGGCCAATATCCCATATCTACTTGCTTCTCTATTTCATGTCCCTGAGCTTTAAGTGTGGAGAACTTGTTGGTTCCGAAATAAAAGTTCATTGGGTATGTTTGTGAAGCAAGCTGGTTAAATTGCAACTGCATGTTAGCAGCGTACCATTTTATTTCACCAGGCTTAGTACTCACTTTCACCTCTAAATCTCCTTTTTCAAAAGGAGATTTAGGGATAAGTACAGCAGAGAAAAAGTGTTGTTTGAACGAGAACCATTCGATTTTACCTTCTTTAAGTTCCTCTTTCTCATCTTTAGCTACATTTAGATGATTCGGGTCATGATCAATATATTTGTAATAAGGTGCAGAATAGCGTTGCTCATTTGACACAGATTTCTCTTGCTCAAGCAATATAGTTTCCCAATTTAACGAAATTGAATTTCCCTGAATAACCTGGTTCATTCCATTAAGATTGATTTTCATAGCAAGATTATTGCTGTTCGGTTTCAAATCATAATTGAATTCGATGAATTTATCTCCTTGATAATTCGCTTTCATACTTAAGGCTGTCCCGGTTTTTGTAGCTACAAAGAACAGCTCATTTGTACTTACCATCTTGCCGCCTATATTAAGATTAAGGCCAAACTTATTTTGACTTCCATCAAATAAAATCACTGGCTTACCCTCATAGGTTTTTTGACCTTTAACTTGTACCGATAAAATCTTACCACCCTTATTGCTAAAATTAATCTTTAGGCTTTCGTTTTCAAGAATTGAAACAGCTTCTTTTCCAGCAAGGTTATTACCAAACGGCCCTTTAAGTGTTGCTGAATCTAGTGTTGGAGTTGCCACTGGCACAACAGTATTGGGAGCATTAATCGTAACTGCAGATTTAACTGAATCTGCAGTTAATCTTTCTTTTTCTTTTTTAATATCAACTTCAGAAGGTTTAAAAAAGTAGAACGAACCTGCCAGAACGATCATGATCAGGAACAGTCCTGTAAAAGTATTTCTATCCATTATTATTAGTTAAACGCGTATTATTTGATTTTCTTCTTCGTAAACTCAACCGCGGCGGCGACAAATTTAACAAAAAGTGGGTGAGGATTAGCAACAGTTGATTTTAATTCAGGGTGAAATTGTCCGCCTACAAAGAATGGATGATTTTTAAGCTCTACAATCTCAACAAGCTTGCTTTCAGGATTGGTACCTGAAGCAATCATTCCAGCTTCTTCATAGCGACTTAAATAAGCATTATTAAACTCATAACGATGCCTATGTCGTTCTGTAATATGCGGTTTACCGTAGGCTGCAAATGCTTTACTTCCTTTTTTAAGATCGCAGGCATAGGCACCCAATCTCATGGTACCACCTTTGCTAGTCACGTTTTTCTGCTCTTCCATTATATTGATCACCGGATTTTCGGTATTTTCATCAATTTCTGTTGTATTTGCCGCAGTAAGGCCTAGAACATTGCGACCGAATTCTATAACCGCACATTGCATTCCAAGACAGATGCCGAAGAAAGGAATATTATTTTCGCGAACATATTTGATCGCATCAATTTTTCCTTCGATACCTCTGCTACCAAATCCTGGAGCGACTAAAAGACCGTCGAGGTGACCTAACTTTTCCCTCACATTGTCTGGATAAACTCCTTCAGAATGGATGTATTCTACTCTTACTTTGCATTCATTCCTTGCACCAGCGTGGACAAATGATTCAGTGATCGACTTATAAGCATCAGGGAGTTCGACATACTTACCCACTACGCCAATGACAACTTCAGAAATAGGATTTTTTAGGCGACCCAAAAAGTCCTTCCAGCTTTCCATATCAGGTTCATTCTTTTGAGCAAGCTTAAGCTTACTTAATACCGTCTTATCAAGTTGTTCCTTCATCATCAGCAAAGGAACATCATAAATTGTTGAAGCATCAATGGACTCAATAACCGCATTTACGTTCACATTACAGAATAGTGCAATCTTTTTTCGAATGTCCTGATTGATGGGATGCTCTGTACGACAAACCAGAATGTCTGGTTGAATACCGTATTCAAGCAGTGCTTTTACAGAATGTTGAGTAGGTTTAGTCTTTAGCTCTCCAGCTGCAGCAAGGAAAGGGATCAAAGTTAAGTGGATTACAATAGCATTGTTGGCGCCTACTTCCCATTTAAACTGACGAACAGCCTCAATGAAAGGCAGAGATTCAATATCACCTACAGTTCCGCCAAGCTCAGTTATAATGATATCATATTTACCACTTTCACCAAGGATGCGCATGTTTCTTTTAATTTCATCAGTGATATGAGGGACTACCTGTACCGTTTTACCAAGATATTCACCAAGTCGTTCTTTGTTAATTACGTTTTGATAGATTCTTCCGGTTGTAATATTATTTGCCTGGGATGTAGGAACGTTTAAAAATCTTTCGTAGTGACCCAGATCAAGATCTGTTTCTGCACCATCTTCGGTCACATAACACTCGCCATGCTCGTAAGGATTTAATGTTCCGGGATCGATGTTGATGTAGGGATCGAATTTTTGAATGGTTACACTATAACCTCTTGCTTGTAGAAGTTTAGCTAATGAAGCGGAGATGATGCCCTTACCTAAAGAGGAAGTAACACCGCCCGTAACAAAAATATACTTAGTCATGTTGTGAGTTTGTGATATAAAGTAAGTGTTAAAACACAGACTTTATTGTTTTTGTACGGGATACAAAGCTAGTAAATAAATGCAGTTTTCTTGAATTAATAAAGATTTTGCAACAGAGGTGTAAGCTGTTCAGACTGAAAAACTTATAGTCTTACTTACGTTGAAACTATGGTGGGACTAACAGAAATCAAGATATTAAACAATAAATGCCCGGATGAACCGGGCACTTATTAAAATATATTTGGTTAGAATATGTTGTTAAAAAACTAATATTTAATGGTTGATCTTTTAAATGTACATAATAGAATACGAACATTATAAATTAATTTAAAATATTTTAATTCTTTCGAATGAAAGTTTTAAACTATTTGCAACAGTTATAGTAGACTTTCACCTCATTTTCTTTGGCAGACCAGCCAATATAAATCTTATCCTCTTTACCGAGTCGATAGAAAAAACCATTCAATCCGCTTCTTCTCAACTCCTCATAGAAAGCAAGGTCAGGAACATTTTTGTCTGGTGTTTCCATTTCTGTAATTGCCGGCTCCATGAAATTCTCTTCATCAAAAAAACGACTAACTTCTGATTGTAAGAATGTAGCTTGATTTTTCCCTTTTTTCAAGTCGATAGTAGCGTCGTAGTTTTTTAATAACGTAGCTGATGGAATATTCACCTGATATATTTCTCTTCCTTTTGAGTTGGTTATTCTGAAATCTAGTTTTTGGCTGTCTAAATTTGTACCACTTACCTTCACTGTAAAAGTATCTGCAAGAAGACTGTCACTAAACTTCTTCAAAACCTGACTTTTTATACCTGCGATTTGAGCAGTTCCCTCTCCATCTTGATCATTACAACCAAGATTGATTAGAAAAGGAAACAATATTATAAGCTTAAGTACTTTCATAAGCCACTTATTTTACTTAAATCTTCAGGTGTGTCAATTGCTATACTTTCAATCCTTGTTATTCTAGTCTTAATTCGATAGCCAGCTTCGATCCATCGCAACTGTTCTAGGCTTTCAGCAAGCTCAAGACTTGAAGCCTTCAATTTCGTGATGCTTTGCAGCGCCTGAACAGTATAGCCGTAAATCCCAATGTGTTTAAAAAAAACTCCCCTTTCTAGCCATTCAGTTTTAACCACGTTTCTTAAAAATGGAATGGTTTGTCGGCTGAAATAGATTGCTTCATCCAGATCGTTCAAAATTACTTTTGGAATATTTTCATTGAAAAGATCTTCCTGAATATCTATCCTTTTTATCAATGTTGCCAATTGAACAGTATGGTCATAGAAGCATGAAGCTAGCAAATCAACCTGTAAAGGATCGATGAAAGGCTCATCACCCTGAATGTTGATTACGGAATCGAAGCCCGTTAGTTTATTTATTACCTCTGCACATCTGTCTGTACCACTGATGTGTGTATTGGCCGTCATCACAAACCTTCCGCCAAACCTGGTCACTTCCTCAGCAATGCGATCATCATCGGTCGCTACAACGACATCTGCAAGCAAAGTCGACATACTGGCTTGCTCATAAACACGCTGGATCATACTCTTCCCTTGTATTTGCACCAGAGGCTTTCCAGGAAACCTAGTTGAAGCAAATCTTGCGGGTATGATACCAAGTATTTTCATTTAAAATAATCCGTTTATTTCTGCGTCGATAGCTTGGATAATGGTGCCAAGATCCTCGGGAGAATTTGTAAAGTCAAGTTTGTCTTTGTCTAAAATAAGCAGCTTTCCCAATTTATAATCTTTGATCCATGCTTCATATTTTTCATTCAACTTAGATAGGTAGTCGATTCTGATACTTGCTTCGTATTCACGACCCCGTCGTTGGATGTTGTTAACTAGTGTCGGTACAGATGCTCTAAGATAAACCAATAGGTCTGGTGGCTTGATAAATGAGGTGATGTTCGCAAATATTGCTTTGTAGTTTTGATGATCTCGCGAAGTCATCAAGCCCATTTCATGAAGATTATCCGCAAAGATATGGGCATCTTCATAAATCGTACGATCCTGAATCACATTTCTGTTAAAGTTCTCAATGTCTACGATTTGTTGAAATCTGCTGTTCAAAAAATAGATTTGAAGGTTGAAGCTCCAGCGCTTCATGTCGCTATAAAAGTCTTCTAAATAAGGATTATTGTCAACCGCCTCATATAGGGCTTCTGAATTATAATGTTTTGCCAGTAAACTTGTTAACGTCGTTTTTCCTGCGCCGATATTTCCAACTATTGCTATGTGCATATGTATTTGTTATAACTAAATGTGTTTGATCGACAACGAAAGTAAGGTAGTAATTTTACTTTAAATGTTAAAAGGATTTAAATCCGATAAGTGATCTAACCTCTTTAATCGTCTTCTGCGCACTCTCTTTTGCTTTTTCTGCGCCCCGCTTTGCTACTTTAGCGAGGTAAGTATTATCTTCTAATAGCGCCTCAATCCGTTCTCTGATCGGAGAATTAAAAACTATCATATCCTCTGCCAATTGCTTTTTAAAATCACCATATCTAATGGCCATACCATTGTACAGGCTATCAAAATGAGCGAGGGTATCAGCAGATGAAACAATCTTCATCAAGTCAAACAAGTTTTGAACAGCTTCAGGCTTAGATTGATTCTCTGTAATCGGACCTCCATCTGTAACTGCTCTTGACACCTTTTTGCGAATAACCTCCGCCGTGTCAGCAAGATATATGCAACTGATATCACCCTCAGACTTGCTCATTTTACCTTTTCCATCCAAGCCAGGAACTTTAACCAGGTTTTCTGAATAATTAAAAGCAAAAGGTTCAGGGAAATATTCTGCATTATACAGTCGATTGAATCTATTGCCGAAAGTACGAGTCATCTCTAAGTGCTGTTCCTGATCCTTTCCAACAGGAACTTTTGTAGCCTTATGCAATAATATATCAGCAGCCATTAATGCCGGGTAAGTAAGCAATCCTGCATTAACATTATCTGGCTGAGACCTTATTTTATCCTTAAATGAAGTGCTTCTTTCCAGTTCTCCTAAGTAGGCGATCATATTTAAATACAGGTAAAGCTCTGTAACTTCAGGTACATCCGATTGGATGTATATTGTGCTTTGTTCAGGGTCGATGCCGCAAGCAAGATACTCTACTAAAACGTGCCTTACATAACCATGTAAGTCTTGGGGAGTTGGGTGGGTAGTTAAAGAATGCATATCTGCGATAAAAAAGAAACAATTGTAATCATATTGCATCTTCACAAAATTCGTAACGGCACCAAAATAATTTCCAAGGTGTAATTTACCCGTCGGACGTATTCCGCTAACTACAGTTTCTTTCATGGGTCGAAATTAATAAAAAACGATAAGTTGGCAGGTTATAATTTCAATTTTTGTAATATTGAATTCATGATAAGAATTCTAAGGAAGATTCACTGGTTCTACTCCATACTGGTAATATTCATCTTTTCTCTCCTATTCTACCCAGTTTATTATCTATTTTCAAGTAATGAAAGGTACTATAATCTGCTAAACAGTTCTCGTCAGTTACACAGTCGAATATGTAGTTTATTTATGGGGGTATTCTATAGATTTGAATATGAGGTTAAACTAAATAGAGGGCAGAATTATGTCTTTTGCGCCAATCATAGTTCTAATCTCGACATTATGATTTTATGTATCCTGGGGAGAGGAAGATTTCATTTCCTGGGTAAAGAAGAATTGCTGAATAATCCGGTATTAAAGCTGTTCTTTAGAACGATTGACGTTCCGGTGAATCGTGATAGCAAGATGTCTTCATTTAAGGCCTTTAAAAAAGTTGGCGAGAATCTGGATAATGGAATGAGTCTCATCATTTTTCCAGAAGGGAAGATTGATGAATATCACTATCCGCCCATTCTGCAACCTTTTAAAAACGGACCGTTTCGGCTCGCCATCGAAAAAAACGTTCCTATAGTAGCTGTGAGTTTACAAGATGTCTGGAAGAAAATGTGGGATGATGGATCGAAACACGGAACCAGGCCAGGGCTTTGTCACGTCTACATACATAAGCCCTTAGCAACTGCAGAATTCAAAATTGAAGATTCAGATATGTTGAAAGACCGTATCTTTGCAATGATAAATACGAAAATCTCAGAATGATCATAGACAAGCAGACCATTACTAAAGTTGCAAATCTTGCCAGAATCGAAATACAAGAAAATGATGTCGAAGAGTTGATCATGGACATGAACAAGATTTTAACGTTCATGGAAAAGTTGAATGAACTGGACACAAATGGAGTAGAGCCTTTAGTTTACATGAACTCAGATGAAAATGTATGGCGAGAAGATTTGGTAAACCAGGAAATCACCGTAGAAGACGGACTTAAGAATGCGACACTTCATAATGACCGCTTTTTTCTTGTACCGAAAATCATCGAAAAGTAAATAAACTCTTTAATTAGTTCTGTAAATTGTAACATAACCACCCTTGTAGCGATCTAAGCCTAAACAACACCAATGAATAAAGCATTAATTAATATTAAAGATATAGGCCGTAAGTACGTGATAGGTTCGGAGGTGATTCATGCTTTGAAGTCAGTTTCCCTGGATATTTTTAAAGGGGAGTTCGTTGCCTTGATGGGTCCATCGGGATCTGGCAAATCAACCTTGATGAACATTCTAGGTTGCCTTGATACACCAAGTAAAGGTGATTACATCTTAAATGGCACTAATGTTAGCCAGATGAGCGATAATCAACTGGCAGAAGTCAGAAACAAAGAGATCGGTTTCGTTTTTCAAACGTTTAACTTGCTTCCTCGTTCAACTTCCCTTGATAATGTAGCTTTACCATTGATCTATGCAGGTGTAAATCAAAAGGATAGGGATGCTCGTGCTCATAAGGCTCTCGAAAATGTGGGCCTTGGTAACAGGGTCACCCATAAGCCAAATGAATTGTCTGGTGGACAACGTCAAAGGGTTGCAGTTGCAAGGGCATTGATAAATAATCCTTCGATTATACTTGCGGATGAACCAACTGGTAATCTTGATACAAAAACATCAATCGAGATTATGGGTCTTCTGGAAGAGATCCATAGCAAAGGAAACACAATTATTCTCGTTACGCACGAAGAGGATATTGCACAGCACGCACACAGAATCGTAAGGATGCGTGATGGTTTGATAGAAAAAGATTATTTGAACACAGATATTAAAACTGTATCGCCACGACTGTCAAATTTGGAGAAAAGAGGTGGGGATTTTGAAAAAATTGAATAATCATTGATGAAGATTTATACCAAGACAGGTGACAAGGGTGTCACATCACTAATTGGGGGAACACGCGTACAAAAGTCTGACATAAGAATAGATTGCTATGGTACTGTCGATGAACTGAATTCGTACATTGGACTGATTGCCTGTCAGAATATATCTTTGGTCTACCAAGAGTATTTAAAAGCAATACAAGACCGTCTTTTTACGGTGGGGGCGTATCTAGCTTCTGATCCAGAAAGTTCAAGAATGAAAATCCCTGATCTCAACGACTTTGATATTAAGTTCTTAGAAGATCAAATGGATGAAATGGCTACAGAGCTTCCAGAATTGAAACATTTTATACTTCCTGGCGGGAATACCGTGGTATCCTACTGCCATTTGGCTAGGTGTGTTTGCAGAAAAGCTGAAAGATTAGTTGTGCAGTTAAGTTTGCAGTCGCATGTTGACGACAAAATGTTGATCTACTTAAATCGTCTAAGCGATTATTTATTTGTTTTGGCTAGAAAGCTAAATTTAGATGCTGGAACACCAGAAAATATCTGGAATCCTCGTCAGTAAAAAAGTGGAAAAATAAGTTTGTTTTGGTCAGTATTTTTAATATACTTTTGCAAACATTAATTTAAAAATAATTAGGTAACAAAATATGTATTGGACATTAGAACTCGCATCGCATTTGGAAGACGCTCCATGGCCTGCAACGAAAGACGAATTGATTGATTATGGTATCAGATCTGGAGCACCTGTTGAGGTGATTGAAAATTTACAAGCACTTGAGGATGATGGTGAGCCGTACGAAACCATAGAGGAAATATGGCCTGATTATCCAACTAAGGATGACTTCTTCTTCAACGAGGACGAATATTAGTTATATTTAAAATGAAGGCTGCACTAAGATTTGGTCTTTCTTATTTTTGGAACGATGATTGTTTAGAGATTGTCATGGAAGTGTTATGCTTCTTGAACTATTTAAAAAAACAGAACATTAAAAGTTAACATTATGGGAAATCTACTTTATCTAGTCGCTGTTGTATTAGTAATACTATGGATAATCGGCTTCTTTTTTCAAGGCTTCGGACCAGACGTTGGTAATCTAATTCACATTCTATTGGTGATCGCTGTAATTGCAATTATCCTAAAACTGATAAACAGGGTAGCGTAATTACAGACTAAATAAAAAAAACGCCCTTAATTTAAGGGCGTTTTTTTTTGATCATAAGTGATGCGATAGCTATATCTTCGGGATAAGTGATCTTAATATTCTCCCTGTTACCTTCGATTATGTTGATATTGAACCCATAATGCTCCATCACCTGAGCATCGTCTGTAAATTCAGCTCTATAATCTATTTCGTAAGCCTTTTTTAGTTGATTAACCTGAAAGGTTTGAGGGGTTTGTATAAGCTTTAGTTTGGCTCTGTCCAATGCTTGGGTTTTGCCATCAGGAAAAGTGTTTCTTACAGAATCAACAGGAGAAAATCCAACAACACTGTTTCCTTTTGTAAGCGCGACCTCAAATGAATTGCGGACAACATCATCAGAAACCAAGGGGCGAGCTGCATCGTGAATTGCGACAATACCATCGTCTTTAATCTGGGCAAGACCACTTTTTACGGAATCAAATCGCTGTGGACCGCTATTAGCCAAGATGTGAGGGACAGTAAAATTATGCTTATCACACAAGTTAAGCCAGTACTTTTGCATTTCTTTACCTAAAACAATGATTATTTCTGGCTTTTGGGGACAGTTGAAGAAAACTTCAATTGCATGCATCATCACAGGGCGTCCTTCTAATAGCAAAAATTGTTTGGGAATAGAATTATCCATTCTATTCCCTGAACCTCCCGCAACTATTATTGCATAATAGTTCATAAAGAAATTAGATGATCAACATTGCATCGCCATAGCTGTAAAAGCGGTATTTCTCTTTCAGTGCAACTTCATATGCGTTTCTTACATAATCATAACCACCAAAGGCGCTTACCATCATGAGCAAAGTTGACTCTGGCGTATGGAAATTGGTAATCATAGAATTGGCAATACTGAATTCATATGGAGGAAAGATGAACTTGCTTGTCCAGTCGTTAGCTGGTTTTAACCTTCCGCCACTTGAAACCGCAGATTCAATAGAACGCATTGAAGTAGTACCTACTGCACATACTTTTCTCTTTTCTTCAATCGCTTTATTGACGATGTCAGCATCTTTCTGCTCGATAATGTACTGCTCAGAGTCCATCTTATGTTTTGTAAGATCTTCAACTTCAACAGACCTGAACGTTCCTAAACCTACGTGTAAAGTAACCTCTGCAAAGTTAATACCTTTCAATTCGAGACGTTTCATCAACTCCCTGCTAAAGTGTAAACCGGCAGTTGGAGCAGCTACTGCACCTTCGTGCTTAGCAAAAATTGTTTGATAACGTTCTTTATCCTGAGCAGTTGCTTTGCGTTTTATATATTTTGGTAGTGGAGTTTCCCCCAATATTTCAATGTTCTTTCTGAACTCTTCATTAGTACCATCAAAAAGGAAACGAATTGTACGGCCACGGGAAGTAGTATTATCTACAACTTCTGCAACTAGCAAGTCATCGTCACCGAAATAAAGTTTATTTCCAACACGAATTTTACGAGCTGGATCCACCAGCACGTCCCATAACCTCAGCTCTTTGTTCAATTCACGCAGTAAGAATACTTCGATAGTTGCACCAGTTTTCTCTTTATTGCCATAAAGGCGAGCAGGGAAAACTTTTGTGTTATTCAAGATCATCACATCCTGGTCGTCAAAATAACCTAAAACGTCCTTGAATATTTTGTGTTCAATTTTGCCACTGTCTTTGTGTAAAACCATTAGACGAGCTTCGTCTCTTTGGTCAGAAGGAGTATTGGCGATTAGAGACTCTGGTAAATTAAACTTAAATTGAGATAACTTCATATTTTTCGATGTGATAATTGAGGGCGCAAATTTACAAATTATTATTTTCTTTTTTATAAATAGATTGTTACAGGTAATTTCCCAATCCGTATTGTATCTTTTGCAATATATGAGTTACAGGTGTAACCTTTTTAGGTACTTTTGGTCTAAGATGTAATTATGATAATTTTTAGACTAATAGGTGAAAGTTTTCGGTTTGCCGCCGATGCACTCCGCCAGAATAAAACACGTACCATATTGTCTCTCCTTGGGATTACCATTGGTATTTTTACCATTATTTTCGTTTTCTCAGCTGTAGATACCCTTAGGAGTAAACTTCAGGAAAGCGTAGATAAACTGGGGTCTAAAACTGTATTCGTTCAAAAATGGCCATGGGGAGGGTTTGGAGATTATCCGTGGTGGAAATATGTAAATCGTCCTGAACCATCTCTTAGAGACTACGATTTGCTTAAAAATCGTTTGGAATATGCACAAGGTGTATCATTTGAAATCTCAGCGAACTCACGGACGGTTAAATATAGAAGCAGTTCAGTGGAAGGTGTTGGCATTAGGGCAGCATCGCAAGATTTCAATAAAACATGGAACCTGGATTTTCAGGATGGAAGATATTTTACAGAAAACGAAGGAAGGGCTGGTTCGCCCGTGGTTCTGTTGGGCGCAGATGTAGCCGAGGGACTCTTCGATGGTAATGACCCTATTGGCAAGTCAATCACCGTAATGGGCCGAAAGCTGAATGTTGTTGGCGTTTTCAAAAAAGAGGGTGAGGACATGATGGGAATGTCTCAAGATAAAAACATCGTTATGAACCTCAATTTTGCAAAAGGAATTATGGATGTAGAAAGCCAGCGGTACGACCCGACAATCACTGTGAGGGGCTACGAGAATATAGATCTTGATGAAATTGAAAGTGAAATTAGAGGAGCTTTACGCTCCATAAGGAGAATAACGCCCGGAGCTGAAGAAGATTTTGCCTTAAACAAAAGTACCATCGCTTCCAACCAGTTAGATCAGATGTTTAAAATGGTAGATATCGCTGGATGGGTAATTGGTGGATTTTCTATTTTGGTAGGAGGGTTTGGAATCGCAAATATTATGTTCGTATCAGTTAAGGAGCGGACAAATATTATTGGAATACAGAAATCACTGGGCGCAAAAAACTACTTTATACTTTTACAGTTTCTCTTTGAGGCTGTAGCACTATGTCTAATGGGAGGGGCCTTAGGTTTGTTGTTTGTGTATCTGCTGACGTTGGGAATAACAGCTGCGGGGTTTGAAATGATATTGTTCTTTAAAAATGTTGTTCTTGGTATAGGAATATCTTTTGTTATTGGGACGATTTCCGGGTTTTGGCCGGCTTTCTCCGCTTCGAGACTAGACCCTGTAGAAGCCATACGTTCTTAACGTAAAAGACACGTTTTGTAAAAAACACAAGCCCTTTCAAAATTTCTGTGAAAGGGCTTGTTAAGTTTAAAATGTATTTTTTAGCTAAGTTTTGCAAGCGCATCTTTAATTCTTGTTACCGCTTTGCGAAGTTGCTCTTCAGATGCTGCGTAGGAAATCCTAATACAGTCCTCATTGCCAAAGGCTTCTCCAGTAACAGTTGAAACGTGTGCCTCATTCAGAAGATATAAAGAAAGATCTTCAGCGTTATTAATTTTAGTAACTCCGTTACTTGTTCCGAAATAAGATTTAATCTCCGGGAAGAAGTAGAATGCGCCATCTGGAAGATTAACTTTAACACCAGGAATCTCAGTAAGCAATGCAAAAACGATATCTCGTCTTTTTTTGAATTCGGAAACCATCTCATTTACGGTGTCAAGTCCACCCTGATACGCTGCCAATGCAGCACGTTGAGCGATAGAAGAAGTCCCAGAAGTAATTTGTCCCTGTAGTTTGTCACATGCATTGGCGATTTCTTTATTGGAAGCCATATAGCCAACTCTCCATCCAGTCATTGCGTAAGACTTCGAGAAACCGTTGATCAAAATTACTCTCTCTTTAATAGAATCGAATTCAGCAATTGAAGCGTGTTTTCCGACGAAGTTGATGTGCTCATAAATTTCATCAGAGATGATGTATATGTTTGGATGCTTTTCAAATACTGCAACCAAGTCTGCAAGCTCTTCTTTTGTATATACCGACCCGGTAGGATTACAAGGAGAAGAGAACATGAATAATTTAGTTTTTGGGGTTATTGCCGCCTCTAGCTGAGCTCCTGTAATCTTGAAGGTGTTCTCCACAGTTGAATTAATAAACACAGTCTTGCCTTCGCCTAATTTAATCATTTCAGAATAGGACACCCAGTATGGAGTAGGAACGATGACCTCATCTCCTGGATCTACTAAACACATTACTGCGTTGGCTAACGACTGTTTTGCGCCTGTAGAAACAACAATCTGATCAAAGGTATAAGATAAACCATTTTCTCTTAGAAGTTTGTCGGCAACTGATTTTCTCAGATCAGGATATCCTGATACTGGAGTGTAGTAAGAGTAGTTTTCGTCAATGGCGGTCTTGGCAGCCTCCTTCACAAATTCAGGAGTAAAAAAGTCTGGTTCGCCAAAACTCAGATTAATAACGTCTATCCCTTTTGAGGACAGTTCTCTTCCTAACTTCGCCATTTTAATAGTCTGCGACTCAGATAGGTTGTTGATTCTTTTGGATAAAAATGTCATAGTTTATAGTGCTCAGCAAATTTAATTTTGTGCGAACGCAAATATATGAACCTCACGGAATTATAAACTAAATAAAATACTTTTAAATGTTATCCGGATCGTATAGCGTATTTTTGAATTTCAAACCCTTCCAAATTTGCAACCTAAAAAGAAAGCAATACTTCTGTCATTGTGTGTTAGCATTTTGCTAATGCTGGCGAAATTTGTAGCTTATTTCATCACACAATCAAATGCAATCCTTACCGATGCTTTAGAAAGTGTTGTAAACGTTTTGGCCAGCGGTTTTGCATTCTATAGCATATATCTTGCGACATTGCCAAAAGACACAAATCATCCCTATGGCCATGGTAAAGTGGAATTTTTCTCGGCTTTTCTAGAAGGAGCCCTTATTAGTATCGCAGGAGTCATAATTATTTTTAAATCGGGCTATGATCTCGTCTTCTTCAAGCCAATATTTCAACTTTTTCAGGGTGCAATTATAATTGGAGCCACTGGTGTTGTTAACCTTTTAGTTGGTTATTACCTGATAAGTATAGGAAAGCAACATCGATCCATTACGCTAGAAGCAGATGGAAAGCATTTGCTAACGGACGCAATAACGAGTGCCGGTCTGGTGATAGGTGTTCTATTAATCCAGCTAACACAAATATTTTGGCTTGATAGTTTGATTTCGATAATACTAGGATTCTATATTATTTATAATGGATACCTGCTTACCAGACGATCAGTTGGTGGATTAATGGATGAGAGTAATACAGAATTAGTAAAAGATATCATATCCATTTTACAAAAATACAGGCGTGATCCCTGGGTTGATATTCATAATCTTAGAGCACAGCAATACGGCGCTGACCTCCATATAGACTGTCATGTTACAATGCCATATTACTATAACCTCAATCAGGTGCATCAAGAAATTTCTGATCTGGATAGAATTATCAATGGTGAAGCTACACACAAAACTGAGCTTTTTATACATACTGACCCATGCTTACCGGATTGTTGTAATTACTGTAAAATGCAAAACTGTGCAGTCAGGGCTCATCCTTTTAATCAGGAGATTGAATGGACTATTAACAATGCCACCAAGAACCAAAAACATTTTGACCAATGAGCTATTTTAATGTAAGAGTATATGGAGTACTTATAAACCACGATAATAAAGTGCTGATTTCAGATGAGCAGTCTGGCGGCAGAACTTTTAGTAAATTTCCAGGCGGCGGACTTGAGTTGGGCGAAGGCTTAATTGAAGCACTCAAAAGAGAATTTATGGAAGAATGCAACTCGGAAATTGAAGTAGTAAGCCATTTTTATACTACTGACTTTTACGAGCAGTCCTCTTTCAATGATAGTCAGATTTTAAGCATCTACTATCTTGTTAAAGAATCAAAACCGCTTGTTTTAACATTTAAAACTACGGCTTTTGATTTCGATGCAGATTCTCACCAGTCCTTCAGATGGGTAAGCTTGTCTGAGTTAAAAGCTGAAGATGTAACTTTTCGTACTGATAAAACTGTTATTGAGCTATTATTGAAACAAATTGATTTATGACATTAGCTGAGAGAGATAAAGCTGTTATTTGGCATCCCTACACGCAAATGAAAGGTGCGCTGCCTAATATTCCGATAGTGAGAGGCGAGGGCGCGCATTTGTTCGATCAAGATGGCAAGAAATATATAGATGCTGTTTCTAGTTGGTGGGTAAATATTCATGGACATGCGCACCCCTATATCGCAGAAAAAGTTGCTGAGCAGTTAAGGGTTTTAGAGCATGTGATTTTTGCGGGTTTCACACATGAACCTGCAGTGTTACTTGCAGAAAGATTGTTGCCGTTGCTGCCAGGAAAACAAGAGAAGGTATTTTACAGCGATAATGGGTCCACCGCAGTTGAAGTCGCCATCAAGATGTGTTTGCAGTTTTGGGTTAATACTACGCCTGCTCCAAGAACAAAGATCATTGCGTTTAAAGATGCCTATCATGGCGATACTTTTGGAGCGATGTCGGTAAGTGGTAGAAGTATATTTACCGACCCATTTAAATCTTTGCTATTTGATGTAGAATTTATAGACCTGCCTAATGCTCAAAATATCGAGCAATTGAAGTCTAAGATCAATTATTTATCCAACGAAGTGGCCTGCTTCATATTCGAGCCGAGAGTTTTAGGTGCAGGTGGAATGTTGATGTATAAGGCAGAATACTTGGATCAACTTTTAAGTACTTGTCAGAATCATGGAATCCTAACGATTGCAGACGAGGTGATGACTGGTTTTGGGCGAACAGGTACGTTCTTCTCTTGTGAAGTGCTTAACAATGAGCCTGACCTATTTTGCCTATCCAAGGGCTTAACTGGAGGCACAATGCCACTGGGAATTACAACCTGTAACAGGAAAATATTTGAAGCGTTTCTGAGTGATGATAAGTTAAAAACTTTATATCACGGACATTCATTTACTGCCAACCCTGTTTCAATAGCTGCCTCACTTGCTAGTCTTGATATTCTGCTCAATCCTAGAACGATTGAGAATATCCAAAGAATTAGCGAAAAACATAGCGTGTTTGCAAGAACCATTACCGGACATCCCAAACTAAAAGATGTTAGGCAAACAGGTACTATTCTGGCAATGGAATGGGAAACTGGAGGCAACACATCCTATTTAAGTGAGTTAAGAAATAATTTATATTTATTCTTCTTAGAGAAGGGAATAATTTTGCGCCCATTAGGTAACATCCTTTACATTTTGCCACCTTATGTGATTAGTAATCAGGATCTCGACTATATTTACGAAACGATTCATCAAGCTTTAAAAGATTTATAATATGCTACTAAAATCTATTTTAGAAACTATTGTTAACGATAATGTATTGCATTCTAAATGGTTAAATACGCTGTCCTTTATGGAAAATGCAGGCGCAAAAAAGATTTCAGCCTCCGAACATAAGGAAGATGTAAACCTAGTCATATTGAAACATGCAGCTGAAGAGCATCGTCATGCTTACTATCTAAAAAAGCAGCTAGAGAAATTAGAAGGCGGTTTATGCAAGACTTATAAAAGCCATGAATTACTTACGCCAAATTATACGAGATTTTATTTAAACGCTCTGGACATCGCTGTTTGCAGATATTTGAAGCAAGAGTTTGGTCTATCTGGGTTTGACCTGAAGTTCGCAGCTTATTTATTCGTTACGTACGCTATTGAAGTAAGGGCAGATGAACTTTATCCTGTTTATCAGGAGGTTCTAACGCAGGCTAATAGTCGTGTAACCGTTAAATCAATTATCCTGGAAGAGGAGGGGCATCTGGAAGAAATGTTAAATCAATTGAAAGCCTTTTCAACAGATTGGGAACATCATGCGGAGATTGTTGTAAAGATTGAGCAAGAAATGTTTAACAATTGGATCAATCAACTGGAAATCGCAATTGGAACCACTTTTTCTGGAGTGATCGCGTAGAAACTGTCCCCTTTTTCAGGCTTCATTATGAAAAGACCTGTAAAGACGCTGAAAGCGGGTAAGATACCACAAGTTTCATTGAAGTAGAAGCAAGGGAATTTAAGTTGTTGTTTTGCCCGACCGAAAATTACTATTCCTGGGTGAATGTGACCACAAAGATTATAGTATTCATCAAATACTTTGGGTTTATTGTGTATAAATCTAAAAGGATGGCAAAGCAATTCCTTGTGGTGCACCTCAATCCCTAGTGCCACATAATCCTGCGTTTTGAGTTCATCATGGTTGCCTTTAACCAGTACTACCCTTATTTCACTGTAAGATTTCCTCCATTCTATAAAAGCATTCGCATCACTATTAATTTTGTTGTGGAACATATCGCCGGTCACAAGCAAAGTGAAAGGTTTGAATTCCTTTACTAGGGCTGTTAGTATTTGAAGATCAGTTTTACCAACTGTGTCAGGCACCTGAATACCCGATTTTCTAAAGTGAGCTGATTTACCAATATGCAGATCGCTGATGATCAACATTTTTTCTCTCTCCCAATAGATTGCTCTTTCTTTACTTAAATACAATCTTTCTCCACGGCAATTAATGAACATTCTTTTTCCTCACACTTTTCTTTTCTGCTTCTGCAGTCATTCTTTCTATTCTCTGGCTCAACTCTTCAGAACTCATATTATCCCTCAAACTATCTACCTTTATTGGAAAGCAAAGCGGTGTATAACTCTCTGCTTTGACTACAATTACTTTACTTTTTTGGATTCTATGTAGTGCAGCTGCTAATCTTGGTTCTTCTATTTGTTGATAAAAAGCTTCGTCATAAGCCTGGCGCAATAATAAGTTATGTTTATCATAATCACTGAAAACGTTGAAAAATAATGCTGCCGACGATTGAAGGTGCTTATTGGCAACATATTTACCAGGATATCCTTGAAAAACAAGCCCCGAAATACAAGCAATGTCCCTAAACTTTCTACGTGCCATCTCCGTAGCGTTGATACTGGCGATGATGTCGTCAGAAAGGTTTTCAGGACTAAACAATTCTTTAATATTGTCTTCATCGAGCGGGAGCGGCTGTTCGCTTAACAACTCGAAACCATAATCGTTCATGGCTATGGAGAAGCTTATAGGTTTTAACCGTCCTAATCTATAGGCGATCAAAGAAGCCATTATTTCGTGAACTTGTCGTCCTTCAAAAGGATAGGCAAAGAGATGATAACCATCCCTTGTATTAATCAATTCAATCAAAAACTCATCACTTTGTGGAACATGGGATACCTTTGCTTGTCGCTCAAAGAGGGGCAAAATGAAATCGAGTTCTTCATCGTCATGCTGCTTGTCGAGCGTCTCGTTGTATTTTTTCCTCAAGATCACACCTAGGTTTGCGCTTAGTGACATTCGTCCACCCATCCAACTCGGACTCATTGCAGTCTTCTGTTTGCTTTTACGAACGAGTACCATCATATCTTTAATCATTGCAAACTCCAAAACGCGCCCGGCAAGCGTAAAGCTGGTTCCGACTTTCATTTTAGCTACAAAGGATTCTTCGACCATACCAATAAATCCGCCACTAATATATTTTACTTTAAGCATCGCATCGCTAACGATTGTACCGATGTGCAACCGGTGGCGCATTGCGATTTGCCTACTTTCCACCTTCCATAAACCATCAATCTTAGTTACCTTACTGAATTCATTATAAGCAGTTAAGCTTTCCCCACCTGTAGTAATGAATCGCATGATCCACGCCCATTCCTCAGGGAGAAGTTCTCGGAACGCATGCGTCTCTTTAACTTCTATATAAATCTTTTCATCATCAAACCCATCTCCAACAGCTAAGGTGACGAGGTATTGTATTAAGGTATCGAACGCCATAACTATGGGATCCCTACTTTCGATATTTTGCGTTCTAGCGGCTTCTTTTATAGCAGCAGCCTCTACCAGTTCAAGCGCATGAGTAGGTAGAAAGTATATTTTTGATGTTTCATATGGAGAGTGACCACTTCTACCAGCTCGTTGTAGAAACCGCGCTACACCTTTTGGTGAACCAATTTGAACTACCGTATCAACTGGTTTAAAGTCTACGCCTAAATCGAGTGAAGAAGTGCTAACAACCGCCTTCAAAATGCCAGAATGAATAGAGTCTTCAATCCAGTTTCTTAGCTCAAAATCAATAGATCCATGGTGAATAGCCAATTGTCCTGCCAAGTTTTCATCCTTTGCCAACAGCGTCTGGTACCATAATTCCGCCTGTCCACGGGTGTTTGTAAAAATAAGTGTTGTTTTGCTTTTATAAATAATTGGCAATAGTTTGTCTGCTAACTTATGCCCCAAGTGACCGGCCCAAGGCAACATATCGATATGGTCTGGCAGAATAGATTTGATGACAATCTTTTTTTCTACATCAGCCTTAACGATTACCTTCAAGACATCTTCATAAGGTACAAGAACATTCAACGCTTGCTCAATATTGCCTATCGTCGCTGATATTCCCCAAATTCGGAGCAGTCTTTCTGGATGTTTTTCCAGCAACAACCCCTTGATCCTGGAAATTGCGAGTTCGGCCATAACCCCTCTTTTACTTCCTAATAATTCATGCCATTCATCAGCTACGATACATTGCAGGTGTTCAAAATAGTTAAATGTACTTTTTTGTGCGAGTAAGAGATGCATGCTTTCCGGGGTGATGATGAGCACTTCGGGCATTTGCTTTTTTTGTTTGAGCTTATCGTTTTGAGAGGTATCTCCGTTACGTACTCCGACTTGCCAGTCGAGTCCCAGTTGCTCACACACTTCACGCATTGCCCTGGAGAGATCTTTGGCAAGCGATCGGAGGGGAGTAATCCAAATTAATTTCAAACCAGTTTGAACCTTTACTTTCTTTGTTGTTAATTTTCCTGGTACTACTTTAGCTTTCGAAGATTCCTGAGTTGAGTTTAATTCATCGATGACAACAGCAAGGAATAAGGAGAAGGTTTTACCGAAACCTGTAGGAGCATTTACCAATCCGCTGTATCCCTCCGCGTAATATTGCCAGGCATCCGTTTGAAACTTAAAGGGCTTTTTACGAGTGGTTTTAAGCCACTTCATAACTTGCTTGTAGCCTTTGCTGGTTTCTATGCCCATGTTAAGAATTCGCTAAAGTTGAAGTCAACAACTGTCTAAGGTCCTCTAACGTGTTGATTTCGTCAGCCTTTTTGTCTTTCCGCCAACGTGCAATTCTGGGAAATCTTAGCGCTAAACCCGCCTTATGCCTTTTACTTTCAGCAATGCCTTCAAAAGCGATCTCGAATACTAATTCCGGCTTAACGGTACGCACAGGGCCAAATTTCTCTATTGCATTCTTTACCACGAATGAGTTGACTTCTTTAATTTCCTTATCAGTAAGGCCTGAATAAGCCTTTGCTATAGTTATCAACTTGTCGCCATCTCTAATTGCAAAAGTGTAATCGGTGAAGAAGTTGGCTCGCCGGCCACTTCCTTTTTGTGCGTAAATCATCACAGTATCGACTGTATATGGGTTGATCTTCCATTTCCACCAATCGCCACGTTTCCTTCCTGCATGATAAAGTGATTCCAGCTTCTTGAGCATTATACCTTCACTGTTAATCTTGCGTGCACCTTGTCTAGTCTCCGCTAGTTGCTCCCATCTATCAAAGGAAACTACAGGTGACAGTACGATTATGTCCTTTTTTTCAATCTGGCTAATTATCTTCTCCAAAAGATTTCTACGAAAAGCCATTGTTTGCTCTCGGAGATCCTCTCCCTGATACTCAAGGATATCATACGTGTAAAATCCGATAGGAGCATCATTTAACTGCACTTTGTTGATTGTTTTTCTATTTAAACGCTGTTGTAAAATACTAAAAGCCTGAACATTTCCGTCTTTTACGGAAAGAATTTCGCCATCCAGAACTGTCCCATCCTCTAATTCGTCGACAAGAAAGTGTAGCTCCGGGAATTGTGCCGTTACCAACTCTTCTCCACGGGACCATATAAAAAGCTCGCCATTCCTTTTTACGATTTGCCCCCGGATACCATCCCATTTCCATTCAGCCTGCCATTCATTTGGTTGACCAAGTGAGGATGGTTCCATTTCCAACGCATAAGCGAGGCAAAAGGGATAAGGCCATGAACTATTAGTATTTACGTGAGCGCCACCGACCAGGTCATTATAAGTGATCTCTGTAGGTTCCCATTTACCCATAATACTGTGCATAATTTTATTTGCATCGGTATCACTTTGCTTTGCCAATGCGTTCACAAGCATCTTATTGGATACACCAATCCGGAAGTTTCCAGATATTAATTTATTAAAGATGAAACGCTCTTGCGTTTCAAGACTGTTCCATGCATTTAAAATAAAGGCTTTTTTGTCATCTTCATCTTTGCTATGAAGACCAGCAAGATCGTTGATCCATTCATGCAGTTTGCGATTTGTAAGATGTTCGGCAGGGGGGAGAACGAGTGCAATTGTTTCACTCAAATCTCCTACGCTATGGTAACTTTCAGCGAACAGCCAATCAGGAATCCCACTCAGCTCGGTTGCCCATTGACGAATAAGGCTGGTGTTTACGGGACGCTTTGGTTTTTTGCCGGTAAACATCGCTATAACAAAAGGTTTATCAAGTTCATCTGCTTCATTGAAATAGCTCACCAACGCAGCGATTTTGTCGTTGGTCTTGTTGCTCATTTCCAACTGTTGAATCAGCTCAGTAAACCTTCTCAAGATAAATCCTCCTTCACCGTCGGCTGTTCCTCAATTTTCTCTTCCTCTTCTTCGTTCCCATATTGCGTTTTGACTTCTTCAGAATCTATACCAATTTCGTTTAAATATTTCGAGAAAGTAGCAGTAAAACCATGAGTTACAAAAATTTTTTCTGCTTGAGTAGCCTTAATTGCAGACAAGAGTCCGGGCCAATCTGCATGATCACTTAAGGCGAAACCGGCATCTGCACTCCGCCACCTTCTACTGGCCCGTACCTGCATCCAACCTGAGCAGACACCTGTAGAACCATTTATAAGATTCTTAATCCATCTGCCCTCTGCTAAAGCCGGAGGAACGATTACAATCCCTTTTTGCAAATCCTCCTTTTTCGTATCAGCAGTGATCCTAATGGTTTCTGGCAAATCTACACCTGCACGAATAAATGCTTCATTTAAATTGGCAATTGAGTTATGAACATAAATAGAACTATAACCTTCTAGTCCTTTTAAGAGTCTTTGAGCTTTACCAAGACTGTAAGCAACCAAAACACTTGTCTTGTTTTGGTCGTGGTTATTAGAGATCCATGACTTAATTTGTGAAAATATCAGGTCCTGAGGATGCCATTTATAAATTGGGAGACCAAAAGTACTTTCTGAAACGAATGTGTGACATTTTACTGGTTCAAAGGCTGTACTTATGCCGTCATATTCCACCTTATAATCTCCAGATACAACGCATATTTCACCTTTATATTCTAATCTTATTTGAGAAGAACCAATAACATGCCCGGCAGGAAACAAGCTTAATTTAACTCCATTTATATCTATTTGCTTGTTATATGGCAAGGTTTCGATTTTAAGATCGATTCCCAATCGCTGGTGCAATATTGGTTTTGTAAGATCATGACAGAGATAGGCCTTATTACCCCATTTTACATGATCAGCATGACCGTGAGTAGTAACAGCCAAATCAACAGGCTGCCATGGGTCAATATAAAAATCGCCCTTTTTACAGTAAATTCCTTTGTTGGTAAACCTAAGCAAACTCATTTGTTACGTAACACACCCAAACCTAACAAAGTTTTAACATTCGGCCTAGATGCACTAATGGTTTTCTTTGCTATTTTTGTAAAGACACATATAAACCAAATATCTTGCGAAGTTTCCTCCTTGTAGCTCTGATACTTTTCTCCTTTACATTTTCTTATGGCCAGAATAGATTTACGATAAGTGGCACCGTTTCAGATGAAGCCAGCGGTGAGACCCTAATAGGGGCGACTGTAAAGCTTGATGGTCAAATAGTAACAGGTATCACCACTAATTCTTATGGCTTTTATTCAATTAACATTCCTTCAGGAACGTATAAGATATCGGTTAGTTTTATCGGTTATAAGACTCTGATTCAAAGTATTAAAATTGACAAGAGCGGAAAATTTAATTTCAGTCTTGTAGGCGACAATGAACTTACAGAAGTCGTGATTTCATCTACTAAGGAAGATGATAATGTTAGCAATCCTCAAATGGGTTTGCAGAAAGTTAATGTGAGAGAGATCAGTAATGTTCCGGTACTATTAGGTGAACGTGATGTATTAAAAACACTTCAGCTATTACCTGGAATTAAATCTGCAGGGGAAGGAAATAGTGGATTTTACGTAAGAGGAGGTTCAACGGACCAAAATCTTATTTTATTGGACGAGGCACCGGTATACAATGCTTCTCATTTGCTAGGTTTCTTTTCTACTTTTAATTCAGACGCTATAAAAGATTTAAGTGTTTATAAAGGAGGCATGCCTGCACAATATGGTGGTCGACTTTCTTCAGTTCTGGATATAAGGATGAATGAGGGTAACCGAAAAAACTATGAAATGGAAGGGGGCATAGGCCTAATTTCATCAAGATTAAAAATTGAAGGGCCGCTGGTTAAGGATAAGGGATCTTTCATGATTAGTGCCCGTCGTACTTATTTAGATGCGTTTCTCGCGCTTTCACCTGATAGTGCTATAAATGGCAATACCTTGTTTTTCTATGATTTAAATGCTAAGGCTAATTATCAATTAGATGATAAGAATACTTTTTACCTTTCTGGCTATTTCGGCCGGGATAAGTTAGGGATTTCGAAGTCCTTCGGTTTCAATTGGGGTAATTCGACTTTAACAATGCGTTGGAACCATCTTTATGGCGACAGATTATTTTCAAATACTTCGTTAATCTACAGCAATTATAATTACGTTATTCAAAATAATAACGATGTAAACAACTTTGAGGTCAACTCCTCAATAAGGGATTTTAACATAAAGCAGGACTATGAGTTCAGCATTAGCAACATTAATAATTTGAAGTTCGGGGTGAATGCTATACATCACACAATATCTCCCGGGAAACTAACCTCAAGAGGGAATTCTAGTGTGAACCAAATCACTAATGAAAACAGACAGGGTTTAGAACTTGCAGGTTATATTTCTGATGAATGGGCAATAAGTGATAAGTTCAATATGGTTACTGGACTGAGGTTGAGCTCATTTTCTTTATTAGGTCCTGGAACATTTAAGACATATGATCTGGACGGGATTGCAACTGATACCCTTTTGTATGGCAAAGGTAAGGTGATTCAAACTTACCTTTACCTTGAACCTCGTTTTTCTTTAAGCTATCAATTAGGCTCAATCGGTTCGTTGAAGGCAGCTTATACAAGAAATATTCAGAACATACATCTAATGTCTAATTCCACAACGACATCTCCAACAGATCTTTATATTCTAAACAGTAATAATGTAAAACCAGAGATAGCGGATCAGGTGGCTGGGGGTTACTTTAAGAACTTTTTTGATAACACTTATGAGTTTTCTGTTGAATTGTATTATAAGTGGTTGCAAAATCAGATCGAGTATCGAACAGGAACAGATTTGCGAGGAAATAGTAATGTGGAGGCAGACTTGCTCTATGGCAAGGGCCGAGCTTACGGTATTGAATTCTTTTTGAAGAAAAGATTTGGTAGGTTTAACGGTTGGATAGGATATACGCTCTCGAAAACTGAACGCCAGTTTGATCAACTCAATGGTGCATCATGGTTTTATGCAAAGCAAGATAGAACCCATGATCTTTCTCTAGTAGGAATATTCAAGGCGAGTACACGCTGGAGCTTCTCCTCCGTCTTCGTATATAATACAGGAAATGCTGTGACCTACCCTAGTGGAAAGTATCAGATAAATGGGCGTACGGCATTCTACTATACAGAAAAGAATGGGTACAGGACACCAGCATATCACCGCTTGGATTTTGCTGCAACACTTGAAGGAAAACCTGGAAAAAAACTCCAATCAAGCTGGTCTTTTGGCGTATACAACGTTTACAATCGCCAGAATGCTTTTGCGATTAATTTTAAAGATGACCCAGATGATGCAACGAAGACTCAGGTAGTCCGCACCACGCTATTTGGTATTATACCATCAGTTACCTGGAATTTTAAATTCTAAATTATGAAGAGCACGAAAGTAAAACTTATAGTTACTGCAGCGGTTATTGTTACCTCATTATCAAGTTGTGAAAAAGTGATTGATCTGGAGTTAAATAAATCCGAACCAGTTATTGTAGTTTATGGCGAAATAAATGACCAGACTGAAAATCAATATGTAAGGATTTCCAGGACTTACAGCTTCACCGAACCAAATAAATTCAACGAGGTAACCGGTGCGAGAGTTATCGTTACATCGCAGGCAGGCAGTGTTATTAACTATTCTGAAATCACACCTGGAGTGTACCAGAGTTCCAAATTTCGTGGTAGAACAGGTGTTCAATATACGCTTGATGTAACTGTAGACGGAAAAAAATATAGTGCAGTATCTACAATGCCAGAGAAAGTATTTCTCGATTCATTAAATTTCAGAGACGTCTCATTTTTTGGAAATAATTCTACATATCTTATTGCCAACTTCTTAGATCCCTTAGGGATTCAAAATCAATACAGATATGTACTATCTATTAAGAGTAAAGTTGTTGAAGACTTGGTTAGCGAAGATCGTTTTAATGATGGGAATGTAGTCGCCAATACTATATATTATAAATTGAATGACTTAGAACGAGGAGATGCGATAGAACTTGATCTACAGTGTATTGATAGAAATGTATACAAGTATTATTACGCTTTCGGCCAAAATCTAGGTGAAGGAGGACCGCCAGTAGCGCCTGCAAATCCACCCTCAAACATCAGCAATGGTGCGTTAGGAATTTTTAGTGTTCACACTTCTAGCAAAAGGATTGCTAAAGTAATGTAGACTAAATAATTGCTACGCTCCATGTTCTCGTGAAAACCTGCTTTGAAGCTAACTTTATTATTCCCTCTTTGTTTTCCAGGATTTGTTCGTGCCCAACTACATCGGCAATTCCGCACCAAGGTTCAAGGCAAACGAAATCGGCATCTCTTGCTGCCCATATTCCGAAGTATGGGAAATTCTTAAATTCGAAGTCAATCCTGTTGCTATTTTTACGGTTACGTAAGCTTATTTTCTCACTTTTTAGTGTTTTGAATACCAGCGCATCATTATAAAATAGGCGATGATCTAGGGCAAGCTTGCCGCCATCTAAAGGTATATTATAAGTGTTATTACTGATTAGATCGTTTTCAATGTCGTGATAATTAAGCATGATATCCTTATCAAACTGTAGATAATAATCAGAATATGCACAACCATTAGACGTATTTATCGCGAAAGCAGGGTGTCCGCCGATTGAAAATAATAGCTCCTTTTCATCGGTATTTGAAACTTCGTAGCTGCAACTCAGAGTGGTATTATCGAGCTTATACCGGATTCCCAGCATAAACTTGAAGGGGTAGGCTACAAGTGTATCAGCTGAGTGTGATAAGACAAATAGCAACTCATCACTATTCTGTATTTCAAGACTAAACTCTTTATCTCTGGCAAAACCGTGTCTGCTAAGTTTATAGCTTCCATCTTTATAGCGGTAAGTATCGTCTTTAAGACTGCCAACAATTGGAAAAAGCACTGGACTAAATTTACCCCAAAACTTAGTATCACCTTCCCAAAGATAATTTTCGCCATTTTTGATATTTATTAATTGCTGCAGTTCCGCACCTTTACTGGAGAATCCAGCCTTTATGCAATCATTTTCTAGGTAAATCATATTAATCTACAGATTGTCTTTTGCTTGTTCTTTAGCGCGCTTCTTAAAAAATCCCCGCAATAAGAAATTACTTTGCAACGCTTCCAAGTCCTCATCTAATTTTTTACTGCTAGTTTCAAGGTTTTTCATGATCGATTTTACCTGACCTGCAGTCTCTTGATCATTGAGTAGCAAACCAACAGCATTGTCTTTTTGATTCAGTTTGGATGAAGCTAAATTTAGATTCTCAGTCAACATTGCTGCAGACCCAGCGGTTTTTTGAAGTTGGTTTACAGAACGCTGAAGTTTCGAGAACACAGCAGTGTCGGTTAATAAGTTGTCAGCGAGACCACCTTTTGTGTTGAGTGTTTTGGTAAATACATCAAGCTCTCTGGCCATCTTACTAGCTGACGATGTAGTGGCTTTCAAATTCGCAACTATAGACTTAAAGTCTTCAGCTACTTGTTGATCTGTCAATAATGAACCAACAGTTCCTTTTCCTTCTACTAAGCCCCTTGCTAATATTTTGAAGTCAGAAGTTACGTCTACCAGGTTTTTGTTGTTTAACTGAAAGGTCTTCATGATGTCATCTGTAGATAAGGTGGTATTGACTTGTAAATGATCCCCATCCTCCACAAATGGGTATTTCGGACTTCCGCCAGTAATTACTATGATTTTATTGCCAATCAGCCCATCAGAGCTGATACTTGCTGTAGCATTCTTATGGATATATTTATGTGCTTCTTCCTCTATACTTAAAAACACCTGAACTTGTGATGTTCCATAAAATTGAATCTTCTTGATGGTGCCAATTTTCACCCCTGAAAACCAGACGTTGTTTCCTGCTTTAAGTCCTTGAATGTCGTTAAAAACGACGTCAACGCTAAAGCTCTTTACGAAAGCCTTTTTCTGGCTGCCTAGGGTAAAGACTCCAACAACAAATATCACTAAGCCTAAAAGTATAAAAGCTCCAACTTTAATTCCACGGCGGTTATTTTTTGCCTGCATGTTTTCTATTGTATAAAATTGTAATCATAAAATGGTTGAACCCTATCGTCAGTTGTGTTAAAAACTTCTTCGAAAGTACCCTTATGTTCAAACTTACCATCAAGCAACATAGCAACTCTATTCCCAACGGCTTTGGCACAGGTAAGATCGTGCGTGATAATAATTGAGCTGGTATGAAAGCGCTCCTGAACCTCGTTAATTAAATTATTAATCTCAAAACACGTGATAGGATCAAGTCCAGCTGTAGGTTCATCATAAAGCATAATTTCCGGTCTAAGAATGAGTGTTCTTGCAATGCCAATTCGTTTTCGTTGTCCACCGGAAAGTTCAGATGGCATTTGGTTGATTGTTTGGGAAAGGCCAACTGCGTCTAGCATTTCCTCAACGGCTATGCTAACCTCTTCTTTTGACAAGTGTTTTTGATTTCTCACTAATGGAAATTCAAGGTTTTCTCTGATTGTCATACTGTCATATAAAGCACTGTTTTGGAACGAAAAGCCAACTTTTAACCTCAGTAGCAATAATTCTTTGTAGGATATCTCATCTATAATCTGGTTCAGTACTTTCACCTCACCCTGGTCTGGTGTGAGTAAGCCCACAATAATTTTAATCAATACAGATTTACCTGTTCCTGATTTCCCAAGAACGACCAGATTTTCCCCCTTGTATAAATCAAGATCGACACCTTTTAGAACCTCATAATTACCAAAAGCCTTTACAAGACCTTTTATTTCTATTACTTTCTCAGTTGAAATCGTTTTAGCCTTTTCTTTCATAACTAAGTTCTAAATAGACCAAAAAACTGCACAGAAACTACTTCTTCGATAAATATCAGAAACATTCCAACCACTACAGCAGAATTTGCCGCTTTCCCAACCCCTTCAGTTCCCTTCGAAGAATTGTAACCTTGGTAACAGCCAACCATACCGATTGTGAAACCAAACAAAATAGCCTTTACAGTAGAAGCGGTTATGTCTAAAAAAGTTATTGATTCTAACGCGGATTGAAAAAACGCTTTTGCACTCGTCCCTTCGCTTGTCGACACGTTTAATAACGCACCGAGCATACCAACCATAGCTGTATAGAAAGTTAAAATGGGGATCGTAATTGTGGCAGCTAAAACCCTTGTTGTTACAAGAAATTTAAAAGGATTTGTAGCTGACACTTCCATTGCGTCAATTTGTTCAGTAACTCGCATTGATCCTAACTCGGCTCCTATGCTGGATCCTACCTTGCCAGCGGCAATAAGAGATGTCAGGAGGGGGGCAAGTGTTCTTAATAGCGCGATACCAACTAGGGAGGGTAGCCATGATGTAGCTCCAAATTCCGCGAGGGATGGTCTTGATTGTTTCGTAAAAACTACACCAGTTATAAAACCAGTTAAGGAGATTAAAGCCAGAGATTTGTAACCAATGTCATAACATTGCTTCATAAGTTCTTTGCCCTCATAAGGAGGTAGAAATCCTTCCTTAAAAAAACGGCTGATAAACTGAAAAACGTCATATAAGGTAAGAAACATCCTGCTTAATTTACCTGGTGCTTCTGTATTACTATCCATATATTTGTGTCAAAGTTACTAATTTATCGTTATTCATAATATAAATTATGCAGTTCAAATTGTGCGCCATTATTACTATCTGCCTCCTGGAGGACAATTTTTTTGCAAGAATTGTGTGTAGGTAAGGGCTAGGTGTTCGGACGTTCCTGACCCTTCATTTAATGAATGAGTTCGATTTGGATACGACATCATCTGAAATACTTTTCGATTTTTTATCAACTCATTTATTAGCAGCTCTGCATTTTGATAGTGAACATTATCATCTCCCGTACCATGGACTAAAAGCAAATTACCTTGTAAGTTTTTTGCATAGGTAAGAGGAGAACCTTTAATATAAGCTTCTTTGCTTTGCAAAGGGGAACCCATGTAGCGTTCTTGGTAAACATTATCGTAAGTTAACTGACTGGCAACTGCCGCAACAGCAATTCCAGTTTTGAAGATTTCTGGATATTGAAATAGAAGGTTAAGCGTTGAAGATCCTCCACCGCTCCAGCCCCATACTGCGACTCTGGATTTGTCTACAAAAGACCATTCTAATATTTTCTTCGCTGCCATTGCTTGATCTCTAATATTCAGAGTGCCTATTTTCTGAAAAATACTCTTTCTCCATTCTCTTCCTCTTGGAGCAGGAGTACCTCGGTTGTCGATAGAAACATATATATAGCCGTCTTTTGCCATATCGCCAGCGTAAAGACGATTATTTGCTACACCATAAGTATCCGTAACTGTCTGTCCCCAAGGCTCTCCATATACATAAAAAACTATGGGATATTTTTTGGTTTGATCAAAATTATCAGGCTTTTCCATCCATCCATCTATCACAATACCATCTTCAGTAGTTACTTTAAAAAACTCCACTTTGTTTTTTGGAGGCTTAACTCTTCCAAGTTGATTAGTTAAACTACCCTCCATCGTTAAAGGATTAAGGGTGACAAAGTTCATCCATTCAGCTATAGGAGGGATGTTAGTGTTTTGGTAGGTGTGGCGGGCAAACAGGGCGGATGGAGCAATATCGTAGGAATGTGTTCCAGTGAAAATTGAAGAAGTCACCATCTCTAATTTCCCTCCCCCTGAAAGTTTGGTCTTATACAGATACTTTTGAGTGTAATTGGTTGGAGAAGCCATAAAATATAGATAGCCTGATTTTTCATCGACCAAAGATTTTTCGATGACATCGTAATTACCTTTTGTAATCAGCGTTTGCTTTTTGCCATCTTTTGATATCCTGTAATAGTGATTCCATCCATCTTTATCACTAACCCAGAGAAACTCCTTTCCACCATCAAGCCAATTCCATTCCTTAATTGGATCTATCCAGGCTTCGTCAGTTTCTGTCAGGATGTTAGAGACTGAACCATTAGCAATATTTGCTACATAAACTTTACTGATGTTTTGTGCCCGATTAAGTTGTTGTAAAATAACGTCATTCGTCCCAGGGATCCAATCCATCCTAGGAATATAATTCTGAATTGGATCTCCGGGGATTTTCAACCACGTCGTCGATGCAGAAGAAATACTAACTACGCCAATTTTACATGCCGATGGATTCTCTCCAACTTTTGGGTATTCCACAGGAATTACAAATGGATATATAGAATCGGTATTATTAATCATAAGAAAATTTTTCGTCTTACTGGCATCTAACTGCCAATATGCAATAGATTGACCGTCTGGACTCCATCTAAACCCATCCCTGCAGAAAAATTCTTCTTCGTAAACCCAATCGAATGTGCCATTAATTAAATTTTCTGTTCCATCCATTGTAAGCGCCTTTGTTGTTCCGTTGGTCAAATCGTCAATATAAATATTGTGTTTACTCACGTAAGCTACTTTGCTACCATCAGGTGAGAATTTTGCAAACATCAGCGATGCCGTAGGTTTATCTTTACCAATCTTGATGACCTTATTAAGTTTGAGATCCGCAACATAATAATCTCCTCTGGTCTCTTCTCTCCAAACCTTCTTGCTATTCGTAAATACCAGCACCTTGGTGCCGTCTTCTGAAATAGTGAAATCTTTTATAGTTACAAGATTGTTACTAGCACCTTCAAGTAAGGCCCTTGGTACAATTGTCTTACGATTATTTTTGGGAAGCGTTATAGAAATTATTTCACCATTAGTAGACTGGTAATAAGAATTACCATCTTTGGCCCATTTAATTTCCTGCGCTTTTGCACTCCAGGTAAAAAAAGCAGTGAAAATGATTATCAGTTTATATGCTAGTTTATTGACTTTCATTTTTATAAGTTTAGAAATGCATCGTAAACAACTTGGAGGTAGGATTTTGCCAATTTTAGCGTAGTAGCAGTCTTAACCTCATCGCCATTCTTATTATTGTATAACACTACTTTTCCTATGTTGTCAAATGTAACACATTGTTGGTTATTGATAAAACCCATTCCATCGTCCCAACTAAAAAATGCGAATGATTTGACATAAGGGTTGAGAAGGTTTTTGCTCCATCTGAATTCTTTGGTGTTTAAGGCTAGCTGTGAGAGTAAAGTTGCCGGCAGATCCGACTGGCTACCAACTCCATCGAACACCCTCCCCTTATACTCATCTTTGATAACATCACCATATAGGAGAAAGGGGATATGGTAACGTTCAGGAACAAAGACATTCGTTCTATTTTTTGGATAAATGTGACCATGATCAGCTATAAAAAGAAATAGCGTATTCTTGTACCACCGTTGTTTTTTTGCCAGTTGTAAATAAGAAATAATGCATGAGTCTGTGTAAAATGCCGTGCTTTTAAATTTCTCTACATTGTTTGCGGTACCAAATTTTGATCTTCCAGGCACGGCAAACGGTTCGTGATTCGTAAGGGATAGAATGGTGGAGAAGAAAGGTTGCTGTGCTGTGTTCATTTCCTTAAGTTGGCGTTTGAATACCGCACCATCAAATTGACCCCAGCTAGTCACTATTCCATCCTCGAAATTATTTCGGTCAGTTAGCTGATGAACATCATGGTTCAGTAAAAAAGCCTTATAATTATCAAACTCCGATTCTCCACCGTAAAAAAATGAATTTTGATAACCAGCCTTGTAAAGAGAGCGGGATATTGAAGGAAGTTTCTCCGTTTTCTCAGGCCATTTGACAATATTAACTGCAGCCAGAGAAGGAAATCCCGCGAGTGTTCCAACAAATCCTTTGTCTGTTCTATTGCCTGTAGAATAAACGTTGCTAAATAATATCCCATTATTAACCAGAGTATCGAAACCCGGCGTAACATCCTGCATATTTCCTAGCGTGGCAGTCAGATCTGCCGTAAAGCTTTCCATAATAAATAAAACTATGTTAGGACGTTGAGTGGTCAATACACTTATTGTACTATCTTTAGCTACAGCGTAAAGGCCTGAGACAATATCGGTAGCTTCTTTAGCATCTTCATAGATGTATGGATTGGCTTTTGTTTTATTTGATGCAATAAGACTAGATAAAAGGTTCCATTCTGTGTTTACTGATGCCAAGTTTAAGACCTGTGTCTTGGAAAAATAGGCCATGCTCTGGTTTATTGGAGATCCTGAAATTCCACCTCGTATCATCACAAAATTCAATCCTAAAATAACTAAAGCAATGGGTAACTTTATCCAAATGGATTGGTTGGCAAACGTCAATTTTCCAAACACGACAGTTCGCTGGAGAATAAAACCAAGGGCAATAAGTAGCATCAGCACAGCCATAGAAAGACCGATAGGCGATGATGCACTCGATGCAAGCGCCTCATTCGGTGTAGTTGTAGCAACTTCTAACGCTTTTGAATTGATTTTTGAACCCCATTCTCTGAAGATATTGAAATTAGCAACAGAAATAATACTGAACAGAACTACCAGTAAGTTCATGTATCCGCTAAGCCACTTTAATTCAATATTCTTTCTCCCGCTAATCATCGATATAATGTAGGACAGGGCTGGTATAACCAGAATATATCCCACCATAGAAAGGTCCAAGAGTAAGGCATGAAAAAACGTGGAGGTTACCTCGGTAAACGAAACGGAAGAAATCATTTTTGCATTTATTACCAGAAAGATCAATCTATCTAACAAGAAAAAAAGAAGCCAAAATACTATGAACCTCAAAAAGAAAAGCAAACCATTCAGCATATCTATAGACTAATTTGTTCCCTTAAGCATTTTAAACATTTCATCAATTTCCTGAACTGACTTTAGCTCATAGCCTGATGGAATAGTTAATGAAAAGGGCCCAGTCTTCTCTTCCTTAACATTTTTTAGTGTGAGAATATTTTTTACCCCATATTGGATGCTTATATATTTTACTGGCGTGCCTTTGAGCTCAGCAAATTCTGGTAAGATTGCACCTGGAGATAACTGAAGGTCGGGTGCTATCCAAACTTCGTAGTTTTCATTATTGTTATCTTGATAATTATATTTTTCTGCATCATATCCGCCTATTTGTTTTCGTTCTCCAGTAGTCTTAAAATTCTTAAAAATCAAATTGCCGCCCTGTTTTTCAAGATCTTCCTTAGTGAATTTCGTTGCATACAGCTTTTGGAACAAGGGCGCATCTACTAGCAAGATAGCCGATCGCCCGGGACCGTCTACAATCATCTTTAAAGTAGCAAGGCCCATATCTATTTCCATCTTAGATAAACTACCATTAAATTTCACCTTGCTAATCGATGGCAGTTGCGCTGCATCTATTGTTTTCTTTTGATCATCGTTAAGGTCGTATGAAATATCATACGTGAGTGTTCCCTGGTTGATTATCTTTTGCGCTTTTAAAGGTAAAGATCCAGCGGCCATCATCACAGTTAACAATACCAGATTTCTAGCTCTAAATGGGGGAGTTTTTTTAATAATCATTTTTGTTTACCATTTAATATGTTCTTTATTAATAAAAGCAGCAATACCACTTTTAAAATCATCACTATCGCGTACTCTTGCGTTGATATGTACGGCTAGGGACAGGCTTTTCTCTAGAAACGGGTTGGTCGTTTGTCCAATAAGCTGCTTAGTGATCATTAATGAGTTTGAAGATGCAGTCTCACATAGTCGTCTAGCAAAGTTCATAACTTCCTTCTCAATTTCCTTTTTGCTTTTTATAAAGGTGATCAGTCCAAAGTTGAGTGCTTCAGAAGCTGGAAACAACTCTCCACTGAGTAAAATGCGCTTAGCAACTGTCTCACTAGTTTTTCTTAGCAGAAAGCAGGAAACTATCGCGGGTACAAAACCTAAGTTAACCTCTGTATATCCAAATTTGGCCTCTGGTACAGAAAAAATAATGTCGCATACCGTGGCCAACCCACATCCACCCGCTATAGCGTGACCTTCCACTTGGGCGATCACCACTTTAGGGAGATAATAGATCGTAGTAAACAATCGCTTTAAATTCTCAGAGTCCGCTAGGTTTTCTTCGTAGGTATTTTGCTGAAGCTGTTGTAGGTAGGCTAAGTCAGCACCAGCACTAAAGGTCGATCCTAAAGCCTTCAATACTATTAACTTAACCTCTTCATCTTCAGAAGCTTGTAGGAAATATGCGATAAGTTTTGAAACGACCTCCGGATTTAAGGCATTGCGTTTCTCAGGTCTGTTAAGTATGATCGTTGCGATACGATCCGTAATTGAGTATAAAACAACCTCTTCTATCATGGATTCTTTGTTTTGACCATTAACGAATCAAATATATAGAATGCATGGTAATATCATAGAAATTAAGATTAGTCAATGTTTTTTACTATCGCTTTTTTATAGCCAAGCGTCAATTGTTTTAGTTCGGTTCGACTAATTGAATAGTTGTAAAATTGAATGTTATCACTGTCAATTTTTAAATAAGGTCGTGTAAGAGATAGAAGGTTTTCAGTACATATGATCGTTTTAATATGTTGTTGGTCTAAAAATGGTTGAATGTTTCTCTTAAATAGTTTATCATCAACCTTTAACTGAGTATATAGGATAGCTTCATGGCTTTTGATAAAGGCAAATGCATAATAGCTCCTGATATTGAAAATCACCATTTTTTTTTGGTAATTCTCCTTGAACTTATCGAAGCCTGTCAGCGTTTGTAAGACAAGACATAGTGCTAGACTATATCGCAGTATGGATTTTTTATACAAACTTAACCCAATTAATATTCCTCCTAAAGCCAGCGTTAGTACAAATAATTCCACCTTACTTATCCATATTGAAGACACGCTCGACAAAGGTAGTTCAGCAATATATTTTAATCCTGCATTTGTTAAACTTATCAGCCATTCGAGAATCTCAGCGAGGAAGGTAAGCCTAAATACAAGAATAAGTATTCCTAAATACATAATTCCCGTGACGGGCAATAGAATAAATAGATTGCTCACAAGGAAGTAGATCGGGAATTGGTGGAAATAATATATGCTCAAAGGGAAGGTAAAAACTTGGGCAGCAATTGAGATGCTTATAGCTGACCAGATTTTTCTTAAAAGAATATTTTTGAGAAAGAACCAGCCTTCTATTATTGGCTGTAACAAAATCAGTCCTAAAACCGCCAGATAGGACAATTGAAATCCAACATCCCAAATAGTATATGGATCATAAACTAAAATTAAGAATGCGGAGAATGCTAGAATGTTATAACCAGCTGAGGAACGATTAATACTTTTGCCAATGATAAACCCCGAAATCATGATTGCCGCTCTAAGTACTGATGGCGATAGTCCAGTAAGCAATGTGTAAGACCATATGAGTAAGAGGATTACAAATGATTTAAACAATCGTGTAAATTTTCGACGATTCAAAAAAGCAAATATCCAGTTCAATAGAATATATATCAAACCCACGTGCATACCCGATACGGATAAAGCGTGGATAGTACCCGTTCTCGCATAATAACTAAGCACATCTTCGTCCAGGTCTGCGCGATATCCGAGGATTAATGTGGAAGCAACGGAATATACATTGTCATCTTCTAAGATTTCTCGAAAGTATCTAACTTGACGGGCTCGAACATTATATGCTAAATTCATTAACACGTTGCCCTTATTTTTTCCAGTCGATAATACTTCCTTTTGAACTAAAAATGCTTGATGGTAGATATGTTGTTCCGCTAGCCAATTTTTATAATTAAACGTTGCAGGATTGGGATTAGCTCTTGTTTCCTTTGCTAGGTTCGGAATAATCAACACATCTCCGTATAAAATCTTAAGAGTTGAATTGGGTTCGAGTTTGATGCTTATTAAAATATTTCCAGTCGTTTTAGTTTCTAATAAGTTCTCGTATCCCATTGCGACCTTTGCTTTGAACATTAGAATTTTATTTGTCACTTGCGGCTCCTGATTTACCACAATATTGAGATACTCGAAGTTTTTCTTGTCAAAGTGGTCATCGCGTAGTATTTCACTTTTATAAGTCGTTAGTGCAAAGCCAGACACAAACAACAAAAAATACAATCCGAAAGAGATCAAAGATTTGTAGCGATAGAGTCTGAACCCAGAATAACAAAAATTTAATACACCGAATGAAATAACAAAAAAAATAATTGTCAGATAAATAAATATCGGCGGCAAAATAGCCAATGGTTTAAAGCCGAAAAATAGTATTCCGGTTGTGAAGGGCACAATTGCCCTAACGTAGAAAAACTCAGAATTGGAAACGAAGTTGGACCTTGACATCAGATTTTTTAATACCCTTTATTTCATCCAGACCAGAGCTTATCGATTCTTTTCCTTGATAGACAATCACAGCATATCTGGCCCATAAATCGATTTGTTGAGTAACGCGATACCTGATATTGCTGTAACATTTGAATCCTTTATCCGCATAAGCACCAAAACTCGAACCATAGAGTACATCGTCTTCGTAAGCATAAATCCTACTATTGTACGAAGGGGTGTCAAAATAAGCAATCCTCAAATTGCCAGATACTTTAGACGATGGCAGATGATAATTGAAATCACTATAGATTAGTTTCCCAACCTCTTGAGTTACATTTCCCTTTTTATAAATGGAAATCTCTATCCGCTGCTGCAAATCTATACTCTTGTTTAATCTCCAATCTATCGCTACTCTTACACTTCCTTTTAAAACATTTCTAAGTTCCTGAGTTTTATCTGATGCATCAGGATTTTGTTGTTTCACTTCACGTTTAAGCCTAAATAATATTTTTAATGTTTTTTTTGGGATATAAACTCCCTGAGCAAGTAGTTCATAACCTTTTGATGCAGAGTCAACTCTAAATTTTAGCCAGGGAAACTTAAAATAATCAAAATAGACAGAGTATACGAAACGCTTGGACGGGGTAAAATTAAGTCCTGCATATGTGCCCTTCTCATTCCTAACATCTGTATTTTCACCAACAGCATTACTAAAAAAATTACTATAGTCGCGGTCATAATTCCTATGCAATAGCACAACTGAAAACTTCGGGGACAAGCTCGCCAATAGTCCATTTATAATTGCCCAACCACCATTTACGCTATACGCAACCTCACCATAGGAGTAAATATTCTTAAATGTGTAGTTATAATGAAAGCCCGTATTCAGCAGATTTTTTCCTGTAAAAGCATACTTATTATATGCTGAGCTTCCCGTGATAAAATTTTGGTCATATGTGGATTGATAACTTACCAGGCCAAGATTTAGATTGTCAGACAAATACTGTAGTGCGCCTCCAAACACAAGTTGTCCCAAGCTGTTTTGATTTTTAAGCTCTGTTTTCGTCCGATGATATCCGCTGTCATTAATCGTCTGGATGGTGGTAGTACTATCAGGCCACAGTTTTACGCTACCATCTCGTCTCCTATAAGATATAAATGAGGTCAATTCTATGCCTTTCCAAAGAGCCACTATATTGGAAATTCCTCTAAAAAACGAAGCCTCATTTGCAGATGAATATGACCTGAGGCCAACATCTCTCGCCGCAACACTTGTCACATCAGGGCCTTTTCCGAAACCAAAGCCCGACCATAATGTGAGCCCCTGTCCAAACTGTAAGCTATAGTCACCGAAAATGATTTTTTTAAATGGCCCGACTTGATTAATGGTGAGGTTCGCCGAGAAGTGATCAGACAATACTTTGCCCTTAGAAAAATGTTCTCCTGCATCTTTTTCCATGACTAATCCCGCGGCAATCCTGTTGTTGGAAGTGTACTTGTAGCGTAAAAGTATCCTGTCCTGAGACCCAAGATACCTGCTTCCCGGCAAATCTGTAAAGCCTTTGGGAACCTCAATTACCCGCCCGTATCGTAAAATTAGATCATTGGAGCCGTTCCTCCACATATCCTTTAACGATAGTTTATCTGTGGTTCCATTTTTACCTAATGTTACGAACTGTAATAGCCTTTCAATGGTTACCAAATCAAACCCATCAATACTCTGGAGCTCCGCCAAGTCCAACAATTTACCATTGACTTCTAAATGACGTAGCAAATTGGTAATCTGCAAAGGAGAAAGAAATATAAGCTGTTTCAGATTTTTCGCGGAAGTAGCATTCAAATTGATCTGATGGGAGCGAATATAGTTTAGCCGCTCTGTGAGCTCATACAAATCAATATCTTCAGAGAGGTTTTCTGCAGCGCTTTCGAGAATATCCTTAATAAAGGAATCATCCTGAGCAAATGCGGTGAAAGAAACAAAATGAAAAGCTAAAAGTAGCAAGATAAGTCTGATTGGCATTGATGTGCCAAACCACGGATATTAGCAGTTAGTAAACCAACTTATGCGGATATTATATTTCCTCATTGAGTTTTAAAAGAAAGTCTTTTAATTTCTCTAATGAAGCAATGATGCGCTGATTTTCCTTAACCTCAGCGCCATTATTTTTGAGGTGTTCTTTTGCTCCTTTTAAAGTAAACCCCTTCTCATCCACCAAGTGAAATATCATTTTTAGGCTCTCAATATCTTCAGGGGTAAAAAGTCGGTTTCCCTTTTTATTTTTTTTCGGCTGTAAAACAATGAATTCCTTTTCATAGAACCTGATTTGCGATGCATTGACACCAAACATTTCGGTAACCTCGCCCATAGTGTAATACATCTTGTTGATTTCCCGTTCTTTGTATGGCATAATTTACGTTGATTATTAGACTATTACAGCTTTTATTTAAAGTATCCAAACTTAGATAAAATTGTTTTATTTACAAACAGTTTTATCTAAGTTTGCCATCTAATACACATCATGATGACAGCGAAAGAAATCAGACAGGCCTACTTGAAGTTTTTTGAATCCAAACAGCATCATATTGTTCCCTCAGCGCCAATTGTAGTTAAAAACGATCCAACCCTAATGTTTACTAATGCAGGGATGAACCAATTCAAAGACTTGTTCCTTGGTGAGGCTGCAATAAAATACTCCAGGATAACGGATACACAACGTTGTTTACGCGTTTCTGGTAAGCATAACGACCTGGAAGAAGTTGGTATTGATACCTATCACCATACGATGTTCGAGATGTTGGGTAACTGGAGCTTTGGTGACTATTTCAAAAAGGAGGCAATTGCATGGAGCTGGGAATTGCTAACTGAAGTTTATAATATTCCTGAAGATCAGCTGTACGTTTCTATTTTTGAAGGTGATTCAAAAGAAGGCCTCGAAAGGGATACTGAAGCTTTCGATCTCTGGAAACAATATGTTCCCGAAGACCGCATCATCCTTGGCAACAAGAAAGATAATTTCTGGGAAATGGGCGATACAGGACCATGCGGACCATGCTCTGAAATTCATGTGGATTGTCGGCCATTGAATGAACGTAATGAAATTTCTGGCAAGTCGCTGGTAAATGCAGATCATCCGCAGGTTATAGAGATCTGGAATAATGTATTCATGCAATTCAACCGATTAAAGGATGGGTCATTGCAGCCATTACCTGCACGGCATGTAGACACTGGAATGGGCTTTGAAAGATTAGTCCGTGTGTTGCAAAAAAAATCATCAAATTACGATACAGACGTTTTCCAGCCATTAATCGAATTTATAGCTCAGCATTCGGACATAAAATACGGCGCCGAGGAAAAAACTGATATCGCAATGCGAGTTATGGCGGATCACATACGTGCCATATCATTTGTGATTGCCGATGGACAACTTCCATCAAATAATAAGGCCGGATACGTTATAAGAAGGATCTTACGCCGTGCAGTTCGTTACGCCTATACTTTTCTTAATTTAAAGGATCCGTTTATGCATAGGTTAGTACCAGTGCTGGCAGATCAGTTTAAAGACGTATTCCAAGATCTAAGCCTACAACAGGATTTTGTTCAGAAGGTCGTACTGGAAGAAGAGGTTTCCTTTTTAAGGACCTTATCTACCGGTATTCAGCGATTTGAAAGCTACACTCGCAAACAAGGTGAGCATCTTATGCTTGAAAATGCAATTGAGCCGGAGAAAGGCTTTGCCGATGCTTGGGTATATAGTATTTTAAAAGACCAAATGATCATCTCAGGAGAATTTGCATTTGAATTACAGGACACATACGGTTTTCCGATTGATTTAACGGAGTTGATGGCAAGGGAACAAAAGTGGATTGTAGATATGGAAGGCTACTCTAAAGAATTACTTAAACAAAAAGAACGCTCTAGAGCTGCTACCGCAATAGATACTGGTGATTGGGTTCTCGTAAATCCAAATTTAGAGGTAGAATTTGTCGGTTATGACGATTTCGAGTGTGAAACGCAAATTATTAAATATCGTAAGGTTACCGCAAAAGGGAAGGAGCAATATCAGTTTGTGCTAAGTAAAACGCCATTCTATGCAGAAAGTGGTGGGCAAGTTGGTGATACAGGGAGATTAGAAGACCATAGCCGCTTGTTTTTTGTAGAAATAAACGATACCAAGAAAGAAAATGGCGTCATTGTCCATTACACGGATACATTACCAGAGGATTTAGATGGTCAATTTTGGGCCGTCATAGATGAATACAAGCGACTATTGTCTCAAGATAATCACACTGCTACACACCTATTACATGCGGCACTTAAGAAAGTTTTAGGTAACCATGTTAACCAGAAAGGGTCATTGGTAAATCCTGACTATTTGCGGTTCGATTTCTCACATTTTGAAAAGATCTCAGAAATAGATCTCTCAAGGATAGAACATATTGTCAACAAAAAAGTGAGAGAAAATATCCCGTTAAAGGAACAGCGTTATGTTCCCTATGATCAAGCAATTTCAAGCGGAGTTACAGCACTTTTTGGAGAAAAATATGGTGATCTGGTAAGGATTATCACATTTGACGACCATTATTCTAAGGAATTATGTGGCGGAACTCACGTGCAGGCGACAGGTCAGATAGGATATTTCAAGATCATATCAGAGAGTGGTGTTGCTGCAGGGGTGAGGCGTATTGAAGCAATTACTGCGGATAAAGCTGAAGACTTTATGCTATCTCAAAATAAAGAATTGGCAGAACTAAGGATGTTATTGAAAGGTAGCAAAAATCTTAAAGTTGCAGTTTCAATATTAATAGAAGAAAATAGCAAATTAAAAAAGGAAGCAGAAAAAGCCTTGGTGGAGCATTCCTCCAACTTAAAGCATGAGATTGCTCAGCACAAGAGAACAATAAATGGGATAAATGTTATCGCAAGGCATGTAGACTTACCAAATGCAGATGCTGTGAAAAATCTTGCATTTGCTGTCAAAGATCTCGTAGATGACTTACTTCTGGTTTTCACGACAATAATTGATGATAAACCAGGAATAACCGTAATGATTTCAGAGCATCTCGTAAAAGAAAGGGGATTGAATGCATCTAACATTGTTCAAGAACTAGCAAAGGATATTCAAGGCGGTGGGGGCGGCCAGCCATTTTATGCGACAGCTGGTGGTAAGAATAAAGATGGTTTGAAAACTCTACTAGAAAAAGTAGAAAAGTTAGTGTAACTATAATTTAGTTAGGCTAACTTTTCTGAACTCAACTTCCGATCCTTCTGCTTGCAAAGCTATTTGGCCCGAAGTTGCTGTACATTTATATCCGTGATTAACAAGTATATTGTTGACCCAAACGATGACCTCATCATTTTTACATTCAACAACCATTTTGTTCCAATCTCCAACTGGCTTTTCTACATTTTGAACTAATCTTTCAATCTTACGTAGCTTGTCGCCATTAATGCCCCATCTTGATTTGTCACCTCTTCTTGATTCCATTTCAGGCACGGTGATATCTTCTTCTATACACCAGAAGTCGCCAGCATTCGTGTGCTCAATTTGGACTTCAATTGACTTTGGAAACATTCCATACAGTGCCCGAGGTGAAGATGCATGAACGAGCAAGCCACAATTTCCTGGTTTGCTGGCAAATCTATATTGTACTTCTATTTTATAGTTGCTAAATACAGAGTCAGTTATCAAATGACCGCCTGGGGTTCCCAAACTTACAAGAAGCCCATTCCTAATAATAAATGGTGATTTTGCACCCTCGTTTTTATCTAGCTCAGGAACATCAATGTGCCATCCATTGAGATTTTTCCCATTAAACAAAGACTTAGTTTGTGCAAAAGTCTCAACCCTTATCGATACAAATGAAATTAGGAAGATAGCGATAAGATAACTTATTCTCATACTATAAATATATAGAATAATCTTTCACTTTTCACTAACAACGACTTACTGTCTCTTCAAGTATGTTACACCAAGTTCCAGATCAGGAACTAGTTTTGTGTTGCGAGTACTTGGTTGTGATTTGCTTTCATTCTTTGAACTGCGGTTAAGTATGATCTTAATCCTATGCAGATTTCCTTTTGGAAGAAGTAGTTTGTTGATAAAAGCTCGATGTTGTTATCCCAGAAGGCATCAATGAACAAAGATGCTGAGGCAAACGAAGCTCATTTAAAGGTTTATATTAATTTCTACAATACAATCAGGTGGTTTACCTCACTGAAAAGTCAAGCACCATTTGATAATTACAAACAATGGGCCCAATAAAAATAAAAGAAGCAAAAATACACCCCAAGCAACAAAATTAATAGTGTACCTTGTAAGAATTGTCCTTCTAAAAACAGTTAATACACTAAAATGGCTAACACCCACTTTCAAAGTCAATTTTGTGTGTTATAAATTATTTAAAGTTTGTGCCATCATTACAATTACGCCTTTTAAACGTCAGATATAACGCATAAATACTTATGTTTGTATCATAAAAGAATTAAAATCAAGACAAGTTCCTACTACATATGAGTGACAAAATAACCGTTTCTTCTTCGGATTTTGAGTTGGTATCGGGACTTGAGATTCATGTGCAACTAAACACAAATACAAAGATTTTTTCATCAGATAGCGCAGCTTTTGGTGCTAAGCCAAATCAGCATATTTCTCCTGTTAGTTTGGCGCTGCCGGGTGCACTCCCAAAGCTTAATAAACAGGTAGTAGAAAAAGCTATCCGCATGGGCTTAGCGCTCAATTGCAAGATTAATCAAGTGAATTACTTCGATCGAAAGAACTATTTTTATGCTGATTTACCTAAGGGTTACCAAATTACCCAGGATAATAAGCCCATCTGCCAAGACGGATTTATCAATGTTAAATTGAGTAATGGAACAGAGAAGCGAATCAGTATCAATAGGATACACCTGGAAGAAGATGCGGGTAAAAGCCTCCATGATCAAGACGAACGATTTTCATGTATTGACTTAAACAGGGCGGGAGTTCCACTCATCGAGATTGTTACAGAACCCGATATCAGGAGCGCTGAAGAAGCCTCTGCTTTACTCATAGAAATGCGCAAATTGGTTAGGCACTTGAATGTGAGTGACGGTAATATGGAAGAAGGAAGCTTGCGCTGTGACGCCAATATTTCTATCCGCCCTAAAGGATCGGCTGACTATGGTATCCGCTGTGAGGTAAAAAATTTAAACTCAATTAGAAATGTCCGCAGAGCAATGGACTTTGAATTTGCCAGACAACGGGAAGTCATTGGCAAGGGAGGGGTGATTATTCAAAGTACCCTTAATTTTGATTCAGACCAAGGAACAACATCTCCGATGAGAAATAAGGAAGAGGCGAATGATTATCGCTACTTTCCTGATCCGGATCTTGTTCCGCTTCATATATCGGATGAACGATTAGCGCAAATTAGGGCTGAAATGCCTGAGTTGCCAGCTGTGATCCTGAAAAGATTAATGACCGATTATAACCTAGGTCTTTCAGAGGCTGCTGTACTTGGAGATGATAGCGATTTATTCCACTATTTTACATCGGGGCTTCAGAACATCCAGCAGCCAAAGAGTTTGATTAATTGGTTAACTGGCCCAATAAGAGCATTCCTTAGCGATAATAAGCTCACAATAGCCTCCTTCACGCTTTCGGCTCATAAACTTTCCGAAGTCATCAATCTTGTAGATGAAAAGCGAATTAGTCATCAAGTTGCCTTACAAAGGCTAATTCCTGATTTATTGAACAGGCCTGAAAGCGACGTTCTGCAACTATCGACAGAGCTCAATTTATTGATTAAGGACAACGCAGATGAACTGTACCAATTCGTAGAGCAGGTATTGGCTAAATTCCAGCCACAAGTACAAGCTTACAAGAATGGAAAGAAAGGTGTTCTTGGCCTATTTGTTGGTGAGGTGATGAAACTTGCCAAGGGAAAGGCGGATCCAAAGAAAATAAATGACGTATTACTTCAAAAATTAAACTCATAAACCTATGAATATATCCAGAAAACTAACCTGCATCGTAGCAGTTTGCCTAAGTTTTACCGCTTGTAAAGACAAAGATAAATTTGTTATAGAGGGAACCTTTACGAATGCTGTTCCTCAAAGTAAAGTTTATTTGTTTGGCTTAAAAGACGCAAATGCGACTGCATTGGACTCAACAGTATTTTCAGAAAAAGGTGAATTCAAGTTTACTCACGCAACACGGGGAAGCGATTTCTTTCGCATCTCTGCAGACACTAAGGAATACCTGATCATTGCAAAGAATGGTGATGAGGTCAAAATAACTGCTGATCTTACTAATCCAAACGCTGCATACAATATTTCTGGCGCTATGGAAGCCGATAAATTGCAAGAGTTGAATACAATTCAGAATCAGTATGCAGGCAGGATCGCTATCATTCAAAATGAATTCAATGCCGCGGCCGAGGCGAAACCTGAAGATAGAAGTAAGGTTCTGGAGCAAATGCAGCCCAAATACATGGCTGAAATCCAAGGTAAAAATAATGCTACCCTGAAATTTGCAGAAGACAACGTTGGAACGCTTGCTGGTTTCTACGCCATTAATTTGTTGAGTCCTATGGATTATAAAAAAGAAATGGTTGCTTATTCTGATAAAATACAAGACAAAATAAAGGGAAACCCAATGGTTGACGACTTCCTGAAACGTATGGCTATCATCAAAAAGCTTGACATTGGACTACCAGCCCCTGATTTTGAATTGTATGACGTGAATGATAAGCCCATTAAACTTTCAGACTTCAAAGGCAAATATGTTATGATCGATTTCTGGGCATCGTGGTGCGGACCTTGCAGAAACGAAAATCCAAATGTTGTAGCAGCCTACAAAACTTTCAAAGATAGAAACTTCACGATACTTGGTGTATCACTTGACCGTCCCGGAGGTAAAGACCAGTGGCTTGCAGCAATTGCCAAAGATAAATTAACTTGGACCCACGTTTCTGATCTTAAATACTGGGATAGTAAAGTGGTTCCTTTGTATGCAATCGAGGGTATTCCAGCTAATTATCTCCTTGACCCTAAGGGTACTATAATTGCTAAAAATCTATATGGTGCAGAGCTAACGGCCTTTTTAACTAAAACGTTACAATAACCCTAATTGAATGTTAACATAGCTTACCTTGTTAACAATTTGTTAACCTGACTTTAACGCTATGTTTCAATTGATTGCCTACTTTCGTAATAAATAACTAAAGCTATGAGCGCTGTAAAACAAAAAATCCTAATTGTTGATGACGAACCGGATATTTTAGAGTTAATTGAATACAACTTAAAGAAAGAAGGTTATCAGGTTTTTTTGGCAAGTAACGGCCAGGAAGGTATCAATGTGGCCAAGAAGGTTCATCCAGATTTAATTATTCTTGATATCATGATGCCAAAGATGGATGGCATTGAAGCATGTCGGATAATGCGGGCCATTCCAGAATTTAAAAATACATTCATGGTGTTCTTAACTGCTCGGAGTGAAGAGTATTCTGAAATAGCAGGGTTCAACGTTGGAGCAGATGATTATATAGCTAAACCAATTAAGCCAAGGGCGTTAATAAGTCGCATTAATGCTATATTGAGAAGAAACACGAGTCCTGATGAGATGTCGGAAAATAAAGTAGAAATTGGTGATTTAGTGATTGATAGGGAAGCATATCTCGTTTACCAAAACGGAGAGAAAGTCGTGCTTGCGAAAAAGGAGTTTGAACTTTTATACTTGCTGGCTTCTAAACCCGGAAAAGTTTACACCAGAGAATCTATTCTTAAGAATATCTGGGAGGATTCGGTGGTAGTAACAAACCGTACAATTGATGTACATATTCGTAAACTCCGCGAGAAGTTGGGTGAAACATATGTGGCCACAGTAAAAGGAGTGGGTTATAAATTCGAACTTTCTTAGTACTTTTGCCGGTAACAAGAAATGCACAGATTTGAAATATCCTTCCTTTAAAGACCTCATACTATTCGAAAACGATGATTATATCGTTGTAAATAAGCCGCCCTTTGTTGCATCACTTGATGAGCGGGGGGGTTCTGGTGAAGTAAACATTCTTCGCATGGCAAAGCATTACAGCGATGATGCACAAGTGTGTCACCGGTTGGATAAAGAGACTTCCGGCGCTATTATCATTGCCAAAACTCCAGACGCCTACCGTTCCGTAGCCATTCAGTTTGAGAAACGTAGGGTAAATAAGGTCTATCACGCAATAGTCGATGGTCAGTTCACCTTCAACGAGCTTTTCATAGACTTGCCTATTTTAAATGACGGCAACAAAAGCGTAACTATTGATAGGAAGGAGGGCAAAAGAGCGGAAACTATTTTCAATACCGTAAAGCATTACCGTCATTACACCCTTGTGGAGTGTAAGCCAATTACCGGAAGAATGCACCAGATCAGGATTCATCTCGCAACACAGCGCGCAGCTATAGTTGGTGATCATCTGTACAAAGGCAAACCTGTATTCCTTTCAAGCATGAAGAAAGGTTACCGAATTGCCAAAGACGATGAGGAGCAGCCCATCATGAAAAGATTTGCACTCCATGCCAGGTTTGTAACCTTTAAAGGACTGGATGATCAGGACATCTTTATTGATGCCCCTTATCCTAAAGACTTCGCTACGTTGGTCAAACTTTTAGATAAATTCGATTCATAAGGTAAGCTATGTACGTAAAGCTGGTAAATTATGTAGATTCCTTCAATCATTACTAGAAAACTAAGATTTCAAATAGAAATTTTATTGTAGTTGCGGCATTTATTGTGGGTGCGCTTTCTGGTTTAGCCGCCTTTCTATTAAAAGCAATAACGCATCAAATTGAGGCATTTCTCCAGCCCGGTTTTCAGTGGCAATATAAATACTACCTATTTTTCTTCTTTCCTTTTTATCGGTATCTTGCTTTTCGTGCTTTATGTCAGAAGGTTTATCAAAAACAGTAAGTTCGAAACCGGCCTCACACCAGTATTATACACTATATCTAAGAAATCAAGTAAAATTGAGTCACATAACATTTATTCCCAAATTATCACTTCGGCACTTGCTGTCGGTTTCTGTGGACCCACTGGATTAGAAGCACCAATTGTCACAAGCGGGGCGGGGATAGGCTCTATATTAGGACGTTTCCTAGGTTTCTCGTATACGGAAACAACCATGTTATTAGCCTGTGGAGCCGCCGGAGGAATTTCTGCCGCCTTTAACAGCCTCATCGATGGGATCGTCTTTGCCATAGAGATTTTACTTCCGGAGTTTATAATTCCTGCTTTTATTCCGCTTCTGCTGGCTTCAGCAACAGCGGCAGTCGTTGGCCGACTACTTTTCAATGAGCAGCTTTTCTTCCTCGTTACGGAAGTTTGGAAGATGAATGCTTTAATGTACTACGTAATTCTGGCAGTAATAATAGTCGCATTTCCCATGGCTTTTTGGTTGCATTTACTGCAAATACGCTAGAAATCGCACATCTTGACACAACCAACTTTATTGTCGCCAGTATGGCACTCCTTAAGTGACATTATGCACGAACCCTTAACTGGTATATTTTTAATTGCCGAGATAACGGGTGGCTATGTGCTAATGGTACCATTAATGGTTACTTCGGCGATTCCCTATGCGATCAACCGAAGTGACAATCAACACTCCATCCATACAAAACCGCTTGCAGAAAAAGGGGAGTTGCTCTCTCACGAAGACAAAGATAGCACTGTACTCACGATGATGAAGCTTCGGTACCTGATTGAGAAGGATGACGTGATCCTGAAAAGCAATGATCAGCTGAGTAACAAAATGGGCGATATCCTGCAGTCTAAAAGAAACGTTTTTCCGGTATTAGATGATGCAAATTGTTTTAAAGGACTAGTTTACATTGAAGATATATTGAAAGATAGCGTAAAAATTCAACAAAGTATTGCTGTTTCAGATCTTATGCAACAAGCGCCTTACACAGTTACACCAGCAACGAATGTAAAAGCAGTGCTTGAGATTATGGAAAAGGAAAACGTATGGGTATTGCCAGTCTTGAATGCAGAAGGAGAATTCCTTGGCTTCATTTCTAAAATAGCTATATTTAATAAATATTGATCTTTACTTAGTCGCTAGGCAAACTAAATGGAGTAGCTCTATTCGGCTACTCGCTTTAATCCAAATTTTTCGATCTTACTATACAAATGACTTCTTTGGATGTCAATGTCATCCGCAGTTTTAGATACGTTCCAGTTATTTTTCTCTAGTTTAAACTTTATGAATTCACGTTCAGCATGGTCTTTGTAATCCTGAAAATTATTGAATTTTTCGTAGTCTAGACCACCTTTGACTGCTGCAACCGAGCTTCCATTATCAACTGCTGCCCCAATGTTTGTTCCTCCGCCAGGATTGGCGAAAGCAACTACATCCTGCTCTGTAATTACTTTATCGCTCAAAATGATCAGACGTTCAATCATATTGTGTAACTCACGAACATTTCCTGTCCATGGCAATCGTTGCAATGCAAACATCCCACCCTCACTGATCTTTTTAACAGGCATCCCATAATCTCTACAAATGTCTTCCAGGAAGTTTTGTGCAATCTCCGGTATATCTTCAATTCGTTCTCTTAAATGTGGAACGTGAATATTTATCACGTTTAGACGGTGATACAAATCCATACGGAAATTACCATCCTCAATCTCTTTCATTAAATCCTTGTTCGTTGCTGCAAGAACACGGACGTTAACTTCCAGTTCTTTTTCACCACCAACACGACTGATTTTATGTTCCTGCAAAGCTCTTAGTACTTTAGCTTGGGCAGATAAACTCATGTCACCAATCTCATCTAAGAAAAGAGTTCCTCCATTTGCAAGTTCAAACTTACCAATACGCTGCTTTACTGCAGAAGTAAATGAGCCTTTTTCATGGCCAAAAAGTTCACTTTCAATTAATTCTGAAGGTATTGCAGCACAGTTGACTTCAATAAGGGGGCTATCGGCACGGTTCGATTTTTCGTGTAACCAGCGGGCAACCAACTCTTTACCACTGCCGTTCGCACCTGTAATTAATACTCTGGCCTCAGTAGGGGCAACGCGTTCAATCGTTTCTTTAATTTTATTGATGTTAACAGAGCTTCCGAGGATATCTCTGGTTTTACTAACTTTACGTTTTAAAACTTTAGTCTCGGTAACCAGAGTCCCTCTATCCAGGGCGTTTCTTACCGTAATTAAAAGTCTGTTTAAATCCGGTGGTTTAGAGATAAAGTCGAATGCTCCTTTCTTACTTGCCTCAATTGCAGTCTCCACAGTTCCGTGACCGGAGATCATGATAAAAGGAAGATCCGGGCTAAAAGCGAGTGCTTGTTCCAAAACTTCCATACCATCCATACGATTCATTTTGATGTCGCACAGTACCAGATCAAACTTTTTTTTCTTTATTAATTCAAGACCCTCAATACCATTGTCTGTATCTTCAACTTCATAATTCTCGTATTCTAAAATTTCACGTAAAGTGCTTCTAATCGCCCGTTCATCGTCAATTATTAAAATTTTCGCCATAGGTATTGGTCTCAGTTTTATTAGTGTGCTAATATATTACTTTTAAAATGGAATATAAAAAATGCAAGCCTATAAGCCGGGTTCTGTATCCAATAAAATTGGACTTCTATCATTAATCCAGTATAAATGTTGCCATTTATCTCTAACGACCTACCCACTAACATCGAACGAGCAGCCCTACATGCGTTAGCCTATTTGGTCTTTCAACTCCCGGGGTTTACAAATCTTCCGGTCTCCCGGAACAATCGTGAGCCCTTACCTCACGTTTTCAACCTTACCTGTGCCTTGAGAGCCATCGGCGGTTTGCTTTCTGTGGCACTTTCCATAATTCAGGTATTCATTCCTGAACCTCTTCCCGTTAAGAAGCGAGATGCTCTATGTTGCCCGGACTTTCCTCTCCGAAACGAGTTCGCAGCGATAGAACGGCTTGCATTTTTACTGCTAAAATACAAAAAAAACTGTTGAGAACGTGTTTTTGTTCTTGGCCTGGAAAAATTAAGATAGGACGGGTTAGAATTATTTATTAATTTAAGGAAATGAAAAAAGGAAATCAATGGTTGGGCTGGAGGCTAATTTGCGGGTTAGTGGTCCTTTTGATACTGCGGAATACTGCAGAAGGCGCTGTTTCGAAATACAGCGATGTTTTTTCTGCTTCTGAAAAATTTATTAGTTCGTTGAGTTCAGAGCAAAAGGATATGGCTGTCGTGGGTTATAATCAGGCAAATGCGGTAAAATGGACCAACCTTCCGTGTGGTTTGCAATGCAGGGTAGGGATCCTTTTTGGTAGTTTATCGGCTTCGCAACTGTCTTTGGCTAAGAATGTAGCAAAGGCTGCTTTGGGGGCTTCTATTGGGGCTGGCTATGATCAGGTAATGGGTATCATGGAAGCTGATGCCTTCTTAGGTAAGGGACGTAAAGAATATTCTTCTGATAATTACATTATAGCTTTTTTAGGGATGCCTGATAGGGCTGAAAAATGGCAGCTGCAAATTGGTGGTCATCACTTAGCTGTCAACCTCACTTTTAATATGGGTCGGCAAGTCTCTGCGTCGCCATTGTTTATGGGTTTAGAGCCGCCAGAGAATACTACATTGAAAGGTAATCATGATGCATTAGTGGATGTTTTGAAATCATTAACTGATTCTCAGCTTGCAAAAGCCAGACTGGTTGAAGGTTATGGGGATGTGTTTGTGGGGCCGGGTAAAGATGGAGCGTTCCCTGTTATTAAGGCAGGCATAAAGGCTTCTGAATTAAGTCCCCAACAAAAATCAAAGGTGCTGAAAGCCATTTTACAATGGGTTCACATTGCAGATGAATCAACTGCTAAAGAACTTATGAAGACATACAGACTGGATTTAAACGACACTTTTGTAGCTTTTTATGGAGGAGTTGACCTGAGCAAAAAATCTGATTATGTTAGAATCGACGGACCAAGTGTCTGGATTGAGTTTATATGTCAGCCGGGAGCGGTTTTCCCACAAGGCATACACTACCATACCGTCTATCGCGATCATTTGCGAGACTATGCCTCCAGCTTTCAGTTCGGAAGCACAAAACAGTAGCTTATACCAGGGTCGGACTTCACTACGAACCTAATATAGGCTAAATAGTAGCTATCGACAACTAATTACAATTGGAAAGATCAGCTGCAACTTCATTTTGGGTGTAGTTTCCTTGCTTATTACCGAAAGTGTTGGTAACATACACAATCATCTGTGCAATATCAATGTTAGCAAAGTTGTGATCAGGCATTTTTCCCTCATATTTCTCACCTCCAACAATCATTTGCTCTGATACACCATTCTTAATCCAGCAAGCAAGTTTCTTCTTATTGGATTTAAGGAATAAGGTATCTGTAAGCGGAGGAGCTAATTTAGCCAGCCCTTCGCCGTTGGCTCCGTGGCAATTCTGACAATAAGCAATATAGAGATCGCGGCCGTTCGTGTAATACATATCCTGTTGGACCTGACGGGCATCCTGACAAGAGATCACTATCGAGGCTAACGTTGTAAATATGATTGCTAACAATAGATAGTTTCTCACGGCTACTTAGTTTTTGTTTCAGCAAGCAAGTTTTTCAGATCCTTTTGGAGCAATTCAATCTGATCATCATTGGTACTATCATAGGCACCACGCATGCGGCCATTACCATCGATCAACAGGAACCATCCCTGATGTATGTATTTTTCCTTTTCGTTCTGGTTTTCGATCACAGCTGATAGATAGCTCTTTTCCGCAATGTTATATATCGCATCTTTAGTACCGTATGCAAATTGCCATTTGGGCCCATCGACACCTAGCTTTTCAGCATACTTCTTAAGTTTTGAAGGAATATCATATTTATAATCTATGGTATGAGATAAGAACATCAGGTTTGGCTCGTCTTTGTATTCGTCGAAAAATACTTTCAATTTTCTATGCATGGTTGGGCAGATGCTTGTGCATGAGGTGAAAAAGAAATCTGCAATGTAAACTTTGCCTTTAAAAGTTTGGTTCGTGATGCTTAAACTGTCCTGGTTTAAAAAGTTGAAGCTGGCTATTGGTGCAGGACTTAAAAACGGCAGTGGCTTTTCTTCCTTGCAGGATGAAACTAAAAATAAGACCGAGAACAATAGGCCTAACAGGAATAATTCTTTGGTTTTCATATTTCAAATGTTGTGGGGCAAATGTACAAATTGGTATTGATATCCTTTTTACATAAGTTTTCGCCAACAAGTTCTTTACTTTATTTCTTCATCAACCGGAATAGGTTTTACTTAGCTGTAAATTAATAGGGAATCGTGTGAGAATCACGAACTGTCGCGCAACTGTAAGTAACAACAAAGGTTTTTGCCAATTTATGTCCACTGTTTCACTTGGAAATGGGAAGGGTGGTAAAAATGTTACAAGTCAGAGCTACTGATTCAAGGATATTGGGGTCGCAAAAGGATAGGAGACTAATTGCCATACGAGTATGTTCCCAGTTAATTGGATCTTTGCTCCTCTAATAGTAGTGGCACTCTTTAGATGTATTATTTTTTGAAATATTCACAGCGTTTAATTGGTTTAACCTCGTTGCTTTTTTATACAAGAAAGCGATCAAAGATCTACGTGAATTTATTGCTGGCGACACTGCCGCCTCGACGCTGGAAGATAAGTCAGATTATTCGCTCTTGCTGGTTTCTAACGTATTCGGCGCAAAACCACAACAATTAACCAACAGTTTTTTTAACCAATCATTATTAAAAAGGAGAATTATTATGTTACACAAAACAAAATCTCGCCAGGTTGCCATACTAAAGTATGGGCTCTCAGTACCACTTTTTGCACCAATGGTCATTCTTTCATCAGCCACTGCAACTGCAGAGAAATTGACGAAAGCAATTGAATCCAGTCCAATTGTTGAGGTGCTTTCAAACCCTGAATTAAGTCCTATTAAAGAAGTGAAAAGTCCTGATTTAAACCGAAAGATTGAGACTCACAAAAAACTAAAGGCGAAGCCTGAACAGCCAAAAAACGGTAAGGTTCAAGCAGAAATTTCTGTAGTGAAAGATAGGATGAATCGCTTACAGAATATTATGGATTATATTTAGTGATTACAAGCCAAAACAATCCGACGATGAACTTGAAGATGGAGTATCTTATTTTTCATTTGATGTTAATGAAAGTAAGAAAACCAGCAATTTCAAAGTAATAAAATCTATTAATCCAGAATTGGAGCAAGATCTATTAGAACATCTTGATGCTTTTAGTGATACGGTTAGTCTAAAAAAAGGGACATACAACTTTTATCGTGGGCGGGATTACGGCTTTTTAGGCGATGCCATACTAAAACCCTTGACAAAGCTATTCATTGTATCTTTGGGTTTAAAAGTAATTTGATTTCATCTTTCATATCCCAAGATGAAACTAAATCCGAAGCTGGCAAAATAATAAATTATGTAAAAGTGCCTTACTTTACCAATCCTATAATCGTAGTTGACGGTAAAGTTGCCAGCTATAAAGTTACCGAAAAATGATTTAAATTAGACGAAAGTGTTTACCCTAAACAGCATAAGATGGATATCCTAAGGGGTGACAAAGGGATAGAGCTTATTGTATTTTCTTGCTATCCGAAAATCATTTTCAAATTCTCTCTCTTTTCCTGGAATAACGTTGAGCATGGCAATTTCTGTAATCATAGTTGTTTAAATTTGGATAACGCCAATATACACCATATTTGAAATACAGCTTGTTTGACTCAATATTATCAATTTAGGACGATGTCAAGTTTTTCCAGGACTAAAGTGCCCCTGCTACTGCACTAACGGCGCACTAACAGGGGGTAAAGAGCACATTCGTTGGGAAAAGGCATGCTTTTGCCCAACGAGTGTGCTCTGAGTTACCTAGTTGTTTCCTAGTTGTTCAGACCACAGC
>Ga0209512_1000456_pt1 | contig 67324 bp, 67 predicted proteins | sample frozenSSSSmetaG_FD_184142 | JGI IMG/M metagenome (GOLD analysis project Ga0209512, IMG submission 184142) | Glacier valley bacterial and archeal communities from Borup Fiord, Nunavut, Canada, to study Microbial Dark Matter (Phase II) -... | ecosystem: Environmental > Aquatic > Freshwater > Ice >...
TCCGAAGTCGAGGTTTTTAGCATGTATTAGCTCTAGAATTACCACGGTTATCCAAGTAGTAAGGTACTATCAAATAAACGATAACTGATTTAATGAGCCATTCGCAGTTTCACTGTATAGATTGCTGTCCGTCGTAATATCGATAATATCGATAATATCGTCGTTTACTTTGAGATTTTCCTCTCTTCGCACACTTTATTCTCTTCCGGTCTCCAAGAGTTGTATTCTTCAATTGTATTCTTCAAGGTTTGGTTGCACGTCTCCAGCTCTGTTCGTCAGCGAAGAAATTGAAGTCGCGAGCACGTGATGTTTTGAGGCGCTTAGCGCCGGCGGGTAAGAACCCTCCCGCCAACTTCCCCAAACTCTCACATTTCAGCGGAAACCGATTCATCATTCTTCCGCTTCTTTCTCCAAACCAGCGCGTCAAGTTGCCGCCATATTCTGCCATCGCGCCCAAAATGTTCAAGGTAAGAGCCTCAACGGCTGGATGGGACCATGAAGATGTCATGTCGTGCGATTTTCACGTTTCCAAACTTGCCGACGTTGATGGCCTCTCCACTCATACATTGGAGCCGTCTTTGGGATTTGCTATATCTTTATGTCCTTGCTCCGCCCATTAACATAGAGCATTAACTCTCACATCTTCAGTTCAGCGATATCCATCTTCTTCTTGCAACTGACTGCGTGGGAAGTATATATTTTTGACATCGAGTCTCCGCCATACCTTGAGAGCCAACATCCATATTACACCATGGCATCAAAGGAGCAAGTTCACGTCGCCATTGTGGGCGCCGGTCTAGGCGGTTGGGCAGCAGCAATTGGAATTGCGAGAACCGGGCACAGGGTCACTATCTTGGAGCAGGCACCTCAAACTTGCTGAGGTACGCTTGCCGCCATTTTTCTTCTGGATTATCACTCACAAAAGCAGGTCGGCGCAGGCATCCAAATCCCGCCAAACTCCTCTCGAATCTTCAAGCGCTGGGGCCTCCTCCCCACGATCGAAGCCGCATCAGTCCGAACACAAAACTTCCATCTTCGCAGCTATAAGGACGGAAAAGTGCTTTCTACACAACCTTCTGTTCCATATTGCGAGCAAAGATATGAAGCACCATATCTGCATATCCACCGCGCCGACTATCACAGCATCTTGGTTGATGAGGCCAGAAGACTAGGTGCCACTATCAAGCTTAACTGTCACATTGAGGGAATTGATTTTGAGAAACCAGCTGTTCATATATCAGGCCAGCCAGAATTCGAAGCAGATGTCATTCTCGGCGCCGATGGCTTGAAGTCCGTCTGCCGCGAAGCCCTCCTCGGCCACGCAGATCCACCGCGGTTGACTGGAGATCTCGCATACCGCATCGTAGTGAAGGCAGAGGATATGATGAAGCACGAAAGCCTGGTCGAATTGGCCTTGAATCCAGCAATCAACTACTGGATGGGCCCAGATGCACACGCCGTCTGCTATCTTCTCAAGGGCGGTGGCCTCTACAATATCGTCCTCGCATGCCCGGATAATTTGCCAGAACTGATCAGCACGTCACAGGCAGATATTCAAGAGATGTGCGACTTTTTCAAGGACTGGGATCCACGGCTGAGGACGCTGCTCAGCATCGTGCAGGAGACCAGCAAGTGGAGGCTGCAGAATAGTGAGGAAATGGAACACTGGTGTCATCCATCCGGCAAATTCGCATTGATGGGCGATGCGTGCCACGCTACTCTTCCATACCTTGCATCTGATGCGGCAATGGCAGTCGAGGACGGTGCTTTTCTTGGTGGACTGTTCGATCGCATCTCAAGCAAGGAGCAAATTCCAGATCTACTTGTCATCTACGAATCTGTGCGCAAGGCCCGCACGACCCAAGTCGTAAAGCAATCGAGCCATTATAGAAACATCTTCCACATGCACGATGGAGACATGCAGAAGGAGAGAGATAGAGAGCTCATTGAGTACAATGATGAGCCGTTTGAAGGATACCCTAACAAGTGGAGGGATCCGACCTTCCAGCCTTGGTTGTGGGGTTATGATGTTGATAAAGAGGCCGAGAAGGCATGGGCTGTGTATCAAAAAGGCCAGTTCCCGTTGACTTCTGGGAAGTATAAGGCGAACTTGTAGGTTCTGGAACGAGGGGATTTTTAGACGGCGTTTGGCATAGCGACATTGCTTTACTTTGCTGTATATATATCCTATTTATGAAATCTACTATTTAGAATATAGCCTCGCGAGTTCTCATCTCGCGAGTTCTCGTCTCGCCATAGGCATACTATGCTAAAGAGTCGCAAAGTTGCAACCGAAATCGCCGACAATTTCTCAGACTCGATTTCGCAGCAGAGGCTTCCTAACAATTCCCGGCTCTGAGTATTTCAAATATTGTTCCATCATCTAGCCAAGGGTATTCTTAGAACAAGTCGTCGTCCAAGCTATTTTGAGGTTCCCTATTCAGACCCTCGGACTCGCATCGTAGGTTTTGGGCAAACAAATTATCCTCTCAATCCTTCACTGCGCAACCAACGTGAGCATGGACGGATTCCGGAACATGTCAAATATGCAGGCCGTGTTTGACAGGCCTTGCCGATGCACCGTGATCAGGAATTGAAATGTGGAAGTCCGGGCCAAGGGCCGTGACTTCCCCACCAGACAGTCCGGTGCATGAACGCCGTTGCCTGATATTGTCGTCGTAGCACGTCCCTTAGCACTGCATGTGTCGGAAACATTGATGATGGCTTCAAGGGACGGAGACGAGATGGAGATTCCGGGAATAAATATATCATCTATATCTCTTGCGGAGAGTTGAGAAGACGGGTAAAACTATACTTCATGGGATACGGTTCATGAGCTAATACAGAAATTCAATCTCGACTGCAAAATAAAAGAGAGCAGATCACAATGTTGAACATCATCTCGCTCTTCCGCAATAGCCTGAGTGGCTTGAAGGGATTGAACTTTGCGGGTGATTCTGATAAGGGGGCTATGAGCTCACCCGTCAGTCCCAAGGATGAGAAGAAGAATGCTAAGGAGAAGAAACAGATTACTTTCGAAGGTCCGCCTCCCTTTCCTTTTCATTTCATCCTCCTCCTGTCCCCTCATTTCGCCAAATGTGTATTTTCCCTGACGCAAACCCAGAATACCTCACCCTCTCGGCCCTCCTCTTCCACTGGGCCGACAGCTACGACAGCAAAGACTGGGAGCGGCTCTCGCGCATCCTCGCACCCGTCCTGCTGATCGACTACACACAGGTATCGGGGGAGTCGTTTCCCGCGATGCCGGCCGCCGCGTTTGTCGAGATGATGAGCTCGCCCGGCTTCCTCGGCGATCCGCTGCTCAAAACGCAGCATTTGCTGGGCCTCTGCGAGTGGGACAAGGTCAACGACGATTTTGTGATCGCGAGACAGCAGTTGAGGGCCGGACACCTCAGGTTTGAGGATGAGAGTCATAAGGTGGAGAAGCAGAGGGGGCATAGTCATGCTACTAATGAGTTTTACTTCAGGAGGATTTGGGTTAGGGAGGGGGAGGGGGAGGAGGGAAGCGGTCAGGGGAGGTGGGAGTGGAAGTGGGCGGGGCTGAAGCCAGAGGTTAGGTGGAATGAGTTTGACTTTGAGACGATTTTTGGGGGGTTTGAGGCTCCGACGAGATGAGTTAAGAAAATGAGAAAAATGGAGCTGGAGAGAGAGGAAGGAAATTTCGAAAGGCTATGAGTTGTTGATTTGGTGCACTTCACTTTGTTGGGCATTACTGTACTGGTCTGAGGCAACAAAGAAGTGCAAATGATTGCTTAGGAAAGAAAGAAAACAATTTTCAGACAGCGATTTCTATAAGAATGTAACGATCACAGGAAATATATCTTGCTCTACATCAAACCTAAGCAATGTTAGTTGAAGAAATCACGTTTTAATTCTGGCTGTGCACAATTCATAATCAAAATCTGGATACTCTTAGAGTGGGGGGGTTGTTTTTAAACTCCATTTTCTTTGTAATTAGTCGTCCTTTTATTGGTGTATCATGTTTGATCTGCCTCTTGCTCTCTTTCCATCTTCATAATCTTTAAATGATGGATACTGAAACAGTACGACAAGGCCACAAGTACAACAAGGCAGAAAGATTACGGTCATGTCCGGCGGTCACTCAAGTGCATAAGCTTTTGAGGGGCCAAGAAGGCGGGTGCGACTATTCTTATTTGTGTCCAAAACACTCTTCCTTGGACTCATATTCAGCAAGAGTCAAGACTGTCTAACAATCCATTCAGATGACAACTTCACAGATGACAACTTCAGTAGGCAATTCGGTCTCTCTATTCATTCCGCGTCGCCACAACATGTCCTACACAGAAAGCACTACTGAAGCATCGCCATGCCATTTGCCACAGCATCAAGCTTTGTGTGTACCATGTACCATATGACTCGGCATATGGGCCGATTGAGTCGGATCATCAAATAGCATCGAATACCAACAGCGTCAAGCCCAGCTCATTCCTCCTATTACTACTCCTGAGTCCTCAGCTTTCACCGCTTGACATCTTTTCAACCCGACAAATAGAGCGAGAATCACACTCACACCAGATCCGCAGCATGATTCCCATCAATCTAATCGCCCGAAGGCGGACAGGCGGACAGGCACACATTGTAACTTTTATATCTTCATCGCAACTCTCCCACAGCGTCTAGCCCGGCATATCACAGGTACATACTGCCAAGTCCCAAGCAATGGGTTCGCGTCTCCCGATTGGCTCGGCGCGTCGCGGCGCACAGGGCGGAGGGGAGAAAAAGGGGGGGCTAATTAAGACGTTATTTCGATGTATGTAACTCACCGAGAGTTGCATGACACAGGAGATGCCACCAGCAGCACAGCGCTTCTTTGGGAATCATCCCCATCCAATTATGCGTACCACGATTCTGGGACGAGCGTGCCATGTTGCGCAATGCTGAGCAATGCTGAGCAATGCCAACGGCACTCACGTGGTGGCCGCCGCTGCAAAACGCAGGATGGGAGAGATGACGCAGAGATAAGCTTGAGTGAAGAGATATGGCCGTATATATCGGGATCGACAGAAAATCCCAGGTCTGCGCTGCGGCGGCGGCTGCTTCGCCTCTTCTTCAGCGCAAGACTGTGTAGGTGGCGACCTCTTGAACTGAGAGAGCTGCGTCGCTGCGCTTGGTAAAGGCGGGAATAGCCTGCGCGAGTTGGGCCCTGAGATGCGGGCAGGACCATTTCTAGGTGCATTTATCTCTCTTGTGCAGTTTCGTGGTACTTGAGTACAGATATTCGGGCCATCCAAGTGCGATATCAGATGGAAACTGTAACGAGTCCCAGATCCTCGTTTTGTTTCCTTCGTCCTGCTATTTGACCTTGGATGTTTCGTCTGTCTCTGGTTCCGCAGTTTCCAAGCTTTCAAGCCTGAACCCCTCTTTGTACATGCTTATTGTGGTATTATATTCTTGGCAAGTGTTAGCGTGAAGACAGTCGAAGCTGTGACCGTCGCTTGATTTATCATCCATTCTTATCATTAGGAGCTGCTACTCTCAATCTTCTTGCTCATGAATCTCGGAAATCATACCATCGTCAACATGGTCTTTTGTGCCTATTGCGGTAAAAGTTTCACACGGAAAGAGCATTTGGAAAGGCATATTCCAAGTCGTGAGTACCATCCTCTCGTTTCAACCGTTCAATATACTGATCAGTGGGAGATACAAATGTAAAACCTCACAGATGCACATCGTGCCAACTCGCGTTTGCCAGAAGGTAAGTTCCTGTAATATCAGTCATGGCTGAAGCATTTCTAATAATATCTCAGAGATCTTCTGCAACGTCATTACTCAACATATCATGAAATCAGAGACCCAACCCTTCCACCTCCAGCCTCTATTCCAACAGTTGCCGGACGAACACCCATCGCTTGCCTCAACTGTGCAAGCGCGAAAACTGGCTGTGATAAACGTGTCCCATGCTCAAGATGTGCAGATAAATCGCTAGTATGTGAAGCAAGATTTGCGCGACGGTCCTCAAAATTGATGGCGAGAGCAATAGCTGCCTCTGAAGCTTCCGAACAAGCCCCAGAATTGGCCGAACCAAAACCACCACAGCATCCCGTCACCAGTGCCCCGCCAAAAGACATCGATCTGGCTATTGATCCTCGTTTGCCATTGACTCCTGCGATGGAAAATACCTTGCCAACGCCACAAATATTCGGTCCTGATACTTTCGGTGGGCCAGGCTCAGTGAGATTTGATGGCCTCGACGACTTCGTATATAGCGGCGGCGTCGTGAGCCCAGGATTTAACTACCAAGATCTGCTCACATGGAATAACGATTTTTCCATGGATATGGAACTTTATCGCAGCCTGACATCTCTCCCGACCGAGAATATGCCGCCGGTCTTTTCAGATCAAGGTGACATATCCTCCGGCTCCGATATAAGCTCAGGCTCAACACAACGTGGACCCTCGATATCACACACACGAAGCTGCAGTGTAAGTTCTGCCGGTGAGCTAGACATATCGCCTTCGAAACGACCTAAGCTGTCTTGCTGTGCCGTAGCACCTGAATTCGAAGAGATCTTAGCAGCGGAACTGGCTTGGCCGTTGGCAAGGTGCAATCCACCTACCTTCTCAGACTCCTGTCCACGCACGGCTGTTGTGCATCTTGAGAGTCTGGAGCAGAATTCAAGACATGAACATGCGTGGGACTCCCTGGACTTGGAGTCGGACTGTGCTCTGTCTACATCAGATACCGTCAAGGTCAACCCCATAAGCCCGGGCACTCGCGATACTCTTCATGCCATCACGCAAGGCTTCTTGCATCGCGCTCTGAAAACACATCGTGGTGGTTTGGCGAATAAATATCAGAATGGCCAGTATCCTAATTACGGAAATCCTACGTTCCTTCTCCTTCCGCCGACGAATGTGTTGGAGTATTTCCTTCGAAGTTACGCTCGCAGTTTGTCAACGTACTACTGTCTTGCCCCAAAGGGAAGAATCGATCCCAATGAGCTCATCCACGGCAACCAAGGTTCCACTCTCCTTATCCTCCTTATGATCGCCAAAGGAGCTGCAAGATCGGCGTCAATAGAAGCTCGCTGCCTCTCGGCTGGCCTTACCGAAACCTGCAGGATATCACTCTTCGATATCATCGAACGGGATATTGAGCTCTGTGCTGACCCGATTCTTCTACGCTGTGCGTTACTATTTACAATGCTCGGTGCATGGAGCGGGGATAAGTGGCATATGGACATTGTCATGGGACAGCGAGGGATGTATCTCGCGATGCTGAAACACGCTGGGATGCTAGAGCCACAGGACATGATTGTGCCGACACTGGGTGGGAGTTCCGACGTTGAAGTACAATGGCGCGCTTGGCTGCGGGCAGAAACTCGGAGACGGTAAGCATTCCTGCCAAATCCCCTCGCTATTTTGGGAAACTAACTAATACTTGGTAGACTAGTTTACAACTGGGTCCTCCTCGATCAAGAACTGTCCCTCTTCCACGACCTGTCAACCGTCCTCTCCATCTCCGAGCTGCAAGCACCCCTCCCTCACCCCAACATCTCCCTCTTCTCCGCCTCCTCCGCGCAATCCTGGTCTACCCTGATTTCCTCTCCCTCTTCCGCACCGCACATCCCCACATCCCTGCACGATTTCTTCCAAGACTTCATCCACGACAACCTCTCCCACCCTTCTACGCCTCTGACGCCTTTAACCCTCCGTCTCCTCCTCCACCCTATCCAAAGCCTCCTCTACCAAGTCCGGCAAGTCCTAAGCTGTTTCTCAGACGTCCTCTCGACGCGCCGTTCGTCAACACGCTCCCTCACCAAAGCCTCCACTCTGACACGGCTGGAAGAAGTGCAATCCCTCTTGCAAAAATGGTACAACCTTCACCTTAACCTCCCCCCCTCCGCCCCAGGCTCCGCCGACGACTCGACCAAGACCGCAAACCTGATTTTATATCATCTGATAAGCCTCAATGCACACACCTCCTTCCCGGCCCTCGAGCGCCTCGCGCGCCGCGCACCAGCCACTCTGGCAACGGCAAATCCTTATTGGGACCTCAGTCTGCAGCACCAGAAGTGCATCCACGACAGCAGTTCCGCCCTGTTCCACTCAGGCCAGATCCTGCGACTGCTCTCTCCCACTCTTCCCACGGACTACAGACCGCCCTGGGCATCCCTCGCCGTCTACCGCGCCGCCCTGGTCCTCTGGGTCGACGTGCTCGCCAAGTCCGATCCCAGTTTCCCTCAGCAGACGGCGGAAGGAGCTATCGTGGTGATTAATGAGAGCGCGCCGGAGGATGCGGCGCTGATGGACTGGCTGTGGAAGGGGGAGGGGATCCCGGTTATACGGGGGAATGATGGTGGGGTGACGAGGTTGGAGGCGCCGGAGACGGTATTGGGGGTTTGTATTGGGTTTGTGGGTGGTGCGGAGAAGGGACGGGAAGGGACGGGAGGGAGGCTGGCGGATGGGATTGCGCGGAAATTGAAGATGTTGAGGGGGAATTGGCATGGTGCCGGCGGCCTAGTTTGATCTTGATGAAGGCTTTTTATTTTCTTATACACTTCGTTCTTTGAGTTATCTCGGGATAGACGATTGGCTTATGAGGTAAGAGGTTGGTGGGGTCTGCCTAATGGTTATTCGTGTCGGAGAGGGAATTTGGAGAATGGCGAAAGGCCCAGGACGGATGGAGTGCGTCCAGGACCAGGGACAAGATACACAGGCACTAACAGCACATGAACAATTCTATGAATCCATAAACCTCTAAATCTTAACTTTCACTTCATCTTTTCCACAGCCATCCTTATCTCTCAATCAAAATCACAACATCAGTCTCCCTACTCAAGCATCCATATAACAACAGGCCTGCTGGCCCAATGGCAAGGCGCTTGACTACGAATCAAGAGATTGCAGGTTCGATCCCTGCGTAGGTCATCTGTTTAATTCATCCTTCTCATCAGCCTCTGAGCAATCGAGCGTGGTGGGTTCCTTTTTTGCACGTTTTGCACATTTGCCGCGAAAAAAGCGGAGCTGAAAAGGCGGGTCACGGAGAGTTTGGAACTCGAAAAATGCGTGACTTGCGTTTTGCATGCCGAATATTAGAAAATAATGAGAAGGAAAACATGGAAAAGAAATCGTATGGTCATGCTTTTTGGTCATTATAATTCGTCTCTGCTAAATTTATGTGTGCCTTTGAAAGATCACGTGAATTTCATCAACCCCCTTATTGTGACATGCTTGGCATTTGTCCCAGTACCTTGCTAATCGTCCCCAACTTCCCAGCTCGAACAGCAACTCAACTCACCTCCAAATTTACCAGTAGTATCATCCGCCTCTCGCCGGGGATTTTCTCATTCTCCATCGTCACCTTACATAATCCGTCCCACCTCCCCCTGTCCGCACCGAATCCGGAAGTCCGATGGGGAAGTCCGCCCCAACCTGTCGCCGCGGGGCTCATTGCTTGTCTACCTCCCCCAGTTCTACGACGGGTGCCCTATTGCCCCTTCTACTATTGTTCCACGTCACGGGGAGACTTCTCAACGGCATTGGCGGAGCCTCGGAAGTGCCAAGCCAGGGGATGGAGAGTACTGACACGGTGTGACACGGACTCAGGGCGAGGGGAACATAACATGTGGATTTTGACAAAACGGGGAATTCGAATACGGATTTGTTGTCCTCGACGGAGATGCTGTTGGAGAGATCACGCGGAGTGGGGATGGGGACGGAGTGGAGGGGAAGTTTTGGGGGCCGTGGTGTTGCGCAGGCTCACCTGCTCGAGATGCTGATATATATGCTCCCGGCTTGAGTAGGAGTTCTTCATACCAAGTGGCAAGGAGATATGCGACTTCGAAAGCCATTTTTACCAAGCTTCACTTCGTTTCCGATTTGCGCGAATTTCGACCTCGCCAGCTTCATCCACACAGTACCTCAAAAACCCATCAAAATCATGTCTCCAACAGCAGTCGACGAGAAAGCCTCTCATCTCGCAGTGGAAGGTGATCCTACCCTCCCGGCCGCCTCCTTTTTTGCCACCCTTCCATTCGCCGGAAAAGTCGCCCTCATAACCGGTGCAGGCCGTGGCATCGGCCGCGGCATCGCTCTCGAGCTGGCCCAGCGTGGCTGCTCCATCATCGCGAACTACGCCTCCTCGGCCACGCTAGCCCAATCCCTCGTCAACGATATCCACGAGCTCGGCACGGGAGCCAAAGCCATCGCCCTGCGCGCCGACGTCTCCAAGGCCAGCGAGATCTTCCAGCTCTTCGAGGACGGCCTCGCCCACTTCGGGCAGCTGGACTTCGTGATCTCGAACGCGGGCACTGAGGTCTGGCAGGACGAGCTCAAGGTCACCGAGGAGGAGTTCGACCGCATCTTCGACATCAACTGCCGCGGCCAGTTCTTCGTCGCCCAGCAGGGCATGAAGTATCTCCCGCGGGGCGGCCGCATAATCCTCATGTCCTCCATCGCCGCGTCTGTCTCGCATGTGCCCAACCATGCCTTGTATGCAGGCTCGAAGGCGGCAGTCGAGGGCTTCACAAGATGCTTCAGTATCGACTGCGGTCCGAAGGGCATTACCTGCAATGCGATTGCACCCGGAGGGATCAAGACCGATATGTTCACGGGCAATGCATGGCATTATGCACCCGGTGCAGATGAAAACACGCCAATGAGCGAGGTCGATGCCGGCATTGCACGGGCGTCTCCATTGAACCGCCTTGGATATCCGTCTGATGTTGGCCGTGCTGTAGCATTGCTCCTGAGCCCGGAAAGCGAGTGGATCAATGGTAAGTGATTGCATTTCGGTCATTTGTCGGTAGCAACTTGTAGGACGGCAGCTAACCTTATCTCAGGCCAAGTCATTAGATTGAGTGGCGGTAGTCTCTGATTTCCGTGCCAAGATGTTGTATGGATGACAATCTCTGTCAAACGTCGCATGAAAGTTTCGACCTCTTGCATGTAGCTCACAACTCTTAGAGTCGGAGTCAAATGGAACACTTGCATGCCTTGAGTGCCACCTCGAAGGATATGAAATGTTGAAGTTTGCGACTTGTGCTCATTTCTACAATAAGTGACGGATCCACCGCGGTTAAAATCCCCTCGAGGCAATTTTCCCCCGACTTTATGTCCACTTGCCGCATTATTTCCTTAGTTAAACATACTTTCGTCGTGCTTGAGACCAAAATCTCTGACTGTCGCCTTTTGGGTATCTAAGACGTCTCAAACACTATCCACTCTTTTGTACATATGAGAAAGCCATGCCAAAAAGCCGAGATGCCCTCTTCGACTCAAAAGATACAATTAGCAGTTCTTTACATAATTGATTTTAGGGATAGAAGCGGATACAGCTCATATAAAAATTGGCCGCCATGGCTTCCCTCTGAAAGAGCACAACAATGCAGCCATCCGTCGCCAATCCAGAGTAAGAAAACCCTCATCCGAACTTTCCTCGTTCTTCGTCTGCAAAACTTCTCAGAGACCAAGCACAACATATACTCGAGTTCCATTTCCATGGAAGCGTCATCGCATCTGGAGCCTTGCGTTCATCCGCCCAGACCTTCTGTTTTCGAACAGCTGTGTCGTCGCACGACATCACGATGAACTGCGACTCCGGAGAGGCGATGTTGTGTAACCTTGTAACGATTTCCCTCCCGCGCACAGAGGTTTATGCTCCGGCTGGGTTCCTGGCACGAGACACGCGGACGACGGCATCGACTCGGTCGTTTTCGTGCAGAAACGAGGCAGGGCGTTACTCGAGGATCGGATGCGGCGTTATTGACGTGAAGGTGGGAAGCTCCTGAGACAGAAGATGAGGGGGCGGGACTGGCCGCCGAGATTGTTCCTTGCGTCACCGTTTTGCGTCATGAGGACGTTGTCGGGTTCGAGGTTTATTAGCCACCCGTTCTGTGGATTGCTGGGTGGGACGAAGAAGCGGTTCCTTCCCAGAAGTTGGGGGCGGTGTGGAGATGAGACTTTGGTTTGGTTGGGCAGACTGGGTGACTCGAAGTGGCGGGTTGGCTGTGTGGATGCACTGAAGAAGTGTTCCAACCAATATAACGCAGAATACATAGCTGTGCATGTGTTGCAAGCTGGATTGTACCAGCTTTGATGCTGTGCTAATCGTCAGTATTGCAGATGGAGAGAGTGGCGACACTTACAAGAGGTATTTTTTGGTCATTTGTTGCTAAGCTTGGTGAGATGGTAGAACAGGATATATTTGAAAAATCAGATATCTTCGTAAGTGGAATAATGGCAAAACATGGTCTGCAGGTCAGGAATAAATTATGCAGCTAAGTCGTTACTTATTGCTTGTTTGCACTTCGTTAGTGAGAACCTAATATAGATGTCCAAGATAAAAGGAAAGGATCATCGAAAAAGAAGATAATATGAAGCAATATCATGCATGGTACAATTAGGCAGGCCATAATTTTGCCTCTTTTGAATCTTTGTATTGAAAGGCACGTCGCCGAGTTAATACCTTGCCTTGCAGATTGGACAGCAGGAGATGATCATCATGCAAATGGCTGTACCCCATCCACCACAACCTAGGACCAAAGAGTTACTTGTGTTATCCTCGTGTCACATCTGTGCTCCCAGTTCCATTTACCGTCCAAGGCCAATCACAGTCCCAGGTGTCATGTGCATCTTCCATAGACTTGGATTGAAGTAATTGCAGCATGCCATACGGTAAATGTCGGACGAAACTTGGCCTTGGAATGGCATGGATGCATCTCGATATAGTTTTGGATTGGTCGAATCTCAAAACCGCATGCAAGTCAGAGCGTTCGGTGAGTTATGCTTAGAACAACGACACATCATGCTTGCTCAGATGCTGAAAATAGACGCATGAGATCAGATGATTTAAGTACTGCAAGAAACAACTGGAAGTGTGTAGGAATTGGAATTGTTTTTGTAGAAGAACATCGACGAAAGTAAATCACGACATATTGTCTTCCTTGGCCAATTCAGAGCTTCAGATATGTTCAGATATGTTAGAAAGGAGCTGTGCAAACCAAGCCATGTGATACAGGAAAATAGAGGAAAGGCAATTTTCGCATCACTGAAAGACCAAGTGAAAGATGTCATTTTTTAAGAAGCGCTAAGTAGCTTGAATGTATACTTCATCGAAAAACCGTAAGGGTATCGTCCGAATGCATGCAACTATTCCCTCCCATTAAAGTCGGTGCACATTTGAAGGGACATTTGCGACATTTGAAAGTTTACAAGCTGGTACATGCCAATATCAAAACCATTAAACTCGGAAATGGCTGACGAATTTGCGAAGCCTGTCGCAATTGAACCTTGATAAGCCTGTCCTCTATCTTTGCGCCTCATGAGCATACGTTACTGCACGTGCTTGAAATCCTTTGACAGTTTGACTGGTCCAAACCGAATGCCAAATCACCTATTCCAGACGTCCGAAGCTATTCTGCTGCATCTTCAGCACCTCAAATGTGAAATTGAGACTTTGCGATAAGTGGCCCAACAAAGTAGAATTGACGCCAGCGATTTCATCCCCTTCGCAGCCTCCCCAAACTTCACGGAAACGTCCAAAGAGCTCTTCCAGTTTGCGAAGCTCGCGCCACAAAATTTCAATCCTGAGCCAACAGCCATCTTCGTTCGCGACTCGGTAGCTGCCGATAGACATTTGAGCGTCGGCTCCAGTACTGGCTGCGAAGTTATTCTGTGATGCTGCCTGATAAAGTGACAAGATTTTCTCCATTATGGTGGCAAGGAGCATGGCAGTGGTGTTGGACCCGGATTTTGAAGCACATTTGCTGCAAGCCAGCATCCTAGCGCATCCTTCTACAGCTTTTCGATTGATGGTCAGGACCACGTCAAATGCTGGTACTGATTGGGCGGTGCTAGAATGATTATGAAGCGCTTGAAGAGATTGAAGGCAGGTCGTGAAGCAGTTGCAGGATGATGAGGATACCTTAGAAAGCGAACGGTGATCCGGTGGAGAGCTGGGGATGAAAAATTGATTTGGCGATGGAAGATCCATCACATTCGCGATAGGTGAAAATGATAAATTTGATTGCTGGCCATCGAACCACGGCGGGATTGCATTCAGTTGCTGTACAGCCCCTAATGATCTTGATCGAGGCATCATCATGAGGTGATCGTTTGGGAATGCTTGACTTTCAAGCTCGTTCTGGGGTATTGGCGTCCAAGGAAACAATGGGTCAAAGAACTCGCTGTTGCTCGAATGTAGACCCATATCGCAGTCAAGGAAAGCGTCGTCGCGAAGTGATGGAGTAGTATTTGCCGACGATCGCTGTCTACTCTCATCCGCTGATCCAGATGAAACCGACCAGTTTGTGTCAAAAGGGAACCCAGGACTCTTCTTTCCCTCGGGAGGTATTGACATAGCTTGAGAGTCGAACAGAAAATCGGGATGCAAGCCCTCGTCGATATTGATGCCTTGGTTGGTAATATTGACATTGATATTGGATTGGCCGATTTGCCTATCCGCTCTTGGTTTGCCAGCCCTCGACGATGGACTGTAGTGACAATCTGTGCCGCAGGTGAGGCAGCGAGAGCATATCGGCCTGGCTTTACTGCACTTGACTTTGGCCAAGAAGCACCCATCGCATGAAGCTCTGAGCCTTTGAAGGCGAGGCTTATTCGAAGCTTTGCTAGATGACATAGCAACTGATTTTTGTTCGAGGTTCAAGAAATTTAGAAGAGACGACACTGTGTGAATAGCACGATCCACTTTCGTTCGGTGTGCTTTGATCAAGACTTTGTCTATAATTCGATATGGTGTATGGTGTATAAAGATTATAATGATCAACTCGTCGAAAAGAGAGGATGCGACATCAACAAGAATGAATGCCTTTGCCGCAACGGAAGTAAGTAGGTGGAGGAAGAAGCCTCTTCTTTTTAATTTGATAAGTCGAACGAAATATAAACTGCTTCTGGAAACGACGAATATCGTTTAGACTCAGTAGGTGACCACAAGATATACCTGCCAGCTAGTACATCAGGCAATTTATATAATGATGCAAATATTGACGGTGAGGTACATGATCATGAAGGTGAAAGACACGTAGTGCCAGAGCAGCTGCAATGAGTAGAGATACAGCAGATGCATTTGCGTACCGTGACCTGAGTACTTTGCATATCTGAGAGAACGATTCATACATATAGATAAGCATGTGCAACAGTGCCCTTGTTCTCCATCAAAGCAGCAGCGCAAGGCAATCACTGGAGCAACATCGGACGTCCGGCAACACACATATAGATGCAGGCATATCTGAAGAGATCCAAAAGTCGGAAAATTCCAAGAATATGATGATGCCCTTCCTGAAAGCGTCGTGTAAGGCTCCTCAGAGGAATAATAATAGGAAAAGCAAGATAGGGCCAAAGTAAGCAACTATGCTGCTTGGAGCTATGTAGTGCGACGACCTTTGAAGACTCAAATAATCGCCAAATTTTCATCCAAGGAAATTCAAAGAGAAGAGAACTCAAAGAGAACTCCGCGTCAAAGAAGATAAGATCATGTTCCAGCTTCCACTAATAGACAATCTCCATTTGGATTCTTACCTTTGCAGCTCGTATACAGAGAAAAGTGCCTATTAGTTGACGGCGCATGCAGCTGCGGTACGAGTAAAGCCCAAAGATGTGGGAGGATGGTACAAGGATGTATATAACCCTAGTATCCATATGTATTACAGTATATGTATGTATGTAATATGCCATATGCGACTTGCCTTGGGGTATCTGCAAGCTGAGACATGCGGCAAAGTTTCTGCAGGCCTAGTAGCAGCACCCATGTATGCACTTTATTGATTTTCAGCGGAGCTTTGCAGTTATAACCTGGTTGAGGGCGATCGAAAGGAAAATCGAAAGCAAAATCCAAAGCAAAAGCGATTAGGACAACGGTTTGTTTGGAACACTTCCAAATGGAGATTTTGTGTTTATAGCTGGAAGCCTCTGCCAGAGTTTTTTGGCGCTTGTTGCTTGTGGTATGTCCAAACGTGGGTGGCGATGGAGAGTAGATATCCTCAGTTCAGCAGAGTACGAAGAGACAGCAATCCGCAAGCCCTGATCTTTGGTGGCTTTCGTGGCTTTGTCAACCGAGATCTTCCAACGCAGATCGCAGATCGTTGAACATGAGACATTCACCAAGACATTTTTTGTCTAGCACGTGGCAGAGTGTGTAAAAGTGTAAGCTGTAAGTTGTAAGCTGTAAGTTGTAAGCTGTAAGTTGTAAGCTGTCTGGGGGAATGACTTGGTGATCTGTGACACTGCCACCAGCACTCACGCACCCAACTACAACTGGCACATATATGTCAGCAACTGTGCACAATGTACCGTCCGATCTTACGTCGGGGATGTATGTATGTATGTATGTATGTATGTATGTCTCTGCATTCGCTGTCAACCCGACAAGAATCACCTCTTCAGACAGGGGGTCAAATCTTCGTTTCGTACTCTGACAGCTCACCAGACAGGGTGCCTCTGTTGGAGTGAGGCTGCGAGCCTTGTACACCATTAAAATGACGCCAGTGCTCAGCAGAACTGACCGAATCATCTATCATCTATGATGTCAACCGTCTCGAGTTCCTTTCCCGAGAACTGGCAGACGCCACCAAATTCTGTGTGGGGGGGAGGGAAACATTTAAACGGTATAATAGCATCATCGCACTCAAGCAAAGCGACGGCAGTCTCTAAGAGCTTCAAGGACGGATGAGGATGAGGATGAGGAGGAGGAGGAGGAGGAGGTGGAGGAGGTGGAGGAGGTGGAGGATGATGATTCGGGTGTTTGGCTTTCAACGATGTTGACATTGCCTCTGGCAGAATCCTCGTCCTCGTGCCCGACTCGGTAGGCGGTGTGGCGGGTTCTTCAGAGCGCCTCCCTCTTAACACGTTCAAGCACAACAACACCCTTCTTCAGTTCTTCTTGATCTTCTTGATATTCACATTGTACATCACCGTTCCAACCTCTGGCTCTTCCAATCACAGCGGATTATGTGGATGACGAGATGTGAGATCTATGACACAAGCATCGACATTGTGCTTAAAGCTGTTGTCATGGATGGATACTAATCCATAGGCAACTGAAGAAAGGTACAGACGGTTGGCCCGGTGCCGTAATCAGTATCAACAAGTCTAAACTCAACCACACCGCCCTTCTGACCATCTCCTCCGTCAAGAGATACAGTGTACGGTTCATCCTATTCTGGCCAGCCATGCATATCTATGTATATCTCGTCCTGTGCAGCAATCCATGAGATACTCCGGCTTGGATCATCGTCTGAGTGCCCTCGAAGGGCTACATCACAGAGAGTCTGTCACTCGTGACAGACGAGTCAAAGATCATCGCCAGGCTTGACATTAGCCGTCACTACTATGTGTCGACAGATACAGAGCAGCAAAACTCACTCATCAGTCGAAGATCGCACAAGTTTGACTTGGACACAGCGGGATGTTAGAATTCAAAGCCCGCAGCCCAAGCCCACCACGTGAGAACCTCCCAGTGATACAAATGCATTGCAAGTTCCCAGTCCCGGCTGAGAAGCAGGTGATGAGGACATGCCAGCAAGTCTCTTGGGGGATGCCGAGACCGATCGACAAGTATCGCATTGCATCAATGGTTAGGGAAAATACCTACTTCAAAGGTCAGTGATACCGCATTTCCCCATGAATCATGATAGGAAATCTCATCCAAGATGAAAGATTGCCGACGTCCTAGCTGACACTGTGATAAGCCCCTTTCTCCCAAAATTCTAACATTGTGGCCAGTTTGTTTTACCACAACAGCCTCTGTGCAGCTTCGTGGCCAAAAAGAACGTCATTGAGAATCTGCAAGACATTGAAATCCTTCGTGAAATGGACTTCGGATGCTGGAACATGTACGGTACAGTGTTCCATGTGCTATGGCTCGGATATGCCGGTGCATCGGTGCATCGTTTGGGTCAGTAAGGTCTCACTACATACTGTGACAGCTGCCAAACAGGGAAGTCCCTGAGACTAGCAACAAGATGCATGTGAATGAAGGAGTACTTTTACTCACCCGCTTCTAAGCGTGCTTTCTTTACGAGTACCAGTACCAGTACCGCCGATTTTATGCCGCGACCTTTACTTTACACGAAGGGGTCCATGCAAAAGAGATACCCGTGTGTACGTCTAAAAAAGATAGCTTGATCTATAAGGTCCTTTCGAAGGGATTCATGTACCACCTGCACATTGTTCATTAATCATCCTGGTGCAATAGTGCTACGGAAGGGCTGAGATATTTCATCCATGTCGCTTGACAAATTTGACAGCAAGATGCTACAAACATTGTCATTGACAAGGCAGCATAGTTACATGCAACTTGAGCACATTTCTGTATCCTCAAGTCTACTCCACCATCAGTATCTGTCAGAATTCACTTCAGCTCACTTGGCATGCCCCTGATGCCTGTCCTCTCCTCGTCTGTCAGTCTAACATACAACCACTTCTCTAACGCCTCGACTCTCTCCTCCTCACTTCTCAATACCTGCACAACCTGGTTCTCCCCTCCAATCCTCCTCTTCACCTCTTGTCCAAACAACGTCACATCACCCACCAACCTCACCTTCTCCTCACCTTCCACCACTTCTTTCTCCATCAGCATCTTCACGCAAATCACATTCTCCGTGAACAACCCCGGCCCCCTACTCGTCCCCAAATTCATAATCTCAAAATCCACAGGCAGGAACTCGACCTCTGAAAAGCAGTATCCTGTGATCCAGGGGCTCTGGGCCGTGTGGCGGTACCGGTACACCCAGAACTTCTGTGACTGGTCTAGGCAATCCGGGATTGGTTCGTGGGAGAGCGAGAGATATTGCTTGCCCACATTGAGTTCTTCGACGCCTTGTGGCAGGAGAGGGATGGGATGGTGTGGGCCAGAGGAGCCGAAGCCGACGTCGACGAGGTAGCGCTGGGAGGAGATGGTCACGATGTTCACCATATGGTTCCTGGCCTCGATTAGCCTCTTTGCTTGCCTTTTGTCCAACTGAACCTGCTCCGCCCGCATATCTCTGTGTACACGATAACTACAATCTACAAGAAACAGCTACTCACCAACCCATATACCTCACCCCCTCCCATCCCTCCCTCTCCCACGCCTCCGGCCCATCGTCGGCAACCCGTGCACCCGCGCTCCAACACTCGTACCCCAGACCCCTGAGCACGGTGCCAAAGAAGGTCGAGACCTCCATGCAATACCCGCCGCGTCCATTATCCGCCGTCACGATCTTGTCGTAGAGGAGGGCCGGGTCGAGGCTGACGCTGTGGTGGGCGCTGTAGTGCAGGGCCAGGCTCTCGAAGGCGAGGGAGGCGACGGTGCAGGCCTGCAGGGTGGCGAGGGAGGCTAGGTCTGGCGTGAAGTCGGGGGAGCAGAGTTTGTCACGCAGGAGGGGCGGGAGGGAGATCCGGCGCAGGAACTGAGAGAGCTGCGAGGGGGTGTAGGTTGGGCGGGCGAAACGGGTGGGGGAGGCCGCCATGGTGATGGTGGATGGGGAGGGTGAGAAGAGGGAGGAGGGAGCTTTATATCGCGCTTTATCTCTTCGAGAAAGAGTGTGGACGGACGACTTCAATGATGATGTTCTTGAAGATGCTGCGGCGTCACGTGCGGGGTATGCATGTGTCGTCGGGATCACGGGTGCGTGCGTGGGCATGGCAATGGGCATGGCAATGGGTCTCTCCTCTCTGCCCCACTACCCCACCTTCCCAGTGTAGAAGGAATATGCGGGCACTGCACTGCTGTGCTCAGGAACGAGGGACACTTCAAGATTAAAATGCTTTAAGAGTTCCTTCCTGCACATCTCATTGTTCGCTGTTGACAATGCAGATGTTCACGATCTCCATGGTCATGAGGTCTCTTTCCTCTTTCCGACGAACCTATATTTATATCTCAGACCTCGAACTTCATGTCTCCTCCAACGGCTCACAGGTCTCATCAATTATTGCATACCAGTCAATTCCATGCTCTGCCTCGTTTGTCTGACCTTGCCTCGTTGAACTGCCATAAACCCCATAACTTCCGTTCATTGAGCTTTCTTCGTCATCATGACCGACGCAGCCATCCACATCGCAATCCTGCTCAACGACGATCCACCTTACAAAGACCTCATGAAAGCCTCCTTCGTCTCCTCCATCCTCAAAACTGCTCCAAACGCGGAAATCGACTTCTATGACCCGATCATGGATCGGGGATATCCTGACCCTGCAACCTATGCACTGATTATTCTGAGTGGAGGGGTCATTGATCCGATGGGGGAGCAGCCCTGGCAGCTGGAGGAGCAGCGGTATATTCGAGATACCGTTGCGCATTTTCCGCTGGTGAGACTGCTGGGGATCGGATGGGGTCATCAGACCATTGCGGTTGCGTTTGGAGGCAGGGTCGGGACTGTGGAGAAAGCGGAGGTGAGGAGAACTCTTAATGACTGGAGAGACGTGAATGACCAAGAAAGCTACAGATAGGAATCACGAAGATTGAGCTGACGCTCGAAGGGAAAGTCTTCCTCAACAGAGCTCAGGAGGACCCTGAAGTCCAGCGCAAAATCGCCTTCGACCCTTTCCGCATATATCAATTTGAGAGATGCGAAGTTGTAATGGCTGGTGAACGTTTTCTGCCTCTTGCGGCTGGCAATCAAATGCTCGAATGCTCAGAGAGCCCTGTGGATGGGTCCAACTGCAACATCGTAACCATCCAAGGACATCCGGAAATGAACGAAGAACTGGCCAAAGTGACGTTGATAAACACTCCCGGCTATATGGATATCAGTGACTCGGAGAAAGCATCATTGATGCAGAGCTTGGAGGAGCATCATGATGGAGAATATGTGTGGAGGGCAATCGTCGACTGGGTGATGAGCGAGAGACGGCGATCGAGTCCGCATGGGCTGGCATTGGATTGTGGTGGTCTGAATGCTGGTAGTTGATAGACGCTGAAGGTTATCTTGCTGTCAGACGATAATATGATTCATCACCACAGGGGATCTTAAGAGGCCCACTTCTCTAGGTTTCGATACCAACAGTGTCGGCGGCGGGATGAGCTTGATTATGAGGTTGATTATTGAGCTTATCCGATTGAACTTTATAGGAATCCCGCGTCTCCCAGTTTCTTTGCTGAGCCCCGTCTCACAGCTCATAGATATTTTTTCCCTGCACGACCTACGGAAATGTGCATTTCATGCAAGAAGGGAAATCGAGGGGAAGTGGAGCAGGCGTTGTAAGCGATTTGCGGGGGATAAGGAGGGGTGAAGTGGCACTTGGAGTCTATCGCCAATTCCATAACCTTCAATTATTTACAAAAAGAAGTCTTCTACACAGTAAAATGCCAAATTCTGGAATATGATGGTTGGCGTGCATCCGCATCGCATTTGTATAATGGATCAAACCCCCATCATAGTCATGATGCAGCTTGGTGAATGTCGACTTGCTGTCGTCGCTTCCATCCAAAGCGCTGCCGACGACCGCACCAACCCCTTATCACACATCGGAGATCCGACATCCTTCCTAACTCTCCAAAACCTCACCGTCATTGGACAATCCGAGCACATTCCGTATGCCTACCGCGAGCAGGCAGGGAGGCGGCTTCCAGCACGATGACATGAACGGGATAACTACCCGCTCGTGGTCGGCGGAGAGGCCGCGATTGATACGAACGACGCGAAAGAGAAATGTATAGAAACAGGCTTCTCCCCGATTCTGGTGACATATCCTCATCTCCTACATCTTCACCTCCTCCATCTTTCTCTCTTCCTACTTTTTGTTCTTGAATTGTGCTTTTGTGTTGCAACTGGAGAATATGGCCACTCCCGAGTATCGTCTTGGTGTTGATGTTGGCGGGTAAGTTGTGCAGTCCTGCTCTATTGTTTCTTGCACGCCCACATGCACATGGTCTTTCTGAGTGGCGGGCGCGATTAAATGCGTCTTCACGAAATCGGCAAATCCACAGCTAACGCCCCGCAGCACCTTTACAGATCTCCTCCTCCTGGAGGTCAAGTCGGGCGAGACATGGCGGGCCAAGACGCCCTCCACACCGCACGACCAGTCTGTCGGTGTGAAGAATGGTATTGACGAGATCATGGCGAAGATCCCAAATGGCGCCAATGTGGTACTCTCGGTGCTTAATCATGGCACGACTGTCGCCACGAACGCGATTCTAGAACAGAAGGGCGCGAAGGTCGCGCTGATTGTTACGGAGGGTTATAGGGATGTTTTGCAGACGAGAAGGTCCCAGGTTCCTGGTGGTCTAGCATCGTGGATTGTTTGGAAAAAGCCGGAGGTATGTGGTTCATGATAATGGAGAGCGGAGATGGGAATGATGAGAGGGCTGGTGAGGGGGATGAAAGTGCTATCGATTGTGACGCTGACGATTGAAATAGCCACTTGCGCCGCTTGAAATGACAATTGAGGCGCCAGGAAGGATTGCGACAGATGGAGAGGAGATCCGCCCGTTTGATGAGGAGATCTTCACGAAGAGGCTTGAATCTCTTGTGAAGCAGAAGCCAGATGCTATTACTGTATCTCTCCTCAACTCTTTCGCAAACAGCTCCCAGTACGTGCATTTCTCAAAATGCATTTCTCAAAATAGATCCTGTGGCGGTGACAGTCTGCTAATGTTATCTATAGCGAGCAGGATGTCATCAAAGTCCTCGCGAAAGTCCTGCCAGATACTCCAGTCTCATTGTCCTCAGAAGTTCTCCCGGAATTGATGGAGTACGAGCGCACTGTCACGACGGTTGCAAACAGTTACGTCAAGCCGCAGGTCGCGCTGTACCTAAACAACCTTCAAAAGGCACTCGAGGGCAAGACCCAACATCTGAGAATCCTCAGATCAGACGGTGGCTTGTCCTCCGTGGCTCTCGCCTCTAAATTCCCAGTCAACCTTGCCTTATCTGGCCCAGCAGGAGGTGTCAGCGGTACCGCATCGGTTGTTGCCGCCCAGACTATCTACAAGAATTTGATCACTGTCGATATGGGAGGAACTTCCACCGATGTCGCGCTGATTGAGAACGGCACACCTCGAATTCGTCGCGAGACCACGATCGGTGATCTCGTCGTGCGGGCCCCATCCGTCGATGTCCGCACCGTCGGAGCTGGAGGGGGTTCCATCGCCCGCGTTCCTTCAATTACCAAGGCTCTTCGTGTCGGTCCTGAATCCTCAGGAGCTGTTCCCGGCCCAGCTTGTTACGGAAAGGGCGGCGTCAACGCCACTGTCTCCGACGCCAACGCCGTCCTTGGCTACCTCCCCGAATATCTTCTCGGCGGTACATTCAAGCTGGATCTTGAGGCCGCGCGAAAGGCCTGTCAGGTCATCGCCGACGATCTCGGCATCGATCTCTACGCCGCTGCTGAGGGCATCTTGAAAATTGCCAACGAGACCATGTACGGTGCGCTGCGCCTTGTGTCCGTGGAGCAGGGCTACGACCCAAGAGATTTCTCACTCGTGGCTTTCGGTGGTGCCGGACCATTGCATGCTTGTGCTTTGGGCAAGCTTCTGCTCGCTTTCCCGGTTATTGTGCCGCCGTCTCCCGGAGTGCTTTGTGCTTGGGGTGATGCCACGACGATCCTGAGACATGAGGTTTCTACGACTTTCATCCGCAATCTTTCTGATTCGAGCAGCGAGAACATCATTACTGCTTTTGACGATCTGGTTAGAAAGGGCGCCCAGGTCATGATTGAAGAGCAGGGTGTTCCGGTCGAGAAGCATCAGTACAAGTACCAGGCCGATCTCCGCTACCTTGGACAGGCTATTTCCATCCCGGTCGATATTGATCTTGCCGCTCTGAAGGCCGATGCGACCACCCATCTCTCTGAACTTTTTGAGACTGCTCATGAGAAATCCTTCACTTTCCGCCTGAATGCCAAGATCGAGCTCGTCAATCTGAGAATCGTGATCTTGGAGGAAACTCCTGAATTCACGGTCCGCAAGATTGAGAAGGCTGAGAGTTCTCAGCCACCAGCCGAAGCCGTCTCTGGCAAAACTCAATTTGTTTACGAGGGCACCGTCTACCCGGATGCCCCCATCTGGGACCGCGCCCAGCTTAAGTGCGGCCACATCGTCAGGGGCCCTTGTCTCATCACCGAAATGGACTCCAACACCGTCATCTTGCCCGGCTTCCGCACGGAAGTTGACCATGTTGGAAATATCCTCATCTGGCAGGAGGAGGAGGCTGTCCCTGCTGTGGTCACTGAGGTTGCAGATGATGCGCCACTAGATATGGTTACCGTCGACATCTTCGAATCGGCGCTGCGCAACGCCAGGAACGAGATGGACACGCTCATGACGACGGCGTCCATGTCGCCTGCGATCCGCGAGCAGCAGGATGAATTCAATGTCATTGCCGAGCCGAGCGGAAAGATGATCGTGGGACAGTTCGGCTCGTTCATCGGGCAGTTCCTCAATGCCTGGAAGGGCAGCATCGAGGAGGGAGATATCTTCATCACCAACGACCCCTATTCCGTCGGCGGCTCAATCTCCCATCTCAACGATTGGCTGATCCTGATGCCCGTCTTCAAGAACGGGAAGTTGATTGCTTGGACCGCTAACTTCGGGCACATGACTGATAACGGTGGATCTGTACCTGGCTCGCTGCCAACGGCCGCGACTAGCATCTTCGAGGAAGGTGTGCAGATTCCAGTCTCGAAGCTTGTCAGCAAGGGCGTTTGGAACGAGGCGCTCGTATCAGTCCTCTACCGCAACTGCCGCCGTCCAGATTGGAACAAATCCGACACCATGGCGCTCGTGGCCGCCTGCAAGCTCGCTGCTCACCGCATGTTGGAGCTTTACGACCGTTTCGGAGATAAGACGTACTTCGGCGCCATTGACGAGCTCCTCAGCCGTAACCGCAAGACGATCGGTGGTCTCATCGAGAACGTCATTCCCAATGATCCTGTGTACTTCGAGGACTGGATCGACGATGACGGCAAGGGACTTGGGCCATGGAAGATTGCTTGCACGATGAGCAAGAAAGATGGACGTATGAAGTTGGACTTCACCGGCACGGATCCGCAGTCTGCCAGCTCTGTGAACTACTATCTCTCACACAACATGTTGAAGATGTTCCTCGGCATCTTCCTGGTAACCGTTTATGACCCGCGCACCGTGGTCAACGACGGATTCCACGATCTCGTCGATGTTTACATTCCCGAAGGCACACTGCTGAACCCCGTTCGTCCAGCTGCCTTGTCGACGCGCACCCATTTGCTGGGCAGGTTGATGGATCTCGTGTCGGGTCTGCTTGGCCAGAACGCGCCGGAATTCATGACGGCGGGCGGCTTCTCCGACTCCCCGCATTTCATGTACTCCGGCTTCAAGGAGTCGGGCGAGTGGTTCCAGCTGTACCAGATCGGCTTCGGCGGCATCCCCGCCAGGCCGCACGGCGATGGCATGGATGGGCATTGTCTGTGGCCGGCGATGAAGTCGGTGCCCAACGAGTTCCTGGAACTGTACTACCCGCTCAGAATCGAGGAGTACAACACCGTCACGGATTCCGGCGGTGCGGGACTCTTCAGAGGTGGTAATGCGCAGAGGATCCATTATAAGTTCTTGGAGGAGGGAGAGATCAGTATCCATGATGATCGCTGGTTGAGCAAGCCGTGGGGTGTGCTTGGCGGCGAGCCAGGACAACGCAGCAAGAAGATCCTGGTTCACGGGGAGGACGGCCGCAGAGAGGTCCTGCCGAGCAAGAAGGACCACATCAAGGTGCGCTCGGGCGACCTGCTCGAGTGGGTAACGTGGGGAGGAGGCGGCTACGGCGACGCTCTAGCCAGGCCGGCGGATGCGGTAGCGTTAGAAGTGCACAGAGGACTGGTTTCCTTCGAGGGCGCGAGGCGCTACGGTGTCGTCGTCAACGAGGACTACGGCGTCGACGAGGCGGCGACGGAGGCGCTGAGGGCGGAGCTCAGGAGCAAGAAGCTCGCGGGCAAGGTGGAGGTGTTCAACAGGGGCGGCACGCTGGAGGAGCTCCGCGCGAGGGCGCTGGAGGAGACGGGGCTCGAGGCGCCGAAGTACCCCTGGGAGGTGCCGATGAGGGGACCGCATACGGGACTTCCGTATGTGAGGGAGTGGTTGAAGAGCCATGGACAGGAGTTGAAGCCGTTGAAGAAGTAGGGAAATGGGAGGGACTGAGGGAGGTGGAGAGGATGAGATTATCTGATTATTAGTAGTGCATTTGCGTGGATACATAGTTTTTTGTTTTGTTTTGTTTTGTTTTGTTTTTGTTTTTGTGCTTTCGATTTTATGATTTGATGATAAAATATAAATGACATTTCTCATTTTTGCTGCACCTCACCTGTGAATATTCATGTCTCCAAACGCCGAGGACCGGATCTATCGTGACTAGATCTGGATTTAAGGATTCCCCTATTATTATTGCCTCGACTTCCAGCCCCCAAACCGCGCAGCAAGCCATCGTGCGATAACAAATCGGCGGCGCCGCACGGGGCACCTCCACTCCTCCCCCCCAAAATCCCGCCTCTTTAATGGGCGAGCCCTGTTGCCCGATTTAGACATAACCTGCAGGCGCAACGCCGTGAGCCTGGGCTTATTGGCTGCGTTTCAGCGCGACGTGCGCGACGGGGAATTATTGGTACCGGTGAGGAGGGGCGATGGTATGTGCATGCAGTACCTACAGGTAGATTTCTATCTTTCGTTGACATCCTCTCTTCTGCGTTCTCCTTCTGTCTCTCTCTCTAACTTCTGTTATTTGGCTCTGATTTGGCTGGGAGGGGTGGGTCTGGAGATCGATCGCTGTTTGGACTGGCTTGTTTATCTGTTTCTGCTGCGACGCATACTCGAGAGATTGGGATACCCAGGATAGCGATAAGGGTGCGAGATTGTACAGCAAGCATTGAGGGAGATATTGGGCATTGCCGCAGCCTTGCGACGTCTGAAGTACACTGTGCAGGTATTGTATAAAGCGACGACGACGACGACAGACGACGATTGAAAGGCTGCTTCACTGGATGTCTCTCTGTTCGGCTTCCACCTATCGAGATTGCCGCTGCGATTCAGGACGAGGGAAACTGTACGGCTCTTGACGAGGCTGCCGAATCCACTGCGACATCCAGACTTGACCATGAGCTACGATCGCTTCTATAGCAGAAGGACATTGCCTTGAGAGGTTTATATAGGCGCATCTGGACATATTGTCTTGTATGTCTCTGCCGTATGGACTTTGGTCTGAGCTATGGGGGCAGAAGCTGACATCTGTACAGTCCAAACCCTTTTGTACGCGCCTTATAGCTACCAGATGAATGGCTTTATTACCATGATGGCCGATATATGATAACGACATAGCGCACTTTCGGGCTGGGTTTCCTGCCGTCACCTTCGTTTATATCATTTTGCGGGACCATCTAAGCATACCGGCGTGTTACCAGATTCTCCAACATCTGGCCCTGGTGAAGGTCTTATAATACGAATATACATTGAAAAATCAGAATAGAAATTAGATCGCAAATGGCGGCACGCCGGTCAGAAGAGTTCCAACCACTGGTTCAACGGACCTCGTCCCGAGACTCCTTTGCAGACCTCGCATTGAGCAGCCGAGTATCCTCAGTATCCGACCTGAGCACTCCTGCTACTCCAATAGCAGCTCTATACTTCCCCAATCAACGGTCTCGGTCTGAAGGATACGTATCCTCACAGACATCAAGGGAGAACTTTCAGTCTCATCCCAACCGTTACTCGTCTGGTGCCCCAGACGAGGTTGATATCAGCCATGTACCCCTCTCCTGGATGGAATCCCCTATCCAGGATAACGGATCTTACAATTTTTCGCCGTCTTCTCACTCATATGGATATAAAAGCAGTCGATCGCCAGTAATAACGCGGAATCTAAGAACACTATCATGGGATCCGTCAAATCCGTACCAGCCCATACACGACGCTCCAACGTCTCCAATTAATACCAGAAATAAACCGAATATATGGCGATTCGGTCGAGGCGGCCAACGCCTATCATGGCACCAATCAATTCCAGAAGAAGGCGACGACATGACGGAGCTAATCCCTTCGTCAACCATGTTCGACTCCAAAGCCCAACAGCCATACACCACAACTTATGATGTCCAGCAAGAAGGCGTCGGTCTCCCAGGCATAGACCTCTCCAGCTTTTCCGGCCCCTTGGCTCCCCGCGACGAAGCCACATTCCTCAAATACAACCGTCTAGAGTCGGAAGGCCAGCTTACTGGCGGCTTGGGTTTGGGCGCAGGCTTGAAGCCTGGAGCCACGATCACTAGCAGCTATCTCATGGCCTCCTCGCCCGTTGAAGTCTCTCGCATGCTAACCCGTCGCGGTAGCCGGATGAATCGAAGCTCGACGATCAAGCATCTCGCGCAGAGAGAAGCAAACAAGAGCGGCCAAATCATCGAGGTTATTGTGGAGGATCCAAAGGAACAGGTAGATATGGACATCTCGACTCTCGATGCCAGTGCCTCAACGCTCGATTTCGTCGCTCAGGGTATAAAGCGCACGGAGCCGCTCAAGAAAATTTACTATCCCGAGGCAAATTGGAAACCGGTCGCCATGCGCTGGCCGTATCTATCCGCTCTGATAGTCGTCTCCATAACCCTAGGCGTCTATCAAGAATACCTCTACCAGAGATCCGCGCGTGAAGGCGGGCTGTTTAAATTTCACAATCCGAAGGAAATAAATACCTGGGACTACTTCTCCTTCAAATACCTGCCGTCCATCATTGCAGTTGCGTACGGCATCCTCTGGCAACTCGCAGACTTCGAGGTCAAGCGTCTCGAAGCCTACTATCAGCTCTCGAGACCGCATGGGGCTTTGGCTGCAGAGTCGATCAATGTGGATTATGTGACTCTCTTCGATATTTTTCGCCCATTTGTGGCACTGCGGTACAAACACTGGGCCGTTGCCATCTCCGCAATCGCCTCCATCTGCGCCGTCTCCCTCGTACCAACCCTGCAATCTGCATCCATCGAGCTCTCACCCAAACGCGCCGAACGCTTGGCCAATCCCACAGCATTGAAATCTGTCGAGATCGACGCTGTCTGGTCTCGTGTCCTGACTTCGACTCTCTTCGTAATCTCCGCCCTCGGAATCGTGCTTCTCGTCCAGCTCTCACGGCGGCACTCTGGTTTAATAGCTGATGTGAAGGGCATAGCAGGCATCGCCGCCATGGCGACGCAATCCCACGTCCTGATGGATTTCAAAGACCTCGACACTGTACCGCCCAAGGACATCCACAACAGACTCAAGAACCACCGCTACACCCTGCGCAACTCGTCACTCGCACCCGACACGTCGAGTCCACTCTCAGCCACCGAGAAGGACAAATACGACGCCTACCACCTCTCCTCCAACCCCCACCCGCTCATGATGCGTCTCGCTGCCGGCATCCCCCTCATCATCTCCATGCTCCTCTTCATGCTGTTCGTCCCCGCGCTGCTCTTCACCCCCGCCAGCATCGTCTCCGATAAAGTCCCCTGGCTCACGACGCTCCTCGTCGTGGCCCTAAAATTCACCTTCCAGACCATGGAGCATGACCTGCGGATGATGGAGCCCTTCTACGTGCTCTCGCGACGCCACGCACCGCCCAAGATCCTCGTGCTCGACTACACCGGCATGGCGTTCGGGTACATGCCGATCCGCGCGCTGTTCAACGGGCACTACCTCGTCGCTGCGGTCGGCTTCGGGTCCGTGCTCGCGGAGGTGCTGACGGTGTGCGTCACGTCGGTGGCGGGCGTCACGGGCAGCAACTTCCTGCCGAGCCAGAAGGGCTACGCGAGTGGGCAGGAGACGCCGATTTCGTTCTGGGTGAGCTTCGCGCTCGTGCCGGGCATCACGGTGTATCTGCTGGTCGCGACGGGGCTGGTCATGGCGTTCCGCCGCCACCCGTTCCTGCCCAGGCAGCCGTCGACGATCGCGTCCGTCCTCGGCTTCGTGCATCAATCGAAGATGCTGTGGGATTTTGTGGCGGCGGATAGGGAGGGCAGGACGGTGCAGCAGAGTAATCTCGAGATGGTGAGGAGGCTGGAGGAGAGCGGGAAGACCTTTGGGTATGGGTGGTGTACAGGAAGGGATGGGGAGGTGCATTGTGGGGTTGATGTGGAGGAGTTGCAGGGCAATTATAGGCACGCCCGTGGGGGTGGGCAGGATCGGAGGAAGGCTATTGTGAGGCCTGGGTGGGAGAATTTGTGAGAGGAAAGAAAGCGAATGAGAGATTATGGCTTATAAGGAGCTCTGATGTGCTATATATTTGAATAGAAGGAAGTTGAACTCTTAATTTTCGTGTTTTGAACAATCTGCTTATCTGTCGTCCCCTTCACCGCCTCAGTCGTGGTTCGAATTCCAATTGGCGTTCAGCAACTTCGCATGAGAGAGAGAGATATATAACCTGGGGGTAAAAGGTGGCTTCCGAGACGCTGGTGGCTTGCATATGTCTTCTGTATTAGCAGGGTGCCCGTTCCTACTCCTACGGAAAATGGCAGACGTGCTCATTTATCATAATTTGGGTGGCAGCTTCGGCAAACAGAACAAGCAACCCAGTCGCGGGTTTTTTGGTCGTTGTTTTTTTTGCGAGACGTGACGCCGGATACTTAAGAGAGGCATCTCCTGTCAGTGTCAGTAGTGTCAGTAGTGCTGTTGGCATTTAAGATTCTACTTCAGCCACCACATAGCGCTCCCCATTCACTCGTATCTGGTATTATTTTCATACGCAGATGCGCGCATGGACATTGTCAACGCAGCTCGCCAGTCAAGGAGTCAACCACCTGACCCAATCCCCCTCAACCAATCGAGACGAGCCTTCCGGAAACCAGCCCTGGAGGAGCTCAAGAACGTTCTCAGTCTCCAGCATCTCGTACGATGCGTATGATGCATGGCCATTCACGTGAAAGAGCGGAAAGAGTGGAGGGATTCTAGAAACCCAGGATCCATATATTTACCGCAGTCGCTCGCCTGGTGAGTGGGAGCTCTGGGAAGAGAACTTTGACAGTTCCCTGCGACAACCCCCGATTTATAACTCTAACGTCGACGAGAAGAGCGAAATAATGGGCGGTGGAATTGGCACAAATACGAGGCTATATTCGGCCCATTTGGGGAAATGGAGGGTGGAAGACTGCAAAGCTAGGGACTGCAAAAGAGACTGCATTCTGATCCCCCCAGCGCCAGTACCATGCTTGGCGCGGCCCGAAAAGGTATCCTCGTTGTGGCTACGTACGAGCATTTGACTTATAGATTTGAGGGTGTATTAAGGTCTAGGTTCGAAGGGCGGCTTGCTAGGAATAGAGACGACCCAATTTCGGTACAGGGTGATATCAGAACGGTGAACATCGCCATGAAAGATAAATTACAATAGACAGCAGCCTGAGTAAACAAACGGTTCTAAGTTACATATATGATATCTGCAAGACTCGTGAAACAATGAAATTGTGAGTATATAATATACTAACTAAGCACTTAAAGCTTCTGTCTTTCCACGTAGTGACTTATAATTTACTTGCTAAGTTAGTTAAATGATAAATTATCGTCATCTGGTAACTTATCACAAACTTATTAAGCATGTTTTCCTCGCAAACACAAGTTCTGCTTCCATTCCTGTTTAATTTATACCTCATTCTACTTCTATATAATGAATCTAGATATTAACCTCTAGCCAGCTGTCCTCATCCCAAAACATGTTTCCCTTCGGAGAATGCCTGTAAACGGGCAAAACGTGAATAGCGATTCGCGAACAGTTAGGTTAGAATTGTGTAACGGCGTAGGCACAGTGAGGGAACAGTGGATTAAGAACAGTTTCTGTGTGTGTTTTTTTTTGGTTTTTTTAAAGGGCAGAAAAGAGCTGGAACTCTATTGCCCGTTAGCCGCCAGCTGGATTGTTTTAGTTCTACATATTAAATAACTCACAACTATCAATAATCGGGGTTGTAACTCAGTGGTAGAGTGTTCGCTTTGCATCACGTGAGCAATCACATATGAGCATTCTTGCGAAAAGCCCAGGGTTCGATCCCCTGCCACTCCACATTTTTGTTTACCTTTTACCAATTGTCTTTTTATTTCTGCACAAGAGGCAGACAAGACTTCTGATGAAAGGTTATTTTTGCTGTTGTTAACCTATATAGATAGGTATGTATAATATGTATAAAGTGCAGAAAACAAAAATGAACACGCGATCTGTGCAAGTAAGGATGCCCCTTCGCTCGATATGCTCACTCATAGGCACTCCTCATCTTCATTTCTCAAACCCTAATCCCTTCTAACCTCTTAACAACCTCCTCATAGAACGCCATGCTCAACCTCGCCGCTACTCGGCCCTCCATCTCGTCCTCTCCCACCGCAATCCCCAACTCCTGCCCGCCTTCGAGACATCTCCTCGTCACCTCCTTAAACATCCCTCCCATCCGCGCTCCAAGTTCCCTCATGCTCTCTTCCCTCAGTAACTTCCCCCGAATCCCCTCCACCAACCTCGGATGCCCCCTCGCCCGCTCAATATCAAAGACTTCCTTCTCCTGCACTTTCATATCCTTTCTCTGCACGCTCTTCAAGTCCAAGTCCCTAAGAACTCTATCTATAGGACGCCAATAAGCCAGTTCGACTAGAATCACGCCAAACGAGTAGATGTCGAAACTCTTCCGGTAACTAGGCCGCTCGGAGCCGATAGACAGAGTCGACGGATGCCGATAAATGCTCAACTCCACATCATCAGCCGGCTGCTCTGTGAACTCGCCCGGGCGGGCCGGACGCGCGAAGTCGAAGCCGGAGAGGTAGGGCAGGGTGTAGTCGATCCTGCGCCTCTCGTCCTTCGACGCCGGCGCGAAGAAAATTATGTTGTCCGATCTAAGACCCTTGTGCAGCCAGTTCACGGAGTGGAGGTATAATATGCAGTTCGCCAGCGCTTTGGCAAGCGCAATACGGTCTGTGACACTTGGTTTTGATAAGCCGGTGTTCTGCAGCAGCTGCAGCAGACTGATCGGCTCCGTCTCAGGGGGCACCTCTTCCGGCTTCTCAAAAACGAAGCCGATCCGAAACTCCCAGTCCTCTTCCGCCTCGGCATCGGAATCCGAACCTTCTCCCCTCGTTGACCGTTCCGGGTCTGGCTCGGAATTGTCGAAATATCCAAGGCAATGCGGGACACGGAAATGTTCTGGCTTAGGGCGGTGGTGCAGTAATGCTGCGAGCTTCTGCGCGCGGTCGATTATCAGCGGCGATGGCCCGGTGGAGGAGGGGCTCCATTCGTATTCTTTCCACTCGATCCACACCCTTTGATCGGTCCCATCAGGTCGACGGTAGTTAGCTTCGCATCTCGGCGCTTGGGGAGAGACGGTCGGATCAAAACTGATTGCAGATCTGTTGATCTTCATCGCCACCTTCTCCGCTCCTGGATCACCGAGTTTAAGGATAGTCGCCGTATTATAATCCGGTGGCGTGTCCGCCTCAATGCTCTCATTAAACGCCTTAAACCTCGCCAACTGCGCCAAGGTCTCCAAGCCGCTCGCATTATTCTTCTCGCTGCGGACGGCCTGGTATGGTGGCGGGTTGGAGGTTATCTGCGTCGAGAGAGACAGGGTCGTCATGGCGTAGGTTGCTTTGACGATTTGCTGGAGGTCGGCGAGCTCGTGGTGGAGTTGGAGAACTGCGCGATTAGTGTCTTGCGTCGTGCTCCATATCTCTTTTTGGAGGCGCGTGTCGAGGAGGCCGGTGATGTTGTCGTTGAGGACGGAGAAGTTGTGCAGGAGTCCTTCGAAATCCTCTTTTTCGAAGGAGGCCCAGCGGAGCCGTTTCATCCCAGACTTGGACGTCTTCTTCCAGGAGTCAAGGGCATTTTTGATGAACTGTCTCCTCCTTGGAGAGAGAGGTACCGAACCATCATTGGTTTTATTCGGCTTTCCAGAAGCCGTGATCCCAATGTGTTGGACTTGTCGCTTTGAGCCATTCTGTACTTCTAGTTCGTCCTCGTACTCCGTCCTCAGCCTCTTATGGCGCACCTGTCTCTCCTCAAACTCTTCAAATAATACCTTGATCTGCACAAGCAGATCGAGCACAGTAGTCCTATGCAGTCCGAAAACGTTTGATTCCAGGACTTTGGTGTTGTTCTCGGCGTCGTAGTCCAGAAGACCAGAAGTCTCACTCCAAGCAAAGAGTCTTTGCTGCTCCAGCCTCAATCTCAAAACTAGATATTCATGGTCCTTATGGATGTCTCTGGCCGTAATGATAAATTGCATAGCTATCACATGATTTCAGCTGTGTATAATCATGATCGAATGAAATGTACCTACTGGTAATGCATCCCGTGAAGACCTGTCCGGCGAGACCAGCTACGCCGAGAACTATCCCAATAGCAGACGCTGGATCCATGATCAAATATAGGGATGTTTATATGTCCTAGACAAAGCTTGAATCCCTCGTCTGATTCCCCGTTATCTGTGACCGCTTCCCCACTATCGCATTTTGCAGAGCGATTGATTTCAGGTGATTTCTGTGCGGAATGTTGTTTCAGCCTATGGCTGGTAAACAGTGACGATATTGAAACAAATGCGACGGCAATCCCACTTGTGCTACAGACATAGGTATTGTTCTGTAACCTTGAAGACGAGCTTAAGATTACGGGATCTTCTTCGTCGTGCATAATCCCTGCACATGCTGCACAACAATATATTCCGCGACTCAACGAAGTGACAAGACACGTGATAAACTAAACGCTTGCGAGGAGAGCCCCAGCCTCTCTCTCCTAAGATGGACATCGAACTGCGCATTTATACTATCTTACCAAACTCTATCCTTCTTCCCCACTCGCTCACCGTCCCGGCGGCGGCGGTCTCGGCCCCACAATCTGCCTCCTCCCCGCTCCAATTCCCTGAGTCCCCTTATTCTGCCCATCTCCTCCTGTATACCCCGTCCACTGATTGACATCCCACCTGCCTCCAATACCCCCTCCAATCCCATCCACACCGTCCTTCTGCCCACCCATCTTCGCTGCCTGCGCTGTTGCCTTCTGTCCCTCCTCCCATTCCTTCTGTCGCTGCCGCTCCATCTCCATTTCGCGCTCCAGCAGCGACTTCGAGGCCCAGCCTCCCGCTTTAGTCGTGGTTTGAGAAGCGACTCGTCGACGATCCTCGGCGTCGCGTTCGGCGGTTGAGTCGAAGGCGCCAAGTTCGCTGGCGTACGTGGTGTGTGGCTGTTGCTGCTGCGGAGCGGGATGTGAAGAGAGATAACGATCTGTGCGACTTTGAGGCTGTGTAGCTGCCGCCGCAGGTGGTGATTGATAGGCTGCTGGATTGGGCAGAGGACGAGAAGGTGGTCCGGTGTTGTTCTTCACTACTCGTATCGGCTCAGTCGGCTCTGGCAAAGGTCTCGGTGGTTTCGCTGGTGCAGTTTCCTCTGGTTCCTGCGTGATCCGTGGCGGCTTTGGTGGCGGGATCTCGTCCGGATGTTGCTTGGACCACTCCTTACGCAGATACTCGCGCTCATCTGCTACCCATGATACCTCGCTGGCCTTGCGAGATGGAGGACGTGGCCGATTCATTGAGCGGTCGGGCGATTTGGATCTCGCTTCTTCATCCTTCATGCGAATGGCGAAGTCGTACTCCTCAACAGCGTGGTGGCTCCGTACTTTGATGCGGGCTTGTCGCTCACGCTCATACTCGCGTTCACGCTCGCGTGCCAGCTCAAGCTCAAGCTCTAACTCCTGAACTCGGCTGGAAGGGCCAGGACTCTTACTCCGCTCGCGACGAGTGAGACCTTGCTCCGCTTGATACTGACTGAGGAATTGTCCATGTAAACGCGCATCAGATTTCGCACGACTTCGTCGTCTTTCCTTCCCCAATAGCGCCTCAGCCTCTCTTTCATCCTGCTGCCGTCTTTCCTCTTCTAGCTTCCATCTTCTCTCATCCTCTTCCCACTTCCTCTTTTCCTCGGCGGCCTTCGCTTTTAATCTCCTCTCTTCCTCAGCCCATCTTTCTTCTTCTTCGATTCTAGCACGCTCTTCCTCAGCTTCACGTTCAATTCTCCTCTGACGCTCGGCCTCCTCCGCCTGCAACCTCAGCCTCTCTTCCTCAGACTCCTGCTCCCTTCTCCTCTTCTCCTTCTCCGCCATATTCGGCACATGCGGCCCTGCACTAGTAATCTGTCTCCTCCCACCAAAAGCAATGCCCATATTTCCCTGGCTAGCTCCGCCCATATAGCCGTACTGTGCAATATTCCAGGCAGGCGACGTAATACCCTCATCCTGCTTCTTACTCCAACTGCTAGTACCTCCACCCGGCGACATCTGCGGCCTATCAGTCTTCGTCGGACTCCAACGGCCACTCACATCCACAGTCTTCGTGGGTGTCATTGCGCCGCTTCGCGAGCTCGCATTGTACGCCGAAGATGTATTGCTCGTCGTGCTCGCTCCTCTCGCTCTATTCCCGTAACTCCCGCCGCCAACAGTCGGAGTGCCCGTACCCTGCGGACTCATGATTCCAGGTCTCGATTTCGGTCCGATCGCAGTTGGAAACCTCGACGGCTGCACCCGATTCGCCACTCTGCTGAAAGCGCCCAGGCATTGCAGGACTTGCGCGGGGTCCTTGTGCTCGTACAGATCGACAGTGAGGAAGACATCGTGGGGTTGCAGGCTGAGAGGCGGGGATTGGCAGGCGCGCAAGAAGAGCGATACGTTCTCCATCTGTACGAATGGCATGGCTGAGGGCTTGTACCTGATGCCGGGCGGCGGGTGGACGAGGTTGACGAGTCTGGGGGAGTTGGGTCAGCGCATGTGAAGGGGATTGCAGCTGAGAGAAGGGGGGTACACACTTGCACAGCGCAACGCCATCTTTGAGTGCATCGAGCAGATCACCACTTCCAAGGCGCTCACCAAGGACGCTCTCGATCCACTCTCGCACTTCGTTCGCGGCCTGCGGGGTATATTTGTCCAGGCGCATTTTGCGCAAGTCCTTATCAAGGGACGAAACAGACGCCATGACTGCGGTAGAGCGTGTGTCAAAAGTAGGCGTTAAGGAAGATGAGTCTAGATCAGTGCGAAGCGTTATGGACTGCTCTGTGGATATTGAATGTTGGATCCGTAGTTCCCTGCGCTTACGGCGTTATGCGGCAGGAACAGATTTGAAGGTGTTGGCTAACTTTCTCCGGCACTGAACATTCGACTCTCGAAACACAAGAACTGAAAAGAAATCCAAGATCTCGAAGAAAGTATGAATAGTCACTGGCAGTAGAGAGACTATAATGAGGGTACTATACGTACGATACGTGCCTGTTATGTACCAATTTCCGCTGGCCATTGCCAGGGCCCCAACCTCCCAGGACTCCTGGAATGTGACGTCGGTCATGGTAAGCCACAGTGCCACACTGTGGCTTGCACTTTCGCGATAGAGCAACGATAGGTGCCCATAAATTATTATAGAGTCCTCCGACGCAACTGTCTCCATTCACAACGCATCATGTCGAATTCAATATCAGCTTACAGAAAAGCGTGGCTGAAATGGAAGGCGTTGCGCCTCCCATGGAGAAAACGATTCCTCGTTGGTACGTGGATTGCTCCGAAGCTCTCGCCGACGTCTTTCTCCAGTCTTCCACAGCTGTGCTGACCCTCCTCCCAGGCCTCGACCTCCAGGGCAACACCTACTGGGAATTCCGCGACTCCCTCTCGCCAGGGCGCATGCGGCGCATCGTGCAATACCCGGCCGCGCTGCCGTACTCGGAGGTGACCTCGCTCATCACGCCGGCCTGGCACCAATGGCTGCGGCACACGCGCGCCGCCCCGCCGTCGCTCACCGAGCAGTCGCAGGACCTGGTGCGGCAGCGCCAGCTCAAGGTCCTAGCGGCCGAGGCCGACGCGCGCTGGAACGCCAAGGAGAGCTTCCTCGACGCGCCCAGGGTGCAGCAGACGGCGCCGGTGCTGGGCCGGACGGACGCGGGCGCGCGTGGGTTGCCGGCGATGGCGGAGGGGAGGGCGGGGGGGTCGGGCGTTGATGGGAGTGCGCCTGGGACAAGGGGACAGCAGAGTCGGGCGAAGGAGGTACGGGATAATACGACGGGGAAGATCGCGACGTTAGCGCAGGATTCGGAGCGCATGAAGGTGCAGGGTGCACCGCCGCCGAGAGTGTATACGAATCCAGGGCTGTCTAAAAAAGGTAGGCAGGAGAAGGAGGAACCGCAGATACTCAAGAAGGATGATCCGTGGCAGAAAGCGAAGCGGGGAGGGCCGTCGGGGCCGAGCGAGGAGTGGCAGCCACAGGCGTGGAATCCGAGTGCAGCGATGCCGAGATCATGATATGTAACTATACTTATACTTGTACGATGAGATGAAGCATAATAATGAAGCAAAATAAGCAATTTCTCTGTTCGTCCTCGATCCGACTATGACTAAAGAATCCATCTAGCTTTTCTGCTATGTGTTGACCATTTGCTATGATCGTCAGGGTATTTGTTGACCTGCAATACAAACGCCAGAGCTGTGAACAATTCGCGGTCGTCCTCAGCCACCCACACGCCAACGCCGACAGATCCCGATTAACTAAAACCGTCTATATATCCGCTCTATTTCCGAGCAACTAATCAGCCTCCGCAAGCTGGATAATCAACGTCGACGCCAGATCCAGGAACGGGAACGGTGAAGTAACATCCTTCTCCTCGAGCATCACGCCTTCCGGGGTCTCATAACCGGCACACTTGAAGTCCACAAGATAAACGCCTGGTTCCATCTCGTATAGCTGGATGTCGAGGTGCATGACGACGCCTTCCTCGGGGTCGTGTGGGGGGGTATCATGGGATGGAGTGGAGCCAGCTATACTGCTTAAAGATGATAGAGACTGGCGACGGAGATCTATTTGAGATGAGTGAGTCGAACCTGGAGGTCTGGTGCCGGAAGGATACATGCCATCTTTGCGCCATCGAACCTGGAGGACCCAAGGATCTGCGGGGAGCTTGTACTGTCCGTTGGACTTTGGGGCATAATCCAGGCTGTCAGTCGAGCCTTCTCTGTCGTCGGAATCATAACGGCGTAGTGGGGCGCCCTCATAATCACTGTCATTAGAATTAAAACTTCCGTTCCTTCGTCTGCAAAAGGTTAGCTGGGGGTCAAGACTTTCTTGCTGATACGTACCCGTCGTCTTCAAGATGCCTTTCAGGCCTCCAATCCTCATCAACGACCCACTCGGCTCCAAGCTTCTTCAGTGCTCTGTAAATGCAGCCAATCGCTTCGAGAGGCTGATTTCTTGATCTAATGCCGAACTGCCATTTCGTTGGTCTCGCCTTCTTCTGTGGGACTGGCGTCATGCCGGCAGGCTTCTTATTCCCCTCTTCGAGCTTGAGCTGACTTCTGGAATGTGGCTTCAAGCGACGAGCTGTTTCAGCCTGCTCTGCACTCGACTGTTTATGGCTCTCGACATGCTCCATATCTATTGGTGGAAGTGTGGAGGGTATCTCTTTGCCACTCTTACGAGCTTCCATGTAATCACGGTGATATGAAGGTAAACTACTCGGTAGAATACCAATTTTGCTGATGAAAGGTCGAACTGGCCTATCAGTGCTTAATATGGTGTTGATCGAGGCAGATCTTGAAGACACTTGGTCAGGCTGCGCTTGGCCGAGGCCGCCGAGACTAGTACGTGATGACATCTCATCCACATCTCCAGATCCTATGGGAGATGGACTTATTGTTGGCACAATCCTATCACCTATGGGGGAGAGAGGCTCATTCCAAAGTGGTGGAGACGATCCAAGGATTGCGTTAATATTTGCTAACGAAGAATCTTGGTTAGCAGGAAGACATTGATGCTCGGAAGGCCGAGCTTCAGAAGGATGAGCCTCACGATTTGCTTGCGCAATTGTGTTTTCCCGCACAATAAGATACGCATCCTTGATAGCTGATGGCTCATCGGCTTCAAGGGCCTCCTGAACATCTTGCTTTCCATAACCCATCTTCTTTCCAAGCTTCTCGGTGACCGCATCGTGGAGTTTCTTCTGAACGGCCCGACTCGCTCCTGGTGCAATAGATCGGGGGTTAATAGCCTTTCCTGGATCCACGCCTGTGTCAAGAAACTCCTCTACTGGAGGCTTCAGATACGCAGGAAGGTCTACCAAGAACCATGGATCCTGGCGGATCTCTTCGATGGTAGCTCTGTAGACTGGGTTGACAGCCAGCATCTTCTTGATAAGGGATGCTGCGCCTGGGCTCATATAGCTTGGCACCACATATTGGCCCTTCGCAATCTTTGCAAAAAGAGACGGAATGTGTTCATCGTCGAAAGGAAGTCTTCCAACAAGCAGCACATAAAGGATGACACCGCAACTCCACACATCGACTTCTGGGCCAGCGTAGAGCTTCCCGTTGATGACTTCGGGCGCCGCGTAGTTGGGGCTTCCACAACTCGTCTTGAGGAAGTTTCCATCTGTCATAATGTTGCTAAGACCGAAATCTGCAATCTTCACATTGAGATCGTTGTCCAGCAGGAGATTCTCGGGCTTCAGATCTCGATGAACGATCTTGTGTCTGTGACAGTATTCCACTGCGCAAATGATTTGTTGAAAGAAACGCCTCGCTTTAGCTTCTGGCATCTTGCCATGTTGTACGATATAATCGAATAGTTCACCGCCTGCGTATTCGAGGACCATAATGATCTCGGTCGGCGTCTTGATGACGGTGTAGCTAGACGACGTGCTCTGTCAGCAACTGGACAAGGCTTCCAACGGCACGGCCACCTACAGTTTGATGATATGCGGATGTCTCAACAGCTGCAGGTACTCGATCTCTCGCTCAACGCGTCCCGCCATGTCTCGGCTGATCAGCTTCTTCCTCGCGATAATCTTCAGCGCAACCTGCTGTCCCGTAACACGATGCACAGCCAGCTTGACCTTTCCGAACGAGCCCTCTCCTAGCGTGCGCTTGATGTCATACGCTCCTATCCTCTGCTCCGCCTTCTGCGTCGGCATCACACGCGGCCGCGGCTCTTTATTATTCTGTCTGGATGGATTGCCCGAGCTCGCATCGGGCGGCTTGTTCTGTGTCCGGCGGTTGTTGGACGGCGCGAGCGAGATCGAGAGCTCCTCGTCGTCGTAGCCCTGGGAAGGCTTCATCGCTGCGATTCGCTGCGCTCTTCTTTCTCTGCTTTCGGCGTAAGGGATTCTCTTCTTCTTCTTATGCTCTTCGTGGCATGAGGTTGAGGTTGGGAGAGCTCTCTGGAGATGTTGATCATACCCCACCAAACACTGACTAGCGCGATCGGACAGAGGCGAAGGTTGCACAGGGGTCAAGTCATCACAGACGTCATTCAACGGAGAAAGTTAAGAAAGGCGGCTTTGACTTTATATCGATGTTATATCTCAGCATATGAATTAGGAAGATAAATTGGGCCTTATTGTTATTATCTGGCCCTATATTTCAACTACAAGTATCGATTTTCCCCAAGCTAAACGTCTGCTTGCTCCGAAGCCGGCGTTATGCACAATGCTTGCTAGCTTTCACATCGCGATCTGAACTTTCGTTTTTATGATCGTAGATGCTGGAACACCATCAGGAGTCATTCACGTGCGAGTGTGTTCATCGATGAAGTTTGAAGAGAGAAGATAGAGGAGTTACTGGTATTTATTTCGTTTCGTTGGGGAGGGGGTGCAATTTACGAGTGCGGAATCGAACAGAATTGGGCCTGTTTCGACGTAAGATCGGGTATCATTTGAATGTGTGTAATACTTACATCGAAATAAGTATGAAAAGGCCATAGCGACACGGTACACTTCGGAGCGGCGACGATGAGTCTGTTGGAAGGAAATGCAGGAGACTTTGGACACGGCAAGGGAAAGGGAGCCGCAGCCAAACTTGAGAACTGAGGCGGTGAACCTTTACTTGCTTGCTTGTCTATTACATGTCATTGTGTGTAGTTCTTCAGAAGGCACCCTCATTCAGTTGTTTTCCTCATGTTTTCCTCGTAAAAACGAAATATAAAACCACAGATCGTCCAAGAGATAGCTTCCACGAGACCAGCAACATGGGAAACCAGAGCGCATATGTGCTACATGAATTTCTGAGACAACTAGATTCTCAGTCCGACCTTTTCCAGTCTTAGGTACTGCATTCTTCATAGAAATGCGACGGCTGCAGTGCTTCCAGCCATGTCGGAACATGAGCGGGCGCACGTCGACGACGAGGGATAGCGGCGGGAAGCTGCAGTTGTTCAACTGTTACCAACCGGTCCCGCGCTCAGATCGGAGATTATGCCGTGGCAATGGAGTGACAGTAAGGCGATGAATGGAAGGGATTTGTACGGTTTAGCAGCGGCAGATCCCCTCATGTTCCGGGAAGTCTCGTCGCTTGCGATAGATTCACTCATCCTGAGAGACACCACCCCGAGAGGCAAAGAGCGCCACACCTCAACTGATATCCGGTATTCATGAGGCTGTGCATGATTCCTCGACTGGTGAGCTGAATCCCCTGCAACGGTCAAGGAACAAAGCCACTACTGCTTGTCCTTGTGGCTTCGGTACAGCTTTCCTGAATGGCTTCCCATCATTTTGACTCCCAATGCATCATAATTTCATCGGTGTCTAAAAGCAAAACAAGGCACATCCAGCCTGATGGTTGGTATTACAGAACATGGCGATTGAAGATGGAACCAAGTATCCAAGAATCCTCACATTCGGCCCAATGATATGAGAAACAGCGAAGCCTTCGCCTTGCTTAGACAACTCAAACAGGTTATAGGCCACAAACATTTGGCACGACATGATCAGGACTTCCATTCTCAAACAAAATAAACCCACCCATAACCCCATCCCACCCTAACACACACCTCCTCGAAACCGAAGCCCGTGATCGAGAACACATGCATCGCCGTGCCTGCTGGCTGAAACTCGTGCAACATACTCGTCTCGGCCCTGCCCGCATCGCATCTGGGTCCAAGGGGCACACATATGTAGCACAATCAGTCGGCATGCGGCCTCCCAGACATCCAGAAGGGCGGAGGCCAGGAACCCGACCGACTTAGGCCGCGACTAGTTGCCGATTTTAAGGCAAGCACTTGCGAAGGCTGGAGCAGGGGAGGTGAATTGTCAGAGATGGCGAGAAAGAAGAAATAGATGACGGTCTAGTAGGGAAACGAGGGAAACGAGGGAAACGAGGAAAACGAAGCGAAGAACGCATGCTCGCATGTCTTGTTCGGAGGCACAGCGTGAAGACGTCGTGATTGTGTCTTAGATAAGAGGAGACGACCTACATGCATGCTTCTCATATGCAGGTCGATGCGCATATCGAATATTTGACGGTCAATTGCTTTATCCCGTAGAATCGATGGAGACATGGTACTCGATGTATTACGGGCAAGGCGTCCTTCACCTTCCACAACAGTGCTTCTTCTGAAGACAAGCATGGCACGGAGTCCATGGCAGGCTCTCCCCATCCGCCCGCATCTCTCAGAGATTAGATACTGTATCTAGTGAAGTAGGACTTACTGATGGCGAAAGTGCTTGGCGGATAACCAGGGAGAGATGCTTCTAAATCAACACTAACATTGACATTGACATTGACATTGACATTGACAGAGATGAGAGATGAGAGATGAGAGATGAGAGATGAGAGATGAGAGATGAGAGATGAGAGATGAGAGATGAGAGATGAGAGATGAGAGATGAGAGATGAGAGATGAGACCTAACACATCGAGCTTATGGTTCTACATACATACCCATGTTGTGATCATTCCTTCCATCTGGCGTGTTTGATTTCAACTTGGTCGTCTTTTTCCTCCCTTCTTGCCCCCCACGCTCACTCAAACCCCCCCATCCTTTCACGACTTAGGATGGAATCCTCCTCTTCCCTCATGCTACCTGCCTAACTCACACATGCCCCTCACGAGCAACGTGGCTGGAGAAAATGCAGCCACTTCTGACGTTCCACGACTCCATGTCGTAATCGAATGCCCCTGTTCCTTTTTCCTTTTCTTCTTCTTCTTCTTCTTCTTCTTCTTGTGATTGTGATTGTTGTTGGCTGGCATCTTCTCTTGAGGACGCTCGATTGCCGAGTAGCAGCGATCAGCGATGAACGTGGTGAAATGCCGCATGTCCATCTCAACTGCCAGTTCGAGGCCCAAGTCTGTCGTCTTCGTCTGTCGTCTTCGTCTGTCGTCTTCGTCTGTCGCAGATGTGTCAAACTCGGAGCCAACTGCATCTTCAGCCACACACGGAATCCATGTCTCGTGATAATGATAATGATAATGATAATGCCCTCGGAGCCTTATCAGATGGTGATGATTGCCACGTCGATAGCGATACCACAAGTCGTAGTATTACAACCGTCGGAGCCTCGGATTCAGAAAGATGAGTTACATTACAGTGATACAGCGATACAGACGATACACCGATACACACACCTCGACGCTATCGCGACTGCTATCGCGAGTCCCGATCGTTATCACGCCTTCGCCGTCGGGGCCGGCCATTCCAGCCTCTTGGGCAGCAGCGTCCGTCTGCCAACCAGATGGATCGACCACTGTCTATCTTCTCTTCGCCAAAGCATAGAGTATAGACGCCATTATGATCATTTTCCAAACTCATAGGGTGTTCTACCGTGCGTATGTATGCATGCGAGTACCTACCGAGTATGTACTCCCACAGAAGACGCTCCAACTGTAGCCCTCTGCTCTGATCCGGTATGTATGTACATACGTGCACACCTACAGACCGCAGACCACAGACTGTACCTACACCCATCCCAGGCGCCGAGCCCGCAAGCTGCAGCATTGACAGCTCTCCCAGTCCCAACACCAGGTTCGCGCACACATCACATCGCATAAACACCACTCCTCCGATGCGTTGAATGCATCCTCGAATCCACCCACCCACAAGCACCACCACCTCCTCCTCCTCCTCCTCCTCCTCGCCTTCCCCTCCTCGTCCCTTCCGGCGGCCGGTTGCGCGGGCAGACGCTCCACGCATACATAGCATATGTAGGCCCATCCCATCCCATCCCACCCCATAGCACAGGCCCGTCCCATCCGTGCAAACGTCCCGTCCCCGCGGCCCAGAATCCCAATCCCACCACACGCAGGGAGAGCCGAAATGCACCGCCGTGCAAGCAAGCAAGTACGCAGCAGCATGCTGTGTCGGGCACGAAAGTCGTCTACGTACATACGCACGAGGCTTGGGCCCGCGGGTTATTTGTTCATTCACCTCATAGCATGGCATGGCATGGCATGGCATGGCATAACAGCAGGGCAAAATCGGAAATCTCGCCGCTCGTCGCGCAAGTAGGTCGTAGGCACATACAAAACTCCATACTCCTCTGCTCTCCTCAGTGCTCTCCTCTCGCCGTCCATCAACTCCCCATCCCCATCCCCATCCATCCACGAGCTTCACTCATCCACCGACCCGCCTCGCTTCTCTGCTCCGCCCAGAGTCCGTAGCGTAGCGAGCGACCGCGCATGCGTCGTCCGGTCTGTGCACCGCACCGCCAATCCCCTCGACCACACCACACCACACACACCACACCACACCACGCCCCCCAACCCTCCCAGCGGCTGGGGTCGTCGCCTGCGCACCGAGCCCGCCCTGCGCGGTGCGCGCCCCCTAGCCTACGGGGACCACCTGGCCATCCATCTTAGGGTACCACTATCGCACCCACGCTACGCGCGCTACCTGTCTTCGAAGAGGGCTCCGTCGCTGCCGATCCGAGAGCGTTGCGAGCCAGCGCTCGCTGCACACCTACATATGTACGTACATACGGACAAGACGACCGACCTTCTACAGCGGCGTTCTTGTTTGTTTGGAGCTTGGCCTCTTCGAGACGACCGGGTGCCCCTTTGGGAGGTAGCGTGGGTGGGACGGACAGCAGCGACGGACTGTCTGTCTGTCGGTCTGTCGTCACGGCTTCTCGGAGACGAGGGATGGGGGCCCAGCCCAGGGTCAGGCACGCACGCACTCGAACTCGTGTGGATTCGGAAGGAATCCCTCCCACCTCTCGGTAGGTAGCTCTGACATCTCACGGGCGGGAACTGCACGCACCAAAGGACATGCGATCCCGCGACTTCGAAAGGCATCTATCATATCTTTCTATATATCTGTATCCCCCAATCCCACGGCCCAGCTGCGAGGGGTCCGTCGAAGTCCAGAAACCGCCATCCCAAGCCGCGGACTGGCAGTCTGGCGCAGTACCCTGAAAGCGTGACCTGCTACCTAGCTAGCTAGCTATCCTATGCTAGGTAGTATTGCATCGTGTCAAGATTTGGTCCAAAAAAAATGGTGAAGGAGATGGGATCTCTGCGCCTATATAACTCCAGATGTCCCTACTCTGCAAGTAACAGTCCGTGAAACATATCTCTTGATGGCCGACTGCGACCCCCAATCCATCATACGCCGACATCTGGATCTCCCTTTCTTTCTTTTAGTACTCCGTTCGCCTTGGATTGGAGTCGAGGAACAAGAACAATTGTGATAACATGGTTGGTTGGGCATTTATTCGATTTCTGGGATTTGCGTACGTACGGTGGAGATAAATTTGATCGAGAATTGAAATGTGAGGAAACTTTTCCGATCCGCGACTTCTTCCCGAGATCGTACGGAATGCGAGGGTGTGATGGAGGAGGATGAGGAGGGAGAAGAGGCATTTTTCGATGGGATGCGGACCTGCGGCTTGTGTGTTGTGGCGCTTGCGCAATTGTTGTAATAAGTTCGGAGATGGGATGCGAATCGTAACGGTCATGCAGTGCCCTTCGCTGAAGGGCACGCTCGGCTTCCGCCGTGAGCTGCGTCGAGCTGCTCATAATATCACACACTTCTTCTTGTCCTTGGTCTTCTCGTCCCTGTAGACCCGATGGGGGTTCCTCTCGCGCGCACCACTGCCATCGCTGCCACTCGTGCCCATTCCCCTCGTGCTCGGCGCCTGGCGCAAGCTCTGCTGCCTCTGTCGCCTTAGTAGACGCACGACGTCATAGAAGGCCTTCTCGACATTGATGCAGTTCTTTGCCGATGCCTCGACGAACTCGCAGCCCAGCTCGCGAGCGAGCGCATGGCCTTCCTGGGTCGAGACTTCTCGCTCGGTGACACGGTCGGCCTTGTTGCCTACTAGCATGATTGGGACTTGGCCAACTGGGCCAACTTGGGCGATGGGTGAACCCGGATATGAAGGCGATGAAGCCGAGGCTTCTTTGACGCGCTGGATTTGGTGGTGGAACCGTTGGATGCGTGTGAAGGAGGATCGGGAAGTGATCGAATAGACGAGGACGAAGCCTTCGCCATCGCGAATCCATTGGTCTCGCAGGGCCGTGTATTCCTCTTGTCCGGCGGTGTCCAGAACCTCGAGCATGCAGGATTGGCCATCTATGACCACTTGTTTGCGATAGGAGTCTTCGATTGTTGGATCGTATCTGGAGAGACAATGTGTTAGTCCCGCTTGAGAGCTTGGACGGAAGGCGAGCTGGACTCACGTCTCAACAAAATGTTGCAGGCACAGTTGTATCGTCAGGGCAGTCTGTAGTTATGAGCTTGAGAACTGCGGAGGCCAGTGAAGTTCGCAACTGACCTTGCCAACTCCACCATCGCCAAGCACCACCAGCTTGTACAGGATCATCTTCCCCGACATGTTGTAGAGAGTTCCTTCGGCACCTCCCTAAAGATTCATGTATTGGAGCTGTGGCGACCAAGGTATCGCAGAAAGAGTTCTCGGGGAGTCGGGATATGGCGGGGCAGGGAACGACAGTTCTGTGTGAGATGCTTTGTGCAGTGATAAAAATCCCGAGGTGTTTGAAGCTGCTGCGTCTCCGACGTCGTCTCGTGCGAGCAGAAAGACAAAAGATTGACGAGAGAGAAGGTCGATTGTAGCTTGGAAAGTACTAGGAGTAGAGTGCTAGGAGTAGAGTAGTAGGAGGGAGTAGAGTACTAGAGTACTAGGAGTAGTAGTACTAGGAGTAGAGTACTAGGAGGAGTACTACTACAAGTACTCCCTCCAGGTGATAGGATGGGGACAATGCAGTAGTGGCCCAGAAGCTCGGACTGTCTTTGCTGTGAGCTTGTGTGCAATCGCTCAATCAGATCCGAGGCGAAGAGGGAGAGGGAAGGGACGGGAATAATGTTGTGGTCGACGGAGGATGGAGGGCAGCTACCTATGCACTTACTGTAGGCACGGTACTGTAGGTACAGTAGGTACAGTAGGTACTATATGTATGTACTCGACCAATACTTGTCTTGGGCAGAGCAGAGCAGAGCTGATGCTTTAGTTGTTAAAGAATTACAGAATACATAACACAGATCTTTTGGTATTTCTGCCCATAGACTGCTGCGGACTTTATCCAGAACGGACGCATGAATTTAGGTCTTCCTGTGTGGAGGTGCAGGCTTATCATATGATCTGCGGTTAATGCGTCGGGGAGAGCAGAGTATGTGGTCTGTAGAAGGTATATATATCTATGTAGATGCATAGTTTGGAGGGGAGCAGACCCATGGAGGAGGGGGAGAGGGGTCCAGTTACCGACACATACAGAGAGAGTAAAGGAGGTGCACAACTGCAGCAACTGCAGCAACAAGTGAAGCTGCACCTCGCTGTAGCCGGCTGCCAGGCGACCGACGACCATCTCCAGAGGCCCAGTAGTAGAGTCGCAGTACGCACATACATATGTAGGTACTGAGTGGTATGTATCTCACTACAACTCGCACAAGAATCCCGCCCTCGCCCTCGCCCTCGCCCATGTTCAACTCACAACCATCTCCACTCATTATTGTCTGATTATCGTCTGTCCACCACACACACGTTAGGAGAATGCGCTTCGACGATCCTTAGTAAGCGCCTTAGCACCTCATCGCGACCCTTATCCGACTCGGTCCTAGCAGCCATCTTTACAATCAACGGAGTATTCCGCACAGTAATGAGGATGAAGACATCGACGCCAGCAAAATCACTCTTTCCATGTGGAGTGGAGACATCCGCCCAAAAATCTTGGGTCAGGACGAGCGATAACAATGAAATCTCACAATCAGCTGCAATAAAGTCATGAGTACTATGCAAATTGGTCTATGTTGAACCCGTGACGACCATGTCCAAATCGCATGGGAAATCCAGCATGTCGTGAGCACGTGCGACAATCTGCAACAAATTGTCACGCAAAATCCAGCAGAGAGTATATCCTTCCCAGCATCCCATCAAAAAAAAAAAAAAGGTATCCCATCGAAGCCTGCCATGTCATTGATGACGAGGTCTTCCGCCGTCGCTTATCCATCCCTCAAGACGCCTTCAAAGCATGTGTGTCGGAAAGGAAAATCGGATCCCAGCTCGTCAAAAATCCTCCAGCACGTTTCTAATGATCAGTCCGTCGCATGTTCGTCACCGAACGGTGTCTCCTTCTTTTCCTCCTTCTTTTCCGCTCCTAGGCCAGCTCGGACATCGCCCTGCGCCTTCTTTGTGGCCTCTTCAATGACTGCGCTCAAGCTTCCGTTCCTCATGTGTCCAGAAGCTCGTGGTGGCGGATCACTGAACGGCCCTTGTTCTAGAGAAGGTGTATCGTCGATAATTGTGATAGCAGCAGACTCACGGTCGGCCGCGCTCTCACGTGAGCCCTCCTCGTCCTGCTCAGTGGTAGCTTTTGCTTTCTCTGACTTGCTGTTGGCTGCGACGACTCGGACGACTGTTGGGCGCATCTGCGTAGCAGCACTGGCACTATTGAGGAACGTTGAGCCGACACTGAAAGCTGGACTCGGTGGAGGCTGAAGATTGCTGCCTGCCCGGTATTTGGTGTAATCTACACTCGGGACTGGGGGCGTCATCTCGCCGGGATTGCTTGCTCCACTGGACTTGACGCTGATAACAGCTGCCTTGCCTCTCATCACAGTCTGTGCTGGTAATGGAGATACGACGGCATGCTTGCCATAGATGGTGGATGCGACGCTAGATCTTGGTGCATAGGATGTGCGATCTGTCATGGCGGAATAGGTGGAGTCTCTCAAGTCGCCGGGCATGAAGAAATGTTGATCCTCGTAGCTCGGTGTGCTTGCGTTTGAAAGAGCAATAGGAATTGGTGGGACAGGTGGAACCAGAAGACCAGGAGTTGACGGCGCTGACCTGTTCGTGACTCCTGGAATATAGGCGATCTGAATAATGTTGGAGGCTCTGGTGAGCACGGTCGAAGCGATAGATCCGACGGTATGAGTAGAAGCCCGAGCGTCTCGTCTTGCTGAGAATTCTTTCTCGGCTTCTGTTGCTGAATCGCTGTACTGATCCACATATTCGCTCTCATATTCCGTCCTCTTCTTCTTGATGAAGAATCTCCATATCAGGTATACGAGGATTGCAATAGCCGCAACACCTCCGATAACTCCACCTGCAATAGCGCCGACATTAGGCCCGCTGCTCTTTGCTGCTGCCGCATTGGCTGCCAAAGCAGCTGCTGTAGGGTCTATTATGCATGACGTAGTTGGGCAAGTATCACACGTCCGCACCGAGGCTGAGCATTTCATCCCATCTGTACATACCGGACATGAGGGAACGATCTCGGGACACGCTATACAGTCGGCACGGCCATTGAGGCTTCTCGGGGCTGGAACAGGTTAGCTATTATGAGAACGCGATGTGGGATCATGACGTACATGAATGACTGAAAGACATGTTGCCAAGTCTAGTCAGTGATAGGGATGGTAGTGGAGGATATCTCGTGATAATCCAAGATATGCGGTCGAATTCAGGCGTGATATTGAACAGAGGGAATATGCGTGTAATCCGAGTCAATCGGCCACGTCGTTCAAAGAACAGGGCTGTGGTGGTGGTACCCGATCGGATAAGGTCAAGTCAAGTTGAGCAAGTACGGCCGAAGATTGATATTCTTGCGACTACCCCGAAGACTGCAGCGCGATCTTCTTTGCCGTAAACGGCGGGAGTCGATGCGAAAAGCCGTGAATCAGGTATGGAGCTGATAGAATGGAAAGATCGAATAGATATCGTGAAATTGGTGGAAAAAATTGGGTATAACGAGTGGACGTGAGACGAGCTCAGGGATAACGGTTCAGGGTCGCGACGAGACCCTTATTGACATCGAGGCCGGTTGAAGAATGCGAATCGATTGGAAAAGTATTCGAGATATGTCGAAATGTTGCAAATGTTGAAGAGCTCGGACGACGAGGAGGAGGATGAGAAGGGGAAGGAGAAGAAGAAGGAGAAGGTCGAGAGTCGAGAGTCGAGAGTCGAGATGGTCGTAAAGAAAGGATATCGAAGGGAGCGAAGGGAGGGTTGTGAGATGAGAGACAAAGGGCGGGTGTGCTGATGGATGGTGGATGGCGGATGGTGGATGGTGGATGGTGGTTGGCAGGTGGGAATGTGGTACGGTACTGTGTACGTTGCTGGCATGAGTGAATTACGACGCTAATCAGGATACGGCTAGACGGGCGTGGTGGGTGTTCCTGGATTCAATGGATGGTCCAGGTCCAGCCAGCCTTTGATTCTTTTGATTTGAGGCCTGAGGGCTGTGTTCCGCCCCATGTGCGAGAGAAACTGCCGGCGAATTCAAAATGCTCCAAGCGGCCAGGTACTACATGTAATACGGATGTAATAATAATATATGCCCTTACTTACATGTACGTACATACATGGTACTATACTATAGGTAACCACCTATATTATTCCTATATTATTCCTTCCCTTACTTACTTAGATGATCTGACAAGCACGGCTTTTATACGATATGGCTGGATATGCTGATATGCTGATATTCTGACATGCTGCGCTGTCAGCAGCACGACGATCCCTTTCCACTTTCCACAACTCGACTTACATACATACATGATCGCTCAGATTGTGGAAGAACGTGCCCAAGCCACCACCACCACCAGCACCAGCCTCTTCGAGCCCTACACATGTGCATACCTGCATTCGACGATCATACTGTCCAAAGCCTAAACTCCGCTGCGCCTCAATGATCTGCATCATCAGCCTACACGAACTCGACTGCCAGCACCCGTCCGTCGCCCCTCCCTCCCCAGAGCCATCATCCATCCTGGATACGCACAACAGCATGTCTCTCGTCCACTCCACGGACACGAAGGCGACAGACAGACAGCAGGACTCCACATTTGCCAGATCTGGTGCTCCGGCCTCCAGCGCGATGGAGCCCGTCGTGCGGTGCTGCGAGAACAATGCTGAAACGGATGTTATGGGTGCATACGAGTCTTCCCCGCAATTTACGACGCTTGTACATACGTTTGTACCGTACCGTACATACGCATATAGTGAGTGGACACATCCCAAGAACATGAACCTCAAGCCTGTTTCAGAATAACAAACTTTTCGTATCTGTGCTACTCTGCTACGCTACTCAACTGCCAGTCTATATCGGATCGCTTCTATGAAAGTAACAGGCTGCCAGGAATCTCTCATCTCATCCGCGGAGACCATCCTGTGCGCTCAATGCTGTCGATTACTGTATGGGGTCTCTTATCGAACGCCATGCTTAATGTTCTAATCCCAATCCAATGACTGCCCTTCTTCTACGGCGCGTCCATTCTATACAAATTGCAATGCGAAAAAAATCACAAACGTCAGTCGTTATTATGTAGATGTGAGAGCGGAGGCCCCGGGCATCCTAGCGCTTCCTGAAGACGCACCCAATCCCAGACATGCCCAAAAAGTAGAGACATCCAACGAAGCGGACGAATGACAAAACAGCCGTTGCAATCAGCAACGCCTGGAAGAACTTGGCTGTGCGAACAGATGCTTTGTTCTACCGAGTTGTTAGCTCATGCCCAAGATGATGAAAGACAGTCCACTTACCCCGAATCCAAAGGAGTCGAAATTGTCGCTTGTGATGACAACTGCGAGAATAGCGTTCGAGAAGAGCCACGACGTCACGAGAGTCGTTCTGAAAGATTTATATGAGTCTTCCAAGCTCTTGCCCTCGTCTTCTTTCGGCGGCTTGAATTCCCTGAGAGCACGTCTAACGGTGGCTTCGAACTGACTATCAATATCCTCTTGCGGCTTGTCGATCTCCTCGATCTCGGCCGCCTTCCCCTCCACCTTTGTTGTCTGTGCTGATGGCAATGCATCGGCCTTGTCGGATCCTTTGGTACCCCAAGAGACATCGTGCCAGTTGCAGTACGAGTACACATTCAGGATGTTGATGTATGAGGATGCGATGAGCATGTATTGAGGGAAAGAATGAAACATGTGCCACGGATCAAGATAGAGGAACGACGCCACAAAGTACAGCCCGAAAGTTGCTGCAAGGGCGACGATAATGATGCCGGAGCCGCCTGACGAGAAAAGGTCGGCCGAAAAAATCACCGACTTGTCAAAGCTCGTCCCAACAAAGGCTCGCACCACCAGATACAGCGACAAAACTATGACATACAGTTGGATGAAGGAGAATATCATGAAGGACGTGATATACGTGTATCTTGAACCCTTCGGTCTATTGCCAAGAGCCAGGACGAACTGCAGGATGAGACAGCCAAGGTAAAGATACTTCAAGAGGGTGTTGATGATTGGTGTCGCCGTATCTCCGAAAGGCCAACCGTGGTGTTCTGATGCAGAATTCGAGGCAGGCACTGGAAGACCAACAAGATCCATGATGACCACTGTTGTCAACCAATAGGATGCTAGGGAGAACCAGGTCAGAATGACGGTGAAGATATTGTAGACGAGCTGGATGTGGAGGAAGAACATGCGAAGAATATTGTGCCCGCTCTTATACATCCGACCGAAATGCATGACTGAGTAAACGCTGGCTGCGAAAGACCCGTTGAGCCATCTTCGGCGCTGACTGATGAATTCAGGGGCTCCTTCAGGAACATCGGTCTCGCCTTTGGCTGCTTTGATGTATTTCAAATGCCATTTTGAACCTGCCTTTGCTACCAGCTCGAAGCAGAGAATTCGATCTTCGGCCAAGAACATGTTCTTCTTGAAGATATTCATTCCCTCAATGCCCTTCTTGCCCAGAATAGCCGAAAGTGTATGATCTCCATGAAAGTACTGCTCTAATGGCCGTCCCATAATCGCACGATAGCGATATGCTGAAAATGCGCCGGGCAGCACACTGACATATCCAAACGAGCTCTCCAGTGGCTTGTCTAGGATATTGCTGATCTTGTACTCGAAATTCTGGGCAGCAACCAGAGGATTGAGCAGCTTCTTGCCTCCCTTTCCCAGCATGGCGTGGATTTCACCACAAGCACCGCCGAGATCCTTGTCATTGAAGAAACCTTCCCACAAGGCCAAGAGAGACTTGCTCCCAGGCTTTGTGCCGGCATCAAGAAGGATACAAACTTCGGGACTCAGAAGACGTCCAAAGGCATTGAATAACCATCGATGAGAGTTGATCTTCTTGCTGTTCTTCTGCTTGAGACAGAACATCATCTGAACAGGAGGCAGATTGTTCTTGTCGCCCGCAACAGGCCGTACGAGCTTCTGATCGGCAGTCACCGATAGCTGAGTTGTGTATTCAAAGATATGGGCGATGGTCTCTTTTCCATCGATGTCTTTTTTCATCACCCCTTCTTGGAACACTCCAACAGTAGCCAGAACGTCGAGAACATCTTTGTCGCAGGGATCAATGCCATCGAAAATCAAGCAGACGACAATTTTCTGCCACGCCGGACCCCCTACGTTCCAGAACTCTGTTTTCTTAAGATTGACAATGTCACGGATATTCTGCATGACTCCGTGCAACGTGCGAGAAAGTAAAACCTTGTCCTCGTTATAGTACGTGATCGCAATGAGAAGCTCTGTGTGTCTGTTGTTCATCGCGGGCCGCAAGCTGTAGCCATTCCGCAGCGTGAAGTCGTTGGGATCGCAGGTCGCGGCAGTGTATCGCATAGTAGTGAACTCGTCATTCCCGGCCTCGAGATCTTCCGTATATTTCGGTTCCACCGCATTCTTGATGGCACTTGGAACTGGATATTTGATGCTGAGGACAGAGCCTTGAATAAGCTTGACCTTCCTCGTAGGATAGCGCTTCAGGCCGCCCAGACTTCCTCCAGGAGCCTGCCGTTGTCGCCATGCCTCGTCGGAATCAACTGTTTGTGAAGGGGTATATGCTCGAGTAGATCCGCCAAACGGAATATCCTCCAATTCCACTGCCTGGTGATATGAGCTGCTCCTGCTCCCATATTCGGGAGCAGGTTGTGGTGTTTGCTGTCCAGGTATAGCATATGATTCCGTTAAGCTGTATGCAGTAGAAGCAGGCCTTTGAATCGACAACCCCACTGGTGAAAGCAGTCCGAGTTCAGCTTCGTCTAGAGAATCTTGTCGGCGTGGAATATAATACTAGATATTGTTAGCTGAAGGCTGTTACGAGCCTACCGGATAGATCGTGTGTTACGTACATTAGAGGCATCGGCGGCATCTGAATCTGGCAGCGACGTCCCTTGCTGGTAGGGTCCGGCCATTGAGGAATATAAGGGTTCGTCTAGTTGATTTCAATGCAACAGATTCTGATCGACGGGCCCGAAAGAGATTTATGTGATTCTTTTTGGAAGATACGAAGGTAATTCAAGTCGTTCTTAAAGATGGCAGTTGTGACGTGAGTGTAGTTGTCTTAGGTCGTTCTTTGTGTAGAGACCGAATATGGCGGCACATGTGTGAGCGTGGGCACAAAGAATACCAGGCTTTCGGAATGAGGTCGAAAGAGGATGAAGGAAAAGAGGGTTTGAAGCTTCAGGAGGAGGAGGAGGAGGAGGAGAGACCAGGTCTTGAAGAATACCCCAGAATACCTCCTACAGAGAGGTACCTGAGAATATTTTCAAGATCCGATCCCATAGAGGCTGTGGCTTAGTTGTGCCCCCAACGACACGACGCAGTTGTCCGGGATTACTCTAGGCCCCGCATTTCACAGCCATTGGGCTTGAGGGCGGTCAGAACTCAAATTCAGGGACAAAGGGTTTGTTCTACAGTTTACAAAATACATATGGTTACATACATGATACAACATGACTTTACGAGCAGGTCTCTATTTGTTTTTGCAGGCATTCTTTTGGTGTCTTTTTTTGGTTATTGTTAAATTCTTGCTAATAATCTCGAATTCGATATTAGTGATTACACCCTGCATCACCGGCATCGTCTTCTGTTTCAAAAAGTCTAGTGACTTGCGCAGTATGGTCTGTACATACCTATATATGTACTGTACATACACATACAGCACAATGAATATGATCGTTCCACAGTCCGGCTTGATGCTGCTGAATCAAAGCCCAGGCGTAACGCCACACACAGCCATGACATTCCTGGTAGTTGGTTCTCGAACATGTTTGATCTCTGCATTGTTATTGTACTGTATGTACTCCGTAGGCAACGTCTCAGACAATTTGAACAAATTAGGCACATCTCTGCGGTGGAGCATGCTGACACACCACGTAATGCAGCGTACTCACAATGGAGTGCGTATACCTAGGTACTCTCGTATGTTCGTATGTACCTAGAGGCTCACCTCATCCTGCTGTCTCCCTCGGCCCTTTGTACTTCGTATTTCATGGCTTGGCATCTCGCGCCCCTTTCCACTCAAGACATCTTGTGGAGCAGGATGTGCAAGCAAAAAGGAAATTCTGAAATTCGGTTCTCTAATAGGAGAAGATCTGAACACCGAAGGAGTATGTGTGGTATGTACGTGTATATATGTACGTGTACATATACATACACAACACACAATGTACCGTTTGGGGACATGGATGTATTTATAGATCTATAGACAATAGACGATCCCTATTGGAAATATCACTATGCAGTAACCAGAGAGGTGCTGTACTAGGTACTTACTGTATTGTACATGTGGCGCAAGTACTCAACGTGTGGCTCAGCTTGCCCCTGAGAAGCCTGAGAAGCCAGAGAAGCCCGAGAAGCATGTCTTCCCCACAAACCATGTAGCTGAGGCTTTGTTGCTCTTGGCAGCTCGCGAAGAGAGGCCTGACTCGTGTTCGTGGAGCTATTATGAACTTGAACGCGGTGTTGTACGCGGCCTTGTTAACGCGGCAACTGGGAGATGTATGGATGGATAGTATGTTGTACCGAAACATCCTGTCAAATAATATCTTTCTACGACTCTCAGCATCTATTGAGCATAGGGAGTACATGCATACCTACCTACCTATGTATGTATGGCCCGATGTTTTCAGGCGCTTGCAAGAGAGCAATAGCGTGCAAGCGCCTCATGAGACGCTTGTGAAATTGCAGGTAAGGTTCTGGCCATGGCTCTGGAAGCACATGGGTAAGCTCCTGTCCGCAGTAGCACTATTGCCTTGTGTACAAGACGAAGTCTAAATAATGGATGTATGTATGTATGTATCAATACCTCATTATCCGCAATGGAGGCATTCTGTTTCCAGCCTTGAGGGAAACAAGTCAAGGGCAGAGAGGAATGCAAGGACGAGGCATGTTTGTTCTAAAAGGATGACAGCAGTAGGTGAGATGACAGATACAGATACATATACATATACATACATATACAGATCAGACTACTGACTGACAGGAGTGACACGACCCGTAGCACGTGATCTCCATATCATGATGTGGTGATAACGAGCAAACGGCGATTGCCAGCCTTGCGCTCGCTCATCCTTGCCACAATTTGAGGTAGACTCCTCCAACTTCGCCAGAACACTGCTCTCAATCCTATTTTATATGACCCAGACCTTCTCAAGCTGAGCTTTGAATTTCTCTCCAGCACAACTACCTCAGTTGGTGTTCACGGTTATCTGTGGGACCGAAACGGCCAGCCTCGCCGATATTTATCTGACCGTATTGGGCTCCCGAGAGCTACCCCGCCGCAGACCCAATACATCTTGCAGTCATGTTGAAAATATGGTCCATGGTCCGTCAATCTGCTCATGAAATGCTGTTGCAATAGATCTCCTACTGACGCATCACTCAGAAAGCGAAGGAGCAAGCTGCCGCCAACGCAAATGGAGCTCAGAAGAAGAAGGTCACCGCTGCTCAACTGCGCGTCCAGAAAGGTATTGCTACTTTCGCCCTCCTTTGGACCTTGACTAATCGAATCCTATAGATCTTGAAGAGCTGGAACCTAGCAAAACCTGGCGCACCGAGTTTCCGGATCCCGACGATATCCTCAACTTTACGCTGACGATCGAGCCCGATGAAGGCATGTACAAAGGGGGACGCTTTCACTTCTCCTTCGCCATCAACCAGAACTTTCCGCATGATCCTCCAAAGGTTAAATGCACGCAGAAGATCTACCATCCTAATATCGACCTTGAGGGGAACGTCTGTCTCAATATCTTGCGCGAGGACTGGAAGCCGGTGCTGAGTCTCAATGCGGTCATTGTGGGATTACAGGTTTGTCGTCCATCGTTTACTTCGCGAGAAGCATGCGCTGATATGTGCCCATAGTTCTTGTTCCTGGAGCCAAATGCATCCGATCCTCTGAACAAGGAGGCAGCCGAGGATTTAAGGTCAAACAGGGAGGGATTCAAGAGGAACGTGAAGACGGCCATGGGTGGAGGGTCAGTCAGAGGCCAGACCTTCGAGCGAGTCCTGAAATGAGGTTCCCCATTGCCCACGGGAGATATGGAATTACGAAGAGATGCGATTGAGCATGTGAGGCGTTTTAGCACAGCGGGCTCTTGGGGTTTGCGGAATCGGCATATCCAGCCAGTCAGTCAGTCAGTATTCATTTAGACGAACGAACATGCATGCATATAATATAAGAAGGTGGAATGGAATCCAGGCAGCATATTCGTCTGGACAAGCACGCACGCACGCATACATATAAGAAAGTGGGATTCCTGCTGCTGCTGCTGCTCTGCTGAGAGCGACAGCAGCATTGTGCTTGGAGTGTCATTGTGTCATCGTCATCGTGCCATCGTCTCCAACCTTGCCCACCTGTGCGCACACGTGACCGCAGCTCCGAAAATGCTCTACTGTGGCTCGCTCCAGTATATACATGGGTAGGGGCTCGAGCCTCGCCTCGTGAACTCGCGAGCTAATCCATCCCTGGCACACGAAGCGAGATCGGCTTCCAAAAATTCAGCAGGCATCGCAATCTGTTCTCGCCCCCCACAAACCCACAAACTTGACTCATTCTTACTTCGTATAAGAAGCATCAGTCCCCGAATTTCTTCGTCGATTGGAAATCCACATCTCACAATGGCTTCACGAACCCTCTCAAGAGCTGCCCGCTCCCAATTGGCACGCCAGTTCTCCGCGCCCATTGCGAAGCGCACCTTCGTGTCTGCCGTCAAGGCTGCGACCAGGCCTGCTGTGGCCAGAGCTGCTGCTCCAGTTCAGCAGTTCCGTGGTGTCAAGACTGTCGACTTCGCTGGCGACAAGGAGATTGTCTATGAGCGTTCCGACTGGCCCCGTGAGAAGCTCCTGGTAAGTCAACAGACGATGGGCCGAGAGACGTCGAAGCATCCTCGGCCCACCGACTTCCCGGGGAAGGGACCTTGGGCTTACAATTCGTAGGAGTACTTCAAGAATGACACGCTTGCCATGATCGGATACGGTACGTTGCTCCGGCGCCCTGCAATTGGCCTTGACTGATGGATCATTTCAGGTTCCCAGGGACACGGTCAAGGTCTTAATGCCAGAGATCAGGGTCTGAACGTGATTGTCGGTGTCCGCAAGGGAGGACAATCGTGGAAGGAGGCTGAGCAGGATGGATGGGTTGAAGGCAAGAACCTCTTCGATATCGACGAGGCTATCTCCCGCGGTACCATCATCATGAACCTCCTCTCCGATGCTGCCCAGTCCGAGACCTGGCCACACATCAAGCCACAAATCACCAAGGGAAAGGTACATTCAGAACACTGTTGTTATTCTCTGGGGCATTATGCTGACAGCATCCACAGACTCTCTACTTCTCCCACGGTTTCTCCCCAGTCTTCAAGGAGCTCACCAAGGTCGAGGTCCCAACCGATGTTGATGTCATCCTCGTCGCACCAAAGGGTTCCGGCCGTACCGTCCGCACCCTTTTCAAGGAGGGCCGTGGTATCAACGCCTCCATTGCCGTCTACCAGGACGTCACTGGCAAGGCTCTGGAGAAGGCCACCGCTCTCGGTGTCGCCGTCGGTGCCGGATACATGTACTTGACCACCTTCGAGAAGGAGGTCTACTCTGACCTTTACGGTGAGAGAGGTTGCTTGATGGGTGGTATCCACGGCATGTTCCTCGCCCAGTACGAGGTTCTCCGTGAGCAGGGTCACTCCCCATCGGAGGCCTTCAACGAGACCGTCGAGGAGGCTACCCAATCTCTCTACCCATTGATTGGCGCAAACGGCATGGACTGGATGTACGAGGCCTGCTCCACCACCGCCCGTCGTGGTGCCATCGACTGGAGCTCCCGCTTTAAGGATGCTCTTAAGCCAGTGTTCAACGAGCTCTATGATTCCGTCAAGACCGGCAAGGAGACCCAGCGTTCGCTTGACTACAACTCCCAGCCAGATTACAGACAGAAGTACGAGGCTGAGATGCAGGAGATCCGTGATCTCGAGATCTGGAGGGCAGGAAAGGCCGTCCGCTCGCTCCGCCCAGAGAACCAGAAGTAAATGTGATTATTTATCGGTGCATGTTCTGAATAGCTGATGGGTATGTCTTTTTCGAATAATGGCGCGGTTGTACTATACTCATTTCCATATCGGATATGGTGCCTGGAATGCAAAAGTTGTTTACTTCTACGAAACATGGCCATGGCTTTCTTCCTACTTGTGACCATGATATACCTAAATCCATGACCATCTCTAATTCATCCTCTTGCGTTCGAATTTTTTTCAACACCTATGTGAAAGCCCATAGGAAATAGCCATGATGGGCTTGTGGATACTGGAGAAAGGTCTAGCTTCAGCTCCAGTGAATGGATCATATGATGACGGTTTAGATGCTCAGAATCTTTGAGACTTTTGATGGAAGGGCTGTCGTAAAAAAAATCATAAGGCTTGGAATTATCCGCCAAGTAACCCCAACCTCTCTGATGGCAGGATACGAGTCAATAATAGCATTATAGATGGGATTTTCCTTCCATTTGGAAAAATTGGGAATCAAATACCATGTTATGAAATTCTAGTCGCCGTTGCATGGTATTTGCATGCGGGATCTGCTTCGTAAAATGTTTAGAGTCGGCTATCTGACAACAAGGAACCTACCCCACAATAGGCGCTCGGAGACTCCGCCCTGCGGACGACATGATGACGCCAGAGAGGCTAGAGGCCTAACTCGAAGGATAATCTTACAAGGTAAGAATTGCTGAAGTAGAATTCCCAGGTAAGCAAACCCAACAGTCCTCATCTGCTCGAGATCCGAACATCTCCATCTCTTCCATCCTCTCCAAGTACAGTTTCCTGACCCAACCGACCCCGCATCTTCATCTTGGACCCCTCCCCCCCTCCCTCCACATCCAAAGCCCCTCGCAATGGCCGACCCCAACTCCCTCCCCCTAACCCGCGCCTCCGTCCTCGCCGCCCACGAGCTCATCAAGCCCTACATCCACCGCACGCCCGTCCTCACAAACACCTACCTCTCCACCCTCGCCTCCACGCCGCGCACCGCGCCCGAGCTGGCCTCCACGCCCTGGGCGGGCCAGCAGCCCGCGAAGCCCACGCTGCGCCTCTGGTTCAAGTGCGAGAACCTGCAGCGCATCGGCGCGTTCAAGGCGCGCGGCGCCTTCCACGCGCTGCTCAGGCTGACGCAGTCGGACGGCTGGGCCGAGAGCGGCGGCCGCGAGCGCGGCGTCGTCACGCATAGCAGCGGTACGTCGGCGCCCTGCACCCCCTAGCCAGAAGCGCGCATCGAGACTGACGCACGCACAACAGGCAACCACGCGCAGGCCCTCGCCCTCGCCGCCGCCACCATGCGCATCCCCGCGCACATCGTGATGCCGCGGCTGTCGACGCCGTCCAAGATCGCCGCGACGCGCAGCTACGGCGCGGCGGTCGTGTTCAGCGGCCCGACGGCCGCCGAGCGCGAGGCCGTCGTCGCGCGCGTCGTCGCCCGCACCGGCGCCGCCCTCATCCCGCCCTACGACCACCCGCACGTCATGCTCGGGCAGGGCACGGCGGGGCTGGAGCTGGCGGAGCAGGTGGCGGCGGCGCAGGCGGCGGCGGGCGGGGGCGGGGGCGGGCTGCACGCGATGATCGCGCCGTGTGGCGGGGGCGGGCTGCTGAGCGGGACGGCGCTGGGGGTGGCGGGGACGGGGATCCTGGTGTTTGGCGCGGAGCCGGAGTTCGAGGGGGCGGATGACTGTCGGAGGGGGTTGGTGGCGGGGGAGCGGATCGAGGCGGTGAGGACGCGGACGGTGGCGGATGGGCTGAGGACGCCGGTGGGGGCGTGGCCGTGGCGGGTGATCAGTGATGCGGGGATGGTGAGGGGGGTGTTTAGCGTGACGGAGGAGCAGATCACGAGGACGTTGGGGCTGGTGTTGGAGCGGATGAAGGTTGTGGTTGAGCCGAGCGCGGTTGTGGGGTTGGCGGTTGCGTTGTGGAATGAGGATTTCAGGAGGCTCGTGGAGGAGGAGGCGGGCGACGAGGGCTGGGATTTGGGGATTATTTTTAGCGGTGGCAATGTGAGTCTCGAGGCGCTTGGGAAGTTGTTCCCGCCGTCGGAAGAAGCTTCGTAATGCCAGGTTGGAGCATGTACGAGGCAGTTGGGAGGGCCATGTTTGCAGCTATATGTACCCTCTTCTGCACGCATTATAGGTATTCAAGCAGATGTCAACCGTCGGATTACTAAAATGCTATGCCTTGTTCCAAAGATGCTCCGGTCAATATGCCAAAGAAACTCCATTCCGATGCAACATATGCAGATAAACCCTCAAATATTCTCACATTTCTTTTCTTGCACAAGACTGGGTATCCGATCCGTACTATGCAAATGATGCTCTCCCTCTGCCACATCCCTTGGGCGCGCCGCCGTCATCCCTTTCCTGCTCTCCACCTCAACCGGGTGCTTCACCAGGCTCTCGTACCACTGAACACAGCTCCCAATCAAGAAAGCCCAACTCGCCCAAAACGTCGACAGTCCCGCCTCGTATGTGCCCTTACTGCTGACCCAGTATCCAAACGCGCCAGACAGCGTGAAGCCCACCGCACCTATCAAATTCCAGGCGCCGACCCACCAGCCCAGGACCTGGGGCGCGGGCTTCCACCACTTCTGCTGCGTCTCGAGGCAGAAGAGCAGGGAGGAGACGATGAAGCCGATTCCCCCGATGACCTGTGGTGCCCAGTATGCGCCGTTGATGCCCGGTGTCGAGAGGGCAGCCTGTATCGAGGGCAAGGCCGTGAATCCCGAAATCCAGAAGACTGTGGCACCGATGAACTGTGAGAGACAGGCTAGAAACCCAATTTCATGCACGTAATGAGTACGCAGTTCATGTAGCGTTGGGAACCAAACCCACGATTTTAGTTCTTGGGCCTCTGGGAAATTCTTGCGCGCCTTCGGCAGGCCATGGCCATGCTTTTCCGCAGAAGACCTTTCTCTGCCTACAATATTGAGCTTGTTCGCGTGATGATGCGTGCAGTTTTCACGATCCGGCGTTACGCGGACCAAGCCGTTATCTTCGAGCACCTCCTCCAGAGCCCAGCCGAAGCAGTCGGTTCGATTCTCGTTCGCTGCCTCGATCATCAGGAACACGCTGCCGATCTCGAAGATCGTCGCCCCGACGAACGCCGTGATGCCGGCTGTGTCCTTTTCGCCGTGGAACTCCGAGGACGGCCGCACGGCAGGCAGCCAGGCGAAGAAGGCATTGATGACCCAGACGACGGAGCCCCAGGTGAACGCTTGAGCGGTGAGATATGAGACGTCCCAAAGCGGCCAATAGACGATCATTTGCCAGAGGTTGTGGAGGATCGCGCCGAGGGTGTTCGTAGGTGGTGGAGTGAGATAGAGAGGCCCTTTCTCAGTGGGTGGTGAGACCACTATGGGATGTCTGCCTGTGACATAGACTCAGATCAGAAAATCCGGACTCGAGAAAGTGGTCAAAGTACCTTTGCGATTATCTCTCGAGCGCCATAGTTGATGAACATCGCCGAATATGTGCTGGTGATGGTCCTTGGCTGTATGAGAGACAGGGCGATCTAGAGGTCCCCGATGCTGGGCGTGACTCGTGATCGTCCGCAGCAAATGGCTGATCGTTCGTCTTCGGGCTGTAGGGTTCAAGCAGGACAGAGGGCCTGACACGACTCCTTCCTGCTGGTCAGGAAGGTCGAGATTATCTGTCATGGTATGAACATCAGAACATGGGAGTATTAGAACATGGCACTCTATCAAGATACTCAATAGACATATTCTATTCCTGGTCACAAAGAGATGTCAACTGTCCATCGCTTATGGTATTTGCGGGGTAGGATGAGGAAGACGCGTGAATATTAAATTTTGCAAAAGTTGTGTTCCTGTGGGACCTTTAGGGATAGGAGACGACGGGATGACGTCGGTTGCTGGGTGAAGGAGGCATTGTTTCGATGTATGTATGTATGTATGTATTGCGGAGGTTACTAGACTTCATGATACTCAATATATTCAACGTAAGGACCTATATACCTATGTTCGAGTTGCAAACAATGTAACCCAATCTGGCAGGAAAAGGACGTTTTGCCAAGATTACCAAAACCTTGTTTAGTTTTACTTTTTTTGCACTGCATCCATCGGTGGGCGAGATGACTTCGCCGAGCCATGTATTCTGTTACCACGGTACGAAGCACACCATCCGTCCACGCTTGCCCCGCACCGCATGTCAACGCTGCCTCAACAGGTCCCTTAATCCCTCGTTGCTTTTCTCACTTGCTACACATGTAAACACATATATATTTTATACTATATCTACTACACTTATTTAACCAAACATGGAAGCAAGCAGTGTCTCCCAACCAGCGCACAGCCTGACGGAAGACCCCCCAAAGGCGTTGACATTCGACGTGTTCGGCACAGTCGTGGACTGGCGAAAGACAGTCACGTCAACCCTCATCGCCAGTGCCGCGGCTAAAACGTCGTCGTCTCCCCGCTCGGCAGGACTGTCGCCCGAGACGCGACAGAGATTATCAGAATTAACAGATCGCTCGTGGGCGGATTTTGCACAGGAGTGGAGGGATTCATACAAGGCGTTTGTCGGGGGATATAAGCCAGAGACGGATGCCTGGATGGATATCGATACGCATCACAGGCTGTCGCTGATCGACCTCCTCCGCAAGTGGAGGTTGGAGGGCCTCTATGACGAGGAGGAAATCGAAGATCTAAGCAAAGTCTGGCACCATCTCGATCCGTGGGCCGATTCTGCGGCTGGATTGAAGAGATTGGGCGCGCAGTTCATCACTAGCACGCTTTCCAACGGCAACCAGTCTTTACTCAAGGACCTCAACGAGCATGGGGGCTTGGGGTTCCAAGTCATCCAGTCGTCGGAGGATTTCAAGGCTTATAAGCCGCATCCAAGCACATATCTAGGGGCGTGTGAGAAGTTGGGCCTGGACCCTGGGGAGGTCGCCATGGTGGCGGCGCATCTCAATGATCTCAAGGCAGGGCGAGGGAACGGTCTGAGGACGATCTATGTGGAGAGAAAGCAGGAAGAAGCCTTTGATCCGGCCTCAGATCAATACGCGGATGCGAAGACGTGGGTAGACATGTGGATATCGCAGGATGAAGAAGGCTTCATAGAGGTTGCGAGGAGATTTGGTCTGTGAGTAATATCGGAATAAACTGATCAAGGAAATACATACATACAAGGACCATTGCATTTCTGCGGACTATCTCGGGCGTTGTAAACCAGCATGTAAGCTTCGTAGCGATATTGACCGATCGCAATGTCTCCGATACAGCTGCTCGTCTGATTTAAAGACGCAAGTCCTCGAGGATCACAAGTTGATCTGCCACTGTGCGTAGACAACACACAAATAGAGAGCTGCAACATGGACCTGATGGAAGATGACACGGAATTTTGACAATTGGCGAGTTGTTTCAGTTTCATATCTGACATGGTCGCTATTTCCTAGAATAATGCCCTCATGTCCACCATGTGTCCGTTTGTGTTGGACAAGTTGGATGTTGGAGGCTGAAAGGCTGAAAACGCTGCCCCGATACTCGACACTTTATCTCGGATGACTGGATTAGCCATAATGTAGCGAGCGCATCGGATTGATCAAGATGGTGTCCTCGGGCGTCTATTTTGCTCGCGGCAATATCAATGATGGCAAAACATGTCTGTGATGATTTGATTTGGCCGAATGAAAATTCTCACGGGCGAGTCTGAGAGCTCAACAGTGGTAGTGAGTGTTTTCGTGAACCCTTCAATAGGTAATCAGTCTTTAATCTGAAGAGAAGCCATCGATTGGCGAGATTCGAATAGCCAGCCACTCGGCTGATTCGACCTGTGGCCGCAATCTACGACCCTTAACGCCTTCCAGGGCGCAGTATCTATGTATGTATGTACATATGTATATATGTACCTATGTGTGTGTATTCTGTCTGTGTCATAGTAGCGAGTACATGATCTGCAAGATCCGACCGAGGACGAAAAGAGGTGGACTGTGATGTGATGAGGCTTCATCCCAAACACGCCAAGGCGCGGATCCTGGCCGGCTCCAACAAGATCAATCCCTTCATTTTGCCAATTATAGATTGCAGTCAAGGTAGCATGGAAGAGGTCTCCTGTTTTCCGATTGCTCTGCTGCGGAAGATACCCGTGTTCTGGTGTATATAGGTATGTACTGTAGGTCATCGTCAGTTGCCATCAGCGGGGAGTTGTGGGGAAGAAAAGAGAGGAAGGGAAAGAAAAAGGGGGGCAAGAGACGATAAAGAAATGAGGTACTGCGGACGACACGGGAGAGGGGCCAAGCAACGGTTCACCTAGATCACCTACCCAACCTGTCAATCTTGCACAAGCCATGATGAACGCTAAACACCTGAACGGGTAACCATGTTCTTAGAGATGTATTATATTACGGAGTATGTTTATATGATGGATGGGTTCGCCGTCGCTGTGCTTCTGACGCGACAGACTCGCTTGAACTCACTCATCGCCAATAGTGCAGAGGAGAGGGTACATATGCACTCCGTACAGAGCAAAGCGCAAAGAGCAAAGAGCTGTGCGTGCAGCAGCAGCACCAGCAGCAGCGTAAAGACCCGACAGTCAGGTCAGGGAGGGTCCTGAGGAGTACCTAGGTACATATGTACACAGCCAACAAGTCATCCGTATCGGCGTCTGTGCCGGTATGAAAAGTATGCATAATAATCGCGCCTGTGCTAAGCCATCTACAGATATGTCGTAGTCGAGTAGAATAGAGTAAGAGTAATTGTGAGACTTGTAGAGTAGATACATATATATATATATATATATATATATGCATACATATATGTATGTATGTGATGTGATGGATGTGATGTGATGGATGTGATGTATATATGTACAGTGGGTGGCATTTAGTATTTGCCCCCCTCGAGGTACCATGAGGCTCGTGCACCTATTTTCCCACCGCCGCTTTCACATTTCATGAACGCGAGGCACCGTGATCTAATCTAATAC
>Ga0209512_1000457_pt1 | contig 67294 bp, 78 predicted proteins | sample frozenSSSSmetaG_FD_184142 | JGI IMG/M metagenome (GOLD analysis project Ga0209512, IMG submission 184142) | Glacier valley bacterial and archeal communities from Borup Fiord, Nunavut, Canada, to study Microbial Dark Matter (Phase II) -... | ecosystem: Environmental > Aquatic > Freshwater > Ice >...
TGGTGATGCCAGGTGACAACGTGTCAATCACAGTAAAACTGATCAACCCGATTGCGATGGAAGAAGGCTTACGCTTCGCTATTCGCGAAGGTGGCCGTACTGTTGGTGCTGGGGTTGTTGCTAAAATCATCGCGTAAGGTGATTGCTGGAAAACGCGCAATAATTTGTAAATAAAATAAACTGTAAAAATTGCCGTGGCGTTTGGTTTTTATATCGAGCGCTGCGGAACGTTCTTTAAAGGAAAATCATGGCTACGCAAAACCAGAAAATACGTATTCGTCTTAAAGCATTTGATTATAAATTGATCGATCAATCAGCCTTGGAAATTGTAGATACAGCCAAGCGTACCGGTGCCATTGTTAAAGGTCCGGTTCCTTTGCCAACGCGCATACAACGTTTTGACGTTTTACGTTCACCTCATGTAAATAAAACTTCACGTGATCAGTTCGAAATCCGTACTCATCAACGTTTGATGGATATTGTTGACCCGACAGAAAAAACGGTAGACGCATTAATGAAGCTGGATTTACCAGCTGGTGTTGATGTTGAAATTAAATTGCAATAAATTAGAATTTAGTTGGCACGGTAAAATATTTTAATGCTATAATGCTCGGCTTAGCTGTAGGTTTTATTGAGGGCAGTGAGTTTCTCTTTGCTTCGAAAGATTTACATGTTTTAAGTAGTGATTAAGAATGAATAATGCGGTAATACGCATAGTTACATAACCAGTTACACATAATCAGCCCTGCCCAATCGAAGGCGGGAATGGAGAGAATAATGAGCTTGGGCCTCGGTGGTCGCAAGGTTGGGATGATGCGCATTTTTACGGAAGATGGGGATTCTATTCCTGTTACTGTATTAGATGTCTCTGGCAACCGCGTAACACAAATCAAAACACCTGAAATCGACGGATATTCAGCAGTTCAGGTCACATTCGGTCGGCGCCGTGCATCCCGCGTAACAAAAGCGGCTGCAGGTCACTTCGCAAAAGCGGGTGTTGAAGCCGGTACAAATTTAATGGAATTCCGCGTTGACGCAACACAGGCTTCAGAACTTAAGGCGGGCGATGTTATGCCTGTCGGTATGTTCGAGGCGGGTCAGGTTGTGGACGTTCAGGGTGTGACTATTGGTAAGGGTTACGCTGGAACTATTAAGCGTCACCATTTTGCTTCTGGTCGCGCATCGCATGGTAATTCCCGTTCACATAATGTTCCGGGCTCCATTGGTATGGCGCAAGATCCGGGTCGTGTTTTTCCTGGTAAGCGTATGACTGGTCATTTGGGTGACGTAACCCGTACAGTGCAAAACCTGGTCATTGCTCGCGTTGATGTTGAGCGCCAATTATTATTGGTTAAGGGTGCGGTACCGGGCGCAAAAAATGGTCGTGTGATAGTTAAGCCGGCAATTAAAAATAAATCTGCATCACGGAAGGGGGCTTAATTTATGGAAATTAAACTCCTGAATGATCAAGGTCAGACTGCATCTAACGTTGCTGCGCCGGATACAATTTTTGCTCGTGATTATAACGAGGCCTTGATTCATCAGGTCATCGTTGCATTTCAAGCAAATGCGCGCAGCGGAAATCGCAAGCAATTGGGACGTGATGATGTTCATCACTCAACCAAAAAGCCCTGGCGCCAAAAAGGTACTGGTCGTGCTCGTGCTGGTATGTCGTCATCTCCAATTTGGCGTGGTGGTGGACGTGCATTCCCGAATTCGCCAGACGAAAACTTTTCTCAAAAAATTAACAAAAAAATGTATCGCGCAGGGATTTGTTCGATTCTGTCCCAGTTAGTTCGTGAGGGCCGTTTGTCGGTGGTTGAGAATTTCGCCGTTGAGGCGCCAAAAACCAAACTAGTGTCAGAAAAATTAAAAGCAATGGGTTGTTTAAACTCTGTGTTGATCATTGCTGATGAATTTAATGAGAACCTGATGCTTGCTTCGCGCAACTTGCCAAACGTATTGGTGGTTGAGCCGCGTTATGCAGATCCAGTTTCTCTGGTGTTTTATAAAAAAGTATTGATCACTAAGCTGGCATTAGCAAAGATCGAGGAGATGCTGGCATGACGAATCTTACATTACGTATAACTAAATTTAGTGAAGAGCGTTTGTTGAAAGTGTTGCTGGCTCCAGTGATTTCCGAAAAAGCAACGATGATCGCGGAAAAAAATGAGCAGGTTGTTTTTCGTGTGACTCCGGATGCGAATAAGCTGGAAATCAAGGCTGCCGTAGAAATGCTCTTTAAAGTTCAGGTTGAATCTGTGCAAGTCGCCAATCGTCAGGGTAAGCAAAAGCGCAGTGGGCGCTTTACTGGACGGCGTAACCATACGAGGCGTGCCTTCGTATGTTTAAAGCCAGGTCAAGAAATTAACTTCACTGAGGAAGCATAATATGGCACTCGTTAAGGTAAAGCCAACCTCGCCTGGTCGTCGTGGTATGGTCAAGGTGGTAACGGAGGGATTGTATAAGGGTCGCCCACATGCTGCGTTGGTAGAAAAGAAATCAAAGACTGCTGGTCGTAATAACAATGGTCATATTACTACCCGTCATATCGGTGGTGGTCATAAGCAGCATTATCGTCTGGTTGATTTTAAGCGTACCAAAGATGGCATCCCTGCCAAAGTTGAGCGCATTGAATATGATCCGAACCGTACTGCGCATATTGCACTGCTGTGTTATGCGGACGGCGAGCGTCAGTACATTATTGCAACTAAAGGTATGGGCGCAGGAGATCAGATAATGAACGGTGCGCAAGCGGCGATCAAATCCGGTAACTGTCTGCCGATTCGTAATATCCCCGTTGGAACAACAATGCATTGTGTAGAAATGTTGCCTGGCAAAGGCGCTCAAATGGCGCGTACCGCTGGCGCCGGCGTTGTGTTGATGGCGCGTGAGGGAGTCTACGCGCAAGTGCGTTTGCGCTCTGGTGAAGTTCGTCGAGTACATATAGAATGCCGTGCCACTATTGGTGAAGTCGGTAATGGCGAACACAATTTACGTAAAATTGGTAAAGCAGGCGCAATGCGTTGGCGCGGTGTTCGTCCTACGGTTCGTGGCGTGGTCATGAATCCGGTTGATCATCCGCATGGAGGCGGTGAAGGTAAAACAGCGGCTGGTCGTCATCCAGTGTCGCCATGGGGGCAACAAACTAAAGGCAAGAAAACGCGTCGCAACAAGCGTACGACTTCAATGATCGTTTCACGCCGTAATAAAAAATAAGGGATAGCACACATGACACGTTCATTGAAAAAAGGGCCATTTTGTGATGCTCACCTGGTAAAAAAAGTTGAGACGGCACAGGCGATTAAAGATAAAAAGCCAATCAAAACATGGTCTCGTCGTTCAACGATTATGCCGGATTTCATCGGATTAACTATAGCGGTGCATAACGGAAAACAGCATGTTCCTGTGTACGTTTCAGAAAATATGGTTGGTCATAAGCTTGGTGAGTTCGCGTTAACTCGTACGTTCAAGGGTCATGCTGCTGATAAAAAAGCTAAAAAATAAGGTGCAAGATCATGGAAACTAAAGTGGAAACTAAAGCAATTCTGCGTGGTGTTCGTTTATCCGACCAAAAAGGTCGTTTGGTAGCCGATTTAATCCGCGGTAAAAAAGTAGATCAGGCATTGAATATATTGGCTTTCAGTCCTAAAAAAGGTGCGGCAATAATTAAGCGTGTTTTAGAGTCTGCGATTGCAAATGCTGAACACAACGATGGTGCTGACATTGATGAGTTGAAAGTAAAAACTATCTATGTTGAAAAAGGTGCGGTTTTGAAGCGTTTTACAGCGCGTGCAAAAGGCCGTGGTGATCGTATCTCTAAACAATCCTGTCACATTTACGTGACTGTCGGTAATTAAGGAGTAACGATGGGACAGAAGATACATCCAACCGGTTTCCGCCTTGCGGTCACACGTAATTGGTCTTCGCGTTGGTATGCGGGTAACACGACATTTGCTTCTATGCTTGGTGAAGATTTGAAAGTACGTGCTTATCTCAAGAAAAAATTAAAAAACGCTTCTGTAGGCCGTGTATCTATAGAGCGTCCGGAAAAAAATGCACGTATTACTATTTATAGCTCGCGCCCCGGTGTGGTTATTGGTAAAAAAGGCGAAGATATTGAAGTGTTGAAAACAGAGTTATCCAAACTAATGGGCGTTCCGGTTCACGTTAATATCGAAGAAATTCGTAAGCCAGAGATTGATGCTCAATTAATTGCTGATTCAATTGCTCAACAATTAGAAAAGCGAATTATGTTCCGGCGTGCTATGAAGCGTGCTATGCAAAATGCCATGCGTCTGGGTGCTCAGGGTATCAAGATTATGTCTGGCGGACGTTTGAATGGTATCGAAATTGCGCGTAAAGAATGGTACCGTGAAGGGCGTGTTCCTTTACACACATTGCGTGCTGATATCGATTATGGAACAAGTGAAGCGCAAACTACATACGGAATCATTGGCGTTAAAGTTTGGGTATATAAAGGTGATCGTCTTGCGAATGGCGATGCCCCCGTTATTGACTCAGTTCCAGATGACGATAAAAAGCGCCGTGGCCCCCGTCGTGACGATGGTAAACCGCACGCTCGACCGAAATCTAAACAGAACGCAACCGGTGGTGCTCCGGCACCAGCTGCTAAGCGCGTACGTGCTGCAGCTTCGGATAAAACGGCAGCTAAAGTGCCAGCTGCTGAGAAAGCGGGAGAATAATCATGCTGCAACCAGCACGCAGGAAATATAGAAAAGAACAAAAAGGTCGTAATAAGGGAATTTCACATTCTCGCGGAACGGCGGTTTCATTTGGTGAGTTTGGTCTTAAGGCAATTGGACGTGGTCGTATCACAGCGCGTCAAATTGAAGCGGCACGTCGCGCTATGACTCGTCACATTAAACGCGGTGGCCGTATTTGGATTCGTATTTTTCCAGATAAGCCTATTTCACAAAAGCCCGCTGAAGTTCGTATGGGTAATGGTAAAGGTAATCCAGAATACTACGTTGCTGAGATTCAGCCAGGTAAAATGTTGTACGAGATGGATGGTGTGGATGAAACGCTTGCGAGAGAAGCTTTTCGCTTAGCCGCAGCTAAATTGCCTTTATTGACTACGTTTGTCGTACGTCAAGTTGGCCAATAATAAGGATGATGATAATGAAAGCATCAGAACTCCGTGGAAAAGAAGCGGTAGCTTTGACTAAAGAGCTTAATGATCTGTTGAAAGCGCAATTTAGTTCACGTATGCAATTAGCTACGCAGCAACTGAATAATACTTCTCAGTTAAAAAAAGTGCGTCGTGATATAGCACGTGTAAAAACCGTCATGAATCAGAAGGGCAACCAATGAACGATTTAGTGAAACAGGCTTTGAAGCGCACACTTATTGGCATAGTTGTTTCCGATAAAATGGATAAAACGGTAACGGTCTTGATCGAACGACATGTTAAACATCCTTTGTACGGCAAGATTATTGTTCGTAGTAACAAATATCATGCTCATAATGAAGGCAATGTGGCTAAAACAGGCGATGTTGTTGAAATTCAAGAGGGACGTCCGATCTCAAAGACAAAAGCGTGGAGTGTAACGCACGTGGTACAAAACGCACAAATCGTGTAAATATTTATTGTATTTAGTTAATTTTGCTGTTAAACTGCTCGGCTCTTGATTGCAGCGCTTTATATTTGCGATCAAAAGATAAATGGCTTTCTTCGTTGTATTTGAGAAGAGGGTAGTTAAATCATCCACCCATTCAGTTAGTTGCTCAGTTAGTTGAGCTGAGATTTTCTGGCGGGACCAAGACTGACTACTGATTTGCATAGTGCAAATTTTGTGGATTAAGTTGGGAAAGAGAACATTATGATTCAAACGGAAAGCAGGCTCGAGGTAGCTGACAATACTGGTGCGCGTGAAGTTTTGTGTATTAAGGTATTGGGTGGTTCTAAGCGTCGTTATGCAGGTATTGGTGATGTAATTAAAGTCACAGTTAAGTCTGCTGCCCCAAGAGGGCGTGTAAAAAAAGGTGAGATTTATAATGCGGTTGTTGTTCGTACCGCCAAGGGTGTTCGTCGTCAAGATGGTTCTTTGGTTAAGTTTGATGGGAACGCAGCAGTCTTATTGAATGCAAAGCTTGAGCCAATTGGAACTCGTATTTTTGGGCCGGTCACGCGTGAATTGCGTACGGAACGTTTTATGAAAATCGTTTCATTGGCTCCTGAAGTTTTGTAAGAGAGGGTATTGTGAATAAGATACGGAAAAACGACGAAGTCATCGTGTTGACTGGAAAAGATAAAGGTAAGCGCGGCGCTGTTCGGGAGTGGGTTGATGCAAATCACGTTGTTGTGACTGGCATTAATGTTGCGAAAAAGGCGGTTAAGCCAAATCCGATGGCGGGTGTAACTGGTGGCATCGTTGATAAATTAATGCCAATTCATGTGTCAAATGTTGCGTTGTTTAATGCGGCAACTGGCAAGGCAGATCGCATTGGCTTTAAAGTCGTGGACGGTGTAAAAGTTCGCGTATTTAAGTCAAATGGTGAATTGGTGAAGGTATAAAAATCATGACACGTTTGCAAAAAATATATAAAGAAAAAATCATTGCAGTTTTGACTGGGAAGTTCTCATACAAAACTGTAATGGAAGTTCCCCGGATTACTAAGATTACCCTTAACATGGGGTTATCTGAGGCGATTGCGGATAAAAAAATTATTGAACATGCGGTGGGTGATCTGACGAAAATTGCCGGACAAAAGCCAGTGGTTACTAAAGCTCGTAAAGCGATTGCGGGTTTTAAGATTCGTGAGGGTTATCCGATTGGCTGTATGGTTACTTTGCGCGGTGCGCATATGTATGAATTCCTGGATCGTCTGATTACTGTGGCGTTGCCGCGTGTAAGAGATTTTCGTGGTGTTTCTGGTCGTGCGTTCGATGGTCGTGGTAATTACAATATCGGCGTCAAAGAGCAGATTATATTTCCTGAAATCGAGTATGACAAGATTGATGTTCTGCGTGGTATGAATATTAGCATTACCACAACAGCTAAGACCGACGAAGAAGCGAAAGCTCTTCTCGCCGCATTTAAATTCCCGTTCAGAAATTGAGGTCGCCATGGCAAAATTGGCACTGATTAACCGTGAGCAGAAGCGTGCTGATTTGGTAAAGAAATTTGCTGGTAAGCGCGCTATTTTGAAGGCCATCGTTGATGACCAGTCAAAAACTGAAGAAGAGCGTTACGAAGCGCGTCTAAAGTTGCAATCTTTACCACGGAATTCAAATCCGACCCGTCAGCGTAATCGTTGCGCTTTAACAGGTCGTCCGCGTGGCACATTCCGAAAATTTGGTTTGGGCCGTATTAAACTCCGTGAAGTAGCCATGCGTGGTGAGGTTCCCGGAATGACAAAAGCTAGCTGGTAATAGGAGAATATGCAATGAGTATGAGCGATCCTATCGCCGATATGCTAACCCGCATACGTAACGCGCAAGTTGTACATAAGACTGCAGTTTCTATGCCATCATCAAAAGTAAAGGTTGCGATTGTCAACGTACTTAAAGATGAGGGTTATATCGAAGATTTTTCCGTCAACGAAACTGCTGGTAAGGCAGAATTGAAGATTGGTTTGAAGTATTATGCAGGTCGTCCTGTTATTGAGCGTTTGGAGCGAGTTTCTCGTCCTGGATTGCGCATTTACAAAGGCAAGGGCGAAATTCCGAATGTAATGAACGGCTTAGGGGTGGCGATAGTTTCCACACCCAAGGGTGTCATGACTGATCGCAAAGCACGCGCAACCGGAGTCGGTGGCGAAGTGATTTGTTACGTAGCTTAGCTTAGGCTTAGTTGCGTAGCATAACTCAGTTGTGTGAATTAAGGAGTGATACATGTCTCGAGTAGGTAAAATGTCGATTGTTCTGCCCGCCGGAGTGCAGGTAGTTATATCGGAAGTGAGCATTTTAATTAAAGGTCCATTGGGTGAGTTATTGCAATCATTAAATGGTCTGGTTAGCGTTATTAATGACAGTAATTCATTAAAGTTTAAGCCTGTTAATGAAAGTGCTGAAGCTAATGCAATGACTGGTACTTTGCGTGCCTTAGTTAATAATATGGTAAGCGGAGTAACAAAAGGGTTTGAGAAAAAGCTAACCTTGGTTGGGGTCGGATTTAAGGCTCAGGCTCAGGGTGATAAATTAAATTTATCTTTGGGGTTTTCTCATCCTGTAAATCATGCTATGCCGAAAGGCGTTAAGTGTGAAACACCTACACCGACAGAGATCATCATTAAAGGGATTGACTGTCAAAAAGTAGGGCAAGTTGCTGCCGAAGTGCGTAAGTATAGAGAGCCTGAGCCGTATAAAGGCAAAGGGGTACGCTATGCAGATGAGAAGGTAGTGCTCAAAGAAACCAAGAAGAAGTAATAGGGGTTGACGATGGACAAGAAACAATCACGTCTGCGGCGCGCACGTCAAACCCGTGCCAAGATCGCGGAATTAAAAGTAAATCGACTGGCAGTGCACCGTACAAATCAGCATATCTATGCCAATATTATTGGGCCTGATGCAAAAATTTTAGCATCAGCTTCAACTTTAGAAGCAACGGTGCGTGCAGATTTAGCGGCGGCATCTATAAATGGAGGCAATGTCGCGGCGGCCACAATAGTAGGTAAGCGTGTGGCGGAGCAGGCATTAAAAGCAGGGGTTGCCGAGGTTGCATTTGATCGCTCCGGTTTCCGTTACCACGGTCGCATCCAGGCGCTTGCGGAAGCGGCTCGTGAAGCTGGCTTGAAGTTTTAAGGAAAATTTGTCATGGCAAAAATGCAGGCTAAAACAGCGTCCGATAAACCGGATGATGGAATGCGCGAAAAAATGATCGCGATTAACCGTGTCACTAAAGTAGTAAAAGGTGGCCGGATTATGGGTTTTGCCGCTCTTACTGTGGTTGGTGATGGTGACGGGCGCATTGGTATGGGCAAAGGAAAATCGAAAGAAGTTCCGGTTGCTGTACAAAAGGCGATGGAAGAAGCGCGTCGGAAAATGATTAAAGTAACGTTAAAAAACGGTACTTTGCAACATACTGTGACCGGTAAGCACGGTGCATCAAAGGTGATGATCATGCCAGCAAAAGAGGGAACTGGCGTTATAGCTGGAGGCCCAATGCGTGCGATTTTTGATGTGATGGGAATTGTGAATGTAGTGGCTAAGTCAAATGGTTCGACTAATCCTTACAACATGGTTCGTGCGACTTTAGATGGCTTATCAAAAATGAGTGCGCCATCGGAAATTGCTGCTAAACGTGGTAAGTCTGTTGAAGAAATTATTGGCTAAGGTGATCAAAATGACAAAAAAAGTTAAAGTTACTTTGACCAAAGGTTTGATTGGAACCAGAGAATCTCATCGTGCTACTGTGCGTGGGTTGGGGTTGCGTCGTGTAAATTCGGTTTCGGAATTGCAAGATACTCCATCTGTGCGTGGAATGATCAATAAAGTTTCGTATCTGGTGAGAGTTGTAGCATAAGTCGCGAGACTTATATTCGGAGCAAATTATGGAACGAATTATGCAATTAAGTAATATACAACCTGCTGATGGTGCTACGCATTATAAACGTCGCGTTGGTCGTGGGATCGGTTCGGGTTTAGGGAAAACCTCAGGACGCGGGCATAAAGGCCAAAAATCGCGTACTGGTGGTTTTCATAAAGTTGGTTTTGAGGGCGGTCAAATGCCTTTACAAAGGCGCTTGCCAAAGCGCGGTTTTAAATCGTTGGCGACACCGTATAAAGCAGAGGTTCGTTTATCTCAACTTGCTTCTTTGTCTGTCGCAGAAATTGATATTATGGCGTTGAAACAAGCTGGCGTTGTCTCTCAGTTGGCTAAAGTTGTACGGGTAATCTTGTCTGGTTCTATCACAAAAAAAGTAAATTTGACAGGTTTGATTGTGACTAAGGGTGCTAAAGCTGCTATTGAAGCAGTTGGTGGATCGGTCGCTTAATGTTGAACCTATTGCCGAACTTAATGCGCAAATTGGAGCAATAATTGGCGACAAATCAGCAGCTAGCTAAAGGTGTAGCCAGCGGGTTTCCTTGGGGGAGACTATGGTTTCTATTATTGGCGTTGATAGTATTTCGGATCGGTGCACATATTCCTGTTCCGGGTATAGATCCAACTCAGTTGGCACAACTTTTTAAACAAAACTCGGGTGGTATCTTGGGTATGTTTAATATGTTTTCCGGCGGAGCTCTGTCACGTTTTACGGTTTTTGCGCTAGGTATTATGCCTTACATTTCGGCCTCAATTATCATGCAATTGATGTCGATAGTTTCTCCGCAACTAGAAGCACTTAAAAAAGAAGGTGAATCTGGCCGTAGAAAAATTACACAATACACACGTTATGGAACCTTAGTATTGGCTGCTTTTCAGGCATTCGGTATTGCGGTGGCGTTAGAGCATCAGGCAAATTTAGTTATTGATCCGGGAATGGCATTTCGTTTTACGACAACGGTTACTTTGGTAACTGGGACCATGTTCTTAATGTGGCTTGGTGAGCAAATTACGGAGCGCGGTTTAGGTAATGGTATTTCAATTATTATCTTTGCCGGGATCGCATCAGGTTTACCTAGCGCTGTTGGCGGTTTGTTTGAGTTGGTCAGAACTGGCTCAATGAATCCGTTTTCAGCAATGTTGATCTGTATTATTGCTGTAGGTGTCACGTACCTGGTTGTGTTTATTGAGCGTGGTCAACGCAAGATTTTAGTTAATTATGCTAAGCGTCAGGCGGGAAATAAAATTTATGGTGGACAAAGTAGTCACTTGCCGTTGAAGCTAAATATGGCTGGTGTAATTCCTCCTATTTTTGCATCTTCTATTATATTGTTCCCTGCAACTATCACTGGTTGGTTTGTTTCAACGGGAGATAATTCTTCATTCATGCGCTTCTTGAAAGATTTAGCTGTGTCGATGGGGCCGGGTGAGCCAATTCATGCATTGTTGTATGCGGTGGCTATTGTATTTTTCTGTTTTTTTTACACGGCATTAGTATTTAACAGTAAAGAAACAGCTGATAATTTAAAGAAGAGCGGTGCCTTTGTTCCAGGAATCAGGCCAGGCGATCAAACAGCTCGATATATCGATAAAATATTAATGCGGTTGACCTTGGCAGGTGCTGTTTATATTACGTTGGTTTGTTTGTTGCCCGAGTTTTTAGTTGCAAAATGGAAAGTTCCTTTTTATTTTGGTGGAACATCGCTGTTAATCATTGTGGTTGTAACGATGGATTTTATGGCACAAGTACAAAATTATGTTATGTCTCAGCAATATGATTCATTACTTCGTAAAGCAAACTTCAAGGGCGGAATTTCTACTCGCTAATGAGTAGAAATATAGACAAGAATGGCAAAAGACGACGTAATTCAGATGCAGGGCGAGATTCTTGAGAATTTGCCAAATGCAACTTTTAGAGTAAAGCTTGAAAACGGACATGTTGTGTTGGGTCATATTTCGGGAAAAATGCGTATGAATTATATTCGTATTCTTCCTGGTGACAAAGTGACTGTTGAATTGACTCCTTATGATTTAAGTCGTGCGAGGATTGTGTTTCGTACCAAGTAGGTTTATTAGTAAAACCAGGCAGTGTTAGATAGAAAAGAAGGCAAAAAATGAAAGTTCTCGCATCTGTTAAGCGAATATGCCGCAATTGCAAGATCATCAAGCGCAAAGGTGTGGTTCGTGTTATTTGCACAGAGCCTCGCCATAAACAGCGTCAAGGTTAAGATTTAAAGATAGCGTTATTAATTGAGGAATAACGAATGGCACGTATAGCAGGGGTTAATATCCCAAATCATCAGCATACCGTTATCGGCTTAACAGCGATTTATGGTATAGGGCGTCCACGCTCAAAAAAAATCTGTGCAAAAACAGGTGTTTTGACCAATAAAAAGGTTAAAGATCTAGACGATAACGAATTAGAGAAGCTACGCGATGAAATTGCAAATTTCATTGTTGAAGGAGATTTGCGACGTGAAGTCTCTATGAGCATAAAGCGATTAATGGATTTGGGTTGTTATCGTGGATTGCGTCATCGTAAGGGATTACCTTGCCGTGGGCAGCGTACACGCACTAATGCGCGTACCCGTAAAGGTCCACGCAAAGCAGCTCAATCGTTGAAAAAATAATCCATGTCGCAGGTCGGGCTACCGGATTTAATCAAAATCGTAGCCCAATCTCCATAAACGGGTTCAAGGAAATAATTTATGGCAAAAGCACCAAATAACGCAGCTGCAGCACGGGCGCGTAAAAAAGTTAAGAAAAATGTTGCTGAAGGAATAGCGCACGTTCATGCGTCGTTCAACAATACCATTATCACCATCACAGATCGCCAGGGAAATGCACTTTCTTGGGCAACTGCTGGTGGTGCAGGTTTTAAAGGTTCTCGTAAATCGACGCCGTTTGCTGCACAGGTAGCAGCCGAAGCTGCAGGTAAAGTAGCAGTTGAATGTGGCGTCAAAAATCTTGAAGTCCATATTAAAGGACCTGGTCCGGGACGTGAATCTTCAGTGCGCGCTTTGAATAATCTTGGTATTAAGATTTCATTAATACAAGATGTTACGCCAGTTCCACATAATGGTTGTCGTCCTCCAAAGCGTCGTCGTATTTAAGCGTTGCTGTGTGGTGAAGTGCAGTTAAGTAATATTGTGCTGAGTTTTTTACCGCACTGTTCAAATTCGTAGGTTGGGCTAACGCTTTATCAGGACAGCATGTTACGCAAAGTGTTGTACTGATAAAGCGTTAGCTCAACCTACAATAACACCCGCCGTGTTGTTAGCGGGTTTTCTTGTTAAGCCCACCGTTTGGAAGCTGGTAGTCCAGACTAGCGCTGAGGAATTGTCTGTACAGCGTCATTTTTAGAGGAATTATTGTGGCACGTTATATTGGACCAAAAGCAAAATTATCACGTCGCGAAGGTACTGATCTTTTTTTGAAAAGTGCACGTCGATCTTTAGATTCAAAATGTAAATTAGATGTAAAGCCGGGTCAACATGGCGCGAAATCTGGTGCGAGAACTTCTGATTACGGCAATCAACTGCGCGAAAAGCAAAAAGTTAAACGCATGTATGGTGTGTTAGAGCGACAATTTCGCCGTTATTTCGCTGAAGCTGACCGCCGCAAAGGGAATACAGGTGAAACCCTATTGAAATTGCTGGAATGTCGTTTGGATAATGTATGTTATCGAATGGGCTTTGGTTCCACACGGTCCGAAGCGCGACAATTGGTTAGTCACAAGGCATTTACAGTAAATTCAATAGTCGTCAATATTGCTTCTTATCAGGTCAAACCAGGCGATATTATTGCCGTACGTGAAAAATCAAAAAAGCAAGTCCGGATTGTTGATGCTTTATCTTTAGCGGCCCAAATTGGTATGCCACCATGGGTAGCTGTTGATGAGAAAAAAATGGAAGGCATATTTAAATCTATGCCAGATCGTAGTGATATCGCTGCAGATGTCAATGAATCGTTAATTGTTGAATTATATTCACGTTAATCAGGATTGGTGTAGGGGGAGTAGGGGATTAGAAACCCGTATACCGATTCAAAAAGCCCCCAAATCCCTAATAATCAGCCTTATCGGTGTAATGAGCCGAGGGTATTGAAAAGGACGTTTCATGCCGAATAAAAATAGTTTATTAAAACCACGCATTATCGATGTTGAGATGCTTGGAACAGGTCACGCAAAAGTTGTGATGGAGCCGTTTGAGCGTGGCTATGGGCATACGTTAGGTAATGCGCTGCGACGAGTTTTATTGTCATCAATGACTGGTTATGCTCCGACAGAAGTAGTTATCGCTGGTGTGGTTCACGAGTATTCCATATTGGACGGCGTCCAGGAAGACGTCGTTGATATTCTGTTAAACTTAAAGGGTATTGTTTTTAAGTTGCACAATCGTGATGAGGTTACTCTGATATTGAGGAAGGATGGCGAAGGTGCGGTGTTGGCTTCTGATATTGAGTTGCCTCATGATGTAGAGCTCGTTAACCCTGACCATGTTATTGCAAATGTGACTTCTGGCGGTAAGCTGGATATGCAGATCAAAGTTGAAAAAGGCCGCGGGTATGTTCCGGGAAATGTGCGCCGTTTATCGGAAGATGCGAACCGTACTATTGGCCGTATTATTTTGGATGCGTCTTTTTCACCGGTACGTCGTGTTTCTTATTTGGTTGAATCAGCCCGGGTAGAGCAACGTACTGACCTAGATAAATTAATTATTAATATTGAAACTAATGGAGTTATTACTCCTGAAGAAGCAATTCGCCAATCAGCGCGTGTTTTGGTTGATCAATTAAATGTATTTGCGGCTTTGGAGGGGACAGAAGCCACAGCTGAAGCTCCTTCACGCACCCCGATGGTTGATCCAATTTTATTGCGCCCTGTTGATGATTTAGAATTGACAGTACGGTCAGCTAACTGTTTGAAGGCAGAAAACATTTACTACATCGGTGATTTAATTCAACGTACAGAAAATGAATTGCTTAAAACGCCAAATTTAGGTCGTAAATCGTTGAATGAAATTAAGGAAGTTCTAGCTTCACGAGGCTTGTCGCTTGGCATGAAATTAGAAAACTGGCCACCTGCCGGTTTGGAAAAGTAGGGTTTCAGGTCGGGATTGCCTTGCATCCGATCTATAAATTTAAATTTAAGTTTAAAAGTATTGCATTGTTAACATAGTACCGGCCCGCACTGCAGTCTATCGGTGATAGAAGAGCTGGAAAATTGAAAAATTATAAGGAAAAATCATGCGCCATCGTCACGGCTTACGCAAGCTCAATCGCACATCTTCACATCGTTTAGCGATGTTACGTAACATGACAGTATCGCTGTTGCGTCATGAGGCGATTAAAACCACATTACCAAAAGCTAAAGAATTGCGTCGGGTGATTGAGCCGATTCTTACTATGGGAAAAACAGACACATTGGCAAACAAACGATTGGCATTTTCCCGCTTGCGTGATCGTGAGATGGTCTTGAAACTGTTTGCCGAGCTTGGGCCACGTTACGCGAACCGTAACGGCGGCTATTTGCGCATATTAAAAATGGGATTTCGTGTAGGTGACAAAGCGCCAATGGCCTATGTTGAATTGATGGATCGTCCTGAAATTGAAGAGTCCTCAGATGTTGTTGTGGCAGAATAATTTTGCCACAAAGACGATAAAAAAAGCCAAGAATTTCTTGGCTTTTTTTATTATAGAATGATCAATACTCCAAGCATCTTAACAAGGTTTTAATTATGAGGTTCAGTAAATCGTTTCAACCATCTACGATATTTAGCCATTTTTTAATAATTTTATTTTTATTAACGGGGCAAAACACCGCTATTGCCGACGAAGATTTTTTGCAACCGGAACAAGCATTTCAATTTAGCAGTAAGCAAATAACACCAGATAAAATCGAAGTAATTTTCCGCATTGCTGACGGATATTATATGTACCGTGAGCGTTTTAAGTTTGACGCGATTGGTGCTACGTTAAACAAGCCTGTTATCCCTAAAGGCATTGTTAAATTTGACGAAACATTTCAAAAAAATGTTGAAACTTTTCGAAATTTAATTATTCTGCAAATTCAACTTACTTCAGTTGATAAATCCGAACCGACTTTTACCTTAATTGCGCATAGCCAGGGTTGTTCTGATCAAGGTCTTTGTTATGTGCCGATGGAATCAAAGCAAACTTTTGATACTTCCAATTTTTCGATAGGCGGAAGTGGCTCTGTAAAATTGAATGGTGATGATTTAAATAATCTGCGAAACTCACTTCAAAGCGGTAGTTTATTGGTAATAGCCCCGCTATTTTTGTTATTGGGTTTAGGCTTGGCATTTACCCCCTGTGTGTTACCAATGGTTCCTATTCTTTCATCCATTATTGTTGGGGAAGGAGCTGATGTTAGCAGGCATCGGGGATTTGTTTTATCTTTAAGTTATTCGTTCGGTATGGCTGTGGTATATACCGCATTAGGGATCGCTGCCGGGTTATTGGGCGAGGGTTTGGCCGCAACTTTACAAAATCCTTGGATGTTGGGGACGTTTGGTTTGTTGATGGTGGGCTTGTCGCTATCGATGTTCGGTGTCTATCACTTACAAGTTCCGGCTGCTTTGCAAAGCAAGTTATCGAATTTTTCTGGCCGTCAACGGTCAGGAAAACTAGTAGGAGTGTTCATTATGGGAGCCATTTCCGGGCTGATAGTTGGCCCATGTGTAGCGGCTCCGTTGGCGAGTGCGCTTTTGTATATAAGCCAGACACATGATGTATTCATTGGGGGCGTAGCCCTATTTTCGATGGCGATGGGAATGAGTGTACCGTTGATTTTGGTTGGTTTGTCCGCCGGCTCTTTATTGCCACGAGCTGGACGCTGGATGGAATCTGTAAAACAGTTATTTGGTGTGTTGATGTTAGCTATGGCGTTGTGGCTGGTTTCTCCGGTGTTGCCAGTTTGGGTCCAAATGGCAAGTTGGACGGCACTATTAATTGGCTATAGTGCATTTTTATTTCGTCACCCTACGGTATACATTAAGGCGGTGGCGCTTGTACTTTGTATAACAGGATTAATTGAATTCATGGGTGTTGCAACCGGTGGGCGGGAAGTGCTTGCTCCTCTTGCGCATTTATCTAAAAACTCACAACAAAGCCACGTTGAATTTGCGCGTATCAAATCGATTTCTGAATTAGAAAAAGCCTTAGTAAAAGCGAAGCTCCAAGGCATGCCAGTTATGTTGGATTTTTATGCGGATTGGTGTGTCTCTTGTAAAGAGATGGAGAAATTTACTTTCACTGATAAACGGGTACAGTCTGAATTCGCCGGATTGATATTGTTGCAGGCAGATGTTACCGCCAATAATGATGACGATAGAGCGCTTTTGAAACGCTTTAATTTATATGGCCCGCCAGGAATGATTTTTTTTGGATTGGACTCCCAAGAAACCGGACGTGTTATCGGATTTCAAAATGCAGATAAATTTGTAAATTCATTGTCGTCGTTTGTGAAAAAGAAGTCTTGATAGAGTAAATGCTAGTTTGCAAGAATCGTTTTACAGATCACTTCACTTTACTTTTTATTCAAGTACTTTTCGCAATTGTTATGTGATTTATGAATATCTGATATGCGGGAAATAAAGTGGAAAAATGGTAGGCAGACGATTATAGTTGCGGCTGTCTCCTCCAAAACCCGTCTAAGGATTTGGATTTAACCCGTCATCTGAATAAGATGACGGGTTTTTTTTAGCCATTTGTTTTATAACGTATATCGGCCGAATGTTATCTGGCTTACAATCACAATAAATTTTGTTTTATAAATTAATGGCAAAACCATAAACCCAAAAAGGAATAATGATGTCCCTATTACGAAACATCCAAAGAGGTTTTGGTTTTCTTTGGCGCGTGTTGGATGGAAGTCGACGGATTTTTATTAATCTGCTTTTTCTGGCTGTAGTCATTTTTATCATCGTGGGATTGTTTGGCGAGGGAAAGAAACTTGAGGATAAAACAGTATTAATTCTGGATTTGCGTGGCAATGTGGTCGAGCAAGAATCTATCGGCGCACGCCAATTTCTGATGCTGGAAGCCCAGGGCGAAAAGAAATACTACACCCAACTTCGTGATGTAATTAATGTGCTGGATGCGGCTGCAAAAGATCCAAAAATCTCTAGTATGGTGTTGTTGCTAGATGAAATGCAAAATGCCGGTTTGCCGATGTTGCGCGAAATTGCTCAAGGTTTAGATCAATTTAAAGCAAGTAATAAAAAAATTATTGCCTGGGGATCAAAATTTAATCAGAGGCAATATTTTTTAGCCTCACACGCAGATGAAATATATTTACATCCTATGGGAATGGTGGCGCTGGAAGGTTTTGGTGGCTACAAAAATTATTACCATGATGCGCTTGAGAAACTAGGCATCACCGTCAACATTATGCGGGTTGGTACTTTTAAAAGTTTTGTTGAGCCTTTTATCGCTAACGGACCATCCAGCGCAGCATTGGAAGCAGAAGCATTTTTATATGACGATTTGTGGGCAACGTATACAAAAGATGTAGAACAGGCGCGCAAGTTAGAGGCCGGGAGCATCATGCGTACGATCAATGACTTGCCGGTCCAAATTAAAAGTGTCGATGGCGATTTAGCGAAGTTAGCGCTGAACGATAAATTTGTGGATGGACTTAAAACGCGTGATGAATTGCGTGAGTTGATGCTGCAGTATGGGGTTAAAGATGAACAAATAAAAAGTTTTCGGCAAATCAATTACGAAGAATATCTGGCGCGTCAAAAGCCAGTTATTTCTGCACACAATGTTCCTAATGGTGACGCGATTGGTGTGATTATTGCTGAAGGCGAAATCAGTGAAGGAATTGCATCTGCGGGTTCGGTCGGAGGATTATCGACAGCAAACTTAATTCGCAAAGCGCGCGAAGACGATCAGATTAAAGCTGTGGTATTGCGGATTAACTCTCCAGGCGGTAGTGCATTTGGGTCGGAGTTGATACGGCGTGAACTGGAAATCACCCGCCAGGCCGGCAAACCCGTCGTGGTTTCTATGGGAGACGTTGCGGCTTCTGGCGGCTACTGGATATCCATGAGTGCTGACGAAGTGTTTGCGGATGCCGCGACCGTTACAGGCTCTATCGGTGTTTTTGCGCTGTTGCCGACTCTTGACAAAGCAATGGACAAAATTGGTGTGCATACCGGTGGCACAACGACTACCTGGTTGCGCGGCGGTTACGATCCGACGCGCCCGATAGACCCTCGTTTCGCCGGGTTAGTTCAACAAGGAGTGAATCATATTTATGCTGAATTCGTTGACAAGGCAGCTGTCGCACGTAAATCCACACCTGAAAAAATAAATGAAGTGGCACAAGGCCGGGTATGGACCGGTCAGCAAGCCAAAGAACGCGGTTTGGTTGATACCTTGGGTAGTTATACTGATGCCATTAAATCTGCTGCTATCAAAGCAAAGTTAACCGGGAGTTATGCGGTTAATTATATCGAAGCTGAACCAACCGGCCTGGACAGGTTTTTTAAAATCTTTGATATTTCGGTGAATAAAATATTCGCAGAGCAGTTACGTCTCAATATGTTGCCAGTCGGGATTCCTCCTGCGGCAACACGAGAAGCCATGAAGGATTTGAGCTGGTTATCAGATATGACCGACCGTAACCAGGCATTTAGTGTGGTGACGCATTGTTTGTGTAGTACACCTTAAAGCTTGTACTAATGTGTAATAAAAAATCGACCGCTATCGTTAGATAGCGGTCGATTTTATTTGGAAGCTATAAAACGTGTAAGTCTTATTTTGTTATTGCAGGTGTAGCAGCAGGCATTGCTTCTTCTGCTTTTGCTTTTGCTTTTTTCTGTTTTTTAACTTTTTTCTGTTTTTTAACAGCTTTATGTTTAGCAACCGGAGCTTCGGATGTCGCAGCAGCTGGAGTAGCTGCGTGAGTTGTGGCCGATGTAGCAGTTGGAGCCGCAGCTGGAGCAGCAGGATCAGCTGCGAAAGCAGAAACAGCAAATAAGCCGGCAACTAAACTGGCAACTGAAGCAGAGATTAAGGTTTTCATATTAGGTCCTATATATAAAGTTCAATAAAGTTCAAGTTACGTTAAAAATCAACCTACGCTCTAATAACGCCATGTTTAGATTGTGGTTGAACAAGGTTTTTAAAATTTCAAACTATTTTAAAATCAGATTGTGTTCACATAAATCCTACGTGTGTGTCGATTGCTTTTATCAAGCGAATATTGACAAGGAGGCATCATACATTAATTGTAAAAAATGCACATCGCGATTTGGATGGAGTCGTGCAATCGTTTAATGCATACCGATACGTCAGAGATGAAAAAAGAGGTCAGGATTGTATCGAACATGTGAGAAACAGTGGCCTGCGCAATGCATTGTTTTTTATCTTGATGTAAAAAATGTGGAGGAAGGCCGGGGAGATTTCTGTCAGCTTTACCCAACATTCAGTTCCCCGGAGGTTTTATTACTGAATAAAGGGGGAATGCGTAACTGGGATTTTCAACGCCAGCACCAATTTGATATCGCCAGGAGGAAATAAAATTCGGGTTTGAAATGCCGCGGCGTTCTCTGTTAGGAAAAAACACCCGATTTGTGGAAAGATTTAATAAATAAATGATTTATTAAAAGTAACCAACAGACTGACTTTTTTCGTAGTGTATTTCATAAAGCTTAAACATCGTTTCACTCATTCCTTCTTTTGCCGCCATTTCAAGTAACGCCACCGCCTTAGCTTTATCAGAGTCCAAAGCACAATAGCTTTTACGTATGTCAAGTTTAAAAGAATATTTAGCTTCTGCTTGCATTGAAATAAAACGGACGTTTCTTTAAGAAAAAACGTCCGCAATTTGACAAATGCTTTGGGTGGCCGTTTTCAGCGTTTACTTATTGATAGCACTTGATGGTTGGAACGTTTGCTTGTGACGGCTGCACTGTTGATTCCCAAGGTTCTTAGAATTCATCTCAGCTATTTGTCTTAGCTGTCTTTCCAAAAAAGCTATCCAATAATCCTGGCCCATTAATTTCAGCAAGCTTTTGCTTAGCGTGCGAATTTCCTGATTCGGCTGCAATTTTATACAAGGTTATTGCGTCAGATTTGTAATAATAAAAAACGTGTTTCCGGAATCCCAAAGTACGTCGGCCTGAGTTCTTACTTCTTCTGAAGCATTTTCATCTAACTTCCATTCCTGGTGACCTAGCTCAGAAGCTATCTTGAAGTGATGAAGAGCCGCGCTGAGATGATCAAAAGTAGCATCGGTTTCCTTCATAAATAAGTGCATCGCACCCAACAGAAAATGTGCAGTCGGATTATCGCATCGGGCAGCTTTCGCTAAAACCTTGCTGGCGAATTCAATATCAACATCAAGAAAGCTGTTAGTACTAACATCCTGCGTAACTCGAATATAAACTTATCAGGCTGTTTTCTGCTGGTTTAAAACCTAGATTAAATGCCTTACCTAAATATTCAACCACTTTCTTATGCTCTTTTCTTACACCATGGGCATGGTCATCGGCAAGAAACACATAGCAGAGGAGGAAGTTGGCGATCGCTTGCCATAGATGCCCGCTAAGAGCTCAAAACGAACAAAAATGTCTTCTGTGACTTTACTTTTTCTTGTGACAGAGAGTCATCCTTGTCCGTGGTTGCAGTCCAAAATAAATCGGCATATCTCCTCTGAGCTTCTGCTTGATTATCTTTGGGTCCGGCATTGATGCGTTTCATCATTTGCTGTACGTTAAAATTTTGAGTTTGCGACTGAGGTTGGGTACCGTATATGTTAAAAAGGCCTAAAAGTTCCATTGTATTTATCCCGGCGAGTAGTTGATTCCGGCTGCTTCTCAATGAGATAAGCCAAGATTGAGGAAGTTGAAATTGGTCAGGAGGTTTTTACAGGAACGCTAGTATGCTTGATGGGTAGGAGAATACTATTGCGGCTAACAGCAATGTGAAAAATACGTAGAAAGAGGCAGGAACGAGGGTGGAGTCCTTACCTGAATATTCAATTTAACTCAGGCGTTAATTCTTTTCTTTGACTGGCGATGACGTTTTGCCCCATTCCTGCAAACAAACAGGACAAAAACAACTTGGATTTTCGACGTCGGATAATTCAGGATAAATCGGTAAAACCGGTTCAACCGGTAATGTAGCGCACCAGCAAGGTTGGCCGGTTTGGTCGGCCATACCGCAGGTGAATTGAGTAGCACAGCGCGGACAAATGCTCATACTGTTTTAATTTGACTGAATGAGAAGGTTGGTAGCGTAACGGATACCAGAATTTATTACAAGAATCGACAAGAATCGACCGGACGAAAAAGAATTTCACTGTAAAATCGCACCATTATTTTATTTGATTGGATATGACGTGTTGCCACCTGATTTGCCTGCTGATCCGCTTAGCGCCGATTCTTCTAAATTGACCTCAACAGCCCCGGTAGTAACTGAACTGGCGACAGATACAATTCCTCCACAAACTAAGGCGGAAATTTTAGCGGAAGCATTGCCGTATATCCGCAAATTTCACGGTAAAACTATCGTCGTTAAATACGGTGGCAACGCCATGACGGAAGAACGTCTGAAACATGGATTTGCCCGCGACGTTATTTTGTTAAAACTGGTCGGCATGAATCCGGTGGTGGTGCATGGTGGTGGTCCACAAATTGACAGTGCGTTACGCAAAATTGGTAAGCAAGGGACGTTTGTGCAAGGCATGCGCATTACCGATGAAGAAACCATGGAAGTCGTTGAGTGGGTATTGGGTGGTGAAGTTCAGCAAGATATTGTGATGCTCATTAATCATTACGGTGGACAGGCAGTTGGTTTAACGGGCAAAGACGGTGGCTTAATCCGGGCGCGTCGTTATGAAATGCCGGATCGCGAAAACCCGGGAAAATTTTTGGATATCGGCTTTGTCGGTGAAATTGACGCCATCAATCCTGCGGTAGTGAAAGCATTACAAGACGACGCATTTATTCCGATTATTTCGCCGATAGGGTTTGGTGCGGACGGTCAGGCATACAACATCAATGCCGATGTCGTGGCCGGAAAAATCGCCGAGATTTTAAAAGCCGAAAAACTCATCATGATGACGAACATTCCTGGCGTACTTGATAAAAGCGGCAATTTACTCACTGATTTAACGGCGCGTGAAATAGATGACATGTTCGCCGATGGCACAATTTCCGGCGGCATGTTACCCAAAATTGCATCGGCGTTGGATGCCGCAAAATCCGGCGTAAATACCGTACATATTATTGATGGGCGCATTGAACATTCGCTGTTGCTGGAAGTACTGACTGAGCAGGCGTTCGGAACGATGATTCGTAGCCACTAAATGACAACCTGGCTGATCGACTTAGACAATACCTTGCACAATGCGAGTCACGGCATTTTTCCAGCGATTCATGCCAACATGAATCGGTACATGGCATTGTTGTTGGGCGATGAAAAAAATCCGGCAGATGAAGTGATAGTGAATGCGACACGCATATTGTATTGGAAAAAATATGGTGCCACTTTGCCGGGTTTAATCACGCATCATCAAGTTAATCCGGCTGACTTTTTACGTCAGACGCATCAGTTTGACAATTTGCCTGAGCTGTTACGTTACGAAACGGGTCTGAAGCGATTATTAAATCGTTTGGCAGGACGTAAAATTTTATTCACCAACGCCCCAAGCCAGTATTCGCAACAAGTAGTGAAACACTTAGGATTACATCCCCATTTTGATCAGCATATTTCCATTGAAACCATGCGTGTACATGGCCGGCTTCGTCCTAAACCAAGCCGGTTGTTGTTGAAAAAAATAATGGCAAAGCAAAAGTTACGTGCGCATCAATGTGTATTGATTGAAGACACGCTGGACAATTTACGTAGCGCGAAACAATTGGGAATGAAAACGGTTTGGATTACGCAATACTTAAAAAAAGATGGTTTCAGACGCGCCCATTTTGTTGATTTGAAAGTACGTTCTGTTAAACAAATTCCGGTGAAGTTATCCAGATTGTCACTCAATAAATAAAACGATGACCAGTTCAAAATCAGGCGAAAAAAAGCTGCACATTCTTCAAGTGTTAGCCAGCATGCTTGAAAATCCCAAAGAAGAAAAAATTACCACTGCGGCATTGGCGGCGCGCATTGATGTTTCTGAAGCAGCCCTGTATCGCCATTTCGCCAGCAAAGCGCAGATGTACGAAGGGCTAATCGATTTTATTGAAAACACCGTATTTGGATTAATTAATCAAATCACCGCGCAACAAGAAAGCGGTTTGAAGCAAGTACAAGAAATCGCCGCCATGTTACTCAGTTTTTCTTCGCGTAACCCCGGCATGACCAAAGTTATGACAGGGCACGCATTAATTAATGAAGACGAGCGTTTGCAATTACGCATGAATCAATTTGTTGACCGCATTGAACTGGCCATAAAACAAGCATTGCGCGTGGCAGTGTCGGACGGTCAGATGAAGGAATCTGAAGTGGCGATGCGCGCTAATTTAATTGTGTCGATGTTGTTGGGACGTTGGCAGCGATTTGTAAAAACAGCGTTTAAAAATGATCCTTTAGAAAATTCCGCGCAACAGATTGCCTTGGTGTTGTCTTAAGCATGCAACCACCTCCTCCAATTCAATATGGTTAGCTTCACCTTGCTGGATGATAGCGATGCCAGCGCCGCTCACCCAACCTCACGTTTATATACCGGGCTTCAGCATATAGTGAGTTGCACGAATTCAGCGCAATTCGATTTGATGATTGAACAAATGCAAGCCGCCTTGCAGCAAGGTTTGTACGCGGTAGCGGTGTTCGCGTATGAATTGGGTGCGGAGTTGCAGGGATTGAAGTTGGCTGAGGATGCGATTTTTCTTCCTCAACCTATAAACTCCAGGTATGGTGCTGTTTCTCGTAGGGTGGGCACGCTTTTGTGCCCACCATCTTCAAAACATGGTGGGCACAAAAGCGTGCCCACCCTACGGCAACCTTCGTCTATTTTGCTTTACCATCAATGCCAGAATTTAAGTCAAGATCAAGTAACGAGTTGGCTACAGCAGCAAGCTGATTTAGAAAACCAGCCAGATAATATTGCCGGCATTGCCGACCTGCATGCCAGCGTTGATGAACAAGAATTTACCCACGTCATTGATCGCATCCAACGTTACATTACTGATGGCGATACATACCAGGTAAATTACACTTTCCGTTTTCATTTTCAAACTTACGGCAGTTTTTTTTCGTTATATCAACGCTTGCGTGAACGTCAGCCAGTTCCTTTCGGTGCGTTGATTGCTATGCCGGATGGTTCCGCCATTCTGTCACTGTCACCCGAAATATTTATCCGCCACAGCCAGGGTAATTTATTTGCCCGTCCGATGAAAGGCACATCAGCGGCAGCAATGACAAACGATGAAGCGTTGGATGAACAAGTTAATTTACAGCGTTGTGAACAGTTATCAATGGACGAAAAAAATCGCGCAGAAAATGTCATGATCGTTGATTTGTTGCGTAATGATTTAGGTCGGATTGCGCAGCCGGGTTCCATCCATGTACCAAAATTATTTGAGGTTCAACGGTTTAATGCTGTTTTGCAAATGACGTCCAGCGTGACGGCACGTTGTCGGGAAGAGGTGACTCTGGTTGATTTATTAAAAGCGATTTATCCCTGCGGTTCCATCACCGGTGCGCCAAAAATCCGTACCATGCAAATTATTCATGAAGTTGAAACCGATGCGCGTGGAATTTACACGGGTGCGATTGGCTGGTTTGATCCGACGGAAGTGAAAGGAAATAAAATTCCTGAATTTTGTTTGTCGGTGCCTATCCGTACTATGCATTTACAAACACCAGATTCAGATGAAATGAGGCGAGGAATAATGGGTGTTGGCGCTGGCATTGTGTTTGATAGCGTGGCAGCAAGCGAGTATCAGGAATGTTTATTGAAAGCGCGATTCTTAACAGAGTTGCCCGCCCAGTTTTCATTGTTTGAAACCATGTATGCCACAAAGGAACATGGCTGTCGAAATTGGGACCGACATGCAATTCGCCTGAAGAAAAGTGCGCACTATTTTGGTGTGCCACTGAATTTGTCTGAGATAGAAAAACAGCTAAGCACTACTTGCGCCGGCTTTGCTGACAACACGTCGTATCGTCTCAAGTTGAGCGTGGATGGCGCGGGGAAAATTCAAATTCAGTACGCTGTTTTAGTTCCGATAAAAACACCCGTTAATGTAAGGTTGGCTTCGACGTCACAACAATCGCAAAGCATCTGGCTACAACACAAAACTACGCAACGTGCTTTGTATGATCAGGCATGGAAAACAGCGGAAAGTCAGGGCGAGTTTGATATGTTGTTTTGTAATGAACATGGCGAATTGACTGAAGGCGGGCGCAGCAATTTGTTAGTGAAAATAGCTGGATGCTGGTTCACGCCACCATTAAGCGCAGGCGTGCTGCCTGGCGTAATGCGCTCCGTATTGATGGATGATCCGGCCTGGAAGTTAACTGAGCGAAGTATTAGTGTAGATCAGCTTATGAAATCAGAAAAATTTGCACTTTGTAATGCGTTGCGCGGTGTGTTACCGGCGCATTTGATTCCGGACGATCCCGTTCTGTAATCATCCGTGTTGTGAGCCGCTATGAGCCGGTGACCTGCGAACATCGCGTGCCAAATAATTGGTGACACCATTATTTTTGTTAAATAACCAGTCCCCGACTCGCCCGGTTCCCCATTCGTCAGGACTAATTATTCGGTTCGATTTGCTGAGTTCTTCTACATGCGTTTTTAACTCACGCAAACGTAATAAAGAACTTGCTTTCTCTTGGGCGGACAATCCGTCCAGGCAGTTAATAAAATCCTTCTCTGAAATGGCTAATAATAAACACCGCATCTCTTCGTCAATGACGGTGAAGGGTTTTACTCCAATATCGGATATCGATTTTTTATTGGGTGAAAATGAGAAGTCGTTATCTATCCCCCTAATTCGCCTGCAGCCTCCATTTGAATCACGTTCAATAAAATAGTTTTGACTATGCCTGTCTAATTGACCGGTAAGCATATCCACTATTTGTAATTTGATGATCTCTCTACGTAAAACGGCATCATTTGCAAGCTCAGGAAATTGTTTAAGAACGAAAGCGGCATTATCGCCGCGAGCGATGGGAGCTACCACACCCAACGTTCCTGATTCGTCTTGACCAAGTTCGTAGTGACCAATTACGCTAAAGCCTAAAAGAGTATTAACGGATCGGGTCGCCAGATTTCGAATTTCAAAATTAGGTTCTTCAGAATCGATTCCAACATCAGAAGCAAACTCGCGCGTCGTTGTATTGATGTGCTCCATCGATTTATACGCACGATGATAAGTTTTTGAATTTCCGCCGTACTGAATACGTTGAACAGTGCTGCAAGCACCTTCGCCAAGATAGCCTGATGCTTTTGCAGCAGCTTGCCTGAATCGCCCTAACATGGTTGATTCATTGATTGGAATTCCCTGGCGTTGATAACGTCGCCCGTGCGCAGGAGACAGACCGTGTTTTTGTAATAACGTAGCTTCTTTTTCTATAAATCCAAGTGATTGCCATTGTTCTATAGATAGTTTGCTCTCATCAAAATTGGTGCGAGCGTCGTAGACAAAGTTAGTGATAGTGGTATTTTCCAAATCAACATGGGAAATAATTGCTCCACGCAGGTCGGTATGGGACAGGTTGGTATCGACTAAATTGCACTTTGATAAATCGGAACCAGAGAAATCCATCTTGGATAAGTCCGTGCCAGACAAATCTAAACCTGCAAAACTTTGCGGGGAAATTTTGACGCCGAATAGTCGGGAAAGTCCGAGGCGATGCTTAGTCCATTGTTCCCTTCCGAAGTGAAGGGAAGATAATTGCGAAACAATGGCTTTTTCTGAAGCAACACTGGACTTTAACGATTTTTTTATTAAAGCAGCATTCTTCGTACGGAAAATATTGAGACTTCTGAAAAGCTCGCGAAATCGTTGTAATCCGCTGTCAAATTTCCTTTTTACATGAAATTTATCCGAACGGAATTTGATTGAATAATGACGTTTTCCAACCTGTATGAGCGTTTTTTTACTCGCCAGGGTAACTAGTTCAGAATCACGAAAACGGTAGATAGCAGTTAGTGCATTTTTTTTAATTGCAAACATATACTTTTTAAAAATCACTTAAAGCCTATGATTTTTGAATTCATAGAACAGCGAGGCATGAAAATGTAAGTAATACATTTTCACCGGCTCTTGAAACAATTACTTGAGTGTTAAACAGGATTAGGGCGCCAGTATGATGGCTTTATCCGCGGACGACTATTGTGGATTTCCACTATAAGTATTGATGATAGTTGCGGATTAATTCTTCCAAGATTCCCGTGCGGAAATTCTTTTGAGCGGATTATACAGTTTGAGCGTGACTATAAACGCGAGAGCAGAGGCCAATACCGCGCTACGCTTGATGATGAATTATTCCCTGTCGTGGATGCCTTGCTAATGATCGGCGCTGGAAATTCGCTATCGGGATCACTCACTCACGGGTGAGTGGAAAGATCATCGTGATTGTCACATCAAGCCAGATTTGGTTCTCATTTATCAAAAACCGGATAGAGCGAGGGTGAGGCTGGTACGGCTTGGCTCACACAGCGAGCTTGGAATTTAAGCTTGTTTCATCTGTATTTATTCTGGATCACTCAATGCTTCTTTCGCCGCTTGTTTCGGCGTTAATCCGTCAAAAAACATCTCAGTAAACCATTCAATGTTCTCTTCAATCTGCTCTTGCGCTTCTTCTTGCGTTGCGCCAGCAGTAATAAAGTGGCCCTCTACTTCGACGCACCATTCGATGATCGCCATGATTTCTGCATCCATGGTGTTTTTCTTTTTTGCCATTCGATTTTTCTTTGTTGGTTGAGCCTGGGGAAGTTTGATCGTCACTATTCCGTCGTAGGGTGGGCACGCTTTTGTGCCCACCATTTTTGAGACGTCAGAAAGATCAATAAAGCGAAATGGTGGAAAAGCTTTGGAGGAAAGTGAAAGTAAGCTTGATCAACCATGGTGGGCACAAAAGCGTGCCCACCCTACGAACTGATCAACGTATATGTTTCTGTAATAAAGCCAGGGTGCGTTCAGTGGCGCCGCGATGTTGGTTGGCGAAGGCGAGAGCATTTCCCCCCATGATTGTTCTGCGTGCGTTGTCGGCAATTAAGTTAACCGCTTCCTGAATTAATTCTCCGGCGTTGTTTACCCGTATCGCACAATCTGCATTAACAGCATCAACACTGATCGCTTCAAAATTAAATGTGTGCTGGCCGATGATGACGGGTTTTTCTACCGCACACGCTTCGATTAAATTTTGTCCACCGAGCGGTAACAAACTACCGCCGATAAAAGCGATATCTGCGCTGACGTAGTAGCTGATTAATTCGCCCATCGTGTCACACAATACGACTTGCACATCTGCTGGCAATTTTTCTTGCCCAAGTTGGGTGCGGCGTATCATTTTTAAATTGCGTTGTTTAATCCATTGTTCAACCAGATCAAAACGTTGTGGATGGCGCGGAACGATAAGTAATAACGGTTGCGAAGGATGATTGATGAAGGCATCCAGAATTAATTCTTCTTCACCTTCGCGGGTAGACGCGCAGACCAGAATGGGACGCGCTCCAAATTGCTCGCGTAATTGGTGACCGGCAGTAATTTGTTCCGGTTTGATGTTGACATCAAATTTGCTGTTGCCAGTAATAGTTACGTTGCGCGCACCGAGCTGGCGTATGCGCCCGGCATCCGCTTCCGTTTGCGCAGCAACATGCGTCAAAGCAGCACTGGCCGGACGGATTAAACGGAGACAACGCTTACCTTTATGGAATGATTTTGGCGACAATCTCGCGTTGACTAACGTGACCGGAACGCCCAGTCGTTGACAGGTGTGAATCAAATTCGGCCAGACTTCGGTTTCCATCAAAATGCAAATGACAGGCTCAAAATGTCTGAGTAAGCGTTGTACTAAAAATGGAATGTCATACGGTAAAAAACACTGCTGAACTTCGTTATTGGGAAATAACACTGCGCCAGCGGCACGACCGGTTGGCGTCATGTGACTGAGCAAAATACGATGTCCGGGATAAGTTTGTTGTAATTGACGAATAAGCGGTTCAGCGGCACGGGTTTCACCGACAGACACGGCATGCACCCAAATTACAGCCTGGTCGGGTTTGCTATTGGCGTTAAAAAAACCAAATCGCTCAGCAATATGTTGACGGTAACCAGGTTCCAATCGACCACGCCAAAATAACCGGATCAGCACAAAGGGCAGGGCGAATATCCAAAGGGCGGTGTACAAAATGCGCATGTGTTTTAGTTAAAATTTTGAGAAGCGGCATTATCGCTGATTTTTGTTTTTTGCTATTTTTAAAGTTATGCCGGTTTTGGTTGAGCTAATTGGGTACTTTTATGGTGATGATTAAAGTGTGTATTAACCTTCTTCAGCAAAATGCACGCCCTCCAAAATAGCTTTGAGCACAACATTGACGTAATAATAGCTGCGACCCACTTTATGTTTTTGCAAAAATCCTCCTGCTGCAAGCGTATCAAGATATTTGGTCGCGGTCAGACGTGAAACTTGCAGATCGTTTTGGATAAATTCGATTTTGGTGTAAGGATGTGCGAATAAATGAAGGATTAAATCCTGGCTATAAAACTTACATTCAGCGCGAATGTGGTGTTTGTAATCCATCATGGCCGCTTGAATTGCCTGAATGGTTGTCATCGTCTGAACGGTCGTCTGCTGCACCATTTCTAGCATATAAAGTACCCACTCTTCCCATTGATCATTGGCTCGCACGGTTTGTAGCAAACGATAATATTGCGCCTTGGTTCGCACAATATAGTTAGATAAATAAAGAACGGGACTATCGAGCAAACCCGTTTTCACCAGATACAGCACATTAATAATCCGGCCAGTGCGTCCATTTCCATCATAAAAAGGATGAATACTTTCAAACTGATGATGAATCAGTGCCATCTTGATTAATGGATCGACGTTATATAGCGCGTCATCATTAATAAACCGTTCCAAATCTTGCATCAATGCGATGATTTCTGCCGGGCCTTGTGGTGGCGTGTAAATGACCTGACCAGCACCATTTTTTAATTCGGTACCGGACAGTTTTCGAAAGCCTGCGTGATTGCGTTCTAATTCAGCCTGGATTCCAATAATGTGATTTGCCGTGAGTAAGCCGCTTCCTTTCACCTGTTCATGTCCGACACGTAAAGCTTGCCGGTAGCGTAATACTTCTTTGGTGGCCGGATTCTGTAACGTTTCCGGTAATACATCCTCTTTGAAGATTTCATCATGTGTGGTGACAATATTCTCAATCTCTGAACTATCTTTTGCTTCTTGCAATCCGAGCGTATTGATTAAAACGCCCTGGTGAGGAATTGATGCAGCTAAACCTTTTAGTTCCGCCAGATGACGACTGGCGATATTGAGCTTTTTAAGTATGGCCGGAGTATCAAAACGCGTTGCGTCTAGTTGTTCGAGAGGAAAAATGGAGTGCATTTGAGTTCACAATCAATGTTGATATGATAGAAAAATCAATTTTTTATACATAATAGATGAGATATGTATAAAAAATCGATTTTTCTATACATATTAAATGGGATATATATAGAAAATCGATTTTTCTATACATAATAAATGAGGCAATGTATAAAAAAATGATTTTTCTATACGTGTTTTCAGATTGGAATAGCACGCCAGAGGACAGATGTCAGAAAACAGAGACCAGTAAAATTACCGCGCCTGGCGCGTATCACTTACTGACATCTATCCTCTGTTCTCTGTCCTCTGAACTCCACAAACCAGACACAACGGATTACGTTTCGCTTTAATCTGTTGCCACTCCATTGTGCGGGCATCCAGCAGCAATAATTTACCTGCTAACGATGTACCAACTTCCATCACTAATTTAAGCGCTTCCGCCGCTTGCATCGTGCCAATAACTCCGACTAGCGGCGCAAAAACGCCCATGGTGGAACACGCGACTTCTTCAACATCGGATGCTTCAGGAAAAATACAGGCGTAGCACGGCGCTTCTTTTTGACGCACATCAAAAACACTGCATTGACCGTCAAAGCGGATCGCTGCGCCGGAGACTAATGGTTTTTTATGTGTCACGCAGGCGGCGTTGACGGCGTGTCTGGTGGAAAAATTGTCTGAGCAATCCAAAACCACATCGGCTGATTGAACCAGTTCAGACAAACGTAGTGCGTCAACTTTTTCGCACAACGCGTGAATTTGTATATGAGGATTAAGTTGCTCTAACGTGAGTTTGGCGGAGTCAACTTTGTTGAGTCCGATACGTTCTTCGGTATGCAGAATTTGCCGTTGTAAATTGGTGAGATCAACCTGGTCATGATCAACTAAGGTGATACTACCAACGCCTGCGGAGGCTAAATAAAATGCGGCGGGAGAACCTAATCCGCCGACGCCGATGATGAGCGCTCTGGCTGCCAACAACCTGCTTTGTCCTTCGATGCCAATCTCATCAAGCAAGATATGGCGTGAATAACGCAGCAGTTGTTGGTCATCCATTTCGTTAGTGTTTTGTTGCGGGTGTGTGCGATTCGGGCAGTTTCGGAGTAACAGGTATATTTGGCACCTCAGGCGGCACAATTAATGTTGGTTCATTTTTATGATCCGATTTTTTAACCGGTTTAGGTTCCGCCTTCTCGTCGCCCTTATGCTCGTCCTTAGGCGCAACTTTCGCAACTTGCACCGGCAAACCTTTTAATTGATTTAATGCCTGAGTTAACTGAAAGTCGGTTGCGCTGCCGTATTCCAATGGCTTCAACGTTTTTTCAATTTCAAGAACGTGTTTTTCATCGGCTTCTTCATCGCGCTTTTCTGTGCCCGCCGCTTTATCTTTATCGTTGCCTAAATGTTTCTGCAAATCTGCTTCGCGCAAACGCAGGCTGTTAATGCCATCATTTTCTGCGGTCTCTTCCACATTTAAATCAGGCTTGATTCCTTTGGCTTGAATGGCGTTACCACCCGGTGTGTAGTAACGCGCAGTCGTTAATTTAACGCCGGTGTCAGCACTGATTTGACGTATCGTTTGTACCGAACCTTTTCCAAATGTTTGCGTGCCCATAATCGTGGCGCGCTTGTAATCTTGCATTGCTCCGGCAACAATTTCAGAAGCGGAAGCCGAGCCGGTATTGACCAACACCACCATCGGTACCGTTTTGATTGCTTCCGGTAATTTGGCGAGTGCATCTGGTCCGCTGTGTGTTGTATAAAATTCGCGACTGGCAGTGTAAGTGGCTTTCGATTCAGGGATTTGTCCGTTGGTCGTCACCACTGTTACGTCTTTAGGAAGGAAAATCGCAGAAATACCAATTGCGCTGGGAACAAGACCGCCAGGATTATTGCGCAGATCAAGCACCAAACCTTTTATGTTTGGATCTTGTGCATAGAGCTCGTTAATTTTTTTGACTACGTCGTCCAGCGATGGTTCCTGAAATTGAGAGACGCGCAACCAGGCATAACCCGGCTCGATTATTTTTCCTTTGACACTTTTGGTTTTAATCAGGTCACGCGTAATAGTCAGAAAGATCGGCTTATCGACATTTTTACGCGCAATGGTCAGTTTCACTTTGGTGTTGGGCTCACCACGCATGTGTTTAACCGCTTCCTCTAACGTCATGCCTTTAACGGATAAAGAATCGATGCGGGTAATTAAGTCGCCTGCTTTAACCCCCGCTTTGTCAGCAGGGGAATCTTCGATTGGCGCTATGATTTTGACGTAGCCGTCTTCCATGCCGACTTCAATTCCTAATCCGACAAATTTACCCTGAGTCGCTTCCTGAAGTTCTTTAAAGGCTTTTTTATTTAAATAAACGGAATGAGGATCCAGAGAAGAAACCATGCCAGATATCGCTTCGGAAATTAATTTGTCGTCTTTAACCGGCTCAACATAATCTGACTTAATCAATCCAAACACATCAGCGAGTTGCCTTAATTCTTCGAGCGGAAGAGGTGCGGCTTTTTGCGCTATGGCTGAAAACTGTAAAGATGCAGCAACGCCGGCAATTAAGCCTAAAGTGATTAATCCAAAATTCTTTAATTTATTGCTCATGTTTTGCCTGAGGGTGATTGATTTACGACGATTTTTGTAGGTTGGGCTAACGTTTTATCAGCCCAACATTTTGCACAGAATGTTGGGCTGATAAAACGTTAGCCCAACCTACGAATTATTTAAGATTGATCCAGCGTAACGGATCAAAAGCCCGGCCTTTATATCGAAGCTCAAAGTATAAACCTGATTGTTCATTGCCGCCGCTGTTTCCAACGGAAGCAATGACTTCTCCGCTACCGACCTGATCGCCCGCTTGCTTTAACAGCGCTTGATTATTTCCATAAATACTCATGTATTGCGCGCCGTGGTCAAGAATAATTAAATTACCGAAACCACGTAACCAATCTGCAAAAACGACTTTGCCCGCTGCGATTGATTTAATGTCGGCTCCGTCGTTAGCGCGGATAAATAAGCCTTTCCAAATAGCGCCTTCACCACGCTGACTTCCATATTTAGCGGTCAGTTCGCCTTTGACTGGCAGCCGCAAACTTCCTTTTAATTGAGCAAACTGGCTATTGTCAGAACTGATTTCAGGTGTTTCTGTAACCTGAATCGGCGCCTCGGTTTGTTTTGACGATTTTTTTGATGCTCTGGCGTCAGTCGCTGCTTTGCGTTTTGCTTGTCTATTTTGTTCGGCTCTTTTTGCTGCTTTGCGCTGTTCATCGCGCTGTTTTTTGATTATCCGGTTTAGCTTTACTACTAAGTTAGCTAAACGCTGTTCATTTTTTTGTAGTTGACCAGCTTCTTTACGTTGCGCGCTGAGTTTGGTTGAAAGTTGTTTGATTAAATCAGCACGTTTGGCTTTTTCTTTCACTAAATCCGATTTTTGTTGCTGCTGTTCGGATGCGATGTCATCTAAATCTTCTTTGGCTTGTTCAGTCGCCAGTTTGTTTTCATCTACAGCGGCTAAATTTGCACGCAGCTGATTGATGAGTTTGTTCTGACTCTGCGATAAGTAACCCAAATAGTGCAGATCACGATTAATCCGGTTGGGATTGTCACCGGATAAAAGCAATTTAATACGATCGGTACTTCCGGTTTCATATTGTTGGCGTAACAAATTAGCCAACCGTTCTTTTTGCTGCTCAACCTGTTGCTGTAATTGTTGGTGTTGTTGGATTAATTCAGCTAATTTTTGTTCGGTTTGTTTCTGCTCTGAGGAGAGGCCAACTAACTTGTGATTAGCACTCGAAATTGCCGCTTCCGAGTTGGACAGCGCATCTTCAGCCCGATGTTTGGCTGATTCGGTGTGGTGAATATCCTGCTTTAATTCGTTTAATTTTTTGCGTAATTCCGTATGCTCCGATTCTGCTTTACGTTTTTGTTCGACACGCCCCGGACTGGCTGACCAGCCTGGAGTGCACCAGGCCAGAGCTAGTATTAAGGTGATTAATTTGGTGGTGAAGGTGAACAAGTAGTTAGTCCAAAGTAGTAAGCCGAGTAGTAAGCCGAAGCAGTAGCCGAATTAGCTAAACCGAATTAGTTCGCCCGGCCTTGATTAGCAACGGCAGCCGTAGCCGCATTAATGGCGTCCTGATCACCAAGGTAATAGCGCTTAATGGGTTTTAAAGCGGCATCTAATTCGTATACTAGCGGCTGTCCGTTAGGAATATTTAATTCGACAATATCCTGATCGCTGATGCCATCCAATATTTTTATCAATGCGCGCAGACTATTGCCGTGTGCTGAAATCAATACCCGTTGCCCTGATTTGATTGCCGGTGTAATACTGTCATTCCATACCGGTAAAACACGAACAACGGTGTCTTTTAAGCATTCGGTCAATGGAATTTGTTTCGGATCTAATTGCGCGTAACGCGGGTCGTTAAAACTGGTGCGAGGATCATCGGGTGTAAGTGATAAAGGTGGTGTGTCATAGCTGCGACGCCAGATCATGACTTGCTCATCCCCGTATTTCGCTGCCGTTTCGGCCTTGTTTAAACCTTGTAATGCACCGTAGTGACGTTCATTTAATCGCCAGTCGTTCAGCGTTGGCAGCCACATTAAATCCATCGTATCTAAGGTATTCCACAAAGTGCGAATGGCACGTTTTAAGACGGATGTGTAGGCAATATCAAAACTAAAACCCGCTTCAATTAACATTGTTCCGGCGGCTCTTGCTTCGGCAATGCCTTTTTCAGTCAGGTCTACATCGGTCCAGCCGGTGAAACGATTATTTAGATTCCAGATGGATTCGCCGTGGCGCATTAAAACTAATTTATACATGTCGGATATCGGGGGGGGCAGTTGTCAGAGGCCAGTATTTTCTCACTGTTTTACAAAGTCTGGAGCATTGTTTGGGCATCTATTTTATAATGACGGGCTTAACTTAACCCATTGGATTTTTGTGAAATTTATTCTTGATAATATTTGGTTGATCGGTTTGATACTGATTTCAGGCGGCGCATTACTTATTCCGGTACTTCAACGAAGCGGTGCAAAGGTTTCTCTTTTGCAGGCGACGCAATTGATGAATCAAACCCGATGCACCATTTTAGATGTGCGTGATGCTACTGAATTTGCAGCAGGACACATCAGAAGCGCAAAAAATATTCCCGTTTCTGAATTATCGAAACGTATTACTGAACTTGAGAAGCAAAAAGCGCATACCGTGCTTACTGTTTGCGCAAGCGGAACACGTTCAGCCACGGCCTCAGCAGTGCTGACCCGCGCTGGCTTTGCTAATGTAGTTAGTCTGGACGGTGGTATGTCAGCCTGGCAGACCCAGGGTCTGCCCGTAGTAGTGAAATAAGGAGTAATAAGATGGCCGTAGTAGTGAAGATGTATAGCACCGGAATGTGTCCTTATTGTGTGATGGCAGAGCGGTTATTGCAATCCAAAGGAGTGGATCACATTGAAAAAATCAGAGTTGACCTTGATCCCCAACAACGTGAGCTCATGATGCAACAGACCGGCCGTCGTACTGTGCCGCAAATTTATATTGGTGAAACACATGTCGGTGGCTTTGATGATTTAACTGTTTTAGACCGAAGCGGGAAGTTGGACGAGTTGCTTACAACGTAGGCTGGAGTTGCATCTCCTCCCAGGGCTAATCCTTAATTCGCAATTCGCAATTCCTCTACTAATTCCTAACGAAAGTATTTATGACAGAAGAAAACGTGCAACCCGTATTTCAAATCCAACGCATTTATCTGAAGGATTTATCTATAGAACAACCCAATTCTCCGGGCATCTTTTTAGAACAGCAAGCACCAACAATTGAGGTGGCTGTGGATGTGGCAGCGCAGCCGTTGACTGAAGGCATATATGAATCTACCGTGACTGTGACAGTAACGGCAAAGGTCAAAGATAAAATCGCGTTTTTGGTAGAAGGTAAGCAAGCCGGTATTTTTGAAGTGCGCAATATCCCGGAAGATCAGCTTTCTCCATTGCTTGGCATTGGTTGTCCAAATATTGTGTATCCGTATTTGCGTTCAAATATTGCTGATGCCATTACCCGCGCTGGTTTTCCACCAATTCATTTATCGGAAATTAATTTTGAAATGTTCTTTCAGCAGCGTCTGCAGGCTGAAGCTGAAAAACAAAAAGGCAAAGCAGCGACAGCGCCGGAAACTCCGCAAGTAACGCATTGATCATCGCATTGACCATCTGAAGGAACCTCGTATGAAATCATCACCAGCTCGCTTTGCTATATTGGTTCTGGCAGTTGGTTTATCTGCTGGTAGCGTTTTGGCAGCTGAATTCAAAAATGTCGGTGCAGCTCCGCTCGTTATGTCCGACGCGCCTTCAATACGAGGTCAGAAACTGTTTGTAGCGCCGCGTGGTATGCCAGTTGAAGTGGTGATTAATTACGGTGCCTGGTCAAAAGTGCGTGATTTTGCCGGCGATTTGTCTTGGGTGGAAACTAAGCAATTAACCGATCGTAAAAATATCCTCGTGCGAAATTTAAACGCTAAAATTTACTCCGCCGCTAATGAAACTTCTGGTGTGGTGTTTTCTGCAGATAAAGGTGTGTTGCTGGAAGTAATTGATGCCAGCACGCCAGGCTGGATTAAAGTTAAGTACAGTGATGGTACGACCGGATACATCAGGTCAGGTGATGTCTGGGGCGTTTGATTTATTTTTTTATATGTATAATGTATGTATAATAAGACATGGAAATAGAGTTTGATCCGGCAAAACGAATTGTTAATCTCCGGCAGCACAAAATTGATTTGGCCGATGTTGAAGGCGTTTTCTACGATCCGATGGCTATCACAATTGAAGAGACCATGATGAGCAACGTTTTGTTGTTCTCGGAACGGATTGGCTTGGTCGAATTTTGGTGGTTTGCTACACATGGCGAGATGATGCAACGATTAGAATTATTTCAGCACGTAAAGCAGAATTACGCGAACGCAAACAGTACGAAGGGTGAAATATGAAAACTAAATATGACTTTAGTCAGGGCAAACGTGGATCTGTCCTGCCAACGACTGGCAAAACTCGCATAACGATGTATGTAGATGATGACGTACTCGAATCCTTTCGCGCGAAAGCGGCTAAGGAAGGCAAAGGGTATCAAACAATAATTAATGAGGAATTGCGAAAAGCAACGACTACTCCGGCAACGACTGCGTTGGATTCTACCGTCACTATTGAAGTTTTGCGCAAAGTCATTCGCGAAGAATTGCATCCTCATTAGCAGTAACATGAAAATCACCATACTGGGTGCCGGAATTTGGGGAAGCGCTTTGGCAATCGCCTTGGCTTCGCGCCATCAGGTTCTGCTCTGGGGACGTAATGACAAGGTCATTCAACAGGCGGGCCTGACCAGACAACATCAAGGCTTCACCCTTCCTTCCTCTATCGTATTAAGTTCCGATTTTAATCAGGCAATTGCGCATCTCGGCCCACCGGATCAACCATCCGAAAGTCTGCTGATTATTGCGTCGTCCGTCGCAGGACTGCGGCCACTGTCACAAACATTGCGCTCGTTTTCCATCCCTAATTTAGTCTGGTTGTGTAAGGGACTGGAAGAAGCCACTCTGCTTTTGCCGCATCAACTGGTTGGACAAGAACTAAGTGATACCTTGCCATGCGGTGCTTTGTCAGGTCCGTCGTTCGCGCAAGAAGTTGCCATGGGCAAGCCTTGCGCTTTAACGATCGCGTCGCATTTTCCGGCTTTATCTGAATTGGTGGTCAGTGCTTTACACGGCCCGGCTATACGTGTTTATTCAAGTGATGATGTGATTGGCGTTGAAGTCGGCGGAGCGGTCAAAAATATTTTGGCAATTGCTACCGGTATCGCCGATGGTTTGAATCTCGGATTAAATGCGAGAGCGGCTTTGATCACGCGCGGTCTGGCAGAAATTACCCGTTTGGGCATAGCTTTAGGCGGGCGCTCAGAGACCTTTATGGGATTGACTGGTATGGGAGATTTAATTCTGACTTGCACAGGCGACTTATCGCGTAATCGCCAGGTAGGTTTGGCGTTGGCACAAGGAAAACCATTGACGCAAATCGTAGCGGAATTAGGCCACGTGGCCGAAGGAGTTCGCTGCGCGCAAGCTGTGCAAAATTTAAGCCGTCAATATGGCGTAGATATGCCGATCACTGAAGCAGTGACAGGCGTTTTATTTGAAGGGGACAGCACGGCGGAGATGGTGCAGCGGTTGTTAGCACGGGATGCTGCGCCAGAGGTCAGATGACAGAGGCCAAAGGCCAGAGGTTAGCAGTATTGAGAATTTAAATTTCGCCTGATGAATTGTCGTCGTCACTCATTCAGCGTAGTTATTTCGAGATTACTTTGAAGTAAATTTTTAGCGAGTCTTTTCGCAATGTTCTCCAGAAGATGCACTTTTAAATTCTGGTCAATCTCATTGAGAGCATTGATAGTGTTGAACGCTAAAACGCGGCATTCAACTCTGGAATCAGCAATGACATCGGCGGTTCGGGTTAATTGCCCTAACAAAACCATCTCACCAAAAAACATGCCACCTGAAAAAGTAGCAATCCGGGTGTTAGTGTCATCGTTATGATGCAGACGAACGCTGACATCTCCCTGAATCAGGAAAAAATATTCTCCGATTTTTGTCCCGTATGGATACTGTAATCTCCCGGGTTGTACATTACTTGCCGGGTATTTCGCCCGATTATTTTAATTTGACTGGGCGACATGCCATGACATAACTCATTATGATCAAGAGCAATTTTAGGAATATCGTAATAACCGACTAACCGCGCAATGATCTGATTTTCACACCACTCAATGGCGTAATCCATATTGTCAAAAAAGTGAACATCCTGGTTTTGTTGGCGCAAATCAATCGACGAATTGAACAAGGATGCCGACTGCTCCGCAAAAATGAGTACGCAATCTGTGCATTGTTTAATTTGACTAATCATCCCATCTAATAATTTACATGCACCTGCATCGATGTTGGAAACGCGTCGGAAATTAACGATGATAAATTTCTTTATCCGTGCTGCTTTATAAATTGCCCTGACAGCCGCCTCAGCTGTGACAAATCGTAGTTCACCCTGCAGTATAAACACCTGTGCTTTATCGCCTGTTTTTTCCAGGATAAGTTTGCCTTGCGCACTTCTGACCCGTTTGGATCGGATATGTTTGAGCGTGTAAGCGGAACGAATCACTGTGTGTGCAATCTTTGGAATCTTGAGCAGATGCAGACCGAAATCCTGAGCAAGCTGTTTGCAAACCAACGTTCCACGCACGCTATTTCCTCTGATATCTAACCTCGGAGAATAAACAGCAAGTCCAAATTGACCAGGCAGCACAACAATAATCCCACCTCCGACGCCGCTTTTTGCTGGCAAACCGATTTCATAAATCCATTGGCCGGAATAGTCATACATGCCGCAAAGGCTCATGACACTTAAAACCAGAGGAACTAACTCACTATTAATTACCCGCTTACCGGTAATGGGGTTAATCCCATCATTGGCCAGCGTACAAGCCATGGTGGCCAGATCATTGCAGTTGGCTAAAATGGAACACTGCTTAAAATATAGATCTAAATTGACTTCGGGATGATCCTTGACAACATTAAAATTACGCAGCATATGCATAATTGCCCGATTGCGATGACCTGTGATTTTCTCCGATTGATAGACATCCGTATCAATGGAAAGATTTCTACCCGCATACTGGCTGAGCGTATCCAGAATGCGTAAAAATCGTTTGTCGCTGGTTGTTCCTTTTACACAACTGGTAACCGCAATGGCTCCGGCATTAATCATGGGATTTAAAGGGCGACCCGTACCGGGTTCTAAGCTGATCGAATTAAAAGCGTCACCGCTCGGTTCTGTGCTTACGACGCTTCTCACCGTTTCAACACCAAGATCTTCTAAAACCAGGCCGTATACAAAAGGTTTGGAGATGGATTGAATCGTAAATTCACATTGCGACTGGCCTATTTGTTGGATGGTGCCATCCGTAGTAACCAGACTGATGCCGAATGCATCGGCATCTACTTTGGATAACTCGGGGATATAGTCAGCAACATTTCCCTCTTTTGTTTTGCGGAATTGTTGGTATACCCCTTTTAAATACAATTGAAATGGTAATTCATGATCAACTGACTTCATGGCAATTCTCGTCCGCTTGAACCGGCGCTCCAATTGATTGTTAAGTTCCTAAAGGGGGTTCAACCCGTTCGATGGCATCAGCAAAATGAAGGATCTGCAAGATCTTCCTCGATAAACTCTTGACCGGCTTGTAAATTTGTTAAATGGGGTATGACACGTGAATAAATCAGAAAGTCTGTCGTGGTTATTTGGCGGTTATAAACCGTTTGAAAATTCTTATGATGAATATTTCGAAACAGCAACCACATTAAGACCTTTCCTGGAAAAAGTAATTGCTTCAATGAAAGGCTTGACCCTGGAGGAGTTAAACCTGCTCCACAGACAAGTCAGGCAGGAATTCAAAGAAGAAGGAATTACTTTTCGGGTGTATTCAGATCAGGCATCTGAAGATCATGTTTTCCCCTTTGATTTACTTCCCCGCATTATTACCTCAGAGGAATGGGAAAAAATTGAACGGAGTTTGTTGCAACGTATTCGTGCTTTGAATGCGTTTCTAAAAGACATTTATGGTGATCAACGCATTATTAAAGATAAGCGCATTCCAACTTATTTGATTTCAAGGTGCAGCGAGTATGTACCGCAGTTGCTCAATGTTCTGCAACCAGGAAGGGTGAGTATTAATGTTGCCGGTTGCGATCTGATCCGGGACAGTAGTGGCGCATTTTATGTTCTGGAAGATAATTTAAGAGTCCCTTCCGGCGTTTCTTATCTCATCAATAACCGGAAAGTGATGAAAAAATTTCTTCCTGAATGGATGCAATGTGTTGAGATTCATGAAGTTGAGCAATTTCCACAAAAACTAAAATCCACATTGCAGTCATTGGCAAGTGCAAATCAAGATGAGCCATTGGTCGTTGTGTTGACACTCGGCTCCTATAACTCCGCTTACTATGAGCATTGTTTTTTAGCCCGGCAAATGGGATGCCCCTTAGTGGAAAATCATGAATTAGTTGTGAAAGATAAAACCGTATATTGGCATTCGGCGGAAGGTGATCAAAAAGTAGATGTGATCTACCGGCGCACAGACGACCAGTTTCTCGATCCCACCTTCTTCAGAACAGATAGTTTGTTAGGCGTTGCCGGTCTGGTGGAAGCGTGCTCAGCCGGCAATGTCGTCTTAGCCAACGCATTAGGAAATGGCGTTGCGGATGACAAAGCAATTTATCATTTTGTGCCTGAAATGATTAATTACTACCTCGGTGAAGAGCCCATTTTGCCGCAGATCACAACCTATATCGCCGCCGAAAAAAAGGAGCGTGAGCATATCCTTACGCATTTAAACGAGTTAGTGATAAAAATGGTGAATCAGTCAGGAGGATATGAGATGTTGATTGGTTCGCAGGCATCGCAAAAACAATTAGAAGAAATTCGTCATAAAATAAAAGCGTCGCCCCGGACTTATATTGCACAACCGCTTATCGAATTATCGTCCATGCCGACATTGAGTAACGAGCAAGTCAACTGCCATCGTGTGGACCTTCGTGTTTATGTGCTCACAGGACAAGATCATTCATGGGTACTTCCCGGTGCGTTAACACGGGTAGCATTGAAAGAGAATTCCTATATCGTCAATTCAAGTCAGGGCGGAGGTTCCAAAGATACATGGGTATTAAAGTGAAATCAGTCGAAAGAGAGTAAAGATGAAACAAGATCAACTTACGGTGTTGTCTTTCGATAGACCTACTTTTCCAAGGGTTGCTATCTCATTTGATGATGCAAAAAAACATAAGCTAACCTACGGGTGGTATCAAACCGATGGTCATACCGCCGCAATCACTACCTCTCAGGTGAGTCAGGACAGTTGTCAGACACTACTTGATGATGCTTCACTTCGTGAACGATACACGTGGGGGAGCATGTTATTTTCGCTGGAAAAAAATATCTTAATTCAGCGGTTTAATCAACGTGACTGGCTTTTATCCATCAATTTACATGACACGCAAAAACCGGTTAATCAAGCCATGTTTTGCCCTAAGGCACCCTCCGCGATTAATTTAAAAAATAGTCAGAAGATTTATGCGAACTGGTTAATGAACCAGTTGGCTCTGCGTAAAGTGGACCGGCTGAATCAGATTGCGTGGGCTGAGATTTATGAATTAGCCTCAAAAATTGATGAAGATAATCCTTGTACGATGATGCTGACGGATGGCGAAGATAGTGTGTTTTATCAAGGCAGTCAGTTTTCTAACGCGTTTTACTATACGCGGAGTTGCCCGCCTCATGATAAGAACGGTTTACTCAAAACAGGTTCATTGGAATTTCAAATTGATGCGATTGATTTGAACCACTCGCTGGTGGTTATTTCTACCACACCCATTGCACACCCAAATTCGACATTCTTTAATCTGAAACAAATGTTGGTAGTAAGGGGCAGTGAAATTGTATGGAACAATGATCCTAATATGTCGTGGGAACAGGGTATTGCCCAATCGCCGGAAGAGCCTGCTGCAACTCAAAATTACTTACATAAAGTTAAATTGCGGATATACCGTACAAATCAAAAGAGGGAAAAAAGAATTCTTTTATTACGATTTCTACTGAGAGTCTGGATAAGAAACCCAATCTTTATTCCATCACCCATAAAACAGTATACGAATATGACGCAACCGTTTATTCGAGTAAACATCTGGTCCGGTTGCAACCCGTGCATGATTTAGTTCAGTCACTGATCTATTTCAACTTATCCATTTATTTAGATGGCCAGCTATTGCAAAGTAATCCTACTAACTTTATTGGCGCCTTTGGTAATAACGCGACATTCGTTGAAATTGAACAGCCTTATCAACGACTGGAAATAGTATGCAATTCCACGGTCAGTGTCGCTTCTCCTGCGCCGAGACGGTTTGATTTGCTCCATTTACACCGGAGTATTCCGTTAATCTGGATGCCTTGGGACAGAATAATGATGCAAGCTTATCTGGTTCCTCCTGAGCTCCCGGAGTCCCAATTAAGGGAATTATCTGACTATGCACTCCGTTTTGTTAAACGTAACAACCACGATGTCTTTGCTGTTTTGCACGACATCAATTGTACTATTTTCAATGATTTTACTTATGAGACAGGAAGCACATCGATAGGAACCACAACTTACGATGTTTACGCTAACCATCGCGGTGTCTGTCAGGATTTTGCTAATCTGTTTATCTGCCTGGCAAGGCTGTTGAATATTCCGGCACGCTATCGCACCGGCTATATCTACACTGCCAAAGACTATGCCAACAAGGCGCAAGGAGATGCTTCTCACGCCTGGCTTGAAGTTTATCTTCCGTATATTGGCTGGCAAGGATACGATCCGACCAATTTTTGCATGGTGGGGAAAAATCATATCAGCATTGCGTGTGGACGCATTTATGCGGATACATCACCTACAACGGGAACTATTTATCGTGGTGGTGGCAAGGAGACTTTATCTGTTGATGTGCGGGTTGTTTTGTTGGACGGTTTGGAATCCCATCAGTTTGAAAATGGGAATGCAATATAGAGTACAGCTCTGGGTACGATTAAAACTGATGTGGGCAATGCAGAAAAACAGTGCGCCGTTAAAGCAGACTCATCAGGTAGAAAACGGAAACAGTTATTAGAAACCTGCCCTTTAAACCGTCGTCCCCGGGTGCTGTTGTCGGGGATTCAGGGACTTTCGTTGCTTTACCGTGTTCCTGGTTTTGGACGAGCTGAGGATTTCATGAATCCTTACAAAATAAGACTACGTGTGAGCAACAAACGCCGCTGGATCCCCGACAACAGCACCCGGGGACGACGGGTTCACGGGTTTGTTGTTATTCAAAAATACTTCTTTCATTTACCATTCACGCCACATCAGTTTTAATCGCACCCTACAGCTCTTTACGTTGTTATAAAACGTAACGCGACAAATCTTCGTTACCAGACAATTCACCTAAACGTTGTTGAACATAATCACTGTCAATTTCAATGCTGTTCATTTTAGAAGCGTCATTTTTATCCGCATCAAAAGAAATCTCTTCCAGCAGTTTTTCCATCACTGTATACAAGCGACGTGCGCCGATATTTTCCGTAGTTTCGTTAACGGAAAAAGCAATTTCAGCCAGCCTTTGTATACCGCCGGGAGCAAAGACAAGTTGAACCTGTTCCGTCGCCAGCAATGCTTCATATTGTTTGGTCAGGCAAGCATCAGTGCTCGTTAAAATGCGCTCAAAATCCGCAATAGAAAGCGACTCCAGTTCAACACGAATCGGAAACCGGCCTTGCAATTCAGGGATCAAGTCAGAAGGTTTAGCCAGATGGAATGCGCCAGAGGCAATGAACAAAATATGATCGGTTTTGATCATTCCATATTTTGTATTGACGGTGGTTCCTTCAACTAAAGGCAATAAATCACGCTGCACGCCAGCACGCGAAACTTCTGCTCCGCCTGTGTCATTGCGATTAGCGATTTTGTCGATTTCGTCCAAAAAAACGATACCGTTTTGCTCAACACTTTGAATCGCTTTTTTCTTGATGTCGTCTTCGTTTAGCAATTTAGCGGCTTCTTCGTCCGCTAATAATTTAAGTGCTTCCGGTATCAGGAGCTTGCGTGATTTTTTACGGGCACTACCGGCACCAGAAAACATAGATTTAATTTGTTCGGTCATCTCTTCCATGCCGGGCGGAGCCATAATTTCTAATTGCGGCGCTGCATCTGAAACTTCAATGTCGATTTCTTTATCGTTCATTAGTCCTTCACGCAAACGTTTGCGTAGGGTTTGTCTGGTGCTGTTGCTGATTACGGATTCAGGAGTTGCGTTAGTTCCTGCTTCAGGAGTATCGAGTCCAAAATCACGCGCTGGCGGCAACAAAATATCCAGAATGCGATCTTCCGCTGCATCTTCCGCGCGGTCTCGTACTTTTTTCATTTCGGATGAACGTGTTTGTTTAACGCCGATTTCAATTAAGTCACGAATGATGGTGTCCACATCGCGGCCGACATAACCCACTTCGGTAAACTTAGTCGCTTCAATTTTGATGAAAGGCGCATCGGCCAGCTTGGCTAGCCGACGGGCAATTTCAGTTTTTCCAACACCGGTTGGTCCAATCATTAAAATATTTTTAGGGGTGATTTCACTGCGTAACGGTTCAGCAACTTGCTGACGACGCCAGCGGTTTCGTAAGGCAATTGCTACGGCGCGTTTCGCCTGGTCTTGTCCGACGACGTGTTTATCAAGTTCGGTGACAATTTCTGAGGGGGTCATGTTCATCATGCGGGTTATTCCAGTGTTTCGATAGTGTGGTTTAAGTTAGTGTAAATACATAATTCGCCAGCGATAGTGAGCGATTTTTTGACGATTTCTAAGGGCGTCAAATCCGTATTTTCTTGCAACGCTTTGGCAGCAGCTTGCGCAAAAGTGCCGCCCGAACCGATAGCGCCAATGCCGTCTTCCGGTTCCAGTACATCACCATTGCCGGTAATAACCAGTGTGGAATCTTTGTCGGCCACCAATAACATGGCTTCCAAACGGCGCAATATGCGATCAGTGCGCCAGTCTTTGGCCAGCTCAACAGAAGAACGCATTAAATGGCCCTGATGCTTTTCTAATTTAGCCTCAAAACGCTCAATTAAGGTAAACGCGTCGGCTGTTCCACCAGCAAAACCAGCTAATACTTTGCCGTGATAAAGCACACGAACTTTACGGGCAGTGCCTTTCATGACGATGTTGCCGAGAGTGACTTGTCCGTCGCCGCCTAATGCCACGCTATTACCGCGCCGGACAGACAGAATAGTGGTGCCGTGAAATTGTTCCATAGATGCCTTAAAAGTTGTCGAGATAATCAACCAGAAATATAAGCTTGGGGCGGGGTTGGAAATTACAAGAAGAGGAATTTAATGTTGCCGGGGGAAAATCGTTGCAATGCTTTTAAATCCCATTGCGCTTAGTAATGCGCTTACTAAATGATTTACGTCATGAAATTCAATAGAAGAAACACCAGGCATGGTTGAGATTGGTATCAACCCGCTTAATAGCTGCCCACATGAAGTGAAGTCAACGCGTGTCAGTTGAGAGCAATCCAATTGGACAGAAGGATGTTTCCCTGCAAAGTCAGAAATGCTGCTAACTAGTTGCTGAGTATCGCCTTCAATTATTGTCGGCAGTAACAAGTTGAATTCGGCTAATTTAATTTCAGCGGAAGCAGGATGGGTTTTTGGTGTTCTCCAATTTGGTGCGGTAATTTCAATCCACTTGTTGGCATATTCTGGTCGCAATTGCTCAAATTTAATTTGGTTATTGGTGGCTTGATATAAATCAAACAGCATCAACCAGGCGCCGGTATTGGGTTCAGCGGTCTTTTCATCTTGAATTAAACTTTGCAAAATGAGTTCGGCGGTTTCAACTTGTTTGCCAGCAAAAAGGATCGCGGCTTCTTCGAGTGTTGATATATTTTCGACTGCGGCAACATGGTGAACTAATCTGTCTGTATTGGCGTCAAATAAATAGTCGGTATCGGAAGCGGAAGTTTTTGTGGTTCCAACTGGTTCAGCTTGCTTTTTTACTGTGTTGGATGTGTTATCGCTGCCCAATAAATGACGGGTTGTATCTGGTGATTCAACGGTGTCAATTTTATTTTCGGTTGCGTTTGTGAACGCAACATCAGTATTTGTATTAACTGCGGTGTCAGCTGTTGTTGCGCCGCTACCTTGGGTTGATTTTTGGTCGGACGAAGAGGATTTCTTATCTTCCTTTTTTTTGCCGAAAATCGAAAAACTCATGTCGTTGTTCCTGTAGCGAAATTGAAAAAAAAGGTAGCTTAATCTTTAGATAAGCTACCTGTTTTTCAGGACCTACGCAAAACCGTCCCGGCAGTGTTGACCTTGCAGTGTGTGCAATGACGTTCAGTCCATTGCCGTTTTTCAGGCGGGTGATGAATCTTGCAATTCCTGAAAAACCTTTCTTGTCGTACTGAAGTACTGGCAGCAAAGTCGCGTCTTTCCGGAGCAATTTTGCGTAAGTTCTATTAAATGGATTGTGGTTTAGTCACCATAAAGTTTTTGCTTTATCTCGCGCCGTTGCTGGGCTTCCAGCGACAAGGTGGCGGTAGGACGAGCTAATAATCTTGGCACGCCGATAGGTTCCCCTGTTTCCTCGCACCAGCCATATTCGCCGGCATCGATTGAAGCGATTGACTGTTGCACCTTTTTAAGCAATTTGCGTTCACGGTCCCGCGTGCGTAACTCTAATGCGTGTTCTTCTTCGATGGTGGCGCGGTCAGCCGGATCTGGCACCAGGACTGTTTCACGTAAGTGTTCAGTCGTTTCATCGGCATTTCTTAGCAGATCTTTTTCTAACTGTTGCAAACGCGCTTTAAAGAAAGCCAATTGACTTTCATTCATATATTCCTTCTCACTCATCTTAAGAATTTGTTCTTCAGTGAGGATGGGGACATTTTTGCCGTTTGCTGCATTTGTTTTGGTAGTTTTAGTAGCCACTTCGCATACTCTCGCATACTCTTGATACAACAGATTTGATATAAGGGCAGTCACTTATTGACTGCACGGCCCGTCTGATGTCTGAAAAATCGCCAACATCAGTAACCCGCTAGTTTATACCAGACATTGCTCTAAACCGCTAATAAAAACATCTTTTGGTAAATTGTTGCCGATAAACACAATTTTACTTTCTTTTGTTTCATCTTTATCCCATGGACGACCAATATCACTGCCCATAATTTGATGTACTCCCTGAAAAACCACTTTGCAATCGGCATCTTGCATGTAAAGGATGCCTTTGTAGCGCAACATTTGCGGACCAAAATGGTTGATGACGTCACTTAAATACTCATCTAGTAATGCGGTATTAAATGGGCGCTGACTTTTAAATACGAAAGAGGAGATGTCATCCAGATGGTGATGATTGTGTTCATGATGTTTGCAGTACTCATGATCATGTTGTTCGCAATGCTCATCTGCTGTCGCATTTTGAGCCCCTTGTTCCAGCATAAAATCAGGGTCAACGGTGAGTTTATCGTTCAGATTGAAACCGTGTAAATCGAGCACATCGGCAATAGCAACCTGACCAAAATGCGCCGCCTGAACAGGAGCACGTGGATTGATGCGTTTCAGTCTGACAGATAATTTATCTGACTCAGCCGGTGTGACTAAATCGGCTTTACTGATAAAAATGGTGTCGGCAAAACCAACCTGGCGTTGCGCTTCCTGATGAAGATCTAACTGTTGCATGGCGTGTTTGGCGTCCACTACGGTGATGATGGCATCTAACATGTAGTGATTCGCAACATGATCATCCACAAAAAAAGTCTGAGCAACAGGGCCTGGATTGGCAAGGCCCGTGGTTTCGATAATGACATGATCAAAACTAATTTCACCGGCGTTGCGTTTGTCGGCCAGATTGGTGAGCGCTTTAACTAAATCACCGCGGATCGTGCAACAAATACAGCCATTATTCATTTCAACAATTTGCTCTTTCATATCGCGATGCAAAATTTCATTGTCGATATTTTCTGCGCCGAATTCATTTTCAATCACCGCAATTTTATAACCATGTTTTTCATGTAAAACCCGGTTTAACAGAGTCGTTTTACCTGCGCCTAAAAAGCCGGTCAAAATAGTGCTGGGGATGAGTTTTTTTGTGGTTGTCATTTTATTTTTGCACGCGGATGTGCCGCATCGTAAATTTGAGATAAATGTTGGAAATCGAGAGCTGTATAAACCTGTGTCGAAGCCAGTGACGAATGTCCCAGCAATTCCTGTACGGCGCGTAAATCACTGGAAGATTGCAACACATGGGAAGCAAATGAATGGCGCAAAACATGGGGATGAACATCACTTTTAATCCCGCATTTTTGGGCATGTGATTTGATGCGCAGTTGAACTAATCGTGTTGACATGCGCGTGCCGCGGCTGGTTAAAAAGAGCGCATGTTTTTCCGTTTTTAATAAACTTAAACGTTTCTCTACCCATGTTTTAAGTGCGGTCACTGCGGCGCTGCCGATAGGAACTTCGCGCACTTTATTGCCTTTCCCTGTGACATGCACCATTTGTTCGTCTAAATCAATCCAGCCGGATGAGGTATACGCCATTTCACGGTAATAACTTACGTCCAGGCTGACTAACTCTGACACGCGTAATCCGCTGGAATAAAGTAACTCAAACATAGCGTGATCTGCCGCTTGCGAGGGGCTGTCGCCGGCTGCGTGATCAACCAGATGCACAGCTTCATCGACGGACAATGCTTTGGGCAAACTCTTGCTACGTTTTGGTGCTTTGATTCCGATAACCGGGTTAATCGCCGGATTAATCGTCGGATTAATTTCTGCGTTGGTGTAATCAATCAGCCAGCAAAAAAAACTGCGCCAGCAAGATAAATGGCGCGCAATAGAACGTGCCTGCAATTGTTGACTATGCAATTGGCTGGTGAGTTTGCGAATTTGAAGCGTGCTGATTTTTTCTGGCTGAGTATGTTCAAACAGAGAAGACAAACTGATTAAATCGGATGCATAGCTTTTGATCGTATGTGGCGAATAATGGCGAATATCACGCAAATAAGCGAGGAAGCTAAGACAATCTGGATGCAACAAGGCTGGCTTAGCTTCTGTGGAATTCATTGCATTACTTGTTTCGTTGCTCAGTCAGATAGGACAGAGCTGCGCTGGACGACTCAGCGATTTGCGTTAAAAAATGCGTTGCCATGTTGCTGGTATAACGGGTTTTTTCCGGTGAGCCCAGCACTAGCAAACCCATGACTTCTTCATTGGCACGTAAAGGTAACATGGCCAACGAAGCGACCGGCGCATCTATCCAGGTTGCTGCTTCAAAGTCCTTATTTTCACCGCAAAACGGGGCATGCAATCCGCGTGCAAATAAGCGTATATCTTCACTGGTCGATTTGTTAAACCAGGCATCCTGATATTCATCAGTGACATTCCATAAACGTAACGTAGCGTAAGGAAGTGCAAAAAATTCTTGTAAATTGGTGGTCAGTAAATGCGGAAAATCGACGTCTTTTTTGGCTGATAAAAGTGAGTTTGTCCAGCGTTGGAATTTAGTGATGGCGTTGTCGTTTTCATGTGCCAAATGGAGTAGTTCAGATAAGCGTAATTCAAGGTGGCGATATTTGTCGCGCATGATTTCCATTTGTCGCTCTTGCAAAGAAACAGCGCGACCCAATAACGGGCTCGACAATTTAATGGTGCCTAAGAGTTCGGCGTGCTCTTCAAAAAAGTGTGGATTAGTGGTTAAAAATTGAGCTACTTGAGTATGATCCATGTGCAACCTTATAGAATAATTTCGCCTTCAAAAACAGTAACGGCCGGGCCGGTTAAATAGACTGGATGGCCCACGCCTTCCCAACGAATAATGAGTTCACCACCACGTGAATTGACTGTGACGGGAGAGATTAACCGGCCCCGTAAAATGCCGGCAACCACCGCGGCACAAGCTCCGGTTCCGCAGGCAAGAGTTTCACCAGCGCCGCGTTCAAAGACGCGCAATTTGATGTGATGTTGATCGATGATTTGCATAAAACCAGCATTGACGCGTTGTGGAAAGCGAACGTGATTTTCAATCAGCGGGCCGTCAGTAAGCACGGGTGCCGTTTCAATATCAGAAACAATCTGCACTGCATGTGGATTGCCCATGGAAAGAGCAGAAATTAATACAGACGTGTTGCCTGACTCCAGCGGCCAAAGTACGGCTTGTTCTTCAGATTGACTCACTAAATTTTTCGTATCAAAAGGTATTTGCGCGGCATCTAAAACAGGCGCGTTCATTTCAACAGTCACGTTGCCATCCGCTTCCAGATTGAGCTCGATAACTCCCTTCATTATTTCCACTTTGATGCGAGTACGTTTGATGAGTTTCTTCTCATTTACAAACTTAACAAATGCACGTGCTCCGTTGCCACAATGTTCGACTTCACCGCCATCTGAATTAAAGATCCGGTAACGAAAATCAACCTCAGGAAGTTCGGATCGTTCTACGACCAGCATCTGATCTGCGCCAACGCCAATGCGTCGGTCAGCTAATTTTTTCCATTGTTCAGGGGTGAATTGAATTTGTTGATGAATGCCGTCAAACACTAAAAAGTCATTCCCGGTTCCATGCATTTTGGTGAATTTTACTTTCAAGTTGCGTTTTTGTTGGAATGTTTCCATGGGAGCGTTGCTTTCATTCAGGAGCTAAGACGATCCTGGATTATAGGCTGCGTATGGTTTCCAGGCAATTGAAGAGTGTAGGATTTATTTTCTATACAAATCTGCTTCACCTTCCGGGCGAGTTTTAAACCGGCGATGTGACCATAAATATTCCGCCGGATATAAACGTATCTGCGTTTCTATAAAAGCATTCATAAATTGCGTCGCCGCCGTAATGTCGTCACCGGGAAAGTTTTCCCAGGCGGGATGTACAGTAACGCGCCAGCCTTGGTAATTGGGCAGCATGATGGCAATAACAGGCACGACTTTGGCGTTGGTTGCGGCAGCAATGCGGGCCGGTGCAGTTAGTGTGGCTGCAGGAATACCAAAAAATGGCACAAATTCGGCGTCTTTAATACCGAAGTCCATATCAGGCAACATTAAAAATCCATATCCTTCACGCATGGCACGAATAATTGGTTTAACACCTTGGGCGCGTGATAAAAGTCGTACTAATCCAAAACGACTGCGGCCGTTTTTCAGCGCTTTATTAAACAGCGCATTTTTTTGCTGGGTGTAAATGGAGCAAACAGGTGTTTCTAATACCAGACCAATACCGGCCACATCTAAACTGACGAAATGTGGACACAGCAAAATGACCGGGCCCGCTGCGATTAAATCCGAAGGCACACCAGGCTCAACATGAATCAGTGTTCTGATACGTTGTTCAGAACTCCACCACAAAATACTGCGTTCTAATATGCTGCGGGCGTAGGCTTGAAAATGCTGTCTGGCGATAACTTTGCGTTCTTGTTCCGATAATTTTGGAAAACACAGACGTAAATTGGTGAGGGTGATGTGGCGGCGTGCATGCAATATCCAATAAAAAATGCCACCAATAAAATTGCCAATGCGACCTAAGACCGGTAACGGTAAAAAATGCAAACACCACATGAATCCTAACAAGAGTCTCATTTTTATAATTTGTTATCAGAAGCATTTACAGAGGAGGCCGTCGCAATGTGTGCCGGAGTTTTATAGCGGTTATAACTCCAGATATATTGCGCAGGGCATTGTGTGATGAGTTTTTCCATTGCTAAATTAATCGCACCGGCTTGTTGTTCCGGAGTTTCATCCCGATGTTGAGACGATGTATACCCCTCACCTTCCAAGATGCCAGATATAAATCGACCCTTCTTCCGCATGGCGGCGTTGCTCGTCGTTGCATGGGAGTCACCATGCGGCCTTCTCGCGCCTTGCCCTGCGAAAGAAGGGTCGATTTCTATTCCGGTATCTTGAAAGGCGAGGGGTATAAAGCGAGAAAAGCGCACGATATAACCGCGCCCAAAAGAAAGTCGTTCTGCATATACCAAAATAATGGGTGCACCGGTCATGAGATGTAACTTGAACGATAGTGTCATGGTGTAAGCAGGACGACCAAAAAAATCAGCCCAGACTCCTTCGCCTTGTTGTGGAACCTGGTCTGGTAACAAGCCAACCGATTCTCCTTTTTTTAAGGCTTTGAGCATGTTGCGTACACCCGTTAAATTAGCGGGGGCTAACTTTAAATTAGTACGGGTACGCGCGCTTTCCATCAGTGGTTGTAATGCTTTTTTGCGGGGCGGGCGATACAACGCGGTAATCAGGGCTTTGGCGGCGATGGCTTGTGAGGTAATTTCAAAACAGCCTAAATGGGGTGTTAAAAAAATCACGCCTTGTTGCGCATCTAATGCCTCTTGTGCGATTTCCCAGTGTTCAATTTTTGCCGTTTTTAATACGCGTTCTGGAGATGCATACCAAATAAATGGCAATTCAAAAATGCTTTTTCCGGCTTCAGAAACCGCACGATAAGTGTGTTTGGCAAAGCCAGCCTGACGAATGTTCTCTTGCAAGCGACGACGATAAGAAGGGCTGATGAGATAGACCAGCCAACCTGAGCTGGCGCCAATTCCTTGCAAGATGGATAGGGGGAAAAAGGATAAAAAGCGGAACAGGGCAATCAGCATAAAATCGGGGCTTAAACCAAGTGGAGCAAAAAATTGATAAGGGGCGTAAAATAGCACAAAATTTAACGGCAGAACTTAGTGATTTACTAAGCAAAGCTGTTCAATTTCCGCCGGGTTAATAGACAACTTGCGAGGCGGTATATAAATTCCGCTAAAGCGTCGCAGGCTCACTTTGCTGCGACATGATCAAATGTTCGCACTACTCCAAAGGAGCCTTATATGGCAAATGAATATCTTTTTACTTCTGAATCTGTTTCGGAAGGTCATCCCGACAAAGTCGCAGATCAAATTTCAGATTCTATTCTGGACGCCATCCTGACCCAAGACCCACACGCCCGGGTCGCCGCTGAAACTCTCTGTAATACCGGTTTAGTCGTTTTGGCTGGTGAAATTACCACCAACGCCAATGTCGATTACATCCACATTGCACGTGACACCATCAAACGCATCGGCTATGACAATACCGAATACGGTATTGATTATCGTGGTTGCGCCGTCATGGTTTGCTATGACAAACAATCTCCTGATATTGCACAAGGTGTGGATGAAGGTCGCGGGCTGGACTTAGATCAGGGCGCTGGCGACCAGGGTTTGATGTTTGGTTATGCCTGCGATGAGACACCAGAATTAATGCCCGCTGCCATTTATTACGCGCACCGGATTGTGGAGCGTCAATCGCAATTACGCAAAGATGGTCGCCTGCCGTGGTTACGTCCGGATGCAAAATCTCAGGTGACATTGCGTTATGTCGACGGTCGTCCGGTTGCAGTTGATACGATTGTTTTGTCTACCCAACATTCTCCGGAGATGCAGCATAAAGCGATAGAAGAAGCGGCGATTGAAGACATTATTAATCCGGTTCTTCCTAAAGAATGGTTGAAAAATACCCGCTATTTAATTAACCCGACCGGACGGTTTGTGATTGGCGGTCCTCAAGGTGATTGCGGTTTAACCGGACGCAAAATTATTGTCGATACCTACGGCGGTGCTTGCCCTCATGGTGGCGGCGCGTTTTCCGGAAAAGATCCGACGAAGGTGGACCGTTCAGCTGCTTATGCAGCACGTTATGTCGCAAAAAATATTGTGGCAGCCGGTTTGGCGCGTCAGTGTCAAATTCAAATCAGTTATGCGATCGGTGTAGCTAAGCCGATTAACATTACTGTTTACACCGAAGGCACAGGCAAGATTTCAGACGAAAAAATTGCGGAATTAGTGCGTGAGCATTTTGATCTGCGTCCAAAAGGGATAGTGCAAATGCTGGATTTACTGCGCCCGATTTACTCAAAAACAGCCGCTTATGGTCACTTTGGCCGTGAAGAACCTGAATTCACCTGGGAACGCACTGATAAAGCGGCTTTGTTGCGAGATGCAGCGGGCTTGTAAAGTTGTAGGCTGGGATGCAATCCCAGCATAGCCGACACAGCTGGGATGATTGCATCCCAGCCTACGGTACTGTCCCTGTGACATCTGATTCTTGCTCAATATGCGCGTCGCTGTTCTATTCATTGATCCACTGCTGGCGTGCCAATAATTTCTCGCAGTGTGTATCCACTTCCGATTCCATCCTATACAAACTGCACCATCTGTAATCGATGCGTGTACTTGGTTTGCATGAAATAACAAACGATTGCTGCACATAAGTTTATTGTTCATCAGGCGCGCCGACCAACTGAATGCAACTGCCACAAAAAGCGGCAACCACTGCGTTTAAAACAAAATCAGGTACGTCAAGCCGTTACTTTACGTGGTCAGCGTAAATACAAAACAAGAAAGACAAAAGAAAATCAGCGCACCAGTTGACGCGTCAACGATTTGTTTTGGACTTCGTCTAATGTTAGCTAGCGATGCAGTTTCATCACGAACAGAGGACGGTGCGGAATATTTTTTACAACCGGTCGGCTCAATGTGGAAATCCACAATTTATTCCGGAGAGAAAATTTGCGATGATGCAAGTATCAGGACGGGCCAGGTTTTACCGTATTAAATAGCCGGGACAGGATAAATTGATACGGCATTACCGTATCAGCTTACATGTGTTCATTATTTTTTCGGATTGCTGTCTGGCCTGGGTTTAAGCTGTTCCCTTCTATTTCGTTACCGCGAACTGAGGTAATGAAAATTAAAACCCCCTTCAATTTAGTCAACTTGCTAGTTGAGAATTTTTTTTGTGACAGCCTGAATCACAATTTTTTTGAACTAAAAGTGCTGCTTGAATTTTGCACTTTGGCGACAACTACTTTAACAAAAAATAAGATGAAAAAACTTCAAAACTCATTGCTATTAGTGTTCACCTCGGTTTTTCTTTTTACTGCATGCGGAGGCGGGGGAGGTAGCGAAGAAAACAGAGGCGGAGGTAGTAAAGAAGAATTTTCTGATGGCTCTCCATCGCCACTGTTTCCACCTGAAAAAGGTTTACCTAAAGCGGATCCGGATAATGATCCTGAAGATGATTCAGAGAATGACTCCGGAGGTAATCCCATTGATACACCAAAAGAAACGGTGCCGTTAATTCCTCTTCTTCCTGACCTGCCAAAAACACCTGATACGGGAGTGACGGAATTTAGTTTTCTGGTTTTCGCTGATATCCATGCTGGGTTTACGAGCAAAGAACAAAAGAGCACGATGGAAATTTATCCCTCGTCGTACTCGGACTCCGGTAATGATTTAGACCCCGCTACGTTCGATATTTTTCTGAAAAAAATTAATTCTTCGTGGGAAGCAAAAAGAGAAAAAGAGGAGTTCGTGTTGCTTCTTGGCGATACTGCAAGTCACTCAAATAGCAGGTTTGATAACCTTCACAAAGCGAAAAGTAAATTAAAAGAGTTGAAGTTACCCATCTTTTATAACCACGGTAATAACGATTCGGCGACGGATCATTACGGGCCTTTTCATCCAATAAAAAACTACAAAGATATTCCTGCCAAAGCCGGGTGGCAGAATCCTTACTTATCAAGCGGGGTGAATTGTGGCCGCACTTATTCTTATCCATGTATACGTTCTGAAACCCCCGATGGATATTATTCGGCCTATCTTCAACATAAACTGAAGTTGATTTCACTTGAAAGCATCATGTTTGCGGAAAATGCAAGTGAGGTTTACAAGGGTACAAATGCGGACAACAAGCAATTTGAATGGTTTGAGCGGCAAATGCTAGAGAGCAAAGAAGTTGGCGATTCGGTCATTATTGCGATGCATATTGCACCAGGCCAATGGGAGAACAAATTCGGTAGAACCGACCATCCGAAAAAGCGATTCGAAGATATCATCGCCAAAGGCATCATCGCAAAGACTTCTGGCAATGTAATTGGTCTATTTACCGGCCATAGCCATGACGATAACACTACTAAATACACAGTGAGTGGATGGGATATGCCGCGATTGAACGTGATCGGATTATCCACTTCCCATGGGAATGCACCGGGATTCAGAGATATCACCATGGTGAGGAAAGGTGATAAGTGGGCGATCAAAGACGCAATAACTTATGTTTTCCGACCAGATCCTGACGAAGTTTCTATTGACCCGTTGTTGATTTTTCCAGCAGCGGAGGAACCCAAGACTCGTAATGTCATTCTGGAACCGTTCTACAGTTTTAATAGTTATTATTGTCCCGAAAAGAGTAAATCGACATCAGCGACTCTGACTCTGATTGAGTGCTTAAGAAAAAAGGAAATAAATTATCAGAAAGAGCAGGAACTAGAAAAAGGCGGAAATCCAAATTGCTTTACCTACAACGGTCAGTGCATACCAAAGAAAGAAGTAGAAATACCGCCCATTAATTAATCTGAGGCTAGTCAGTGATGAGGGCGTAGATAAGGAAAGTGTTTTCCTTTATACTGCGCCTTCTTCAAGGAGCGTTGCGACGAAATGAAAGTCTTCCTGTTTCGCCAGGCTTGAAGAATTACCATCCAACTGCGCTCACGTTACTTTTTTCAACTGAAAGGGGGGCGTGATGAACGCCACTGCACAAAATCTCCAAAAAAACCAACACAGCGACTATCTCATTGCCGACATTAGCCTGGCTGATTGGGGGCGCAAAGAAATCAATATCGCTGAAACAGAAATGCCTGGCTTAATGGCGATTCGTGAAGAATTCGCTGCCAGTCAACCATTGCACGGCGCGCGTATTGCCGGTTCATTGCACATGACTATCCAGACCGCAGTGTTAATTGAAACATTGGTAGCACTGGGCGCGGAAGTGCGTTGGGCGTCGTGCAATATTTATTCGACACAAGATCAGGCAGCTGCCGCGATTGCGGTAGCGGGTCATCCGGTTTTTGCTTTTAAAGGTGAAACTCTGGATGAATATTGGAATTTCACTCATCGCATTTTCGACTGGCCAGATCAACCGGCCAATATGATTTTGGACGATGGCGGTGACGCAACCTTGTTGTTACATTTGGGCAGTCGCGCTGAAAAAGATAGTTCTGTTCTGAATAATCCAACGTCAGAAGAAGAAATTTGCCTGTTCAATTCCATCAAAAAACATCTGGCGATTAATGCGCATTGGTACTCAACCAGGTTAGCAGCGATTAAAGGTGTGACAGAAGAAACCACAACTGGCGTGCACCGTTTGTACCAAATGCACAAGGAAGGCAAATTAGCTTTTCCGGCGATTAATGTTAACGATTCTGTCACCAAATCGAAGTTTGATAATTTATACGGTTGTCGTGAATCGTTGGTGGACGGTATCAAGCGTGCGACCGACGTCATGATCGCCGGGAAAGTTGCCGTGATTGCCGGATATGGTGATGTGGGTAAAGGCTGCGCACAAGCGATGCGTGCGTTATCGGCTCAGGTTTGGGTAACTGAAATTGATCCGATCTGCGCATTGCAAGCAGCGATGGAAGGTTATCGTGTTGTGACGATGGATTATGCGGCGGAATTGGGCGACATTTTTGTGACCACAACTGGCAATTATCATGTGATTAATCATGAGCATATGCTGGCCATGAAAGACCAGGCGATTGTGTGCAATATCGGCCATTTCGATAATGAAATTGATGTGACATCGTTGGAAAAATACGAGTGGGATAACATTAAACCGCAAGTGGATCATGTTATTTTTCCGAGCGGCAAACGCATCATTTTGTTGGCCAAAGGACGTTTGGTGAATTTAGGTTGTGGCACCGGACATCCGTCGTATGTGATGAGTTCATCGTTCGCCAATCAGACGATTGCGCAGATTGAATTATTTGCTAATCCGGGTAAATATCCGGTCGGTGTTTATACTTTGCCTAAACATCTGGATGAAAAAGTCGCTCGCTTGCAATTGAAAAAACTCAATGCGCAATTGAGTGTGTTAACTGAGCAGCAAGCGGCTTATATCGGTGTGTCAAAAGACGGTCCGTATAAAGCGGATCAGTATCGTTATTAATTTTTCGTAGATCCGGCTAGCTTTCGTAGGGTGGGCACGTCTTTTGTGCCCACCATGGTTGAGATAGTCAAGAAGATTAATAAATCGAAATGGTTAGCAAACAATGAAATTTTAATGACGAGTAACCATGATCAAAGATGGTGGGCACAAAAAGCGTGCCCACCCTACGAAATAACTACATTTAAGGAGATCGTATGCGCTTATTAGTAACCTGGTTAATCAATGCCTTAGCATTGTTAGCGTTACCGTATTTAATGCCGACCGTCAGTATCGATAGTTTTGTAATGGCTTTGCTGGTGGCTGTGGTATTGGGGTTTGTCAACACCATCTTGCGACCGATTTTAATCTTGCTTACCTTGCCTGTGACCGTAGTAACTTTAGGTCTGTTTATCTTTGTTATAAATGGATTGTTATTCTGGATGGTGGGAAATATGTTTTCTGGTTTCCACGTGGCTGGATTTTGGACGGCGGTATTGGCGGCGATGTTGTATAGCGTGATTTCCTGGGCCTTATCTACATTGATTTTAAAAGACTAATTTCATGTCACAACCCAATTTCAGCATTGAATTTTTTCCGCCAAAAACACCGGAAGGCGTTGAGAAATTACGTATTATCCGAACCAAATTGGCCGCGTTAAATCCAACTTATTTTTCGGTCACGTTTGGTGCGGGAGGAACAACGCAACAAGGTACGTTAGATACCGTACTTGAAATGCGCGCAGAAGGTCTGGAGGCCGCACCGCATCTTTCTTGTGTTGGCGCTAACGTCGAATCAATCCGTGCCATTTTGCGGCAATATCAGGCTAATGATATTCATCGCCTGGTGGCATTGCGTGGAGATTTACCTAGCGGTTATGGTTTGGGTGGGGAATTTCGGTACGCTAACGAATTGGTTGAATTTATTCGCAAAGAAACCGGTGACTGGTTTCGGATCGACGTTGCTGCTTATCCGGAAATGCATCCGCAAGCGCGTTCACCACAAGATGATTTAGCGAACTTCGTACGCAAAATTCAAGCGGGAGCTGATGCGGCAATTACGCAATATTTTTACAATGCCGATGCGTATTTTCAGTTTGTTGATGCCGCAAATAAATTGGGCGTCGATGTACCGGTTGTTGCCGGCATTATGCCGATTACTAACTACACGCAACTCATGCGTTTTTCGGAAATGTGTGGCGCAGAAATTCCACGTTGGGTACGGTTGAAGTTGGCGAGCTTTGGTGATGACAGCGCGTCAATTAAAGCATTCGGATTGGATGTGGTTACCCAATTGTGTGAGCGATTATTAGCGGGTGGCGCGCCGGGTTTACATTTTTATTCGATGAATCAGGCGATGGCGACGAGCGCGATTTGGCAGCGTTTGGTTTAAAACTAAGAAGAAATGGTTGATGGCTCGTAGGTTGGGCTAACGCTTTATCAGCCCAACGTTCTGCGCAGAACGTTGGGCTGATAAAGCGTTAGCCCAACCTACGAACGAGGGGCGTATTAATCTGATTCAGCCAGCACTATTTTCACATCATCCACCAACTCTTCCGGCTTAGTAAGTGGCGCATAACGATTAAACACCGTGCCATCTTTCTTAATCAAAAATTTGGTGAAATTCCATTTGATCGCTGCACTGCCCAAGATACCTGGCGCGTGCTGTTTAAGGAATTGATAGAGCGGATGCGCGTTATCGCCATTGACATCAATTTTTTCAAATAGAGGAAAAGTAACACCATAATTTTTTTCACAAAACGCGCCAATTTCTGCCGCCGTGCCCGGTTCCTGGTGACCAAACTGATTGCAGGGAAAACCTAATACCACGACACCAGAATCTTTAAACTGCTGGTAAAGTTTTTCCAGCCCATGGTATTGCGGAGTAAACCCACACTCGCTGGCTGTATTGACGATTAATAGGACTTTTCCTTTGTAAGTTTCTAATGAAACTGGTTGGCCAGATAAGCTATTGGCTGTGAAGTCATAAACAGAATTCATACAATTCCTAAATGATGGCCACCATTAACCAAATCAAGTTCTTTGGATTCTTTTCCGTGCAACTTAACCGCGAGTCGCAATTCATTCACTGAGTCGGCATTGCGTAACGCATCTTCGTACGAAATTCGTCCTGCTTCATATAACTCAAATAGCGCCTGGTCAAATGTTTGCATGCCATGCTCGCGTGATTTTTTCATTACTTCTTTAATTTCGTGTACTTGCCCCTTAAAAATCAAATCGCCAATTAACGGTGTATTGATCAAAATTTCTATCGCAGCACAGCGTCCTTTAGCGCCTTTTAAGGGAATTAAACGTTGAGAAATAACTGCTTTTAAATTAAGCGAAAGATCCATCAACAATTGTTGGCGACGTTCTTCAGGGAAAAAGTTAATGATGCGATCAAGTGCCTGATTGGTGCTGTTGGCATGTAAGGTAGATAAACATAAGTGGCCCGTTTCAGCAAAGGCTATCGCATGATCCATGGTTTCGCGGTCACGAATTTCACCAATTTGAATCACATCAGGAGCCTGGCGCAGCGAATTCTTTAATGCGGCTTCCCAGTCTTCCGTATCCACGCCAACTTCACGTTGCGTAACAATGCAGTTGCCGTGCGGGTGAACATATTCAATCGGATCTTCTACGGTGAGGATGTGGCCGTAACTGTTGGCGTTGCGATGTCCTATCATGGCGGCCAGCGAGGTTGATTTTCCTGAACCGGTCGCGCCCACCATAATGACCAATCCGCGTTTGGTCATGGCAACTTCACTTAAGATGGGTGGAAGACCAAGATCTTCAAATTTTGGAATTGCCGTAGTAATGGTACGTAAAACCATGCCGACGTGGCCTTGTTGTACAAAAGCGGAGACCCGAAAGCGCCCAAGTCCTGCAGGGTTAATCGCAAAATTACATTCTTTGGTTTGTTCAAATGCCGCCGCTTGTTTGTCATTCATCACGGAGCGCGCTAAGTCAAGCGTATGCGCAGCGGTGAGCGGTTGATTTGAAACAGGCGTTACTTTTCCATCTACCTTAAAAGCAGGTGGAAAATCGGCAGTGATAAACAAGTCTGAGCCATTTTTAGACAACATCAGCCGTAACAGATCGTTCATGAATTTGGTGGCTTGATCGCGTTCCATTTTTGTTCACCTTTTCTTTTATGATTAACCTGCTTATTAACTTGCTTATTAACCTGGAAAATTATCTGGGATTTTTGCAGCAATTCGTGCCGTACCAAGTGCAATTTTATTTTGCTTTACAAGATCGGTTAAACATTGATCCAACGTTTGCATGCCAGCATTGCTGCCGGTTTGAATTGCTGAATACATTTGCGCAATTTTACTTTCACGAATCAGATTACGAATTGCCGGCGTAGCGATCATGATTTCATGTGCGGCAATACGGCCTGAACCATCTTTGACCTTGAGTAAGGATTGTGAAATAACTGCTTGCAATGATTCTGACAACATGGCACGTACCATCTCTTTTTCTTCGCCTGGAAACACGTCAACAATACGGTCAATGGTTTTAGCTGCAGAGGAAGTATGTAAAGTTCCAAAGACCAGGTGACCAGTTTCTGCTGCTGTGAGTGCTAAACGTATAGTTTCCAGATCACGCAATTCGCCCACCAGAATGACGTCAGGATCTTCACGCAAAGCAGAACGTAACGCATTGCTGAATGACAGGGTGTGCGGTCCTACTTCACGTTGATTAACCAAACATTTTTTAGACTCGTGAACGAATTCAATCGGATCTTCCACGGTCAGAATATGTCCATATTCGTGTTCATTGACGTGATTTACCATGGCGGCCAACGTAGTCGATTTACCAGAACCGGTAGGACCAGTTACTAACACCAGACCGCGTGGTTTCAGCGCTAATTCCGCAAAAATTTTAGGAGTATTCAGCTGTTCAAGAGTCAGAACTTTGTTAGGAATCGTTCGTAAAACTGCAGCAGGTCCACGATCTTGATTGAACGCATTTACTCGAAAACGAGCCAGGCCAGGAATTTCGAAAGAAAAATCGCATTCTAAAAACTCTTCATAAGCTTTACGTTGACCGTCATTCATGATGTCGTAAATCAGCGCATGCACGTCTTTGTGTTCCAGCGGCGGTAAATTAATGCGCCTTACTTCGCCGTGCACACGTATCATCGGCGGCAAACCAGCAGACAAATGTAAATCTGAGGCATTATTCTTGACTGAGAACGCAAGTAGTTCGGAAATATCCATTTATAATCCTGACGGTCTGGTGGTAAGTGAGTAGATACGTGAGTGAGAACGCCCTTGTTTTCAGTTTCCAGTTAATACCGTGGCGCATGAACAGTACAATTATTAATGTCCAATATCCTGAAAAATTTACACGCCGTACGACAACAGATAATGCATGCAGCGCAAACGGCAGGTCGTTCTGTTGATGAGATTCAGCTATTAGCTGTGTCCAAAACGGTGGATGCAGAAACTGTTATGGAAGCGGCCAGAGCTGGACAGTATGCTTTTGGTGAAAATTATTTGCAAGAAGCCTTGGATAAAATGGCAAAAGTGCGTCAGTTTTCACCCGAATTAATGTTGGAATGGCATTTTATCGGGCCGATTCAACGCAACAAAACACGCTTAATTGCACAAAATTTTTCTTGGGCACATTCGGTAGACAGATTGATGATTGCGGAACGCTTATCTGAGCAACGTCCTGAAAATTTGCCGCCATTGAATATTTGCTTGCAAATTAATATTAGTGAAGAAGAAACGAAAAGTGGTGTGCCATTAAACCAGGCAATGCAACTTGCACATCAAATTGCTGTTTTGCCGCATGTGCGTTTGCGTGGCTTAATGGTTATTCCAGAGGGGGCGGCAACGTTGGAACAGCAGCGTATTCCGTATCATCAAATTTGTGAATTGCAAACACAATTAAATCAACAGGGTTTAGCGTTGGATACCTTATCAATGGGAATGTCGGCTGACTTAGAAGCGGCGATATCAGAAGGCAGTACTTTGGTGAGAGTGGGAACAGCTATTTTTGGAGCCAGGAATTATGTCTGATACAAAACAAGTAAAAAACACCGCACTTAAAATTACCTTCGTCGGTGGCGGCAATATGGCAAAGGCCTTAATTAGTGGCCTTACCGGATCTGGCCGCAACGGTCGAAACCATATTCATGTAGTAGATATAAAACCCGATTGCCTGGTTCAGTTGAAGGAACAATTTGGTGTAACAACCAGCAGTCAGATTGATGCGCAGATTGCTGAAAGTGACGTCGTCCTGTTATCAGTCAAACCGCAGAACATGCACGAAATAGCAGAAAAATTGACACCGTATTTAAATAAGAAACTTGTTATTTCCATTGCGGCCGGCATACGTGTAGTGGACTTATCGAGGTGGTTACATAATTACACCGCAATTGTCCGCACTATGCCAAATATGCCAGCCTTAATTAACTCAGGTATCACCGGAATGTACGCTACGCCCGATGTGAGTAGCGAACAACGCACCATTGCCAACGATATTCTGAGCGTGGTCGGCAAAACAGTCTGGCTTGACGACGAAGCTTTGTTAGATCCGCTTACCGCTATTTCTGGCAGCGGTCCTGCTTATGTGTTTTATTTTATCGAAGCTATGCAAAAAGCCGCAGTAGAAATGGGATTAAGCCCGGAGCAAGGCCGGGAACTGGCCTTAGCCACTTTTTCAGGTGCATCGCAATTAGCTGCCCAATCGGGCGAATCTGTCTCAGTGTTGCGTGAACGGGTTACCTCTAAAGGTGGGACGACCCACGCTGCAATTAGCTGTATGGAACAAAGTGGAGTTGGCAATACGATAGTCACTGCATTGAAGGTCGCCTCTGAGCGCGCCAAGGAAATGGGTAATGAATATGGCCAGGTTTAGCTCTTAAATACCGTTTTTTTCTTGACAATAAAAGGCTGTAAAGTCATAATCCGCGGCTCTTTGGTGATATAGCTCAGTTGGTTAGAGCACAGCACTCATAATGCTGGGGTCGGTGGTTCAAGTCCACCTATCACCACCAAAACTAAGTTTTAAGATGTTCAGTAGATTCATTGACCCGCCCTGGCCCAAGTGCTGATGCGGGTTTTTTGTTTTTTAAGCGTTTTTAATGTCCATTTATACGCCAGTCAGGCCGGGTGAGATTATCTGCCAAATCCTTGAATTTTTAAGGCATGGAGACAGAACCCGGGCATCGAGAAATGTCCAACACCATTTCTTAGCTCGGCGCAATCGCTGACTTACGTCACAGTGAGATTATGCATGGGCTGGCAGCACCGAAACACGCTACGCAAACTTACATTAACGAATTTGCGAAGGCGTTGGTGCGCGAAATGCGTGACGCAGAGACGAAAACACTTGCCTTAAAAAGCCTTCTTTTGCATTGACCAGCGTGCCTATACAATGCACGGGTTTTGAATAACCTGTAAAGCCTAAGCCATGCCTTTTAAAACCTATCTTGCCCAGATTGGGGCTGCATTGAAACAGGGCGATGCTACCGAGCACACGCATCGGCCTGCACTCAAAACCCTGATTGAATCGCTGGAATTGGGTTTAGTTGCGACCAATGAACCAAAACGCATTAAATGCGGTGCGCCTGATTACATCGTTTTGCGCAAGGACGTACCGCTGGGTTACGTCGAAGCGAAGGATGTAGGGAAGAATCTTGATGATATAGAAGATGATGAGCAATTGACTCGCTACCGAGCCAGTTTGCGCAATCTGATCCTGACCGACTATCTGGAATTTCGCCTGTACCGCAATGGGGAATTGGTGCAAAGCACGAGCTTGGGCAAGCTGCAAAAAAATGGCGTATTTAAAACTAATTCCAACGGCATAGAACAAACCTGTGCCTTGTTGACGTGGTTCATTCAATCCGATCTTCCCAGTATCGCTAACCCACGTGAATTGGCGGCGCGCATGGCGAAAATGGCCGTGATGATCCGGGAGTTGATAGGTAACGCATTTTCAGATGAAGGCGAGCGGGGCGAACTACATGGACAATTGGATGGTTTTCGCGAGGTACTGTTAGGGGACGATCTGAGCCCGGAACAATTTGCCGATATGTATGCGCAGACGATCAGTTACGGTCTTTTTGCTGCCAGATGTAATCACATGGGTAGTGGTTTTAACCGGCGTGATGCCGTGTACGACTTACCCAAAACAAACCCATTTCTGCGCAAGATGTTTCAACACATTGCCGGTGCCGATTTAGATGATCGTATCGTTTGGGCCGTGGATGATTTGGCCGATTTGCTAAATAAAGCCGACATGGCCGCGGTGTTGACCGACTTTGGCAAGGCGACTCAACGAGAAGATCCGGTAGTCCATTTTTACGAAACCTTTCTTGGTGCGTATGACCCAAAAATGCGTGAAGCGCGCGGCGTGTATTACACCCCGGAGCCAGTAGTGGATTACATCGTGCGATCTGTTGATGCGATCCTGAAAAGCGATTTCAAATTATCGGAAGGACTTGCCGACAATAGCCGCGTGACATTGAAGCGTCCGGGGCCCGGAGGCATAGGTATCTACACAAGTTCCAGAGATGGTCAAAGGTTGATGTAATTTTTAGCAATTTGCGCAAACTTTTTAAGTTCACTAAGTGAATAATGTTCCATTGTTTCGAGCATCGTAAATAAAGTAAA
>Ga0209512_1000458_pt1 | contig 67294 bp, 61 predicted proteins | sample frozenSSSSmetaG_FD_184142 | JGI IMG/M metagenome (GOLD analysis project Ga0209512, IMG submission 184142) | Glacier valley bacterial and archeal communities from Borup Fiord, Nunavut, Canada, to study Microbial Dark Matter (Phase II) -... | ecosystem: Environmental > Aquatic > Freshwater > Ice >...
GGATCATCTCGACCTGATCTTCAATAGACTGAGACCCAAAAATGAATGATAAGCCACCATTTTTTGCCAAAGCAATGGCCATCTGGTCATCAGACACCGACTGCATAATGGCTGACACAAAGGGAACATTTAATTCAATTTCTGATTTTCCGTTGCCGTCAAATTTTGTGAGTGGCGTTGCTAGCGATACTTTGTTGGGAACACAGTCCTTTGCTGTCAATCCTGGAATTAAAAGATACTCACTAAATGTTCTTGATGTCTCGTTTAGATACTGTGCCATATGTTGGTATGCTTTCTATGCTTATGTGCAATCAGTTGCCCATAATAATATAACAGAAAGAAAAGTTATGAGAAATAATTCCAAGGTGAAATTAGCGTATTCTTGCTAAGGTGTCAAACACAGGAGGAAATGAGAATTTACAAAAGTTGGTGAGAATCCAGATGTCAGCACATGATCACTGATATTCAAAACAAATAATTCTCATCGTCTTGGGTTAAATTAAAGAAATGTACGGCAGCGACCGCCGCAGAAAGTGCACCGAGTTTAATATTCTGTTTTATGGTAGTTAACAATCCATCTAATATTACTTGGTGAGGCCTGACATTTACAGTTCCCTTCGTTGGAATCATATTTTTCCAAACCCAATTATAATGCTCAATCACTTGAACTGCTTTTAAATGCGGCCTTTCCTCGGTCGTATGGCCATCTTGGGTTAAATTAAACGATTGTACATAAACGACCACGATCTGTCATAGGCGGCTAGTATAGTTGGAAGCATATCAATATGCAACTGAACGCCCAGTTCCAGCGAGTATATTTTAGAAATGGTATATTTTCAACCCTCAAACATTGACAATATTCAAAGGTGCCGTTGAGATTTGCATGTAGCACAAATCTTACCAGGAAAAATGCTCTATCAGACCCGTGATACTTTGGTACAATTTTTAAATAACCCAATATTGCACTTAGGATTGAAAAGGCTTTTGGGAGTAATGTGGATTTTTGTCTTAGGATGCAAAGGAGCTACGACCTAATTGAAGCCTTTCGGGAGTAAAATAAAGATCATCTTTTGTTACCGGGGTAATGGAATAACCCTTGTTTTTGCCCTCTGTACAATGATCTCACCATTATCCGTCCTATCCATGTACTTCGCCTGTTTTTCCGTAAATTAGCGTTTATGCTGTGTGATTAAAAAGGAAACATTAATCTACCTATACACAATGAATAGACAAGTAAAATCGACATTGTATGCATAACACTACTCCCAAAAAAAGCGCTGATCGTCCTAAGCAACTACAAAAGTGCCCTACGGGCATCAAAGGCTTTGATGAAATTACCGAAGGTGGGCTTCCGAAAAATAGAACTACTTTAATAAGTGGAGGTGCCGGCTCCGGAAAAACCCTTTTGGGACTTGATTTTTTAATCAATGGTGCAATCAAATTCAAAGAGCCGGGCGTCTTCATGTCTTTTGAAGAAACACAAGAAGAACTTTATACAGACGTGGCTTCTCTTAATCTGGATCTGCAAGGGCTTGTTTCACAAAAGAAAATTTTGATAGAACATGTACTTTTAGAGCGAAAAGATATTCAGGAGACCGACTTTAACCTTGAAGGGCTATTCGTTCGTTTGGAACATGCCATTGATACCATTGGTGCCAAACGGGTTGTTTTAGATTCTATTGAATCTGTTTTTGCCGGCATCACGGATCTCGGCATTCTTCGTTTAGAAATAAAAAGACTTTTCAGGTGGCTCAAAGAAAAACAAGTTACCGCAATCGTAACCGGCGAGCCGGCACAGGAAACTTATACCCGTCATGGTCTGGAGCAATACATTTCCGATTGCATCATTTTACTGGATAACAGGGTTACAGAACAACTTGCCATCCGCAGAATCCGTGTAATTAAATATCGTGGTTCAAAACATGGAACTAACGAATATCCTTTTGTAATTGATAATGATGGACTTTCAGTAATTCCCATCACCTCTGCCGGGCTTGATCATCCGGGCACACCTCTCAAAGTTTCGACAGGTATTCCGTCGTTAGACAAAATGTTCTGGGGCGGTAAACCGGGTTTTGCCAAAGGCAGTATGGTACTTGTATCAGGTACCGCAGGCACTGGAAAAACAAGCTTAGGTGCTGCATTCGCAGTAGCAAGTTGTACACGTGGAGAACGCTGTCTTTTCCTGTCCTATGAAGAATCGGCGGGGCAGCTCGTTCAAAATATGAGTTCTATAGGTATTCATTTTGAACCGATGATAAAAAAAGGACTCTTAAAGATCGTGTCTACGAGGCCTTCCTTTTTCGGTTTAGAGATGCATTTACTCGATTTATATAAACTTATTTCCGAATTTAAACCCAAAGCAGTGGTTATAGATCCCCTGACAAGTCTCATTGGAGAGGGTGACCAACGTGAAATCCGGTCAATGATTACCCGCATGATTGATCTTTTAAAAACAAATGGCATCACCAGTTTTTTTACAAGCCTTGTTTCTTCTGCCGCACAAAATGATACGAGCGGAGAAATCGGAGTATCCTCTTTAATCGACACCTGGATAGTAGTGAGAGAACTAGAAGAAGATGTAAGCAAAAAACGCATTCGTGGACTTTTCATTGTTAAGTCTCGTGGAACGGGTCACGACAGTGACGTTCATAAATTGATTTTAAGTGATAATGGAATTAAATTAATGCCAATGGATACTGAATCTACACAGATAGCCAATAAGGAAAAGAAGGTTGGTAAAAATGTTTCTAAGAGTCAAAAATTAGCCGAACAAAATAAAGGTGAATAACGAAAAACAAGGGAATCGACCTGCCCTAGTTTTGGGATCATTACACCCTAAATTAATTGTTGGCATTGGTGGGTCAGCCGGTGCACTTAACGCTTATAAAGCTCTTCTGGATGCGCTGCCGCCAAAAACAGGAATGGCTTTCGTTATTATTTCTCATATGAGCCCCACTGCCCATAGTCAGTTAGCTGAGATACTGTCGCGGCATACGAAAATGGCTGTAAAGATTGCATCTGAGGCGATGCCGATACAAGCGAATCATGTCTACGTAATTCCTCCGGATTCAGATCTGCTTATTGAAAATTACATCTTCAAAGTCACCTCACCACGTTCTGTTAGGAACAAGCAGATAGATGTATTTTTTACCTCTTTGGCAGAATCAGTGGGCGTGCGTGCAATCGGCATTGTCCTTTCCGGGTATGATGGCGACGGCACTCTGGGCTGCAAACACATCAAGGCAAACGGAGGAACAACTTTTACTCAGGACATGTCTGCTGAAGTTAATTTTATGCCGCTCAGTGCCCAGCACTCGGGTAATGTTGATTTTGTTATACCTCTCGACAAAATTCCAGATAAATTAAAAAGTTTGGCAGCTGAACTTAAAGCCAAGGAATAAGTATCCGAAAGCCGATTAATTTAAAATAGTGGCAAAAAATTCAAATTTTTAAATTGGAAAACATTATTTAGATAGCTTATATTGAGGTTTTCTTACAAATGGGCGGAAACATTACGCTAAGAAACTATGTTTTTAGTTTACCTACATAATTATACACGAGGTTCTCGTTACAAATGGACCAGTAATAGCGATTTGTATTTATTCCCTTTCGATAGAAGTTTGACATGCTCAAAATTTCAACTTATTACTTTGTAGGGTTAAATTAAAAGATTGTACACAAGCGCTACGGCATTATCGTCTCTTCTTCAAAAAGCCCTTAATATCAACACCACTGTACTTTAAAATCTTGTAAAGTGTAGGTTGGCTCTTTATTTTGAACATCTCTCGGATTTCATCCGTACTCCGGCTGTTCTTTTCATAAATCTCTTTGACTTCCGGAGCTATTTTACGGTAACGCTCACTTAACCCTTCCGGCCTTCCTCCGGATCTGCCCCTTGCTCGGGCTGACTCTAGTCCTGCCTTTGTTCGCTCGCGGATTATGTTGCGCTCGTGTTCGGCCAGCACACACATAAATTGAAAAAACAAATTACCGGTCGCTGTACTGGTATCAATAGACTCAGATAGTGATTTAAGATTTACTCCTTTATTTTTCAATTCTTCGATCAACTCGATGAGCTTTACAGTGCTGCGTCCAAGTCGGTCCAATTTCCAGATAACGATCGTGTCACCTGGGCGAGCATATTCCATCAATTTTTCAAAATTCGGCTTGGTAGCCTTTACTCCGGAGACCTTATCGGTAAAGACCTGCTTGCATCCTTCTTTTTTTAGGGCGTCCAGCTGAAGGTCAAGGTTTTGTTCCTGGGTAGAGACCCGGGCGTATCCTAATTTGATCATTTTATGTACGAAACTTAATATAACCAAATATATTACATTTAGATTGATTACATGTCAATATAAATAAACAAATTGATGAAGATTTGTTGGTTTTGGATTATGTAAAAATTCGTTCGTTTAAATACATAGGTGATATGGCTAGAAAAGAATATCTGACACCGGAAGAACGAACCAGGTTTGATAATCCACCCCAACTCTTGACCGACCAAAAGGGACTGTTTCTCCAAATTCCGGAATGGGCAAGTACCTATTTGAAAACTTTGCAAACGCCAACGACCCAAGTTGGATTCTTATTACAACTGGGTTATTTCCGTGTAGTTAGTCGCTTTTTCCTTTCTAACCGATTTATTCAGGCTGACATTAATTATGTTGTCAGTGGAATAATGGTTGATCCTAATCAGATTGATTTTACAGATTATTTCAGGACCACATATTTTCGCCATCAGGAAGAGATACTCAAACAACTTGGCTATACCGGCTTTGATAAGAATGCTTCGCAGCTGATATTCCAGGAAATGAAAAGACTGGTTTCGCTCCGGACCGAACCGGTTCTTATAATGGAATCAGTAATAACCTTTTTGGATGAACACCGTATCGAAATACCGCCATATGCCACACTAAGACTTTTGCTTGAAAAATCATTTCGGCAATTCGAGCAAGATCTGGAAGCGATTATGGTTCAGTACCTTCAACAAGAGGACAAGAATTTGCTGGACTCGTTACTCGTGCAGCATGATTCCTATCAACAAGAGGACAAAAAGCATGTGAAAGTCCAGAGATACCAGCTTACCTTTTTTAAAAGGATCACCCAGTCCATGCAGCCGTCCATAATCAAAGGAAGAATAGACAATTTTGTCCGACTGAAGGAAATGTACTTCCAACTTTTGCCTATCATCACCAGGCTTAATCTTCCGGAAGAAACCATAAAATTTTATGCTGAATATGTGATTGATAACCAGATATTTCAGGTTGCCGACCGGGACAATACCCGCTACCTGCTGCTGGTCTCATTCATAGTCCACCAATACTACCAGTTGGGTGACGCGCTTGTGCTTACTTTTAACCAGGCTGTTACCAGTTCCGTAAACGACTGTGAGAATAAAATTAAGGAAAGCCTGTTTGAAAACAGGATGAACACTTCACGATTAGTGAGCTCCGTTTCTATCCGAAGCGTTACGCATATCGATGTCCTTACCGAAGTGGAGCGCATTATTCATGATCAGGTATTGGAAGCAAGCCAGAAAGTAGAACTGATTGATGAGCTATTAAGAAAGCGGAAGGTTTCTTCTCAGGTACTTTTGGAAGATCAGCAAAGGTTGAATAATTTGAAACTGGTAAATCAGCGGATCAGTGACCGGGAGGACTATTACCAGGCACTCGAAAAAGGGTCATTGCGTCTACAAATCCGCGTATCTGAATTGATCAAAGTCCTGGCATTTGATTTTGAAACATCCCAGAAACAATTGCTGGATGCCATTGATTATTTTCAAAAGAAGGATGGCAATATACAGCAGCACAACAGTTTACCAATTGATTTCTTATCTCTTGAAGAAAAACAACGCGTGATAACATCGGATGGGAAGATCAGGGTGTCACTTTACAAAATATTGCTGTTCCGTGAAATGCGCGACCATATCCGGGCCGGCGCTTTGAATGTTCACTCCTCTTATTTGTACCGGTCTTTTGAAGAATACATGATTTCAAAACTGCAATGGATTAAGGATAAGGATCTTCTTTTAAAACGGACCTCACTGAGCCATCTTCAAAAGCCTGCTGCAATCTTGTTAAAACTGAATGAAGAATTAAATTTCCAGTTAAGGCTTGTCAATCAACACATAGGTAATGGACAGAACCAACAGGTTTATGTTGATGCAGAAGGGCAGTGGCATATGCACCGGTACAAACCTGACGAGAATCAAATTGAGGATCCACAGAACCTGTACCCGCAAAACAGGGCTGTGTCGTTATTGGAAGTTTTAACAACAATTGGGCAGTTTAGTGAGTTTACTAGTGCTTTTCAGCATAAGGGTATTGATTATTTACCGCCCAGGCCAGCGGACAAGCTGTTTTTTGCAACTATTATTGGATTTGGCTGCAACATTGGTATTCCTAAAATGTCAATGATTTCTAAAAACATAGCACCCAATGCATTACAAACTACTTCGGTTCAGTACTTTTCACCTGATATGACTTTGAAGGCCAATGATCTGGTAGTCGAGTTCAGTAATAAGCTGCCTTTGACTGATAAGTTCAGGATTCACCCAGGCTTTATCCATACGAGCAGTGACGGCCAAAAATATGATGTGTCGGTAGCATCGTTAAGAGCAGCGTGGTCTTTTAAATATTTTGGTAATGGAAAAGGAGTGACCGTATACTCCCATTTAGATGAAGCAGGTCAGCTCTTTTATTCAACCGCATTCAGTTCATCCGATCATGAAGCTCCCTATATGATCGATGGCCTGATGCATAACCGTGTGATCCAATCTGACGCTCATTCGACAGATACAGGCGGGTTTTCTGAAATCATATTTGCTATTACTGCTTTGCTGGGAATAGCCTTCCGGCCAAGGCTTGCCAAAATCCATGAGCATAATTTGTTTTCAATCGATGCCGTCTCGACCTACCGGGATTTAGGATACCAGGTGAAACCAGACTCAAAGATCAATTTCGAGCTTATTATTGAGCATTGGGACGAAATTTTGAGATTTATTACAACGATTAAACTGGGACATTCAAAGGCATCAACCCTGATTAGAAGGCTAAACTCATATTCCAGACAACATCCGCTTTACAAAGCGCTCAAAGAACTTGGCAGGATTTATAAAACGCTTTACATACTCCAGTATATGGATCAACCCGCTGTTCGTACATCCGTGGAAAGGGTTTTGAGCAAAGTTGAAAACAGTAATAAGTTTTCCAAAGCGATATCCCACGGTAATAATCAGCAACTGATTGGGGCCACATACCGCGAACAGCTTACGGCGGAAGGCTGTAAAAGGTTGATAGCCAACTCTATTAACTGTTGGAACCTGCTTCATTTATCGGGGAGTCTGGCAGAATGTCAGAAACCGGCTGACCGGGAAGCATTATTAAAAAACATATTAGCCACATCTACCCACAGCTGGGAACATATCAATATGCTTGGAGAATATGACTTTTCTGAAAAGGTAGATTTTCAAACCTTCAATCTCGATGAAATCTTCAAAGATGGCGCTGAGATTTGAATACAGCTCATGCAGACACGATCAACTTTGCTACGCGAAACCCGCGGTACTTTTGGTTCTAACTTTTAATTTAACCCATAATTAGATGAACCAGATCACCCAAAATCGTGACAGTCTAATACATTCCTATACTTCTATATAATTAAAATATATATAGAAGTATAGGGAAAAACAATATTAATTATTACATTTACATCGATGCTGTTAGAGTGATCAGCACAACCAACTATTAATAACGATGGACAAAGCAACTAAAATCATAAGCTTCGCGAATATGAAAGGCGGAGTGGGAAAATCAATGTTGACTATAAAAACAGCGCTTTTGCTGTCATCAGAACCATACAATTACACTGTTGCCGTAATTGATGCAGATGCACAGGGAACAATTGTTAAGCGTCGTAAACTTGAAGAAAGTAAAGGCATAAAAGATTTCAAACTGGAAATTTATCAGTCATCCTTTGACGATGTGAAGCAGATAACAAGGGATTTGTACTCTACTGAAAAATATGATTACATATTCATTGACATCCCACGCTCAACAACAGGCTACGATGCTGAAACCCTTTCTAAAATTCTAGTATTTACTGAGACAGTAATTGTACCACTACTAGCTTCGGAATCAGAGCTTACATCCTCCATTGAGTTTATTAAAATATTAAAGTCCTTGCAGGAAGCTAAGGAGAAAAAAGGACTAGTGTTAAACATCTTTGGCCTGGCCAATAAGAAGAGAGCAAGCTTAAAGATGAATGATAAGGTTGGGCAAATCATAAAAGGGCTTAAAATCGATCGCTTCGATACCGAAATTCGTGAGGTCCCTACGGTGTTTAACAATTTTAACACCAATGACTCAGAATACAACAATGAAAAGGTGCAAACCTACTTGGTACCGTTTATTAATGAATTTGTCGAAAAGGTATAATCATCAGAACAATGGAAAATTCAAAGAAAAGTAAAAACTCAGATATTGATCCCTTTGACTTAGATCTTACCTCTGATTCTAATGGTTTTGGATTGACAGCTCCAGCGCCCAAGGAGAATGTGTCAAGTCCAAAAAAAGAATCTAAACCAAAAGAAAAAGTAAGTACACCAAAATCCTTCCCGGAAAAAGTATCAAAAAAAGAAATAAGATATGCTTCTGACACCCAAAAAGCGGTACCAATAGATGAAGCCGTTCACAAAAAAGCGTCACTGCTAGCGCGAGGACTTAATACCTCTATAAAATCCGTTATCCAGGAAGGAATAAATATTCTGTATCAAACCCATCTAAAAGAGATACAGGACTACCATAAAGCAGAACAAGCTAGACTCAAAGATTTGATGGGTGAGTAGCCACATATGTTTTTATCTCATTTTCAACTAGTTGAAGCACTTCAAAGGAGGTTAAAGAAAGGATTGAGCCCAAGGACATTAACTCTCCGACAGTTAAACGACTTAACTTAGTCCTTCTTTTAAACCATCCATCTCTGGTGACGTTGAGCTCTTGGAATATCGCTTTGTGCTTAATTGCTCTGCGTTCGATATGTTGGGTGAAAGTTTCCCCTGGGATAATTTCTTTCATTACACAGTATTATTAACAATGATAGTAGGATTATACAGTATAAATATGGCGAAATCTTTACCAATAGCCAAAAATACCTGAGTCATAGCCCCATACCTTTATCTTTCTTATACTGCTGATTATCCAAATCCACACTACCTTTTTTGCCACTTACGGCTTCATTGACATCTTTGTTTATACTGGTTTGAATATCTTTTCCGTCTGTTCTATGCCTGGATAGTTGCTCTTGGTCGTAATTGGTTTCCTTCTTAATTTCCACATGACCTTTGCTATCTGTTTCAACTTTATAATCAGTTCTTGCCAAGTTATTCTCTTGCTTGTCAACTACAGACATATCCCCATTTTTTACATTTGCCCTGGCAGCTTCATTTTTTTGCGTAATCGCATCATTTTCAAACCCTTTATCAAACTGAATCTTCTTATCCGGCCCAGTCTCAGCAAGTTTGATCTCTCTTCCCATATAGCTGGTAACGAGCAATAACTTATTATTACTCTCTTCCTTTCCGAGTGTATTTTGCTTTTCAATAGCTTCTTTCGCCTCAGAGGCCAAGGCATACTTTCCAATTACCTCCCTGTGGTCATCTTTTTCTTTTATGAGACTAAACGGGCGCGAATTTTGAAGATCTTCGTTAAAGTCTTTACCAAACGGCCGGTGGATAACTATCTGATTTTCTAAGCCCTTTTCACGGATTAAATGTTCTTCAATCTTTTGAAAATACTCTACTTTTTTCGGGAACTGTATCTCAGCTGTTGTATCGCCAGTTCTCCTGGCCTGGGCAACTTTAAAGTCGTCACCCTGATTTAAAGCATTTTCAAGACGGGTTGCTGCTTCATCTATATTTGGGCTTTTAAGTATAGCCAAGGCGCTGTACTTTTCATTAGTCACCAGACCTATTTCCAGGTCGTTATTCTTCCCCTCCAACTTATCCAAGATCTGAATATTGGACTTAACCCCTCCAAGGTCATTATCATTGGCCAAGACCACCTTCTCAGGTTTTAATTGGTAAATTTCATTTTGTAAAATAATCGGCTGGTTACTACTAGGGCTTCCTCCCGTAGAATAATAGATCGCCTTCTCTGGTTTGTGCAACTGATAATGACTTAATGAGTCAATAGGACTTTCCGTGATGATGATAGATTTTGGGGCATCAACTTGCGACGAGCTCCAAAGGCCTATGTCCCGAAATCCGTCAATCTCTTTTAGATTCTTGTTCCTTACAATCAATCCGATCGTCCCATCTTCGCTATTTAAGGGAAATGCAGTATTTACGATCTTACGATCGTCGGACTTGTCAAAATGTGCTTTTGTAATGGATAATCTTTCCATCTTTTCAATATCAGTCAGAGGGGACTGCTGAGAATTAAAGCTCTTTATCGTCGATATGTAATCTCCCGAATAGTTTTTGGCCTTGGCCAATTCAACAGCTTTACTATGAAGCTCCTTAGAGCTGCTGGCAGGAAATTTTTCTTCAATCAGTTTATTTGTATGCTCTTTTAAATCGAATGTTTTATTGAAAACTCTGTTTTTAAAAGACCCACTATCAATTGTTTCATCCGAAATACCCCGTTCATGAAGGTATTTTCTGTCTTTCAACTCCTTTAATTGAAAATCTCGACTCAAAGCAATGTGGCGATCCTCTGAAACCTCAACCATTCTATTATCCCGCGATACCGTATGAGGCTGCTCTAAATATTTATCTATTCGTTCAAAAGTATCCTTCCAGTTATTAGAGCGATTGAACGCAAATTTTACCGCATTACCCTTATCACTTGGATCATTGACGTTATAATAAAAATCTCCGTCCTTCCCATTTCCAATAATGATTCTCTCATCATCCTTAACTAAGGTCGGCCAACGTCTGGATGTCTTTTCATGATCTGTTTTATAACCAAACTCTGACTTGGCAAAGTCTTCTAAACTAATGCGAGAAGCAAGTTCATTTAAGTCTCTTTTCATAGTAGTTTATATTTTTTCAAAAATAATGAATACTTTGCGTATGTATAAATGAATACTAAATATATTTATTATTAATTTCTACTGCTATGAAGTACGCTCAAAAAATTGACAAACCTAAGGTTATCAGGATTTTAACTAGTGCGTTCATTAACAATCCAAGTGTAAATTACATAATTAAACAGGATCGTAAAAAAAGAGAACGGATTGAAGCTTTAATGGACTACAGCTTCGAAGTTTGTTTCAATTCTGGAAAAGTTCTCTTAAATGATAACGAAACAGCTTGCGCTCTGGTGTCCTTTCCCGACAAAAAAAAGTCATCGATATCTTCCATATTGAACGATATCAACTTTGTATTTAATGCTGTAGGCCTTGGAGGTGTTACCAAAGCCATGCAACGAGAGAAAATAATCCATGCAAATTATCCCAACTCCAACATTTACTACCTCTGGTTTATTGGCGTTGATCAAGACCAACAGGGTAGGGGAGAAGGTAGTAAATTACTAACAGAAATTTTGAAGGATGCCGAAGATTATTCTCGGCCGGTATTTCTTGAAACCTCAGTATCCAGAAACATTGATTGGTATCAAAAGTTTGGATTCGAAGTCTACAATAAGATTGATTTCACCTATGATCTGTACTTACTAAAACACGCTTAAATGGGACGAATTGCAGGGACTGACATGCATGTGGTGACATTCTTATTCGTTGTAGTGGAATTATTAATGTTTACCTCACAAACAATTTTGTTTTTAACGAGACCTAAGGATAATGACAGAAAGTATTATATGATACTGCTTGGACTACTAATAATAAAAAATATTGCTAGCGGTCTCTTTCCGGATCCAGGGTTCACTACAATTCCTTTGGCGGTTCAGTATGGACTGGCCTATGGCGCAGGATTCGTTATGGCTAGCTATTTCCCCTTTTACTTTTATCGAGTATTTGAACTAAATGGTCTTAGGTGGCATGCGTTGTACGGGGTGCCTTTATTAATACTCGTACCATTTTTCCTATTCTTCCTAAGTGAAACCATAATCACTGGAAATATAGAAAGCTCTATAAATCATGGACTTATATTGCCGGCCGTCTATGGACTAATCCTGTTATTCATTATCCTGAGTGAAATAAGAAAGAAATATCTAGGCCAAGTTAAGAGCAAAAATTACTTCGAGGTGATTGCTGTTTATGTGGCAATTACACCATGGGCATTTCTGGCTTTTTGCGCATTTTACAGAATCGAGCAGGTTAAGGAGGTTTTCTTGACAAATGCCGGCTTCATCGTGATCACAATACTCTTTATCGGCAAAGGAGTTAAGACCGACCGGGACTCACATTTGCGCCTTGAAGAACTTTCCAACCGGAAGGTTTTCGATAACAATCAGGTTTTTGAACAAAACCTTACAAACTACAACTTAACGGCCAAGGAAAAAGAGGTTGTTAATCATATCAGGGAAGGGAAAACCTATAAAGCCATTGCTGACGAGTTGCATAGATCTGAGCGTACGGTCACAACACACGCAGCCAATATATTTTTTAAGGTAGGAGTATCTAATAAGGTAGAACTCCTAACAAAGCTGGAAACGATTGACTTTAAGGAAGAAAAAGCGCCAAATTGAGCTGATTTGAGTGCCTACGTAAATATACTTAGAAAAAAATAGTATGTTCTACGTAGGCATTTTCCTGAAAAATACAGCATTCTACGTATTGTCTGAGAGCTTCCAATCCCAGAATTTTGGAATCAGAAAACGACGGTAAGAATGTAATAAAATTAGCATGCTTATGGATATCTCTCCCGGCTTCTACCCTGTACTGATATATTATTTAATTATCGGGATCATAGTATTTATCATCACACTATTAAAACACAGGGCCAATAGTAAGATTAACAATAGATAGTTTAGACTTTTTGAAATGATCCATTAGCCCAAATAAACATTGGCTGCAATGAAAGTGAGAATTCAGGGTGAACGAGAAAATGATTATGCGATACTAAAATTTCTAAGAGGTGACAAAGTGCCTGAAAAGCCTCTTTCTGCAACCAAGCCGGCAGTGGAAATCCAACCACAGGAAGATTTGACTGAAAAACGCGCGTTAATTGGAGATAAGAAGACTAACCGTATTCCCCTAAAAAAACTGACCGATAAAAGACATCCTCTATTTGATAATGAAGATTTAGAATTGGCTCTCTTCACAAGTGCCTCGAAACAAATTGAAGAATACAATGCTAATAATTAAAGTTTCACTTAAATCAATAGTCGATTATGAAGGTAAAATTAAACAAGTGGGTTACATGGATCAATCCCACGATGCAACGCTTTCAACAATTTGCGTACTTATATGGTAGGACGTTAGCAGTCTTCTCCATTATTATGCTTGTGACTAACGACCTGGCATTTGCACAAGGTTTAAAAGGCTCTTTCACAAAACTAAAGGAACTCGCAGTTGTCTTGGGTAATCTAATTTTTATCATTGCAGTTATTTGGGGGCTAGTAAAAACAGTGGCTGGATTTGTCAATAATAGCCCAAATGCGGTTAAAAACCTCATAATGCTCTTTGCAGCAGTAGCGCTCTGGTACGGTTTCAACACTCTGGTTGAAGATGTTAAAACAAGTATGGGGGATGGCGGATCCGGAGGATTTCAAGGAGATCAGTAGTTTATGGCAATGCAGATTCGAAAAAAACTGGAACAGCCCGTAAAAATACTATCAATGGAAATGTATAACCTGGGCTATATGTTAGCATTTGAGCTTGTCTTTGCTGTCTCATTAGGGGTAATTAAAATATGGTGGCCGGTACCAACATGGGTCAATATATTTCCCATAGTCTTTTTAGTAACGGTAATATATATACTCAAATGGGGAGCTGGTAAAAATCATCCCTCTTATATCATATCTCTTATTTCATATTCTCTTTTACAACCGAGAAAACTTCGTTTCCAAAAACCAACCTGGAAACGGGGCATTCCCAGAAATGTATAGGACATGAGTAAAAAAACATTTTCAGACTTATTTCCAGTGTTCTCACTGGAAGACAGGAAACTATTTTTCCAAGATGGAAGGGTAGGGATAGGCTTTCGCGTAGAATGTCCCGAATGGGAAGAAAGAAGCGTGAGTGAGATAAATGCATTCAATGCCCAGTATTCTGCATTTTTGAGAACTCTGCCAACCGGCGCAGCGTTACAAACGCTCCACTTTTATTATCCGACAAAAGATCATCTTGAAAGAAGATATAACGGCTACTTCTTCGACAAACTGGCAGATTTTTACGACGAAAAAATAGAGAAAAACTATCACGAGTGTTACAATTTCCTTAGCTTCTCACCTGAAAATGAGATTGATAGAAATGCAGCAAATACATTTTATTCCTTGGGGAAAAATATAACATCGAATCCATTTAAGGGAATTACTCGTACAGCAAAGAACCTGGAAGACTACTCACTCACCTTTAAAAATCAACTCGAGGCGGGCAAAGTCCATCAAAAAAGATTATCTGATGAAGAACTTGAGGGGGTTTACTACAAGTACTTCAATCAAGAATTTTATCCGGAACAAACTGACTTTACACGTGAAATACACCGGGGTAATAACCATGCTTTGGTGGGTGAAAAAAAACTTCATGTCGTCACAATCAGCAGCCAGGCTGCGCAGGTAGAAAATGCTGCATATAATGATTTTGGCGTAAGAGTACCTTTTATCAGCCCATTATTGATGGGGTTAACAATCCCCCATGTATTGAGTGTAACAGTAAAAAAAGTAAATGACGAGAAAGTCCTGGGCAAGTATGACACTGAAAGAAAAATCATCAATAATCTTCAATGGCTAGCTTCCCAGGAAAACAAGATGTATGCCGAAGAAGCAGAAGAATTTACCGAGGAAGTTCGAAAATCAAACAAAGGAGTGTTCCGTATAAACATAAGCGTTATCATATGCACCAACCGTGAAGATTTAATTCTTGACTACATAAACAAGACGACGTTTGCAGTTAAAAAGATGAATGCAACGGAATGTTACGTTGAAACCTTTGATACAACAAACCTCCTTTTTTCGTTAGCACCCGGCAACTCTGGCCAAATTTACCGGTGGCTTACTGTGTCAGGTGATAATGCAGCGGTCTACAATAGTTATGTAACATATTATCGTAATTCAAAAAAAGGAAAGGAGCTTGTTTTAGATAGGTTTCTCAACCCGGTATATTACAATTCATTTGAAGAACATATTGCAGGTAAAAACTTCATAGTTATTGGTCCAACTGGAAGCGGGAAATCACTTACCATGGGATATATGACTTTACAGCGTTTTGAAAGAGGAGCTGTTACGATCATTCTGGATGTTGGAGGCACCTATTTATCTCTTATTACCGCTCTTAACGGTACTTACAGAGAGTACTCTCCAAGTAAACCACTGAATTTCAATCCCTTCATTTTTGAGAGGGAGCCAGACAACACCTATAATATTTCAGGGGATACTGGGAAAGATAGGATAATTTTTATTTCATTACTTGTAAGTACAATCTGGAAGGGAGCAGGTGGCATTGTAAGCCCAGCCGAAAATGCTCTTTTGCTTCGGTTTGTCGAAAATTACTATCATTTTTTCAATTCCAGTCAACCAGCCGTTGTCCCAACTTTAACTGGCTTTTGTGACTTTCTTAAAATTTACTTTAAGGATCTGAAAAAAACCAAAGAGTTTAAGGCAGTAGGAGACAATTTCAACCTTGATAATTTCCTTATCTGTATGGAGCCATTTTCAACCGGTCTATACAGTGAAATGCTCAATTCCTATAAATATGAAAACCTGTCTGATAGTAAGCTAATCTGTTTTGATCTGAAAAGGGTAAAGGAAAACCCGGTGCTATATCCGGTTGTTACAATGCTCTTGATGCAACTCGCTCTGGATGTTTTATCCCGGTATCCCGACATTGAAAAATACATGATGCTTGACGAAGCCTGGACTATGCTCTCTGGGTCCATGGAAGGAGTAATCGAATATATGTACCGAACTATCCGTAAGGTTAAAGGATCTATTGGGATAATAACACAGGGATTCAGTGAGATAGAAAAAAGTAGTATTGGTAACACAATTATCGTTAATACGAGCACCAAATATATTTTATCGCATCATGAGGACCTAAATGGAATTGATAAATTTTCTCAGCCTCTCTCGTTTAATCCTCATGAAGTTGAAAAAATAAAGGGCCTCCGACGGATGCCTGGATATCGGGAGATCTTTGTAAAACAGGGGGAAATAAGCAAAGTGTATGTGATCTATCCGAATTATCATCTCATAGCAATCCTTACGTCAGAGCCGGATGAGCGAAATAAGTTACGCGAACTACAAGAAAAGCATGGCGATATCCACAAAGCGATCGATGAGTTTATAAAACTTAAACAAAATAACCTGATATGAACAACCTGCCTGAATCTGCCGCCAACTTTGTAAGTGAGGTAGAAAACATTTTGCCAAATATCTTGAAAAGTTGTTTACTCCTGATTCCATTGTTCCTTTTTATACAAGTTGCTTACAGCCTGGTTACTGGATTAATAGTTGAAAAGGATATCACCTACGATGTACGGGGCTTGATTAGAGGAATTTTGATCTGGATAACCGTTGCTGGATATATGGTGGGGATGGATGCATTCTCGTTGGCTTCCAGATACCTGGAGGAAATGGTTCCAAAAAGAAATGTAATGGAAGTCCTTACACAAGTATCAAAAAATGTAATGACCAATGATATTGATTTAAAAAAGGAAATTCAGGATGCTGGTAACAAGGATGTTGATGAAAGTGGAAACCCTACTACCAGAATAACTGACCCGGATGCATCCAAAGACACCAGAGTAGCTTTTAATAATTCGACTGGTCAAAGTAGATATTGGTGGGACATTTTTGGTTCCATGCAAAAAATGAAACGCACCATAATTGATAGCCTTACCATGTTCCTAGCAGAAGGTTTAGCACTTATAATCCGTTTGTCTATGGAGCGGATCCGGATGGTCTTGCTCGGATTTCTTTATCTGGTGGGCCCAATAGCTCTCAGCTTGTCAATCGTCCCTGCGTTCCGCGGTTTAGCCCTACATTGGTTTAGAATATGGCTGTCAACTTCACTATGGGCGTTGACACTGGCAATTTTAGATAGTCTGATGATTGCATATTATATCTCAGCAACTGCTAATCCGATAACACCAATGGATGCAACTGGATTAATCGGGAATCTTGATTTCGTTGTTGTAATGTTCGTTTTCATCGTCTGCTATCTACTCACACCTGTTCTAACAAGTTATTATATACAAGCGTCAGGTGCATCAGAAGTAGCCAGCGCGGTTGGTAGGACAGCACAAACATTAATGCTGGCAGGTATGGCACGAATTCCCGCTCTCGCCAGATTTATGGGCGGCGGCAAATCTGGATCAAATAATAATCCATCAAATTCGCCGGAATCATGATTGTAAATCATTTTGAAAAAAAATTCAATGCTTTGTCCATTATAGCAATCGCAGCTACTGTTGGATTCATTGGAATTAATCTGGTTTGGTTATACTACTATAACCTGGTTAGAGAGGAGTCAATGCAATATGTCTATGTAACAACAGATTTAGGAACAATTGGAGCACAAAGAACAGCATACCTCCCAACGATCTATGAAGCTGAAAATATGGTGGAAGATTTTATGGATAAAATGTTTTCCCACAATGCAGAAAATTATAGATCCAGGATTGAGAAAGCAAGAGGTCTAATAAATCTTCAGGATTGGCTAGCCATATACAAACGATTTAAGGATGAACAGGTTATAGAAGGTTACAACAGGTATAACTCCGGAACTAATCTCGCAATTGACTCAGTGAAAGTAAATATTGGGACAGAGCCTTATCAGGGAGTTGCATACACCCGACAAATAATAAAGTACCAGGATCAACTCATTGAAAACCCTGTTGCTGCAAAATTTGAAATAATACGGGTGCAAAGATCTCCGGCAAATAAATATGGCCTACAAATCATCAATTTCTCTTTTATCGACTACAAGATCAACAAGAAAATAGAATGAAATATTTAGTCATGTTACTAGCAATTACCGGATTAACTGCGTACGGCCAAGGAGATACTGTGTATGTTAATACCGAAGGGACAACCTATATGGTGTTCGACAATGATATTGAAATATTCAATTTTGGAAATACTCAGTATACCGGGGTTGCCGAATCGGGAAACATGCTATTCCTAAAAGCAACCCAGCCAGATGCCAAAGCAACAACACTGCTTGTTAAATCAACCGGTGGAAAAATTTTTATGGGCTTCATCGGATTCAAGAAGAGCCCAGAAAAACCATTTTGGGATCTTCGAAAGGATGATAAAGATGAAGTAAATGATGGTGTTATCGATGACGCCAATATTCTAAAATATAAGGGAAAAAACACCCTACAGATCGAGAAGAAAATGCTCTCGCTCCTTGGTGAGCGTAAAAATGAGATTTCAAATGAAGAAAATAACAATATTAGCTTGACTCTCAACAATGTAGCAAATGACAAAGAGGCATCGTATTTTAGATTTAACATGAGAAATAACAGTACAGTCATTTATCACATTGACTTCATTTCTCTTAGCTATAAAGATCAGCGGAAAGCAAAAAAGAGAAATAGCGTTGAAAATCAGAATACTGAAGTCCTGCCAATCTCCAAAATTGTACCCGAATCCATTCAGCCACTTTCTAATGAAGAATTGCTCTTTGCAGTTCCACTTTACTCTCCAGGAAGGAAAGGCTTTTTGGAAGTGATCATTAGAGAAAAGAAAGGGGTTAGGGCTGTCATCATGAATGTGAAATCTAAGAAGATTGCAAAAGCTAAATTGCTGTGAAATGGAAAAGATCAAAGAATTTCTTTCAAACAAAAGGAATAAGACTGCCCTAATGATAGCAGCTGCAATACTATTTATTTCAGCTGCGGTTGGGATTCAGTATGTTGGCACTGGCGATCATAAGACCATGTATCAAAATATTCGGCTGAACCCGAAGGAAGATAAACGTAGTCCAAAATACAGTGCAACTAGGGAAGCCGATTCCATTTTAACAGATTTATACAACAGTGGAGACAGTCTGAAAATTGAAGAAATGGACGCCAGAACCGGAAAATTTAAATTTTTCAAGGGTATTGACCTTTTAAAATATGGAAAGAAAAATAATCAAAAAGTCGACACCTCTGTCCAGGCATCTCTGCCTACCATTCAGAGAAAAGATACCATCATTGAAAAAATCGTATACGTAAACAAGCCTATTTCAAAAAGGAAAGCTTCTCCTAAAAAAATACTCACTGATATCGAAGGGCCTAAAGAAGCCCTGTTAGAATTTAACACGCATCATGCAGTAACTGGATCATCTAACCCAAAAGGAGGTCCTTCGGGCAACTTAGTTACTGCTGCGGTTTTAGGTAAACAAACGGCCAAGTCGGGACGTAAGGTCCGTTTCCGTGTTACTAAGCCCGTTCAAGCAGGAAATTATCTAATTAAAGAGAACTCAATAATAACTGCGGTCAGCCTGGTTGGAGGAAGCAGGATTCTTTTCAACTCGGTATCTGTCACCGATAATACTGGCCAGGTACTTCCGATTTCCTTATCTCTATATGACAAAGATATGTCACTAGGCCTCAATTTTGACCCCGATAATCCCCAACGCGAACAACTCAGAACACAAAGAAATCAAACTGCCGGCGACGTTGTAAGTGATGTTGTTGACGGCGTACCATATTCCGATGGCCTAGTTAACAATGCCATCATAGATGCTGGTGGCGCTTTGGTTAGGGGTGGGGTGCGAGCTTTAACCCAAGGAAGGTCTCAGAAAAAACGGAATGAAGTTGAACTACCTGATGGCTACAAAGTAATATTTAGTATTAACCAACAAAACAAAGTGCTATGAAACGGAATCTAATTCTTCTAATGCTCTTCATTTTATTCTTAATACCACAAAGTCATGCGGTTATAACAATCGATGTGGCTGGAATACAAAGACTTATTGCATTAATGAATATACTTGGAAAGAACAAAGCGCAATTGAAGCAGCTTAAACAGATCCACCAGCAGACCAAAGGAACCAAACTCAATACGGAAAATATATTTGAGTTGAATCTGGAAATAGAAGATCAGCTTAGGCAAACGGGAGAATTTGGGAAAATCTTATCAAACTCACCAGCTGGCCGAGATGTGTATGCGGATTTAAGAGAATTAGAGAAGCTCGTAAAAATAAGCTATCCCAAAGCAGAGAATTTGGTCAACTGGATGGCCGTGACGGGATGGGAAGCAATCCAATATATGGATGCAAAACAGGTTACTGAAAAAAGCGGTGTTCAAATGTATGAGGCCCTGGTAAAGAACTCGACACTAGAAACAGCGGGCAAAACTTATAGCGACGTAATCTCCTCAGTGAATTTTTCTCACATGGCCATGTACGGCGGACAAACGGCAATACAAAAAAGAAAGATGCAGCTTGCGCTTACATATCTAAAAACCGCTGATAAACTTGAACAAAAAGCACTTTCAATTTCTGAAGGTATAAAGAGTGGTCAAAATGGAACCAAGATTACAATAAAAAATAAGGACTTTTCTATTGATGGCCTTCTGGACGGATTCGCGGATGCTGTCAGTGGCGGTGACATCTCGCAGGTATTTTCCGGAGCCGGGAGTAAGACTGTTAATGTCGGTGGCCAAAATTTTGTCGTAGGGGGGGATGGAACAGTGGTGAATTCAGCAGGACAAATTATTGGAAAAGATATCTTTTTTGGGGTGCACGAAGAAGCGGTTAGCAGATCTGAAAAGGGGGTCGATAAAAACGTTTTTAAGCAGGTGGTAGACGAGCGGAAAGCAAATTTTGAAGCATTCCAAAGCGCCGAAATCCAAAATGAGATTTTAAAAAAAATTCAACGCTCCGATAATACCGACTACACAGCAGGGCTTGCAAACGATTATACTGGTCCGTTTAAATTAGGTACAGGGAGTAACGGACTGAGAATGACTACTGGAGAGCGGATCATGGCAAACAAAGCAAGTATCGACCTATATACCAAGGCGCAAGAATTACGGGAAAAGGCAGATGCTCTTTTGAAGGAAGCTCTTGCTAAAACTCCTATACAAGAAGCGGTGGATGGAGTAATATATAGAAATTATCAGTTGAACGAACTTGGCAAAATAAGGCTATGAAAAACGTAATATTAATTCTCATGCTCATCACTGGATGTAGCAAGCAGGACGACAAAAGGGATATTTTAAAATCCGAAATAGCTGATGTGGTGGTTAAAACGTACAATGCTACACGTCAGTACATGGATGGTACAGGTAAGGTTGATCAGCAAAAGATAGTCTCTAACTTCAGCCAGAAATCAAGAGAATACATGAAAATTCCGGCCGTAGCCGATGTAATTTTTCATGGTGGTGCCATTTACAAAAATGTGCAGGTTATCTCCACAAATGTAAATGAAGAGCAAAATGGTGCATTCGTTACCTGTGAGGGAATACTGAAAGTAACTGGCCAAAGAGAAAAATTCACTCATAACCTGGTTTTAGAAAATGGTCAATGGAAGATTGCACTGCTTTGAAAATATAGTATCTTAGTCCAAAGATCACTTTGTTTGAGGTTATCTTGTACCCCGTCAGCCTGTCCGCTGCGGGGTATTTATTTTAAGTACCTACAATCTCAAATACGGATTCAATAAGAAACATTGGCCTGTTCTTGTAGATCCCCCAATCCCGGATCTCGGCAAAGCACTATTGAGTCTAATACTTTGTCTATTATATATAACATAGTTTGTTTCCCCTCAGGTGAAGAAGATTGGATACACTGCCCTGGTAAGTATTTTGTTGCTTCCGAAATAATAAATACTGCCAGGTCTTCACCTGTGCACGAATGACGAAAGACTATTAGACGCTGACTTTCCATTCTTCTCCATTTAAGCATTTGACGGTTAGTGGCCTACTGAGGTCACAAGGTTTGCATGCTTCTCTGATAGAGGTTTTTCTTACAAATGGGCGGAAAACGGCGCTAAGGAACTATGTTTTTAGTTTTGATGCGTAGTTGTATACTGTACCATATGCTATCCCTAGCTGCTTAGATATCCTGTTCATAGACAACCCTTGTTGCTGCAACTCAAAAATTTGCCGTTGTTGATGGATAGGTAATGGAGGCCGGGAGATACGTTTCCCCTGTGCTTTCGCTCTGGCCATACCGGCTTTTACCCTTTGGCTGATCAGCGAACTTTCAAATTGTGCCAGAGAAGCCATCACATGAAATATCAGCTCACCGGTCGGCGTGGTGGTATCAATATTTTCCTGATAGGGGTAAACTAAAGAAAGGGAGAAAAACCGTCACGACTTTCGCGTAGGGTTTTTCTCGTGGTATATTTTGGTACATTCGATTGTCAGCCAATAAAAACCGATTGATTGGCCAATGACTTCAATTCGGTTGTCTGAAATCCTACATCAACTAAATTTCGCGAATCATTTCATCTTCATATCCTTGTGCTCGTTTTTCAATTGAAGACAATGCATCGCGCAGGCTCCGTACAGCTTATAATTTTCATGAACCAAAAGCACAGTCTTACTATTTTTATCTTTGACTTCACAAATCCCATTCATAGGAATGGAAACCATTAAGCTGTCATTGGCCCCACTTTTTACATGATAAAGATAGGTGCCATTTTTTGAAGCTTTACCAAGATTTTTCCCGGTTACAGCATCAATTGCATTTCCTGCATTGTCGATATGGGCTATTTTGATCCCAGCAGCATCTTTTATTATACCGTCACTGGTGACCCAGCCAATGTATTTTCCTTTTGCATCAGTAATCTTTCCCTTTGCATCAATAGACGGTATTGGCTGTTTGTAATTTTGAGCAAAAGATCCGGATGCAGTTATTATCATCGATAACATACATGCGATAATTGTTAGTTGTTTCATTTTTTAATTTACTCATTATTAGGCATATATAAAAATTTTATTATTATACTGACTAAAAAATCGGCAAGTCGATAATAATTACCTGACACCAAATTAAACATAGTTGACTTTTCCCTATGTCATAAATAAGGCCAATAATTTTAACTACCGTTATATAAAAAAAAGGTAACCATATCAATGATTACCCCCTTCATGTCCATTAAGTTTTAAATCTCCAATATCAAACTGGGGTTGCCATTTCTTCACACATCTGGGCGCTTTTACGACAAGCTTCAGCGCACTCCCGGCAATGATCCATGCCCATTTCTGCGTTCTTTTCACATTCTTGTGCACATCCTTTACAAGCATCTGCACAAACACGGCACAGGTGCGCGCTGAAACTGCTGCCAAGACTCATTAGTTCGGCTGCACTTCGGCAAATGGCTGCGCACTCCAGGTCAAGCTGGATGCACCGTGCCATATGTCCTATGTGCTCTTCTTTTAAACACTCAGTTGCGCAATGGCTGCATGCGATAGCACATGCCACGCAGGCATCGATACAGTCTTTAAATTGTTGATGTGCCATAGAAATCATTGTTTAAGATGATGGTTATTTGCTTCTGTTAGCCAGAAGCCAGGTCTGAAAATCAGCTATTTCTTTGTTCTGTTCTTCAATAATGCTCGAAGACATTTCTTTTAGACCGGCATTCTTACCCATTACTAAATGCATCTGTGCCATTTCTGTAGCACTCTTATGATGCTCGATCATTAATGTGGCAAAATCCTGGTCTATGTTTCCATTTATGATTTGAAGATCAGACTGCTTTCCCATCCGGTCCATTCCTTCCATCATTTCCATATGAAAATCCATGTTCATGCTTGCGGGAGTAGCCTTGGCCAGGAAATAATCGAATTCTGCTATTTCCTTCTGCTGGGCATCAATGATCGCCTGCGCTTTGGCCTTCATTTCACTGTTGCTTCCAGACTTTAACTCCAATTCCGCCATGTCAATAGCGCCCATATGGTGCATTTTCATCATGGTAGCGTAATCGATATCAGGATCCTGGGTGACTTTCATGGTATGCATTTCATCCATCATATCGTGCATGAGTGTCATCATTTGGTTTTCGTCATGAGACTGGATAGAAACTGTGATATCGTCATCGTCGTCGGAACATGCAGTTGAAAAGGCAATTAGGGTAGCGAGCCCTAGCATTTTGCAGGTTAGTTTCATGGGTTTGCCGTTTTAATAAAAATTAATTTGGCTGATATTCAGCTTCATGCATACTAAAAACAACTATGCCATCAACGCACCGTTCAGGGAATTCCTATCCGGGTCAATTGACTTTCTCTATAACAAAGCCTGCATCCTTAACAGCTGAGACGATTTGATCTTCGTTGCCATCGCTGGTCACGGTTAAGATTTTTTCCGGATTGTTGATGTCTACCTCCCATTTGTCGATTCCGGCGGTTTCATTTAAACCAGGTGTGACTTTTGCCACACATCCACCACATTTGATATTGGTTTTAAATTTTAAAGTTTCCATTAATTTATTTATTTGAAATTGTAGGTAATTATACTTGTGAACTTTGCTTGTAAATACTAAATCTTTGCTGTTTTTAACCTCAAACTATTGCTTACAACTGAAACTGAACTCAGAGCCATTGCTGCTCCTGCGATCATTGGATAGTATCTCTTCCTGATGGCGGAAATAGGTAGTCCTGAAATAATCTGTAAAATGAATCTGATTAGGATCAACCATTATTCCATTGACGATATAGTTAATGTCAGCCTGAATAAATCGGTTAGACAGAAAAAAGCGACTAACTACACGGAAATACCCCAGCTGCAACAGAAACCCGACCTGTGTTGTTGGCGTTTGCAAAGTTTTTAGATAGGCGCTTGCCCATCCCGGAATTTGGAGGAACAGTCCCTTTTGGTCGCTCAGGAGTTGGGGCGGGTTATCAAACCTGGTTCGTTCTTCCGGTGTCAGATACTCTTTCCTTGCCATATCATCTATGTATTAAAACGACCGTATTTTTACATAATTCCAACTCTCTATTTTCTTAACAATTTACTTATTTATATTGCCATGTAATTAAACTAAATGTAATATATTTGATTTTATTAAGCTTCGTACATAAAATGATCAAATTAGGATATGCCCGGGTCTCTACCCAGGAACAGAACTTGGATCTTCAGTTGGATGCACTAAAAAACGAAGGATGCAAACAAGTTTTTACTGATAAGGTTTCCGGAGTAAAGGCTACCAAGCCAAACTTCGAAAAATTGATGGAATATGCCCGGCCAGGTGACACGATCGTTATTTGGAAACTTGACCGGCTTGGACGCAGCACTGTAAAGCTTATCGAGTTAATCGAAGAGTTAAAAAATAGAGGAGTAAATCTTAAATCGCTATCTGAGTCTATTGATACCAGTACAGCGACCGGTAATCTGTTTTTTCAATTCATGTGTGTGCTTGCCGAGCACGAGCGAAACATTATCCGAGAGCGCACAAAGGCTGGTCTGGAGTCTGCCCGAGCAAGAGGAAGGTCCGGAGGCAGGCCAGAAGGATTAAGTGAGCGTTATCGAAAGATAGCTCCAGAAGTTAAGGAAATTTATGAAAAGAATAATAGAAGTACGGATGAAATTAGGGAGATGTTCAAAATCAAAAGCCAGCCTACACTTTACAAAATTTTAAAATATAGCGGTGTTAATGTAAAAGGATTTTTAAGAAAACGGAATTAAGATTTGAAATTTTCTGCTACCTGTTTCTTTTAAGTAAAAGAAACTAGTATCATGTTTTATGGTACTTTTATGCAAGATTGCGAGGACAAATTCCAATGTATGTTTCAACAATATTAGTTCTAATTTTTACTCAGAATCTTTATATACAACCAGCAGTTTTAATTAATTAAAAATTTACCCAACAATTCTGTGAAATCTTTTTTCTGTTCAATTGCCTTTATTTTAATTTTCTTTTGTGCCCATGCGCAAGATCACAATCCATTTACCACTGGTTTCGAAGAGACGATTCCTTCGGCAATCTTGGGACAAAAACGTAAAATCTGGATACATATCCCAAGTAGCAATGGAGGAAATAAAATCAAAGACCGGGGGCATTATCCTGTGGTTTATGTGTTGGATGGAAGCAGTAATTTTAATACTGTAGTAAGTATTACAGAGCACATGAGCGAATCAAGCCTTTGTCCTCCAATGATTGTCGTGGGAATTTTGCAGGAAAACAGATTAAGTGAGTTAACCACAGGTACTGATGATGAATTCCCCGGAGCCATTGGCAATGGTGAAAAATTCATGTCCTTTGTCGGGCAAGAACTTATTCCTTATATTGATAAGACTTATCCTACAACAAGTTATAAGACCTTCATCGGTCATTCCATTGGAGGATTGACGGTCATGAATACTTTTCTGCATAGCCCAAAGTTATTTAATTCTTATGTTTCTCTTGACGGAGCACTATGGTGGAATAATCAAAAAATTGTAAAAGAAGCAAAAGCCATTTTACCCAATCAGAATTATAAAGGAAAAGCATTATTTATGGCCATGGCCAACCGTTTGGAAAGAGGGGTTGATACATTGAGTGTTCAGAAAGACACCACTGGATCTACCGAACTGATTCGCAGTAATTTAGCATTCATTTCAGAAATTTCTAAAAACAAAAGAAATCAGTTGCGCCTCAAACATAAATTTTACGAAAATGATAATCACCCTTCTGTCCGGCTGGCCGGGGAATATGATGCTCTTCGGTTTATTTTTGATTTTTATAGGCTTAAAATTTACGACAGTGAATTAGAAGACCCTGAATTTAAGTTAGATTCATTGTTGGTAACGCATTACAAAAACGTTTCTGAAAAAATGGGCTATGTAATTTTGCCGGATGAAAGCCAGGTTAATAATTTTGGATACCAGCTGATGGGTACAAATCAATTTAAAAAGGCCGAAAAAATGTTCAAGCTGAATATTGCCAATAACCCTAAAAGTGGTAACTGTTATGATTCACTTGGTGATTTGTACCTTAAAACCGGCGATAAAACCAAAGCAATAGAGACCTTTCAAAAAGCGTCAACACTGAAGGAAATTCCGGAAACTAAAGAGAAATTAGCGAATTTATTAAATGAGAAGAAAAAATAACAATTGATCAAATCATTTTTAATAAATCTACTTGACGTTTTATGTTTGGTATAACTAAATAAGGAGAGAAAAGCCCTAATGGCTTTTCTCTCCTTATTTAGTTACCGAGTTTTTTCGACATCACGGGATTAATTTAACAAAATCTTTAATAACGGGAAGATTAATGATCCTTTGGTTAATTTATCCCAACGTCTATCTTCAACATGAACATATACACACCTCAGTTATTTGAAGATAGACTGGGTATAAAGAATCGTGGCGCTTTTTGTACGTTCTTTTAATTTAACCCTAAAATCCGACAGACCTGAGCTCACTGCCATGCAGCAAGTACTTCGGGAAGGCGATGTAATTTATATTTATAAACTTGACAGGCTAGGCCGTTCATTGAAACATCTCCTGGAGATGACTTCTGATTTTGAAAAAAGAAGAATCGGTCTGGTTTCAATTAATGATCATATCGATACTACCACTGCTCAAGGCAGACTCATCTTTAATATTTTTGCATCATTGGCAGAATTTGAGAGAGACCTAATCAGGGAAAGGACAAGATCCGGATTAGAGGCTGCGCGAGCCAGGGGGAGAAAAGGAGGACGAACCAGAGGATTAACCAAAGAAGCCGAAAAAACGGCCATGTTGGCGCAAACGCTATACAATGAACGTAAGTTGGTAGTGAACGAGATCGCGGCAGACTTAAAAATTTCAAAAATGACCCTCTATAAGTATTTAAGGCATCGCGGTGTTCAAATTAGTAGCAAGACCTGAAATTTCGATAATGGATGCAGTTGTGGTGTAGTAGAGAATCCTAGCTGCCCTCGTACTTTATTGGAGATTCTCTAAGGCTCATTTTGGTTTGAAGCTGCATATAAAAGAAAACGGGCCACCGGTCGACTGGCCCGTTTTTGATTTGCAAAGTCTCAACTAGACCTGGCTTTTTACTTATTTGATAAGATGCCGGAGTACAGGATTTTAACCTTGTTTTCCTTTCGGATTCTTTTTCTGACGATTTGAAACGATCAGACTGATGTTAAGAGTTCTGTTGTATCGATTCATGTCATTGGAGATATTAGCGAGGCCATAACCATAACGAGCATCCAGGGTGAGTGTGGATTTTTTAAGTTTAAAGTTGTAACCGGCACCTGCTTGAAATCCGTAATCCCACCGTTTTAGATCCCCTGCTGAGCTGCCAAACGAAACTTTGGTTGAAGATGCTGCTAAATCTTCGGACCCGTCTATTTTCAAGCGGCCCCCTAATGTGTATCCGGCATATGGGCCAGCATTTATATAGAACCGATTGATATGCAGCCTAGCAAATACCGGTATTTCAAGAGAGTAAATGCGCAGGGTGGATTTGTTGGTTGTAACCGGATTATCTGCTTTAAGTTTTCCACCTTTAATGGCAAAATTCAGTTCAGGGACAACTGAAAACATCCGGCTTATGCCTGCCTGATACGACGCCCCAACCTGCAAACCTTTAAAATCTTTCTTGTAGGGCTGCAATTGTTTATTTGAACTTCCATAGTTAAAGTTTGTCGTCAATGAATTGATTGAGATTCCGAAACGTCTTTCCTGCGAAAAAGATGGGACTGAAATCATCATTAACACCACTAGAGTTGCTAATATTTTTGCTGCTGTATTAATTGGTGAGTACATAATAGATATAGTTTAGATTTTTAATGGAAAAATTTGATTGGAAATGGACTATTGTAAATAGGTTTTATGGCTGATTTTGGGTCGCTGATCCGCCAGGACTGGCAATACTTTTCCCACCCTTCCGATTGGAAGGTTCTCGTATTCGTTTCATTATTTTGCATTTTAAGAGTTCAAAATGTTTAGGTAAGAATCTATTGCTGATCAATCAACAAGACAAAATTAATAGGTGCCAATTGCTTGGGGGTAGGACATTTATTAAGTTAGATAGTACAAATTTAAAATTGTGCAATGGAGTATTGATCGCTCTATATCAATGCTTTATAAGATTGATGTTCTTATACGATGGCACCCGTTAAGTCAAATAACTTCACCTGATGAAAGTCTCTTTCATTGCTGCTTTCACAATTCCCTCGTATTCCTTCAACTCTGGAGATCCTTCCTGCAAGCCAATTAGACAATGTATTTGCCCGGCAAAACATTTCTCCCAGACCTTAACTCCGGCTTTTCTTAACTTGCTCGCATATAATACTCCATCATCCCGAAGCGGATCAAATTCTGCATTGATGATCACAGCTGGCGGCAACCCAGTTAAATCTTCTGTCAGTATCGGAGAAACTTGCTGATTACTTTCCTGACCTTGTGCGTACATCTCCACAGCAAAATAGCAGGCAGCCTTTGTCTGAAAATATCCGGTTGCATTCTGCTGGTAAGAAACCGAGGTCTCCATATTTTGAGATCTGAAATCTACTGGCAGGCCATTCATTACCTGAAGCTTGATCTTCCCTGCAATGCCTTCCTTTTTGCCTTATGGGTAATTACTGCAACCAGATTTGCTCCTGCGCTATTTCCAAGAATCGTTAACCGGCTGGTATCTCCACCAAATTCTCCACCATGCTCGGCAATCCATTTAAATACATTATAACTGTCATCAACAGCTGCAGGGAACTTATGTTCAGGAGCCACACTATAATCGACCGCGAAAACTACTGCTCCGTATGATCTTGCATCCTGCCATAATCCATATTCAAGACCTGTTAACAGCGGCGAAATAAAACCTCCCCCGTGATAATGAATAATGATGGGCAGGCTTTTTTCATGCAAAGGGTTAAACACCAATACAGGTATGCTATCCTTGGTCACCTTAATTCTTTGGACATCTTTAGGCGGATACGGGATTTGAGGTATCGGTACATTTTTTATTTGCTCGATAGGTAAGCTCCGAAGTTGTTGGAGACTTTGATCCTGATATCCAATGATGTGTAAAAACCGAGCTATCCGTGTATCCAGCTGCCGGGTACCGCATAGCTGTGAAAATGAGGGATGTGATAGAAAAAAAAATAACAAATTTAGACAGACAATTAAAAATGATCTCATAGGTAACATCGGTTGATTGAAATGCTTGGGGCAGATTGTTTTTATCAAAAAAACGCCTTTGTGGGAAATCCCACTAACTCTAAGTATCTGATCCATCACTGAGTTTTATAAATTAAGGTATACAGTTACTTACCAAGGAAATACTTCTAGATGGATTTTGTTAAATGCTTATAGGCCCAGCTAAGGATTTTGCTTGTGCTATGAGCAAAAACTGCTGTGGCAACAAACAGGAGCAGAATGGGAGGCAGAAAGATTTTTGTCATGATGGTTAAATATTTTGAGTTTAGATTCTGTGTCTTTCACTTCATTTAAAATTTGCGTCTTTCAGGGCGTGGCCTCTGGAAAACTTTTCTCCTTCCAGTACAATAACGGATATCAGTTTCAGATTTAAATCCCTGATCATGTTAAGGATCCCAAACAAATGAGCCTGGTCTTTCGTCGTTCCTTCAATGATGGTTTGATTTTTTCTGTGTTTAATGCTCATTCCCTCAAAGTGCTCCTGCCATTTTAGATCCAGGCGTTCCTGTATTTTTATTTTGATAAGTCGCTTCATTTTTGATGACATTGTGTTTTTATAACAGGACAAAATTAGGGGTAGCCCGAAGCGAAAAAAACACCCGGTGGGTGCTTTTTGAGGGTGAATTTCAGTGTGCTATGACGAATCACACGGTGACTATGACGACCCCGTAAACTATCAAAGCTTCAATAGTTTCAGATCAATTGCATTTGCTTTGCTTTTTCCACCGCATTTGCACGGCTCTCAACATCGAGTTTTATGTAAAGGTTTTTAAGCCGGGTCTTGACCGTGTTCAGAGATACAAACAGCTTGTCGGCAATCTGTTGGTTTGATAAATTTTGAGCCATTAAGACCAGTGCTTCTATTTCGCGCTTGGTGAGATTAATTTGATTTTTAACCGGCATTTGCCAAATTTGAATCTTATACCTAAGCTTGGAGACAAACTGAGGGGGAAGCTGGATCTGTCCCCCCGCCTGCTTTTTGAATATTTCCTGAAGTATTGGATTGATTTTATCCAGGTAATTCAAATGATACATCAGCATTTCATCCGGTGCAGCGTATTCCAGCGATTCGATTAAAGTTGTCATCGCCTTTTCCTTTTCACCCTGCGCAATGTAAACGATTGACAGGAATACCTTTATCTCTATCATGCGCTCGATGCGCCGCTGCGCACTTGCCATTTCATAAAGTTGAGAAAGCAGCTCAAATGCATCGTCCAGCTTGTGCTCGGCTATCATCAATAAGCCAAGTGCCAGATAACGATACTCATCAACATATGAAATCGTGTTTCCTACCCTCACGTCTTGAGAATCTAAAAAGCTTCTGGCATTTTCCAGCTCCTTTTCCCGCACAAAAACGGTTGCTTTCAACCCTATGAACATGGATTCACGAAACGGATTGACTTTGTTTGTTTGCAGAATCAACTCTATTTCCTTCATTTTAACTTTTGCGCCAGCCAAGTCACCCAATCCGTACAAAACAACAGCATAGATGATTGTCACCAGAACTTTGGAAGTCATATCAGCCTCATTGATACAAAGATTATAGGCGATAGTGATGTTATCCAGGGCTTCATGCAAATCAGCCCAGAAGTACTGAATGGCGGCCATGTTGGCAAAAAGAACTGCGAATTTCCAATCTGTTTTTGCCAGCGATCCGTAGCCTCGCTCTTTCAGCAATTCTAAAAGATCTATACTTCTTTGATAAGAAATCGTGTACAGGCCCAATCGGCCTTCATTGAAGGCCAGCATCGTCGCGATCGTCGTAATCAAATAGATGTTACCGGATTTTTTACCAAACATCAATGCTTTCCTAAGCGCCTCGGTGCTGGACAATAGGTTTTCGTTGGCTAATTCGGCAGTTCCTACCGCATACCATCCCCAACTGAACCATAAAGGGTCCTGTTCCGAAAGATTCTCAAGGGCAATTTTGCAATATTCAAGAATTGTATCAGGCTTGCCCAAAAACGAATGCTGATAGGCCATTGCTACAGCTATTTTCCCGAGTAATTTTATGTTGTAGATTGATTTACACTCGGCACCTACACCGATGCTCTGTCTGATGATGCTTTCCGCCGTAACTAAAAATGGATGTGCTTTTTCAATTTGCCCGGCTGTAATTAATGCCCAGCCGTAGAACAGACAAAATTCTGGGTTTTGTTTGATCACTTCATCCGGCAGCACTTCACCGTACTTTATAATCGAAGAATGATGCCCGTTTTCCCACAGGCCTTCTGTTATTACGGCTAATAACTTTATTGCCTTTTCAAAATTTTGTGTCTGTAATAAGTGGTGTATCGCCAGCGGGTACATCTGATTTTTTTCAAACCAATTACTGGCTTTGATATGTAGTGCTGTGACGGTTGCCATTTCCGTTAGGCCAAGACGCTGTTTGAGTAAATCTGCAAAAAGGTGATGGTAGCGGTACCATCTGCGGTCACTATCCAGCGAAACAATAAACATATTATTGTTTTCCAGCGTCTCCAGCACCGATTGGCTATCATTCCTATCTAAAACAGCGTTACAGAGTGGGCCGGATAGCTGTTCTAATAGTGAGGTCTGTAATAGAAATTCTTTTATTTCATCTGTTTGAACCCTGAGCACTTCTTCAATCAGATAGTCCATGATGTACCTGTTGTCTCCTTTGAAATCCTCTATAAAAGCAGAGACATCCTGCCGGCCCTGGAGCGACAAACCAATGAGTTGCAAACCAGCGATCCAACCTTCCGTTTTAAAGACCAGGGATTGTAAATCCGTTTGATTTAACTTTAATTTCAGCTTGCGATTGAACAAGAATTGGATCTGATCGGCAGAAAAACTCAGGTCAGCGGACCTTAATTCTACGAGTTGACGTTGACTTCTGAGCCTGGCCAGCGGCAATAATGGATCCACCCTTGTAAGCAGAACCAAATGGATATTATCAGGTAAATGCTCTAAGAAGTAAGAAAACAAATCCAGGACCTCACGGTTGGTAATTAAATGAAAGTCATCCAGCGTCAAAATGAAATGTTTGCCAAACGCAAGTACTTCGTTGATTAGAAGCCGGATAAGGGATTGTAAGCCAGTCTTGTTTGGAGATTGTATTAATTTGATCACATTTTCGCCAAATCCCGGAATAATACCTTCGATGGCAGTTATCACATAGCTTAGAAATTCCGAAGCATCATTATCACTGTTATCAAGCGAGTACCAGGCTGCGGGAATACGCTCCTGCACAATCCAATCACTTACCAGGGTTGTTTTCCCAAACCCCGCCGGAGCTGAAATCAGCGTCAATTTTGCCGTAAGTCCCCTGGAAAGTTTTTCAAATAGTTCTGCGCGGTGAACGGTATGATCGCCAGGAGGCGATATATGCAGTTTTGTTAACAGGACATTACTAATGGGCTTGTGTTTCCCAGATAGTTGGAATGGATCAGGGACAACGATACCTTGGTTTGTGATCGCAAATATTTCAACCGGCAGGGCAATATTTTTGAGCTCGAAATGCCCGAGTGAAATAGTGGAAATATCTCTGTGGTTTTTGAGTTCGTCATTTAGTGATTTCGACAAAAGTATAGCACCCGCCACAGACATGCTTTCGATCCGGGAAGCATAATTAACGCCGTCGCCATAGACTTCCGTTTTGTCAAACACGATGTCACCGATATGTAGGCCTATGCGTAATGGCACAGGGTCATTCTGTTGTAATTGTAGTTGAATTTCCATGGCACATCTAGCCGCGGAAATAGCACTTTTGAATACACTCAAAGTACCGTCACCATAATATTGCACGATTCTTCCCTGATGTAATTCATGTTGTCGTTGAAAAATCTGACGGTGCCTGCTCCTGACATTGACGGCCTTTTCTTCATCGCCTTGCATCAATGCCGTGTATCCAATAATATCAGTAAACATTATTGCTACCAGTTCTCGCACTCTTTCATTTTCCATTGATCCATTTGAGGGTTTAAGCTGTCATTACCACAGACCTTCTTATTGCTAAACTATTATTTGTATTCAGATTATTTATACGAATATAAAGCTAAATGTACGCCAAGTCTCCTGTCAGATCGATAGCAGGAAAATATTTTTCGTACCAAAGATTTGCAGATAAATATTTTGCGAGTAAACTTACCCGGGCTTACTTATAGTTCTTCCTGAAAGCATCCGGAGATTGCCCGGTATGGTTCTTAAAGAACCGTATGAAATAGGAAGTATCCTCGTAACCTAAATGCCAGGCTATATCCTTGATCTGATTGGGTGTAGCAAGTAAATATCGTTTTGCCTCTAGGATGATCTGTTCGTTGATCAAATCCGCTGTCGTCTTATCCACGGATGCCTTTGTAATCGCGTTCAACTGATACACCGACAGATTCAACAGCTTTGCATACTTAGAAACACTTTTGACCTGGGTTATATTAGCCTCCAACAACCTTAGCAATTCCTCATACCGCTCCTGGGTGTACGTTGTTGCTCCTGGTAAGACCTGCTTAGGATTTTTGCTTTGCCTCACATACTCGATAAAGAAAAGATCCATACTCGCCTTAATCGCTTCATAATACCCTTCCTGTTTTAAGCTGTATTCCATGAAACTGTTTGAGAGGTGGCCGAGCAGCTTTTTGAACCTGAGCTCTTCTACCTCACAATAATTATTACCAGTGGCCTTCTTCCATTGCAGCTCCGCGACTGCATTTTTGGGTTGGTAAAAAGAGTTGTCAAATTCTATTAAGTAACCCATTGCATCTGCCGACAATTGCAACTGATGGACTTGACCTGGCCGAAGGATGAATACTGCGTTATCGTGGATACTGTAACGGATAAAATCAATTTCGTGAACTCCAGTTCCACTTTCTAGTGCTAGAATAAAGTAAAAATCGTGTTTGTGAAGATCGTGGACCAAATCCTTTGCTTTAAGCACATCGCTGATACTCCTGATACTAAACCGTCCGGCAGTGATTTGTGGTTGATGTGTATCTGCAATATGTCTGATCGGAATTGTTTTCATAATCTAATCTTAAAAGTGATGGATTAAGCTTCCGCAGGACAACTATTTACCCGCATTAAAATTAAGAAAAATTTGGAAGGCATTTTATCAATTCATTCTAGATAAGTCCTATACAACTGAATTTTCGTCCTACCTGTCGGTTCGCATCTGAAATTACTTTTGTATCCAACAAGCAATTTATTAAACAATATGACGACGAAAATAAAATTAATCTCAACACTCAAAATCTGGATAGTGATTTATCCATCCATTACTGTTTTTCTATATTTTTTCGGTGAAGCAATGTCCATTTTACCACTTTACCAGAGAACCCTGATTTTGACTATGATACTGGTTCCATGGATTGTATTCATTGGAGTTCCTCTTGTCAATCACCTCGTTGGACTTCTTTCCAACAAGCCTGAACACCAGTAGCAAGTCGCGTAATTTTAAAAATACAATACCATGAAAAATAGGAATTTTGATGTAATCATTATCGGGGGAAGTTATTCTGGGCTCGCAGCTGGTATGGCATTGGGCAGAGCATTGAAACAGGTTTTGATCATTGATAGCGGTTATCCCTGTAACAGACAAACACCCTTTTCGCATAACTTCCTTACGCAAGATGGCAAAACACCATCAGAAATTTCACTGCTTGGAAGAGAGCAGTTGCAAGCCTATATGACTGTTTCGTTTCTCCAGGGACAAGCAATCAATGGAAAAAGGAGTGATACTGGTTTTGAGATTGAACTAGTCTCGGGTGAGACGTTTTCTGCACAGAAGCTCATTTTTGCCACAGGAATTAAAGATGTTATGGAAGACATTGAAGGATTTGCCGAATGTTGGGGCATATCGGTTCTTCACTGTCCTTATTGCCATGGGTACGAAGTGAGAAATGAAAAAACTGGGATACTAGGTAACGGAGAAAGTGGTTTCGAGTTATCCAAGCTGATTTCTAATTGGACCAAAAATTTGACTTTGTTTACAAATGGACCATCCTCCTTAACAGGACGCCAGGTTGAGCAACTTGGCAAGCGGCAAATAATTGTAGTAGATAAGAAGATTCGAAAACTGGATCATATCAATGGAAATATTCAAAATATCGTTTTCGAAGATGAAACGGAAGTTTCTTTACGTGCTATTTATGCACCGACCCCCTTTCAACAGCACTGCCAGATACCTGAATCTTTGGGATGTGAGCTAACTTGTGAAGGCTACATCAAGATTGATTCGTTTCAGCAGACCAGCGTGGAAGGAGTTTTTGCGTGCGGCGATAATGCTACGCGCATGCGCACCGTTACAAATGCTGTTGCAATGGGAACAGCTGCGGGGATTACTGTCAGTAAAAAAATGATCATGGAAGAATTCGATTTAAAATACGATGTCCAATGAATGCATTTATAGCACTTACTATCAGAATTATCGGAATGACTTTATTTTTGGTCAGGGGCATCCTGCTTTTATTAAATAAGGTAGACTGGCAAGGATCGCTTCGCTCTAAGCCTGTTTTGAATAGGGCACAACGCTTAATAACCCGACCTATTTTGTGATATCATAAATCAGTCTTTACACAGAAAAATAAGAGAATCGCCTTCGATACAATTCAGCATAAATCCTGCAATACTACATTTCTGTCCTATCCGGTTGCCATTAGCACCAACTAATTTTGGACTTAGAAAGCGCTTCAATAGTGCGTCTTCAGTTAAAACTTTACCAATTATCAATTAAAAAAAAATGAAAATTATCATTGTAGGTGCCACAGGCACTATGGGGAGACATTTATCCCAGGCGCTAGAAAAAGATCACGATATCATTAGAGTGGCGTCCAGTGGCGGAGATATTCAAGCTGACATTACTTCGCTGGAATCGATAGAAAATTTGTTCGAGCAAGTAGGTGCCTTTGATGCCCTAATATCTACAGCAGGACCATCATATGTTGGTCCTTGGAAAAAAATGACAGATAAAGAATTCAGAAAAGGAATCGAAGGGAAATTGATGGGCCAGGTCAATTTGGTACTTATCGGACAACGTTACATCAAACCAAAAGGATCTTTCACTCTGATTGCTGGCGCGTTAACAACTGACCCGCAACTAAATTTCGCCAATGCAGCTGCTGCCAACGGAGCCATTGAAGCATTTGTTAGAGCTGCTGCGATTGAGCTCGAAAATGGAGTTAGGATTAATGCAGTTAGCCCTACTGTTATTGAAGATTCACCACAATATTTTCCATACTTTCCAGGTGAGGTACCTGTTACTATGAGACAATTGGAATATGGGTTTCGAAAAAGTGTATTCGGTGCTAATACTGGCCAAGTGATAATGCCATATTAAATTTTGTTCATTCTCGGTCAATGAGATATGATCAGCCTTCTTGGCAGTTATTTATTACTGGGGCTGGACAATTGGCTACACAATATATTTCTGGGAGAAAAACTCTACACGAAAGCCGTGACGGTTTTTCTCCCTTTCTTTAGTTTACCCCTATTAGGAAGATGGGGATGGGCGGTTGCTTACATAGATACGTCGTTATGCCAGTAGAGAGAAGTGGAATCTTATCCTGCCTATTTTAGGGTAGCCATCAAGGGGTCGAAATCGATATCGCATATGAACGATTAGATTAAAGTAAAAAATGCTATATCTCTATTTAACGAACCCGAGACATCGTTCCAGAGGTGCGGACTCCTGGAATATTAATCACTCCCACACATTTAGATGCGCTCCAATTATTATAGTTTCTGCTTAACTGTAATCTTCAATGACCACATCAATTAAGTAAACAAGTAAAATAGATATTTGCTGGCTTCTTATGGGGTGGTAAAAAATCTCTGATCCTGGATGTAATCAGGCTGCGTTGTCGTTCAGAATCATCACTTAAAACAAGCTCCGCCTGAAAAACCTGATTTCCGTCAACAAATTTTGTGCTCAACCGGCATTCTTTGACATTAGGTATGGTCATTATAAAATTGTTAACTTCATCCAGGTCAACAAGTTTACCAGCTATATTGATCTGTTTATCTTTCCTGCCTAACAAAACGAAACTATTATCACCGGTTTTCTGAACATGATCCATCAACAGATAAGTGCTGTTTGTTTGCTGGTCACGAACCTGGCCATTGTCAGTTAGCCCCCAGTATGGGAATAGTTTGAATGACTGTCCGGAGCCTAACCGATACCCGATACCCGCTGTTTCTGTGGATCCATATAGATCGGTAATTTTAAGGCCGTTCTTTTCGAGAAGCTTGTAAAGAACCTCGTATAAAGGCGCGGCAGCTGAAACGCCCATACAATTTATTGCTTGGTGTGGTAATGAAGAAAGCAATAGCTGCCAGTGGAACGGCGTCGCGACTATTAGCGGCTGGCCAGAAGGGTTTTTCCAGAACATTTTGGAAGGATAGAGGACAGGTATAGACAGCTTTTCCGACAAACCAACGGTTAACAAAAAACCATAAATCGTATAAGATGGCACATAGGGAACAATGTATGTACAGCTTTTAAATATAGAGGCCAGAAAATCAATCTCCCGCTCCAGATAAGAAACCATATGTCTGGTTACTTTTGTTTCCCCGCTGGTACCCGATGAATTAAAATCGAGATACGCGTTCGCCGTTAACTTCAAGTCAAAAATAAAATCAATCCATACCTCAACTTTGGTCGATGATAGCAGATAAGGTGGATTCGCTGATTCAAAAATGGCAAAGAAAGAATTTACATGGGCAGCAAGTAACATGAGCTCCATAGAGTCAAGGCCAACATCATCTTTCCAATCCACATCCTGCATTTCATAAAAAGATCCATCTCCATGGAAGGGCATTTCCCTAGCTTTTAACGAAAAATCAATGGTGACCCTTTTAATATCCTGTCTACGCCACTTCATTGGGTGCCGCAGGTAAGGTGATGGTAAATTCGGCCCCGGGATTATTAACAACTGTGATAGTGCCACCGTGCGACTGAACATATTGTTTCACGATTGCAAGCCCCAGGCCGGTACCATTGCTTTTTCCGGATGTTACAAATGCGTCAAACAGGTTTTCCATAACTGCGTCCGGAATTCCCGGGCCATTATCGCTGATTTTGATTACGATCACATTGTTTATACTTTTTGCGACAATATCAATAGAAGGCTGGTTTACATGACGATCTTTAAGAACATCTACGGCGTTACTTAATAGGTTCATTAAGACCCTTTTCAGTTTACTTCTGTCTCCCATCAGGGATAAACCCTGTTCAATTTGCTGGGTAATGCGTATGGGTTTTATTTCAGAACGGTTGTCAGCTAAACCAATGGCGTCTAAAACCAGCGGTTCAACCTGGATGCGTTGTATACTAAGCGGCGTTTCCCGGACAAAATCCAGAAAGTCATCAAAAATTTCCGAAGCTTGTTCTCCACATAGATCAATCATATCCAGCCACTCACTGGATACCCCCTCATCTCTGAATGCCGAAGTTAATAAGGGGATATTTTTGATAGGGGTCCGCAAGTCGTGCATCAGCATGCTTAATGCCTTACCTACCGCAGACAGTTTTTCTTGCTGCATCATAGCTTCTTGCAAGACCGCATTTTTAATTGCTTTTCCGGCACTTTGCACAAAAAGTTTGAGCAGATAAAGTTTTTCTGTTTTAAGGTGTTGCTCTCTTTTAAGCGCCGCAAAAATATAATAGTCATCAATCTTTACGAATACAAGTTCGTCTATCTGTATGACCTCCTCATTGTTTATATGTGCTGAGGATATGATAGCAGATAACCGGTTGACGTTGATCTGTTTTTCCACAGAGCCGATGTAGAAAAGTTGTTGATAATGCTGGTCTGTACCTAGTTTTAACAATTTGCCCAACACAGCCAAATCGCTGCCAATATACATGGCCAGCTGATCCAAAATATTTTGAAGCAATGAATCCAGGTGAGATTTGGAAACATTAATATTTGAAATGACAGCGATCAGGTTTTCCAGGTTCCTAAGTTTATTATAGTCGCTGACGGCCTTGGTGGCCAGTTGTAAGATTTCTTCGCTTGCATAAGGCTTGCAGTGGTAACCCACGTTTTGCCCAAGTTGCGTTACTATATCCTCGATGGACCGGTCGCTGAATGCTGTTATAATTATTATTTCAGCCTTGTTATCCACTCTACGGATATTCAGCGCTGTTTCCAAGCCGTCCCAGCCAGGCATGCGCATGTCCAAAAATATGACGGCATAAGGTTTGGTTTCTGCTATCGCAACCTTAATTTTCTCAAGTCCCTCCATCCCGTTCACAGCCTTATCAACTGAGAAGGCGGGTATGTTGAAGTTGTTTACAGCTGTCAATACCGGTTGATCCGGGTCATCGTCGTCAAAGAGAATACTTGAAGCACTGCTGATTTTTTCATTTTTTTTTAATCGCAACGGAATCAGGATATCTTCGATACTATCCCTCACAATCTCCTCGTCGTCAATAATCAGTACACGGGTATTATTTTGTTCCTTTTCCATAATAGGATGCGTTATAAATTAAAAAAGATGGTCACTAGCGCGCCCCTATCTACTCCCTCACTGGCCAATGTGATTTCTCCATGGTGGCTTTCAATAATACTTTTACAATTCGCCAATCCCAGCCCTGTGCCCTCAGATTTTGTCGTATAGCCCCTGTTGAATAGGCTAGCACCTGTTTTCTGGTCAAATCCGCTTCCATTGTCTTTTATGCTCACTATTATCTTGTCGGAATCAGCAGATACCGATACGCTGATTTCTTTTAGATCGATTTTATCACCCCGGTTTAAAATGGACTCGGATGCATTTTTAAGTAAATTCAGAAAAACCTGCATCAGCTTCGTGCGGTCACCTTTTATTTGCGGTAGATTTGCCGGCGAATCGAAATTGAAAACAATGTTGTTTTTTTCTAGAGCTCCTGACAGCATCGCTACCGCATCATTTATTACGCTGCGAATATTTATTGTTGCTCTTTCTGTATGCCTTCCCTTAACATATTGCCGTTGAATGTTTAAAATCTCCTGAACGTGGCCGATGATGTTTACCTGGTCAGCCATGCATTTTTTGACATAATCCAAATTATCTTTTTGGTTGATGATAACACCGCCCAATAATTCTGTAATAGCCATACTTTTCTTTTCACCAAGCGCATTGCTGAGCGATGCCTGGTTCTTTTCGACGAAGCCTTTCAGGTTTTCAAGTGTGGCTATGTCGTTATTTTCCATTGTCCGTTTAATCTGCGTGATGTAAGACGCGAACCCGACTACGGCATTCCCTACATCATGCAAGACGCCGGAAGCTATTTCAAATTTATTTTGTTCAATCGCTTTTTCTTGTGAAACCTGATCTAGTAATTTTTCTTTTTGATAGAATTCCGTGATATCATTGAAAATGTACATCAAACTGTTTTCACCAAGTTTATCAATAGAGAAGACGTAGCTCAGGGTTTTGGTGCCTTCGTTCCCATTCAATGGAAATTCAAGACGTAATTGGTTGATGACATTTCCATTTTGCGGGATGAAAGATTTAACCATCGATCTTATCTCTGGTGCCAAGATCTCCAGCAGTTGATGCAGGTTTGTCGGGGGCAGCTTGTTGCTAAAAAAGAGCGGCATTAGCAACTGGATGCTTTTCGCATTCATTTCTACGATATTGCCGTCCAGATCCGTCTCAACCAAACCTATCGGGATTTGATAGATGATCGAAAGCATTTTTTGAACCTGGTCCTCAGTTGAAATTTTACTCACTATCCGGCTCTTTTTTGGGCTAAAAGATATTGATTCCCGTTGCTTCCCTTTATCAACCGTAAATCAACCGGAGTGGGCTTAGTGATATAGGTAAACATATAGGGCAGAATTTCGTCAAGTTGCTCTTTATGGTATTTCTCAGATACCATAAAATTGTTGGTGCAGGGGGCAACCTGCGTGAAAAAATGTTTACCAATAGCGTTTTCTTTTAAAACCCCGGATAAATCGGACTGCGTTTGGTTGTATAAGCTTACAATTCCATGATAATCCATTTTTACCACACCAAACGGAAGGGAATCGAGGTTTTCTTCTGAATTGCTGTCAAGCCATTCACCAATTGCGGGAGTGTTAAATGTCATATAACTAATTCGATATATTTATTTGATCAATGTAGTCTATTTTTGGTTGAAATCAACGAATTGAATATCAATTTCGTATGAGGCACCATCTTTCGGAGTTTCTCTGAATAATTTGGCTATTTGCCTACTCAGGCTTGGATTACCCGTCAATGAAATAAATGAGTCCGAAGAATCATATCCTATTTAAACGCGCACAAGCCATGGTCTAAACACATTTACTTGTTATAAAATAAACTTTGAAATTCACAGGTATTGATATCAAGACCGGAGAAGGCTGGATTTATCTTACAGCAATACTAGATCTTGCAAATCGTAAGGTAGTGGGTTGGGCGTTGAATGAGACAATGAAAGCCGAAGACACCAGCGTATCGGCTTTGAAAATGGCTTTAAAGCGCTATCCAATAAAAAAACCGTTGTGAACTTCCCTGATCATAACACGATCAATCGGTTCAGAGGTGTGCGATTGAAGGATGCTCTACGGAGTATATTCGAGGAGCCGGGCGGCCGGTGCCGTGGTCCTGTTATTGGCCCAGGAAGGCCTTTTAAGTATTGAGGAAGTATACACAGACGGCACTAAAATCGACGCCAATGCGAACCGTTACACTTTTGTTGGAAGAAGGCGATTCAGGCCAACAAGGAGAAGATGAAAAAGCAACTGCGCCAGATCTGGGAATATGCTCAGAGTGTTAATGATGCAGATGACCTCCCAAATCCACCTGATTTTACTACCATCGACAAAGAAAAGGTACAAGATACAGTCAATAAGCTCAATGAAGTACTCGGTAAAAAAGAGAATATCGACAAAAAGTTAAAAGCAAAACTTAACTATGTTACCAAAAACTATTCTATCAATATTGCCCGTTATGAACCGAAGGAAGCAATTTTAGGAGATCGAACCGCTGGGCGGCGGACCGCCAGCTTCAGTAAGAGGGATCCCGACGCCACCTTTATGAGACTAAAAGGAGGATCACATGCGCAACGGTACCTTAAAACCTGCCTTCAACGTGCAAATATCAAGCTCCAATCAATACATCGTCAATTATAGTATACACCCCAATCCGACCGACACTACTACATTCACTGATCATATCGCACAGCATGAAAAAAGCTTTGGAGCTGCTCCTAAAATAGTTACAGCCGATGCCGGATACGGTTCACAAGAGAACTATACGTTACTAGAAAGTAAAGGGATAGCTGCTTATGTGAAGTATGGCACGTTTGACAAACAGCAAAGCTCAAACTTTAACAAAAAGCACCCATTCAGTGTGGACAAGCTGTTTTATAATGAAAAGAGCGATTGTTACATCTGCCCTATGGGCCAGAAGATGGATTATGTTGGCGATAATCACCGTAGAACCAGCACTGGTTTTTTGCAGACATCAAGAAGATACCAGGCTAAAAATTGTTACGGTTGCCCACTCAATGGAGCCTGCCATAAGTCAAAAGGCGACAGAATTATTCAGGTAAATGTGGAGCTAGTACGTCAAAAAAAGCAAGCTCACAATCTACTCAACAGCGAAGATGGAATTGCTCATCGAAAGAAACGATGTTTTGATGTCGAGCCCATCTTCGGAAATATAAAAGAGAACCACCGGTTCCGAAGGTTTATGCTCCGGGGCAACGAAAAAGTTGCAATTGAATGGGGTTTGATTGCAATAGCACAAAATATAAGAAAGAAAGCGGACTAAATGCCCAAAAACCGCGCCCCTTCGATAAATTGGTCTAAAGAACCCAGGCCTCACCATTCCCGAAAATATATATCAACCAAATTTGGTAAAAAACCGAAAAGACCGCCTCAATATTTTTGAGACGGGCTCTTCATTTGTCGCCGTACACCTTTTGTATACTCTTCATTTGACGCCATACACCTTTTGTACACTTACTATAATAGGATCCGCCCAGCAGAACCCGCTAAGTTTGCATTGCCTTACAAGGAGAGCTCACAAGGAGAGGCTAGTAACAAGCATATCTTAGTTTATCAAACATTTTTTTACATACTGCCATGAAATTATATAGTATCAAGTCCTGTCCAACAAGGGAAATTAACGCTGGACATTTCAAAAAAACACTTTTTTCAAGCCGGGGCATTTGCTCGCGTCCATGTTCGTTTCTCTTAGTACTTTCTTTCGCAGTTCTGCTGCTGACGATTCCGGTTCACGGTCAAGTCAGCATTGACGCGCTGCCTAAGAAAAACCAATTCCGGGTAGGGTTAGGCGCTGATTATATCAAAACGCTTGATCTTTTGTATTCATCTCAAATGTATAAGTCGGTCAGAACCAACGTCCAACTGGGCTATTCGCACAAGTTGAAAAGTGGAATTTTCACTTCTGATCTCCATGTTTTTTTAGGTGGATTAAAACCCAATTCCGGTTCTGCTGTCGTGATATACGGTAAGGAGACCGATATTAACGGCGTTGAAAGTACTGAACGTAAAGTGCTTGAAATTAGTCAAATAGGTTTCAATCTACGGTTGGGCTATTTACAAGAAATGCGGCAAGTAAGGAGTTCCTCCAAGGCGTTATACCTCGGGGGAAGTTTGGAAGAAAGTCTAACCTACACACCCGGATTTATCAATATCGGCGTAATCAATTACGGTTCATTCAGTGCCAAAGCGCGGTTCGACTTTTTTTTAAGAAATGGAAAACCGATCATTTTAGAATTGGGAGTTCCAATAGCTTCGGTGGTAACCCGGATGCCCTATCATCAGTCGCCGGGAAGGCCTGATGAGTCGGTTTTGAAATCTTTTTTCACGGGTAATAATAAGTTTGAAACACTCAATCATTTTCAAAACGCCCGATTTTCGATAAAGTACCCTGTGTTGGTAAGAAAGCGCATCGCTTTGGATATCATATACGCGGCGTCCTGGATGCATTACTACAAACCCAATCATCTTACGCAGGCAGGCAGTCAATTATCTCTTGGTTTAACTTTTTAATACATACCTCATCATGAAAAAGCAAATAATACTACTCGCAGGAATTCTAATAGTCTTACTTTTTTCTTTCACCTCATGCCAGGAAATGATGGTTGCACCTGAGGTCGACAATTCCAATGAAAACAATTTTCGGCAAATGTGGGAAAAATTTGACAGCCACTATGGCCTGTTCCTGGTTAAAAATATTGACTGGGACAAGGTGTACACTTCTCACCTACCCATGGCTAAGGCGGCAAAAACAGACGCTGAATTATTTTCCGTGCTATCCTCCGCTGTACGCGTTTTGGATGACAAACATATCAATATCTACACGAACAGCCCGCAGTTGGCAGATTATAACAGTGGAGAAAATGGACATATACCAGCCCAGGAAGATTTTGATTTTAAGGTAGTTCGCGAAAAATACCTGACTGAATACCATGAAGAAACGGAAGACTTCGTCTACGGGAAGCTAACCCCAGACATTGGCTATATCCATATCGAATCGTTCCATGGCGAGTTTTCGTTTTACGAAAAAAACATGAACAAAGCCATTGATGCATTGGCTTCAACTAAAGGAATCGTGTTTGACATACGAGACCATAAGGGCGGTTCCGATCTGGTGAGTAAGTACATAGCCGGTAGATTCGCAAATTCAAAGAAATTGTTCATGACGTCAAAGAAAAGAAATGGTCCGGGTCATGATCAATTTGAGGCGGTTGTAAACTGGTATGTGGAGCCAGCTGGTAAGACACAGTATCTTAAGCCGGTCATCTTGCTGACCACCTCCACTACGATTAGCGCGGGTGAAACCTTCACATTCGCCATGCGGGAAAATGACAACGTCACCCATGTGGGAACTAAGACTGCAGGTGCGTTTTCTGACGTGATCCCCCATCAATTACCTAATGGTTGGCTTATTACGGTCGGCGTAGGCGACTACCGTGGGTCAGACGGTAAAAGCTACGAGGGTGTCGGCATTACTCCGGAAATTATGAGTGGAAATCAAAAGTCGGATGTACTTAATGGCGTAGACAATACTCTTGAAATGGCACGTGAAAGACTCAGGTAGGCCACTGGGTTGAGCGATTTATCTCGTTAAACCTACCTGACTAGCTAGTCGCCGTATAGTTGCTTGCTTTGAACAAACAGAGATGGAAATTAAAAGAAGATCTTTTTTCAAAGATCCTGAGAAAGACAAGGCATGGTTTGATAACTGGGTCAGTCGATTGGAAATACTAAACCAGAAGCGATATGATCCGATAGAAATTTCTACCGCTTTGGGAAGCACGCATGTTTGGGCGTTAAATCCTACGAGAAAGGATTTGCCAGCATTGGTCATATTTCCAGGTGCCAGGACAACGGTATTGTTTTGGGATTTGGATAATGGCCTCAGGCCGTTGGAGCAGTATTTTAGGATATACCTTGTTGAAACCAATGGCTTGCCTAACCTAAGTGATGGCGCCACGCCCGATATTAAACAATTGGGATATGGTCACTGGGCTGCGGAAACTCTTACGAAATTGGATTTAGTGAAAGCCTACGTTGCAGGAGCCTCTTTTGGCGGCTTAGTTTGTTTGAAACTAAGCCTGGTAGCGCCCGGAATGATACAGTCGATTTATTTATTGAACCCAGGATGCCTGCAGCCTTTTTCTTTTTCGCTTGAAAATCTTTACTACAATTTGCTCCCAATCCTCCGTCCAACCCGCTCGAATGTGGATAAATTTTTAAACAAAGCGATCTTGTGCAAACCTTTTCATACAGTTTCTCCAGAGGCTGAGCAAATGCTGATCGATTATGAATTGTTCGCCCTGACTCGACATAATGATCATACCCAAAAACCGTACGACATGGTGAATGAGCTAAGGGATGTAATCTCAGATATCTATTTAATTCTTGGGAATCGAGATATTCTTTTCCCATATAAGAAATCAGTGATGAATGCTAAAAAGTATTTGTCGCAGTTAAAAGAGATTATCGTCGTGCCAAATGCTGCACACGGAATTGAAACCGAACCCAGAGCGATAAACCATATGGTTAGGATAGCCAGTAGTCCTTTGTCTTCGGAGACCAATGGTAAATAGGTTTGTTAATTATTGTTGAAATTACTCTGTTTCGTTTAAGTGATAAGCCAACGATATTGACCAGATAATTGGACCGCATTGACGTGCTGCTAAAATAACAATGCGGCAGGTTGCTGCGTAAGGTATATCAGGGTTAAATTAAAAGAAGGGACAGCGGCGGCTGACCGCAAAAACCGTCACCATGTCCGTGTATGGTTTTTCTTTGCCATAAGCTTGCTATATCCAATCCTAAGACGTTATCCCCGCATTTTTGATCAAGCTATGGGCTTTTGAAATAAGTTCATTGATTCAAAATGAGAAAATGGAACAGAGTCGCTATACTTCATACCAGACTATTTTCAAAATATCTCCAAAGATGGTGCTGAGATTTGAATACAGCTCATTTATATCCCGTCAATTTTGCTACGCAAAACCCGTGGCGCTTTTTGCACTTTCTTTTAATTTAACCCAATATTGCTCTTAAAATAAGTATACCTGTTGAGAAATGTGAACGTTGCCATAAGCATTGCCGCAAGTCGCCCGGAGACGAGAACGCCACGGCAGAACGCTCGTTCCGGACCTTGAAGCCGGGCCGGGCGGAAGATTTTAGATTACTGGTTTTTTCTTTTTCATCCGAACAGAGGTGGGTAGGTATACACTCAGACTTGCTACGATTTCCTGCTCCCGGTAAACGCCCACTGCATATCCAATGGACAATCTCTAAATTAAACCATTACAAAGCTGATATTTATTTATCCTAAGAGAAAAAGGAGATAAACGGACACTAAGCCAGTGTCGCGTTTTCTCCTTTTTGCTTTATTAAGCGCGGCTGGCTTTTCAGGAAACCAGATGACCGTAGGTGATTTTCAAAAATTGCTTTAAACCCATTGGCTTTCTTCCCAACAATTTTTCAAGATCGCTCCGATGCGTATCCAGTTCACCTTAGGCTATGGCGGTTCCAAAACCAGCCAAAAAAGAAGCACTTTCTATGGGAACCCCGGCCGTTACCAATTGTTGAATATAAGGGTCTTTGTCCGGTTCGTGATATTTAATGTCTTTACCGGTAATATCCGAAAGCATACCGGCTATTTCATTGAATGAATAAGTATTATTGGAAGCGATCGCATACTCCTTATTCTCGTGCCCGGAGGTCGCTAAAACAATTGCAGCCGCTTCTGCCATTTCTTTTCTTGGCACAAAAGGCGTTTTACCATTACCGGCAGGGAAAAAAATGCCGCTTTCTAATACGTTATCGCCAACGAATAATGGTATCACATCTGCGTAAAGTGTATTGTTCAACAGCGTGTATGGGATACCAGTTTCTTTAAGATAATCCGCTGTATCTCTGTGAATATGACAGACGTGCGGAATTGCAGTTTCTTCAAAACTTTTAATATCAATACCCGTGTATACGATGTGTTTGACACCATTTTCTGTTACCGTCTAACTGGGACAATGCCAATCAGGGCAGGGCGACGATAAACGCAGCAAACGGATATTTAGGCAAAGCTTTGGTATTCCGGGCCAATGTCAAAAAAATAGATGTAGCTATACAGCCGCGATCTCAGCTTTTGATAAATAAAAGGGTATCGCTGATGCCAGACTTTGGCTCAAATTTCAATGATAGCCGATAAAAGCGGAACAAGGTCGACCCAGATGATTGTGAAAGAGTAAATGCTTAAATTATGTCTCTGATCCTCAAAATTTTATATAGCAGGTAATTCTGTATATTGGTCGCACAAATACAAAACTGCATGCCACGCTACTTGTGCTTTTCCGATGACGAGTTAAAATCTTTGCTTTTGCAGGGGTCAGAGGCTGCCTTTGACGAAATTTACAGCAGGTATTGGAAAAAGCTATACAATGAAGCTTACAAACGACTGCATGACCCGGGTTTAAGTGAAGAAGTGGTCCAGGATGTTTTTGTGGACTTATGGTCTACGAAGGATCGGAAAGAAATTGGGAATTTATATGCCTATCTGGTGACTGCTGTGCGGTACCAGGTTTTCAGTATTTATAAAAAACGAAAAAGACTTCCTTTTTTCGAAGAACCGCTTGAATACATTCAGGGTGGAGAAGGTACCGACTCAAAATGCTTTGAAAAGGACTTAATTGCAGCTGTACAGTACTGGCTTGATCAGCAGCCCGGCAAACGACGCGAAATATTCCGCATGCGCTATCTGGAACAACTAACCACAAAAGAAATCAGCCAGGAATTAAATATCTCACAAAAGACCGTTCAAAATCAGCTTAATTCTTCTCAGGATAGTTTGAGAAGCACAATTTCCAAGCTGTTAACAATTCTTTTGGTGCTACTGCATATCTGCACGAGATAACAACCATTTTATTGGTTTTAAAATAAAATGAAAAAATTCCATTTTTAAATGGGACATTTTTCTGGATTGATATACTGTAGTATTAACCCCCCTCGTTTCACGTTGCAATGGACAAACCGGAGTTTAAGAATCTTGTAAAAAAATATCTTGCGGGATCAGCTACCCCAGATGAAACCACGGCAGTTGAGGGCTATTATCAACTATTTCAGGATGAACTGGATATGACCGACCAACTGGATAATGAGTCTGTTTTATCGCTGGAGAATAGGATGAGGGACGGGATAGCAAGCCGCTTGGAGCGAATTGAAACGAGCTCTAAACCCATTTATCGGACTTGGTATTTTCATGCCGCGGCCATTTTTATTGGCCTGGTGGTTTCACTGGGGATATTATACTTCTCGCGGGGTGAGTTGAACAGATTAGAGCAACCTGCGGCATCAGCTGTGGCGCCGACAAATGCGGCCAACCGTTTTATCAGACTCCCGGATGGAAGCACTGTGCTGCTCCATGGAACAAGCAGCCTGACATATGGAAAAGATTTCAATGAAAAAACCCGCGAAGTGACTTTATCCGGCGAAGCTTATTTTGATGTGGTACACCTAGATTCAAAAAGCGGTGCGAAGCCGTTTGTGATCAAAACAGGAAATGTAAAGACAACTGTTTTAGGAACTGCATTTAATATTCAGGCCTGGCAGGGACAAAAAGAAGTCGTGGTGACGGTCAAACGAGGGAAAGTAAAAGTTGAAAATGATACCAAACTGCTTGGCATTCTAACTGAAAACAAACAGATCGTTTTCAACACGAACACAAACATTTCCAGTGCAAAAGTGGTAGAGGTGAATAAAACAGTTGCGTGGGCTCAAACCGATATGACATTTGATGCTATGCCGTTCGGCGAGCTGGCTGAACAGCTTGGAAAACGGTACGGGATAGAAATTAGCTTTAAAAATCCTTTATTAAAACAATGTCCCATTACCGGACGGTTTACTGGGACTGAAAAGATTGAAGATGTTTTCCGAATATTGTCTGCAACGAGTAATACTACGTTCACCTTCAATGGGACGCAGCTAATGATTGATGGAGAACAATGCCACTAAACCTACCCCTTAACCAATGAACTACAATACCGAAAATTACAGCAGGTCTCCCTAAACATTTGTTCTAAAAACAAAGAACTCCCCGGCCTTGGACAGCAATGAGGAGTTCTTGTTCAAAAAATTGAGATCAACTTTTTAAACAAACAAAAGTATGCAAAAAATTTTAGCTTTAACGAGCTGGGTATTCCCTATTTCCTGGCAGGTCAGGGTATGGGCTAATTTTCTCTATTTCATGAAAATAAGCTTTTATTGTTGCACCGTTATAATGATCACTGCTCACATGATCCTGGCCAATGTCAGTGAGGCGCAAGACATTCGCCGGAGCCGGGTAGCATTGGAATTGAACAATGTTTCACTTAAAAGTGCGCTTGAAAAACTCCAGGCAGAATCAGGATATAATATTTTTTACATATCCACGAAAGTAGCGCCATACAACGGCATCAGTCTGAAAAAAGAGATGAGGACTGTACATCAAACCCTTGAATTGATCCTGAGCAACGCCCTGTTCAGTTTTAGTCAGGAAGGCAAAACCATCATTTTAAAGGAAAGGCCGGTTTCTACGCTGACCGTTCCTGTTACAATGCCGCCGCTGACTGGCAAGGTCAGCGATGAAAACGGCGAACCTTTGCCAGGTGTAAGTGTTGTTCTCAAAGGATCAACTCAGGGAACAACCACCAATACAGAAGGTAACTATCAGATCACAACCCCCGACGAATCCAGTGTGCTCATTTTCAGTTTTGTAGGCTATCAGAGCCAGGAATTACTTCCCGGCACGCGTGGCGTAATGGATGTGATATTGAAAGCAGATACCAAAGCATTGGAGGAAGTGGTGGTAGTCGGGTACGGTACCCAAAAGAAAGCTACGGTAACAGGCTCAATCAGTTCTGTGGATGGAAAATCACTTCAGCAAGTTCCTGCACTGAATATTACAAACTCACTGGCAGGCAGACTTCCTGGGCTGGTAGCAGTTACGCGTTCCGGCGAACCTGGCAACGACGGAACAACGCTGCGCATAAGAGGCTCCAATACATTAGGTAACAATTCTCCGCTGATTGTGATCGATGGTATCGCTAACCGGACAATGGAGGGACTTAATCCAACTGATATTGAAAGCCTTACAATTTTGAAAGACGCATCCGCAGCTATATATGGCGCACAAGCGGCTAACGGTGTTATCCTTATCACAACTAAGCGTGGCCAGGACGGCAAGCCCAAGGTGAATGTCACTTTTAACCAGGCTTGGAGCAAACCTACGGTGTTACCGAAAAATGCCGATGCGGCAACGTATGGTCAGATGCTTAATGAGATCAGTCTCTACCGGGATCGGCAGCCCATTTACACGGCCGACGAACTGCAAAAGTTTCGCGATGGTTCCGATCCATTGCGCTACCCGAATACAGATTGGTTTGAGAGTGTTTTTAAGCCTTCTTCGCAGCAGCGCATTGCCAATGTATCCGTAAGAGGAGGCTCGGAAAGTATCAGATATTTCGTTTCGGCGGGATATAAATACCAGGATGCGATTTACAAACATTCGGCAACGAATTACTCACAGGCCGATTTTAGGATTAATCTGGATGGAAAGCTTAGCAATTACGTAAACCTTGGTGTTGACCTGGCCGGTCGGCAGGAAGACAGAAACTATCCCAGCGCTTCCGTAGGGACCATTTTCAATACACTTTTCAAGAGCAAGCCTACCATGATTGCTTATTGGCCGAACGGAATGCCGGGTCCTGATATTGAGCGTGGTGAGAATCCGGTAGTGCTTGTTACGGACGATACGGGTTACAATAAGTCCAAATCTTATATCATGCAGAGTAATGTAAGGCTGAACATCACTAATCCTTGGGTGAAAGGCTTGTCATTGACCACAAATGCATCTTTTGACAAAACTTTTATCAATGGGAAAATATGGCAGACACCCTGGTTTTTATACACCTGGGACGGTCAGACAGTCGACGCGGCGAATCAACCTTCCTTGGTCAGAGGTCAACGGGGCTACTCTGAGCCCCGGCTCACTCAAAATTCGATGAATACCAATCGTTCAACACTCAACGCCCTGCTGAATTACGAGAAACACATAGCCAATACACATAATATCAATCTACTGGTTGGGGTAGAGCGGATGGTTGGAGACACGGCAACCTTTGCTGCATTTCGCCGCTACTTCATTACGGCTTCTGTCGATCAGCTATATGCCGGTGGTGACCTGGAAAAAAACAACAGCGGTTCAGCATCCCTAAGTGCCAGGAAGAATTATTTTGGTCGGCTCAACTACAACTATCGTGGGAAATACTTGGCTGAATTCGTGTTCAGGTATGATGGCTCCTACATTTTTCCTGAATCCAAGCGATATGGTTTTTTTCCGGGCGTATCCCTTGGCTGGCAGGTGAGTGAGGAGAAATTCTGGAAGGATAAAATCAAGTTTGTTAATTATTTCAAATTAAGGGGATCATGGGGTAAGCTGGGTAATGACCGCATTACGCCGTACCAATATCTTTCCAGTTACGGGTTTGGGACAAATTATGTTTTCAATGAAAGTGTTGAAAAGAAAACACTTCCTGAACTCCGTATCGCTAATCCAAGCGTGACTTGGGAGGTTGCTAACCAGTCCAATATCGGTGTGGAAGGTGAAATGCTGGGTGGAGCACTACGGTTTTCAGCGGATTATTTTTACAATTTCCGGAATAACATTTTGTGGTACAGAAATGCATCGGTACCAACCACCAGCGGTCTAACACTCCCGCGCGAAAACATAGGAGAGGTAATCAATCAGGGTTTTGAATTCGAACTAGGGTATAACCAAAAAGTGGGGGATTTTGAATATGGTATTTCCATCAACGGCAGTCACCAAAAAAACAGGATCCACTTCTGGGACGAAACGCCAGGAGTTCCTGATTATCAGCAGTCCACGGGACACCCCATGAATTCAGCGCTCTACTACCAGGCCATTGGTATTTTTAAGGACAAGGCTGCGGTTGACAATTATCCGCACTGGGCCAATGCGAGGGCAGGGGATATTATTTTCAAGGATGTCAATGGAGATGGTCAGATCGACGGTCAGGATATGGTCAGAAGTGATAAAACAGATCTTCCCACATTTACAGGAGGTATCAATATGAACCTGCGCTACAAAGCATTTTATGCAGACATTCTCTTCCAGGGCGCAGCAGGTGCAGCGAGGCCATACTTTACAAATTCAGGGAACTTCGGGAATTTTCTGGCAGAAGATGCAGACGGTCGATGGACACCGGAGAACCCTTCTGCTACAAAGCCAAGGACGTGGAGTACGACCGAGGAATACTGGGCAAAGATCAACAATACTTATTGGGTTAGAAACAATGACTACATCAGGCTAAAAAATGTGGTGATTGGCTATCAGGTTCCGTCAGAAATTACAAAAAAAATAGGTCTGTCAGGTATGCGTATATATGCTAGTGGTAGTAATCTAATTACGATCGACAAGCTCGATAGTTTTGATCCGGAAACCACCGGCTTTTCGTACCCATCCAATAAACTCTTCAACCTTGGTCTTGACATCAATTTCTAGCTTTATGAAATCAATCAGAAGTTTCCCTAAACTGGTTTTATTGCTGGTATTCTTAACGCTCTCGTGCCAGGATGACCTACTTGAAACAAAACCTTTGAGCGAATTTACCGAAATCGACACCTGGAAAGACCCAGCATTGATCGAGGCATTTATTAACAGCATTTATCTAAGCGTCGACAATTCTTTCAATGGAGGGGATGGTATTTTAAAAGGGCAGTTCGTGGATGAAATGCACGATCAATGGTACAGCTTTTTCGAATTCAATAACAGCCTGCTCACTTCCGATAACCTTGGGGGCTGGAATCATGAAGAATGGACCAAGCTCTACAAAAGCGTTCGTTACTGCAACCTATTTATTGAGAAAGATGCTCATAATCAGCTGGATGCGGCATTCGTTACCGACAAGGTGCTGAAAGACCGCATGAGCGGAGAAGTGTATTTTTTACGAGCTTACTTCTATCAGCAATTAGTAAGTCTTTATGGGGGTGTACCCATTGTGACAAAAGTATACGGATTAAGCGATGATTTTGAGCTTAAAAGAGACAGTTACGCAGCGTGTATTAAATTCATTGTGGATGATTTGGATAAAGCGGCTGCCCTTTTGCCTTTGGTGCAAACAGGTGACAATCTTGGCCGCGCTACCAAAGGAGCTGCGTTGGCATTGAAAGCCAGAGTGCTGCTTTACGCTGCTAGTGATTTGCACAATAGAGCAGCTGTGGCAGGATACGTTGATCCGGAACTATTGGGATACACCGACGGAAACCGCGCCGCCAGATGGCAGGCAGCTAAAGATGCTGCGAAAGCAGTGATTGATCTCGGAGCATATAACCTATACAAGCCGGCGCCGGCATCCAAGGATGAAGCAATACAGAATCTGACCGATATGTTTATTCTCAAACAAACTGAGGAGGACATCTTTGTGCGGTTTTTCAGGCCGGAAACAAGACAGAACAACCTCTCGCAGGTGGCAGGTCCGAATGGCTATCACCTATATGGCGAAAATACGCCGTCAGGCCAGCTGGTGGATGACTTTGAAATGACCGATGGCAGTAAGTTCAGCTGGACTAACCCGGCCCATGCAGCCCAGCCGTATGTCAACCGTGACCCGCGTTTTTATGCTGACATATTATACAATGGCGCCAAATGGAAACCTAGGCCGCCAGATGTGTTGCCGCTGGAACCAGAAGGCGTGATCCAGACGGGTTCATGGGAAAAATGGGATGCAGCCAAAAATGAGATCGTGGTAGTGCCTGGTTTGGATACCCGGAACAGCCCGATAGAGAATTTCAATGCAGGGTACACAGGGTACTACCTTCGCAAATTGATTGACCCGACTATCGACGGCCAATATTCCGGCCAGGGTAATCCGCTGCGTTACATACGGTTTGGAGAAGTGTTTCTTAATTATGCAGAAGCTTGCATTGAGCTAAATCAGGATGAAGAAGCCAGAAAATACATTAACATGATCCGGAAAAGAGCCGCTATGCCTGTCACGATGGAGTCTGGTGCTGCACTTAAAGCCCGTTACCGTAACGAGCGCCGGATAGAACTGGCCATTGAAGACCATCGGTTCTATGATGTAAGAAGATGGCTGATCGCGCCAGCATCCTATGTAGCTTTCACAGGTGTCAGCATTGTTTACAAGCTCAATCCAGATCGTACCACCGCAACTGTTCCTACGATCAAGCCAATTGTAGTGCAAAAAAGTGCCTGGAATGATAAGGCCTACTTTTTCCCGATCATGCGGGATGAGATCAATAAAAACAAGTTGCTGGTACAAAATCCGGGCTATTAGTATCATATAATTTAATTAAGTAATTGCAATCAATCTGGATTAATAAAATAGTAAAATGAATAAGTTTAACAATTTTAGAGTGAGAAACATCTATGTCCTGGGTTATGGACTTATAGGTGCTGCCTTGATCATCTGCAGTTCGTCTTCCATAAATAGGCCTAAAATGCTGACAGATGATATCCACGTACCAGAAGGTTACACAGTAGAAGTTGTGGCCGATTCAAGCCTTGTCGCTTATCCGATGTTTGGCTATACGGATGAAACCGGCCGCCTTTTTCTTTTCGAATCTACTGGAAATGTGTATGAAAAGACTCAGGATGCACTGACGGACCCCAAATTCAGGGTGAACTTGTTGGAAGATAAAAACGGCGACGGAGTTTATGACAAAAGCACGATCTTCGCGGATAAAGTGGGCTTTCCGCAAGGAGGTTATTTTTACAAGGGAAGTTTGTACATATCTTCTGCCCCGGATCTATTAAAGTTGACAGATACCGATGGAGACGGGGTGAGTGATAAACGGGAAGTTGTACTTACCGGGTGGGCATTGAATGTGAATGCGAACAGTTTAATAGGCCCCTTCATGGCACCGGACGGTTGGCTTTACCTGACTAGCGCTATAAATGGATTCGATGTAACCACAAAGGAAGGCAAAAGGCTGAAAGGTGAAACCTCCCGGATCTGGCGCGTACGCCCGGATGGAACGCAGCTTGAATGGGTATCGGCAGGTGGAATGAACAATCCGGTTGAACTTACTTTCACTGAGGCTTCTGAGCCTATCGGAACCGAGACGTATTTCACCGATCCAAAAGCAGGACAGCGAGATGCGCTCGTGTATTGGACTGAAGGTGGTGTCTATCCCAAACCCAACAAGAATATTGACAGAGACAGCCTGATACGTACTGGTGAGCTTATGCCTGTCGTCTCCAAGTATTCGCGTGTTGCCCCTTCAGGTATTGGACGCTACCGAGGCAATGCTTTCGGAGAGGATTTTAAAGGGAATCTTTTCAGTGCTCAGTTCAACATACACCGTATTTTGCGACACAAATTGTTTCGGGAAGGCGCATCATTCCGGACCGAAGATGAAGTATTCATGTGGACGGACAGGGAAGATTATCATCCCACCGATGTGCTAGAAGATGCCGATGGAAGTCTCTTGGTAGTAGAGACAGGAGGCTGGTTTATCAAAGGCTGTCCGCTTTCGCAGGTCTCCAAGCCTGAATTAAAAGGTGCTATTTACAGGATTCGCAAAAACGGAGTAAGCAGAACAGAAGATCCTTATGGAAATAAGATTCAATGGCAATTACTACAAGCAAAAGAAGTTGTAGGATATCTGGCAGATTCCCGACCTTTCGTAGCAGACCGGGCAGGTAAATGGATCGTGGAGCAGAGCGATAAGGCGGTTGCACCTCTCCTGGCATTATTGCAAAAAGCGCCAAATGAGGATGTACGTACCAAAGTTATTTTTGCACTTTCGCAGATCGGAAGTGAAAAAGCCTTGGCCGGTGTCCGACTTGGCTTGAACGATGGAAATTTGCAGGTTCGCGTGGCCGCCGCACGTGCTGCGGGACTTGCTAAAGATGCCAAAGCTGTAACGAGGCTTACAGCTCTTGTTCAAAAAAATGACCCTGCTGTAAGAAGGCAGGCCGCCACAGCACTTGGCCAAATCGGTGCGGCTCAAGCTGTTCCTGCATTGATCACCGCTTCAGGTATAGCCTCTGACGCATTTGTCCGCCATGCTGTCATTTACGCTTTGATTACTCTCAATCGACCGGCAGAAGTAAAAAAGGGGCTCAGCAGCCCATCGCCTAGGATACGTGAAGCAGTTCTCATTGCGTTAGATCAAATGCCCGGCAAACCGATAAGTGCTGGACAGGTAATTCCTTTGTTATCTGATAAAAATTCGGATTTACAACATACGGCACTCTGGGTAACTTCGCATCACCCGGAATGGTCGAAGGATATCCGCGCGTTCCTTTCGACGCGGCTAAAAAAAGGTGGACTTACCTTGGGAGAAAAAGATTCTTTCAGAGATATACTGATCGCATTTAGTGCTGATCATGCCATTCAGCAATTTATAGCCGACCAGTTAGCGACTACGACGCAGGATCAAAAGGTGTTTTTGTTAGAGGTCATGGGGGCAAGCCAGGTGAAAACGTTCCCTAAGGTTTGGGTGGATCGGATTTCCAACTTGCTTTCGTCCAATGAAAATGTCCAAATCAAAATGGCGGCACTTGATCTGGCGCGACTTGGTGGTATCAAATCGCTAAGCAACACGATCAGGCAGGTTGTTGAAAATGATAAAAATCCGCAGGAATTGCGGACCGAAGGCTTATCCATTCTGCTTGAAACCGCACCCAAACTGTTGGAATCAGACTTTAGATATCTGTATGGACAATTAAGTGGTAAAAATGAGGCACCAGTACGTTTGCAGGCCGCAACGGTGCTGACACAGGCTGAACTTTCAGAAGAACAGTTGTATCAGATCGCGACAGATTATCTTCCAAAGGCTGACGTCTTTATACTTCCCAGGCTGGTCAACATTTTCAAAGGCAAGCACTCAGCAAAAATCGGCCTGGCGCTGGCAACTACTTTGATGAATACCACTACACTCGACAGTTTTACTGAGGCAAGTTTGCAGGCGATTTTTGATCAATATCCTGAGGAAGTTAAACCTGATGTGAAAAAGCTTTTGGCAAAGCTTAACCTGGTACAGGCCGACAGGATCAAATACCTGCAATCGCTGGAAGGCCAGGTTTTCAAAGGGAACCTTGAAAACGGGCGACAACTTTTTTTCGGTAAGGCGATCTGCTGGGGTTGCCACATGATCGGTGCGGAAGGTGGAAAACTTGGTCCCGACCTAACCTCCATTCAAAACGATCGATCAGCACATGATTTGCTGGAAGCGATCATTTATCCCAATGCGAGTTTTGTGCGAGAGTACGAGACGTATCAGATCAAAACCAAAACCAATGAATATACTGGCGTAATCCAGGAGCAATCTCCTGAGGCAGTAATGCTCAAAACAGGCCCCCAGACCACCGTTCGTATCCCTAGAAAAGACATTATTTCCACCAAAGTGATGGACGTATCCATGATGCCGCAAGGTTTGGACAAGCTGCTATCCGAGCAAGAAATGGCTGATGTGATGGCTTTTCTGATGGGGCAGGATCAGGATCCCAGTAAGGATAAAGTTTTTCTAAGGTAGATACCAATTACCAGCCATTCCGTCTAGAAATCCCGGAATGGCTAACCAGTCCATTTAGAGCTCTAAACTTTTACAAATGAAACGAGATACGTTTATTAAAAACAGCATCCTGGCCGGCGCCGCAATAGCCGGTGGCCTTTACACTGATGCAATTTCCAATGCAAAAACCTCTGAAAAACCATTCAGAACAAAGTTTTCACCGGAGTTCGACATTTTTGCCAAAGCAGGTGGCAAAGATCCGATTGATCAGATCAAATGGGGCTACGACCAGGGATTCCGGGCCTGGGAAAATACATGGCTCAAAAGTAAAACGGTACAAGAGCAGGAGAAAATCAGTAACACCATTCAAAAGCTGGGAATGGAATTTGGCCAGTTTGTAGGGACGATCACTTTTAAAGACGTGACGTTTGCCGGAAGCAACAAAGAGCTTCGCGACAGGGTGCTCAGTGATGTAAAAGATTCTGTAGAGGTCGCCAAACGCATGAATACCAAATATATCCACAATGTTTTGGGTCTGGCCGATCCGAAATTGCCAAAGGATTTTCAGATGGCCAATGCAATTGAGTTACTCAAAAGAATTGGGGATATCTACGAACCGCATGGAATTATTTCGGTGATGGAAACTATGAATAGCAAAGTGGATCATCCCGGAATGTTTTTGCACGAGATCCCTCAGGCATATCTGCTTGCAAAAGCAGTGGGAAGTCCCAGCGTTAAAATACTTTTCGATTTTTACCATGTGCAGATTGAAGAAGGAAATGTGCTTTCCTTACTCGATCATGCGTGGGACGAAATTGCTTATCTCCAAATCGGCGACGCGCCGGGCCGCTTCGAGCCAACAACAGGTGAAATCAATTACGTAAATGTACTCCGTCACGTCGCTGAAAAAGGCTATACCGGTTTTATAGGGATGGAACATCGCATTAAAAAGCCTGGAATTGACGGAGAGTTGGCGGCATTAAAAGCTTATCGGGACATTGATCCAATGTAAAAATTCTTTTAGCTTAGCTAGTCATTTGTGTGTACGCTTCAATTATACTTCTATTGAAAAAATATGCTGACACGGCAGTATTTTAAAAAATTGATTTCTTTATATGGAAAATAAATTGATCATTCAAAGTTGAACAAAAGAACTCGCAAGGTCTAGGTTGATATGGCTTCCTCTTTATTGCTATGACTGTGATATAATCTCAACTGCTCCAAACCTGGGGTGCCTAAATTGTGCTGGTAAATGATAGTGATCTGCAAATCAATTTTTCAAACAGCTATCTAAGTCCTTGGAGACTTATGCTTTTTTACGTAGAACAGCGTCATATTGCAAAACGTGTAGAACAATTATTTTCGATATTCAAGCACCTAAAGTGACCAATAGCCGTGAATAAGTCTACTTAAATTTGGCTGCTATTATAATATTGCTCACACCATTTGAAATTATTTTGAATGATGTCGGATTTGTGCCGATTGACTTGTTCTAAAAAGGCTGCCGATGCCTGGGAATGCTTCTTTCCTTTCAGCCAGATCAAGCTCCACATTGTTTTTATTGGCAGCCCTTTAACCTTAACAATCTTTAATTCATTATTAATCAGTTCATTTCTAATTCCTATTAAGGGCATAATTGAATATCCTAAGCCAGCCAAAATTGCTTGTTTAACAGCCTCATTGGAAGTAAGTTCCATTTTTTTTAATACAGAAATTTTATGTTCCGCAATGAAGGCCTCCATGGCCTGACGGGTTCCCGAGCCTTTTTCTCTGAAAATGAGCGGGAGATCTTTAAAAACCTCATTGGCATCATTTGAATGTACACATTGTTGGTTGGCCTTTCCAACCAGGAAGAGTCTATTGGGCAAAAGGTCCAGGCATTCGATATTGATTGCAGTGGGCAAGATCGAGACAAGAGCAAAGTCAACATCATTATTTTCAAGGCTTTCCAAAACCCTCTTTTTATTAGTAACATCCATCAGCAACTCAATACCTGGATGCTGATGCAAAAACTCGGATAGAAAAAATGGCATAACATATTTCCCTGTAGAAACTACGGAAATTTTCAGTCTACCAATCAATTGCCCTTTGTAAGCCAATGTCTTATAATTGATTGCATATACCTGGTTCAAGATATTCTCTACCGCCACGGCGATCTCTCGGCCGAAGTCTGTAATGTAAATCTTCCTGCCAACAACCTCGGTTAAGGGTACGTCAAATTGTGATTGAAAATTTTTTAGTTGGATAGAGACGGCCGGCTGAGATAAATGCAATTCCTCGGAAGCTTTCGTTATGCTTTCGGTCTTGACAACCGCTGAAAATATCCGTAACTGGTTCAATGTATAATTCATAAAATTTATTTATGGATAGTATAGTAAATATAAATAAAAATATATGGTTTTGGGCTCTTATTTTTGAGGCCATAAACCATTCAAGATAGTATGACAAAAATTACAGTTGCCAAGGGCGATGGGATTGGCCCTGAAATCATGGACGCCACCTTAAAGATTATTTTAGCTGCGGGTGCAAAGATTGACATTGAAGAAATCAAGGTTGGTGAATCCGTTTATCTTGCAGGAAATACCGCTGGCATAACACCGGAATCCTGGGATACGATTCGGCGCAACAAGGTCTTTCTAAAAGCGCCCATCACCACACCGCAAGGAGGTGGCTATAAAAGTTTGAACGTAACGACCCGTAAGTTTTTGGGGCTTTACGCAAATGTCAGGCCATGCATGAGCCTTCATCCCTTCGTCAACACCAAGCATCCGGATATGGATATTGTTATCATCAGAGAAAATGAGGAGGATTTATACGCTGGGATAGAACACCGTCAAACGGACGAGGTAGTTCAATGCCTGAAATTAATTAGCCGACCAGGCTGTGAAAAAATTGTTCGGTATGCTTTTGAATATGCCAAGCAACAAGGCAGAAAGAAGGTAACCTGCTTTACCAAAGATAATATTATGAAACAAACCGATGGCTTATTTCATAGCGTCTTCGATGAAATTTCAAAGCAATATCCAGATATAGAGAATGAACACTGGATTATAGATATTGGCGCGGCAAAACTGGCTGATACCCCGGAGCTCTTTGATGTACTGGTGATGCCAAACCTGTATGGCGATGTACTAAGTGATGTGGCTGCGCAAATAGCAGGGTCCGTTGGTTTAGCAGGTTCAGCTAATATTGGGGAAGAATGTGCGATGTTTGAAGCCATCCACGGTTCGGCACCAAGAAGGGCAGGTCAAAATCTTGCTAACCCATCAGGTTTATTGCAAGGTGCTGTGATGATGTTAAACCACATCGGGCAAACTAACGTAGCCGAACGTGTACAAAACGCCTGGCTCAAAACCATAGAGGATGGTACGCATACCTATGATATTTTTAAAGATCAGAGTAGCAAATTGAAAGTGGGCACAAAAGAATTTGCTGAGGCAGTTATAGAAAATCTCGGGAAGAAACCGCGTACCTTAAAGGAGGTATCTTTTACTGGAAATTCAGCGCTAGTACTTCCAAAATATCAACGAAAGGATACGGCTGTCAAGCAGCTTGTAGGAGTTGATTTATTTGTTGACTGGAATGGCAAGAATCCTGATGATTTGGCTGCTACCATGAAACGTATAGAAGGGGGCGGTATCGAGCTTGCAATGATTACGAACAGGGGGATTAAAGTTTGGCCGAATGGATTTGAGGAAACTTTTTTAACTGACCACTGGCGATGCCGTTTCAAGGCAAAGTCTGGTATGCTGGCAGATAAAACCTTTATCCCGCAGCTTCTTACGAAGTCTATATCAGAAAACATAGACACGATCAAAACAGAGAACCTTTATACGTTCGATGGGAAGGACGGATTTTCAATGGGTCAAGGCCAGTAGTAGAGCATGAATCCCAAAACGGTAAATATATATTCAGGAACATAACAGCCAACAAAAAATGACGATTCAATTAATAAAGGGCGAGTTTCAGGTTGATGATGCCATTGAGCTGATTACCAAAATGGTTCAGATAAAAATCAAATATCATGAACGTAAAATACATTCTCAGATGAACGAAGAAGACATAAAAAGCCGTGAAGGAAAGATAAAAAATCTTCAAAGGGAGCTTTTTGAGATGAAGGAATACATTAAACAGGCTGGGGATAAAATTGCTATTATATCGCATATAAATGCTGCTTGATCCGCAGGGATGGCTTAATTTATATAAATTATACGTGTCGCTACTTTTGCATCATCTTATTATTGTGTTGGTCGTTACCGCCGTAAAAATAATTTCCATACATATCTGGTGATGAAAGATGACCAGTCAAATACGGTACGAAACTTCCCAGATTGTGTCGAAAAATATTTAGTAAATTTTAAAGAATCCTGTCCTTGTCTACACAGCAGCGGACATAGAATTTTATGTCCGCTGCAAAGTTTTTAACCGCAACAGGGTAAAAATGACTACTTATCAATATGCAAATTGTATAAACCTCATGGAAAATACAGACAATATCACATTGATGTCCGGTATCTTCGAAGCAGAAGATGCCAGTGACATCTTATTAAACCTAATCACAAACAATATTAACTTTCACACATTGAGAAGTTTTAGTGCGCAGGAACGCTTTGGTGTCTGTGACTATGTAAGCGAACGACAGATCAAAGAATTGTCAAAGGCCAGGTTAGAGATCCTGGCTGATCTTTCATTGGCAAAATCCTTGGGATGTAGGCTTTCTGTTGACTCAATTATCCGAATTCAGCTACTGCCCTAGCGCCCTTAGAATAATAAAGCCTTTATTGTCACAAGCTGTTTATTATGTCAATAATTCGGCGTGAAGCCCCCTCTATACGAAAGTATATCGGCTTACCGCGAAACTACGAGGGATGGACTTCCGGCAGGACGGTTGAGAAGGCGTTTGGGAGATCGGCGAAAAGGACTCAGTAAAGAAGCAAAGTTGAAAGCGAGTGCGGCTCGAACCTTATTTGATCAACAAAATACCACTACCGAAGAGCTAGGCAAAGTCTTGGGCGTAATAGCGATTCAATCTATTGTTACCTAATACTTCATTAAAGGGTAAACTGACAGCAACCAATTCGAATGTCATGGAGGAGGATGCCCAGGAATCTGATATTTTAAGAGCCTATTTGACATAATGATCACACGGGAATTTAGAGAAAACTTATACACCTAATGCAACCACACTTGACTGCCCTTGTATGGATCGTAAGACGGCACATACTCAATATAACCAAACGCCTGCAATTCCCTAAGAACCTTATGATAGGTCGCTGTGCTTTTGATCCTCGACAGCTTCATGACCTTTCTCCGCGAAACGTTAAACAAATTCTCCCTGTTATTTTGCAGCCACAGTAATAGAAGAGCTGTGTAAAATGCTAAATGCCAAGTATTGATCCGGTTGTCCAACGATATGGCAGAGAGGTATTCCATTAATTTATCCGTCTTCATAACAACATCAGTTTGTTTTCGACAATAGTTTTTCTATTTCATCAGAGCGGTAGTAGAACGATCCACCGATTTTGGATGGTTTGAGCTGACCGTTGATCCTGAGGTTTTGTAATGTTCCGGGCGAGATCTGCAGGATCTTTCTTACCTCACTGCCTTTAAGCCATTTTTTAGGGCTTTCCGGCTTTGACAACAGGATCGTTTTCAGGTCATCGAGGATCTGTAAACGCAAGGCTTGCAGATCCTCTTTTGTGACCAAATCTATATGCATAAATGCTGAATTTAAGGTTTGACATTTATAGCGATTCTGCTGGCCCTTCCTTTATAATAGGATGGTTCATAACTAACATATCCGTAGTTATCAAGTTCATGGATCAGCTTGTGGTAGGTGGCACTACTTGAAATTTTAGCAATGAGCATAACCTGTTTGCTGTAGAGTTCCAGATAGGCTTTTTCGGGATGTTTTAACCAAAGTGCAGCGAGAGTGGCAAACAGTCCGATGTGCGAAATACTGATCCTGGGATCCTTTTGTATTGCTGACATAAAACCAGTCAGCACATTAGCGGGCTTTCACCCGCCGCCTGTTTGTCGCCCAGACCCTGGCGGAGCCGTTGCATTTTTTCATCGTAAACAGCCACAGATTTGAATTGAGGATTGGCCTCGATAAAACGCTTATGCTCCAAGCCATTCTCTGTAAATGTGACGGCTTGACGATTACCCCTTTGGAGAGAATCTGAAAGCCGGGAGCGGTCTTGCTGGTTGGTAAGTTCTTTAATGGGATGCCTTGCCAATGCATTTTCCAGGTCGAAACCGTATTGTTGACTGAACTGCTTCATTTTGAAGTTTCCGTTGGCAGCCGTTTCTTTGAAATCGATTTGAAGCCACGCGTTGTAAATTTTTGTCTTCCAGTAAGGTATAATTTTCTTGTGAACCATAACCAGCATCCGCGGTGACTACTTTTGGAAAGCTTTTAAAGCTGGTTTCGTGCTGTGTAAGATGGTCCTTTAATGTGGTTGTGTCTGTTGGATTGGGATGTAAGGTATAATTTACGATAAACTGGTTTGAGGTTGATATCTGCACATTATAAGCAGGTTTCAATTGGCCATTTTTCATGTGATCCTCTTTCAATCTCATAAACGTAGCGTCCGGATCAGTTTTACTGTAACTATTACGCTCTCCTAAAACAGTCTCTTGTCTTTCGTATTTAGCAATATTGGCCGGATACTCTTTGGTTACATAGCGCAGTTTTGCCTTTACTTTTTTGTTGATACCCTCTTTCTTGCCAAGCACTTCGTTGAGCTTGTCGACAGTGGTTTGAATTTTTTCTGTATCCATTTCAGTAAAATCTGGCGGATCAGGAAGTTCGTCTTCTTTACTGGCCACGCTCTGGGCATATTCCCAGATTTGACCTAACTGCTTCTTCATTTTCTCCTTGTTGGTCTGAATGGCTTTTTTCCAGACAAAAGTATACTTATTGGCATTCGCTTCGATTTTGGTGCCATCAACGAAAATCTCCTCTATGCTCAACAGCCCTTCTGCTGCCAAAAGCAATATCACGGCTCCGGCCGCCCACCTCCTCAAAAAGACTCCGTAAAGCGTCTTTTAATCGTACACCTCTGAATCGGTTGATTGTATTATGATCCGGATAACTCATCGAACTGAGCCACCGCCGGGCGGCCCCGATATAGTAGACGCTTTCCTTACAGGCCGCTTCCAGTTTTCGGCTGGAATAAACATTGCTTACGTAGCCGTAAACAAGTACTTTAAGCAGCATTTGTGGATGATAACTAGAAGACCCTCTGGTTTTGTAAGCCGCATTAAGCGGATCAAGATTGATCTTATTAATTACATCATTAACTATGCGGACCGGATGGTCTTAGGAACCAATTCCTCCAAACTTGGAGGTAACAACATGATCTGCTGCTGGTCGTAACGCTTGAAGGTAGGTTGTTTCGAGGACATATCTTCGTCATTTTCTATTCCTAAAGATAAGAAAATCAATCGAATATGTCAGAAAATACTATTACAAAAGTTGGAAAATTTGTGCTTTGTAAATAAGAAGAGACTGCCTTTTTGAGACAGCCTCCCACCACGGATATAACAAATAGTGCAGCGGAAGTTGTGGAACTACATCATTTACCAATAGCTGGCAGACAATCCCTGTATCGTCAAGCAAGGTAGCTGCAAGTGCAGAAAAATTATCAAGTCATTCTGGGAGAAGACTGGCACCATTACAGCGTACCGTACCACTTTACCACTCACAAATAGCACATGCCCGAGAAGCATGTAGGTATACACAGCAAAAGGGATGGGACAGTGATTACTTTCTACGGTTAGTATCTTTGACAGGTTCAAGTACAAAAGCCTACATAGAAGGTTTTGTAAAAGGAAAACAGATGGAAGAACAAGATCTTACCCTCGTTGGGACGTAGTCGGAGTTGCAGCGGATGGTCCGGCAGCAGCGCAAGGCCGCGCTGATCGCGAGCAGGTTCATCCGTTGTACACGACCGCCGACGTGCGGAAGCTCATGCCGGTTCGCGAAAGCAGCGAGAAGCGAGTGTCCCTGCCTGAACTTCGGGACATGTTTCTTTGCCCCGCTTGAGACGACCGGAAAGCGCCGCTAAGGAATTCCATGATGCACTCGAGTCGCGCTGCGTCTCGGTCTGGTTAAGCGAGAAGGACGTTGCGCTTGGCACGTCATGGCTCCGCGAAATCGACAAGAGCTTCGCGAAATCGCGAGTCGG
>Ga0209512_1000461_pt1 | contig 67144 bp, 45 predicted proteins | sample frozenSSSSmetaG_FD_184142 | JGI IMG/M metagenome (GOLD analysis project Ga0209512, IMG submission 184142) | Glacier valley bacterial and archeal communities from Borup Fiord, Nunavut, Canada, to study Microbial Dark Matter (Phase II) -... | ecosystem: Environmental > Aquatic > Freshwater > Ice >...
CCCCTCCCCCTTATCCCCCAGCGCCCCAACAACCGCCGCAACCAGCCCCTCCACAACCTCCACGCCCCTGCGCACTGCCTCCGCCCCCGCCGCAGCCGGCACATGCAGGAACAGCACGCGGCGCTCCTCGCCGCGCCGCCACAGATGCGCCAGACTCGCGTAGTAGATGTACTCGCACAGATACCTGCCGGCGTCGTGCGACAGCCTCAGGTCGGCCGTCTGGGGAGGGGATGCATCAGCATTGGTCTTGCACGAGGCCCGTTCTCCGCGCAGAATGCGTGCGAGGGCGGGAGAGAGGGGAACCGGACAGGGGGCAGAGGTGCGCTGCAGACCGGCACGAGGAAGGAGGGAAGAGAAACGCCATCGCCATCGCCAGACACACGGGAAATGCAGCAAGGGAAGGGAAGCACGAGACACACTCGACTCACCGGCACAGCCTCCCGCCACCTGCGCAGCACCTCCTCCACATCCACATCCGGCTCCAACACCTCGGGGACGCCCACCCAGCTCTCGCACTCCGCCGCCCCCGCGCCCCCGACCCACCGCCCATCCTCGCCCACCCCCTGCCCCCTGCCATCCACATCCGCGACGCCATACCCGCGCTTCCACGCCCTCCTCTCGACGCTGTAGAACGCCCTCCCGGCAGCCATGCCGATGTGGATCGCGAAGTCGAAGCCCCGCCTGCGCCTCGGCCGCTCTTTCCCGTCCGCACCGCCCTCCCAGAGCCCCGGCACGAGGCCCCGCACGCGGTCGTACGAGACGCGGAGCGCGGCGGGGTGGACGCGCAGGTTCACGGTGCGCGCGTCGGCGGCTCCGCGCACAGGACAGACCAGCGAGGCGGGTAGGGCGCGCGCGATCTCCCAGGATGGGTTGAGGGGGTGGTCTTTTTTGAAGGGCTGGGTTGGCGGGGGGGGTTAGCGTGGGATGAGCGGGGTCGTTGGGGGCGTCTGGAGAGGTAGATCACCAAGACGACGAGGATGATAGGGCTGAGATGCGAGAGGAGGAGGAGGAGACAAGAAAGCGGACGCAGAGGGAGAGGAGGAGAAGATCCTACTTACGCCAAACCCCGTGATCAAGACCTCCATCTCCACATCCTCCTCCCCCTCCTCCTCCCTCCCCTCAACCCTCACACCCTCATCGCCCATCCTCTTCCTCTTGCTCCGCTACCTCGCTTCAAAAGACAGCCAAAATCCACCGCACTCCACTCCTCAGCATAAGCTCCAACGAACGTATACGTATGCGTATGCAATGGATGGATGGAGGCAGTGAAAGAGCCAGTCCGTTCGTTGACCCGGAGACGTTGCTTTGCGTTGCGTTGCGTTGCGGGGAGGCGGGGCGGGGCCGGGAGTAGGGACTGGGTTGTGTAGGCTTGTTATCTAATCTAATCTAATCTAATATGCGGGATCTACTACGGGGGGTCAACACAGCCATACATACCTACTCAGGCAGGATACAGGTTACAAGCAGTAAGTGGCGATGGGTATTTAGAGCCGTAGCATTGACATTCACATTCACATTCACATCACACATCACGCTCTCGACAAGTTTGGATGGAAAGATCTTTCATCGCCCGCCCCTCAACAAGGCAGTCTCCGAGAGCCCATCCAATCCCCATGCCCATGCCCAAGCTATCCATCCCTCCCTAAGCCTAAGGAAGCAAAAAAAATGCCAATCCCCCTCTCTCTATCCACACAATGTAATAGAATTCCCACAAGCAAATCCTCAGAACTACAGAACAAAGTAACGCCACATGACAAGCCATCCCTTTCATAATCCATCCCGTCATCCGTCATCAAGCCGTCATGAATGCATTTTGGGAGCCCAAAAGATGCCGAAAAGCAATGTTGAGATTTTCCGTTGTGTGTTCGAGTGTGTGTGTGTGGTATCCCCGCCAGACAATGCCAAAAACTTCAGAGCCCCTGAAGTGAAGTCCTCAGCCGTCCAATCCAGGGCCAAATCTCCCCTTGCAGAGAGAGTCGCTGAGCCCAAGTCGACACGGAAGAGAAAGTGTGCTTGCCGGAAGATAGCACGGAACTCGCATCAGGACTCATGATCGTGCTTTCAAATGCCCAATCCAAACGAACGCCCAGAGAGCCTGTAATCAAGGATTTGGTCGTTAACAAAAGAGTAATCCATAAGTCGCTCGCCATATAAACATCCCGTCGTGAAAAGGTAAGCGCCTGTGCCGAAGATAGTCGACTATTAGAAAAACGGCGTGCTGTCAGAATACGCGTGAGCGAGGTATGTTGCTTCGTGACGCAGACGGCCGCATGTGCTGAGAATAGGTATGTAACTCCAACGCGTCGTTACGTTTCGCCAAGCCGGCCTGGCCGAAGTATTGTACCGACCTGCCACCTAGGAATAGACTCGGCCGTGAAGCCTGCAGGTCGATGTATTATGCAAGATATGGAAACAGCAATGTAAAGTTCTCGCAAGCGCGCTGCAATGCGGAGAGGGAAAAAAACGCCGGCGCCATGTTCATCAAGGTTCGTAAGGTATCGTATCATAATGTCGTGTCGAACAAGCAAAAACAGACAGAAAAGAAGACATCGCTGATGTCTATATGTATTTCCGTAGGTAGGAGAACTTACAAGGCCCCACCAAAGCCCGCACCGCTGTCAGACTCGTCGATTCTGTGCGTAGAGGGGCCTTTCTCATCCAGCGGAGCCGAGTACGGTGGCAAAGCTGGTCCTTGACTGAAATCAAAAGACTCAATGGAGTGGCGCGATTGATGTTGTGCGTTCTGCGTGGTGTGGTAAGGACGACGGCGGACCGTGGCCATGTGCCTGGGACTGCCAGGGAAGGAAAAAGTGTCGTCGCGAGGATTCGGAACGCGGCGTGGATAGGTGCTGTGCTCCGGTACTGGTCTTCCTGGCAGCTTGAAGACAGGCGGAGGAAGGAGCCCAAGCATTGGGAATCCTTTGGCCTTGGACAACGAGTGACTCGCTGATTGAGTAGCGCGATGACGACTTGGACCAAAGACGTCGTTCTGTGAGGATACAAAATTGATCGACTGTGGCGCAAAGTACGCATAGTCGCGGTGGCGCAAGGAGGCGTCGCCCACCGTATGACCACGGCTGCGGACGCGTCGCTGAGCAGGCTCGATTGGAGGACCAAAGAATTCATTGTCCAGAATGCTTGGGCGAGAGACTGCTCCATTGGAGGTCAACTCATCCTCAAGGTCATGCTGAGCCCGACGCTTTTGAGTGCCATTCAATGAACGTGAAGGATCGAACTGAAGCGGCGATCTCAATGGTCCACGTGCGGCAATGGTGTTTGAGTGAGATTGTGACACTCTCGAGGTAGAGCTCAGTGACTTGGATACTCCAGAATGCAATGGCTTTGAGGATTGTGGCCCATAGGTCTTGGCAGAGAATGGTGATCCTAATCTCCTCGGAAGCATATTGCTGGCATTGATCGCGAAGTCCCGAACAGTGGTCTCGTTCATGATATTGATCGCCGGAATCACCGGCAATGAACCCGAGGCAAGCCTAGCCAACGGGCCATCAGGCTGCATTGTCTCCAAGGTGCTAGTGGCCAATGACAAGGCAATATCTTTGGTAGAGAAGGAAGACGTGCTGTCTCCGGGAGCGGTAAACGACATGTCAAAGTCTTCTGAAAGATACATATAGTCAGGGTCTCGGTTCTGAGTGAACGGCGTGGTCGATCTAGTCTGCAAGTACATGTACATCTGAGCAGATTGATCATAGTTGTTCTTGCAGAGAGATCGAAGATGACTGCGAGTTGCTGCACCCGAATGTGGCCATTTGATATAAGCCTTTGGAGCATCGCCGGTCGGGGTCAAGCTGCGAGCTCTGGAATTTGCGAAATCCATGAGGAGAGCGGACTCAACGGTCAAACTTGAAGCACGTTGCTGTACGACCTTTTTCTTGTCCGACTTTGATGCCTTCTTCGACTTTGGCCCCTTCCAGCTCCTCTTGGCCTCCTTCGATACGCGATAGACGATGCCTTCGGGTGGAACGGAGGTATTGTCCATACGAAATGGCGTAACAGTGGGATCTTGCAGATACAGATGATATGTGCGCAAAAGATGATCGCTTTGATCCTTTGTCCAGCCTGCTTCAGCGTATTTCTTGCTACGAACTTGAGGATTCGCGACTGGATGTTGGATCTCGACCTCATCCTCGACCGTGGCATGCGTCGCATGCTTGCCCTTCCTCAACCTAGCATAGAAGAGGGACTCGCCAATCTCACTCTCTGGACTGGTGCAGATCGTTCCATTAGATCGCATGGTGTTGTCGCCGCTGAAATACGAATCATCGGACCAGTTTGAAGGATCAGATCGGGACGAAGATGGCCTGGTTGGACTATCAGGGCTACCAGGAGTGGAAGCATACCAATCTGTTCTGCGATGACTGTCGCCGTGGCTCTGATCCGAAAGTCCGGGCATTGGTGTTCTTGGAGGCGACGCGCCGCGTCGAGGTGATAGGAAGCCGACGTTGAGATTTGGAGGTCCCGCATCTCCCATCTCGCAATCTTCCGATGAATCGGGAAACTCAATAGATGGAATTGCTAGGTCTGCCGCCGCGACCGAAGCCAGAAAGGATTCAGTAGGTCCAAAGGCGCGGGGTACATTGCGACGCTTGATCTTCAATCGAGATTGTGCGCGCGGGGGAGAGGGTTGTTGGGCATCGGATATAGTTGTTGGCTCAGGCGTAGAATAGCGATTGTCAGGGAAACTGGCTGACTCCGGCGGAGCCATTATGTTTCAGATGTCGCAGCCTATGGTGAAGTTGAAGGCTCAATAATGTAAGGAGGTGAGGAGGTGGAGTCGATTGAGGAATGTGGATTCGACTCGAGATCCGTAGTTTCGCCAACAGATAGAAGTCGCGCTCTATTCGAATGGCGAAGGTATCAATTGGGGATACAATGTACTCGAGTCAGTGGTAGATGCCTGTTGCTCTCGAATTGAGTAATCTCGGGAGGTCTTCGACGCGATTGATATTGTCAAAAGGTCAAACGACATCGACTGGAATGCTGCACGAGCGTACTGCCAGCTATCGATAGATAGATCGACAGATACGAAACAGGAGTTCGTGGAATGTGGAGTATGTTGACAGCTGGGGTTATGTTTAGCTGCCGCTCAAAGGTAGGTGAGGTGAAATTGAAGTGGCTGGGGATCAGCGTGTTGGTGAGACAAAGGGTCTCTTCTTCTCTTGCTGCTTTGAGATGGGAACGTGAAGTCGAATGCCTCAGCAACTCTATATATGTGGACGAAGTGAAGAAATGAATATGGCGAATTCCAAGTGAATGTCATCAAATAGTCGGATCTGAGCTCGATCACCTGTGAATGGTTGTAGATGGGTGTAGATGGACACTGTAGGAGTGCGCGTCTCTTGTGTTGTTTTTTGTGCTGTCTCCTGTATTGTCTCTCGTATTGCGCCGCAACACCACTCGCAATTCTTCGTCAAGAAGATGGATATTATTGTAATAGACGAAATGAAAGGTTTGAATGAATGTCGTAGACTTCGTAGACTTCGTAGACTTCGTGATTGATCCGTGCTAGGTGATGGGTGATTCGTGATGGTAATGGTGATTGATGGTGATGGTGATGGTGATGGTGATTCGTGGAATGGAAGCGGAGGTCGAATGAGAGGTAGAAACGAACGTGGGGAGGTCGAGGAATTGAGGAATGTTGATGTTGTCGAGAGATGGAGAGGTGGTGATGGCGATAGTGCAGGAGGTGGTAGGAGGCAGATACAGTAAGAGTAGATTGGCGGATGGGTTGGTTCGTTGACAGGTGGGACGACGGGTGAAGGCAGGGCTTACAAAAACCCGCGCTCCTGTCATCACCCGTCATCAAGAATTGCCAGCGATTATTAGGAGAATATCTTGTTAGTGCAGAAGTATCTAGGTACACAATATAGCTAGGCAGGTACTTAGATAGGTCTTTTACGTAGATAGGTACTTAGTTAGCCACCTAAACTAGGTACATTAGCTATGTACCGAGAGTCCCCAAGACATCACCGACCTACGAACACTACACTACCTTACTACTCGCTATAATTCTCACTGGCGCTCTCTGCTCTCTAATTCGGGATTTGGTGGAGTAGAGTGGAGCTCGCGGTGAGTGACGTTGGCGTCTGAACAGTACCTATCTAGTATTCTACCTATAGTATATAGTATATGTGCATATATGGATTGTACATAGCAGTACTGGATCAGCTATCTACCTACCTACCTATGCAGAGTGCTCACAGGGAGTCAGCGATACGCAGAAGTGGTCCTGTGCATGCATATGTATGTATACCTTTGATATGTGGGCCTTGAGCCTTTTGCAGCTCTGAATAGGCGTGCTGCTTGCTGAGTTCTTTGTGATAAAAGGCGTCTGTGATTAGAAAATGTGAGACGATGTTTGATGTTGATGACTTTGTGCAGGGGATATGAGGTCTAGGATGAGGGATGTGAATGTGAATGTTAAGAGTAAGAGTAAGGAGTAAAGCCAATTCTAAAGAGTCTAAAGAGTCTAAAGAGTCTAAGGAGTCTAAGGAGTCTAAGGAGTCTAAGGAGTCTAAGGAGTCTAAAGAGTCTAAAGAGTCTAAAGAGTCTAAAGAGTCTAAAGAGTCTAAAGAGTCTAAAGAGTCCTAAAGTCAACGGCTGTCACTGCCACTGCGACTGCTATGTACATACATATCTTCATCAGCATAAACGAAGGCGAGTCCTGTAGAAGTGTGAAAAGCCGTGCAGAGTCCCTAAGATAACGGCGGTGAAAAGCCAGCAGCATGTCTCTACAGACGCGCTTCAGCTTTAGCTTTGACGCGTAAAGTGCTTCTGGAGAGACAACCAACATGAGAACATGAATAGAACATGAACCTAGAACATGAACATCAGAACATCAGAGCTCATTCTCACTCTTACATACTCTACGACCTCAACTATGCATACACATCCTCATCATGATTCCCATCATCTCCTCCTCTCCCTCCTCTGCTGAAACGTCGTGGTAGTGCGTGCAGGGAAAACGCGAAAACGCGAAAACGCGAAACCTTGACATCGACGACGCGTCAACGGGAGCGAATCAGAGACAGGCCTCCCATCCACGCCTCATCAGATCACCGTCTATGCGACGCTACAATGCAGTCTAGATGTATGTACATACATACATACATACATACATACATACATACATACAGTACGTGCTAACAGCGATCGAGTGCTCCACCGAGTTCGTGGCATCGCATCGTAGGAGCGATGGAAGAGCTATCACTCACCAGAGACCTCCGTGCACTATCTCTTGCACGAGGCCAGTGAGGTGTACAAGTGGAGTCGCGGAGTAGCTGGACGCATTCATGGATATCGCATCCCCGTTCTCATTCCCTGCAACTGTTGTCCATGCTGAGCTACCTACTCCAGACTCTGCGGTAACTGCGGCTAGGCGACGGATGGATGGGTTTGGCCTAGAAGATCGGCAGACTGCGACTGCTCGTGAAGAAGCGCTCGAATGGCGATCTCTATGGCTAGGCTGATGGCCATCCAGGCGTTGATCTCGGTCCTCTTTGCTCCACGCCCCATGGCCTAAGAGCCTTACTCAATATTCATGATGTTTGATGTCGAAGACTAAGAGCCTCCGAAAGAGCGAGCAGCATCGTGGTGGCGTTGAGGAGGCATGTGGCTACTAGGATGAGGGGCAGGAGGGGGAATGGAAGACGAAGGGAGAGATAGAAGAGAGGGCAACGGAAGAGCAGGAGATTGATATGCGGGATGAGTCTTCGACTTTGATGGAGTACAGAAGATTTCCGATGTTTATAGAGAATATGTGGTCGTGGGGCAGCGTAATGGTCCTAAGGAGCGTGCAATGGACCAGCGCGGCGCTTGGGCTTTGGATGGAAGGGAGATCTGCTGCATAGGTCGATTGCTTTGGAGACAGCGCGACGATGGGCGATCGATGACTATGAGCTTCTTGCATTGTTTACTGCTGCACTACCATATACTATATCCGCCGGGACTCATATGGCCATCACCACCACCATCCTGGATTAGAAAATTGATTATAATTAGTTATTTAATCTGAGTTATTCATTAGTCATTATTATTATTAAGTAGTTAATTGATGTTAATATTAATCTACTTTATAAAGTCCTTTCAAGCTTATTAATATTTAAATCATGTGATATTCATGTGACTAATAATCATGATTAAATCATGATTGCAAGAACCTATGATCAAAATCATCAAAATCAAAATCATGATTATTATAATCAGAATCAACCTCATGGTTTTAAAATCAATTAAATTAATTGCAATTTGATTATCTTGAGTATCTTTGCCAACCCTGATCCCCAAACATCGGCGACGTCCTCGCCAACATCGCCGACGTCATCCCAGCCCAGCTACGCGCGGGATCTGCCGGCGCGATAAGGGAGGAGGGATAAGGGATTACGAAGCATCTAGACTCTATAGGCCTGTGTCGCGCATACATATTCACATACATACATATGTATATCTAGCTGTCCGCTGTCCGCTTTCCGTCATCATCGACTGAAGTAGTTTTCGACTTCAACAACCACAACCACAACCACAACCACAACTTATACCGCACTCACCCTCTCACCCACTCACCCCGACCTCACCACCCGTGCAAACACAGCACGAACCAGAAAATCAGAAAGACATCAACAAACCGCCATCATGTGCATGAAAGCCACCTGTCCGGAATGCAGTCCGTCTCCCCTCCGCTCCCCTCTCCTCTCCTCACATCTCCCCCTCCCACCCGCTGACGCCCCCTCCACAAACAGAGAAGACCACCTGGTGGGGCTGCGGCCAGCACATCCCCTCCGTCATGGACCAGGTCCCGCCGGCCGACCGCTGCCACTGCGAGCCTCAAGGTGTGTCCGCGTCTCCCTCTCCTTTCCTTTCCTTTCCTTTCCTTTCCTTTCGTTTCCTTTCCTTCCCCTCCTGTCCCCTCCTCTCCCCCCGTCGAGCCTGAGCGCGAAGCAGATCGACGCAGAATACAGCTCGCTGACGTGACGTCATACGCAGTCGAGGTCAACGGCACCAAGTACCCGCCCAAGGCGCCGAGCAAGGATTGACTAGCCGGGGGATTTGGGTGGATTGCGAAGGCGTTGGGGAGGTAGGGCGGTGCTGGCCTGGGCGGCTTGGCTGGGCGGATATGGGGGGGAGGGAGCGTGCATAGGAGGGAGCGTGGTAATTGGGGATGCATGCGAATGAGGAATGAGGGATGAATAATAATGCCATATCTGTTGATCGCTGTATGCTATGTCTTCTCTATGTGCCGTGTCTGCTCCATACCTGTGTCTGCTCTATACTGTGTCTGCTCTATACCTGTGTCTGCTGTCCATGCAATCCACGCCCCGTCCCTTTTCCCCTCCCGTTTTCCCCGTTTTTACCCCCTTACACCACCTCCCCCTTCGCCCACCTCGCCCGCGCATACTGCACCGGCCACGCGACCTCCACCCCCAGCTGCTGCGCCACCTTCAGCACCCACTCCGGCTCGCGCAGGAACTGCCGCGCCACGAGCACCACGTCCGCCTGCGTGCGGCCCCCCGACTCCGTGTCGATGTGCAGCGCCCCCTCGCCCGCCGCGCCATCCGCCACCTTCAACTGCGCCAGTCGCGCCTCCGCCTCCTCCGCCGGCGTCGCCAACTGCACGATCTCCCTCGCCCTCTCCGCCTTCTTAATCAGCCCCACGGCACCAATGGCCAGCTCCGTGATCCCCTCGCCGTGGAGCGCAGCGCGTATCCGCCCCGCAATCCCGACCTGGAACCCATTGTGCATCATGTCGATCTTCTGGCCCCGCATGTTGCCCCCCGACGACACATCCAGCAGATCCACGCCCCAGCCCGGCAGCAGCTTCGCGAGCCGGATCGTGTCCTCCACGTCCCAGCCGCCCGGATACCACTCCGTGGACGAGACGCGCAGGAACAGCGGCGTCGTGTCCGGGATCGCCGCGCGGATGGCCAGACACACCTCCTTCAGCATGCGGACGCGGTTCTCGAAGTCCGCCCCGCCGTACGCGTCGCCGCGCGTGTTGGACAGCGGCGACAGGAACGACGACAGCAGGTACCCGTGCGCGCCGTGGATCTCGATGACGTCGACGCCCGCCTCGACAGCCCGGCGCGCCGCGGCCGCAAACGCAGCGACCACCTCGGCGATCTCCGCGACGCTCATCTCGTGCACGGTATCGGGACACCCGGGCCCGTACGGCTGCGCGCTCGGGCCCCAGACGTCGTGGGCCCAGCCGCCCTGCGCGGGCGTCGCGACGACGGAGGTGCCGCGGCCGACGAGCTTCTCGGCCTCCCACGGCGGGAGGGTGCTCGCCTTGCGGCCGGCGTGCGCGAGCTGGATGCCGAGCTTGTGGCCCTGCGAGTGGACGAGGTCGGCGACGGCGCGGATGCCGGCGATGTGCGCGTCGCTCCAGAGGCCGGGGCAAGAGGGGCTGATGCGGCCGCGCGGCTGGACCGCGGTAGCTTCGATGATGGTGAGGGCGGCGCCGCGGAGGGCGAAGGCGGAGAGGTGCGAGAGGTGGAAGGGCGTCAGGTGGCCCGAGGAGGCGCTGTAGGTGCACATTGGGGCGACGAAGATGCGGTTGGGGAAGGTGATGCCGCGGACGGTGAAGGGCGTGAAGAGGGTTGGGGTGGATGCGGTGAGTTCGAGGGGTACGCCGGCGGGAGGGGTGGGAGCGGGGATCTTGAAGGGGGCGGCCATTTTGGCTGTTGCGTTGAGTGTGTGAGAGGATTGGGGTTCGGGATGGAGAAGGGAGAAAAGCAGGATAAGAGGAGTCTTAAGAGGAAACGAACAAGAGATTGAAGAGGGAAGAAGAGAAGATAAAGGATGACAAACTTATCTGGGAACAGAAAGGACGACAAAGTTATCTGGGAAGAGAAAGGATGACAAATATCTCTGGGTATGGGTATGGGTATGGCAAGAAAGAACTATGGGAGAAAGTCAGAAAGTTGATTTGTAAGAATGAGAATTGGAGATTGGAGAAAGAGAAAGACATCAGGGTCGCGCCGAGCAAGTCAGCAAGAGATTACGAGCCAATCGGACATTAGAGGCTCTGAACAGCGGGAATGCCAAGACGAAGGGTGCGATTGCGCCATGAGTTCCAAACTGCCCCCTCTCACCGCCCCGCCCCCGCCCAATCCAGTAATTCAAAAAATCTCCCCGCCATTTCATCGCCCACCTCAAAGCCTCGCCAGCACTTGCCAGGTACCCAGCTAGCCAGCCATCTCACAAAAATGGCCGCCCGCCTCTCCCCCGACCCCCTCGACATAGTCTCCACCGACACCACGACCCAAGAAATCCTCCTGCACGCCGCCCACCACAACCTCCCCGCCCTCAAGCCCCTCCTGCGCGTCCCGGGCGCCGCCTCCGTCCAGGACCCCGAGACGGGCTTCACGCCGCTGCACGCCGCGATCGCCGCCTGCGGGGACGCCTCGGACCCGTCCGACGACGACGCGGACGTCGCGGGCGCGCTCGCGACGGTGCGGGAGCTCCTGCTCAGCGGCGCGATCTGGAACGACCTCGACGCCAACGACGAGACGGCGGCGTGTCTGGCGTGGCGCCTGGGAAGGAGCGAGCTGTATGAGGTGCTGGTGGAGGCCGGCGTGAGGGCCGAGGTGCTGCTGGGCCTGATGGGGGGGTATGAGAGGCTGTCGAGCAGCGGCGACGAGTCGGATTCGGAGGAGGCGCCGGAACTGATCGACGGTGCGAGGACGGAGGCCGACGGGGGACCGAATGGCGCCGTGCAGGAGGCGAGAGCCCCCTTCGATCCGCAGAACCCCGAAGACGTCAACTCCAAGGCCTATCTCGGGTCCGACCTCACCTTCACGCCCACGGCCATCCTCGACGATGCCGCCAACGGCGTCATGATGGCCTGGGAGACGGCCATCATGGAGCTCTCGGCCACCCTGCTGTGCCCCTCGCCCGGCCTGCGCGTCCTCAACATCGGCTTCGGCATGGGCATCGTGGACGGCTTCTTCGGCGCCACGCAGCCCGCCACGCACCACATCATCGAGGCGCACGCGGGCGTGCTCGCGACGCTCGCCGCGCCCACCCACGACTTCGGGCCCGCGTGGGAAGCGAGGAGTGATGCGAGGAACAAGGTCTGGCGCGGGCGCTGGCAGGATGTCGTGCCGACGCTGCTGGAGCGGGGGGAGGTCTACGACGCCATCTACTTCGACACCTTTGGCGAGGACTACTCGGCGCTCAAGGCCTTCTTTCAGGACTTTGTGCCCGGCTTGCTGGCGCCCGAGGGCAGGTTTGGCTTTTTCAATGGGCTGGGCGCGGATCGCAGGGTGTGCTATGATGTGTATACGAGGGTGGTGGAGCTGGATCTGTGTGATGCGGGCATGGAGGTGCAGTGGGTGGATGTGGAGGTGCCGATGGAGGGGGGCCAGGAGGGGTTGGGGAAAGAGGGGGAGGGCGGGTGGGAGGGCGTCAGGAGGAGGTATTGGACGCTGGAGACGTATCGCTTGCCGGTTTGCTCGTTTATGGGATAGCCTGTAGGGGATAGAGGACGTTGCGGAGTTGGGCGTTGATGGCATGTCGCGGCGGGAAAAGCACTTGCGTAGAGATTGGGGATGCAGGAAATCCATCAATTCGTGATTCTACCAAGTTATGCTGTGGTCCCTATGGAATGAAATATAGCCCATAATCCCTCTTCTGAAAGCGACCCGGCCACGCAATTCATTCACCCAACAACTGCAGACGCTCAATATATAGCTTGTTTACGCTACCCAAATCGCAAGCTGAATCTCCGAACATTAGTAGTTCTCCGGATGCTGAATCCCCGCCAAATTGCCCTCCTTGACCCTCTTGAGCGTCAGCGCCGCGATCAACGCCGCGCCAACACCGCTTCCATCCTCAGCAGCCAAGATCTCAACGGGATCCTTGTCTCCCGGCTTCTTCTCGCCCCAGTCCAGGATCTCGCGCAAAGCAACCGCGCCGCGAGTCTTGAAGTGCGGGTACTTGTTGAATACGGATCCGTCAGCGCCGACGTGACACGTCTTGTAGCCCTTCTTCTTGCAGATGGCTGCAACGCCACATGCTGAAAGGCGAGCCGCGCGGGTTCCGATCAGCTCGGCGAGACGACGGATCAGCTCGAGCTCTGGCAGGGTGGGATGGAGGTTGAGCTTGGCCTTGAAGAGATCTTTTGTCTCGGAGAGGTTCTCAAACGGATCTTCCTCGATGAGGGAGAGGAATGAAGAGTCCAGAGTGTACGCCTTGCGCAGCTTGGCAATGTCTTGGCCTGGGAAGATGTGAACGTCCTTGTTGTCGTGCAGGTCGACCAAGACGATGCGGAAGATTTCGCCGAGGTAAAGACCGGCGATCATCTTCTCGAAGGCTTGTTGGTCCGGACGTGGCGACTCCTTGTCGATGATGATGTCATAGGGAGTACGGGGCAGAACCAGGTGCTCGTTATCGAAGGCACCCCACTCACAGTTGATACCCATGAGAGTATCCGGTGGTAGATTCATGTCTGCAAGCTTTGGAATCGAGCCGCAGTCCTCCATATATGCAGCATTGCAACCAGTGCCGAAGATGCATCCAATCCTCATGGATGGGTCAGTGTAGGCGGAAGCAATCAATGTTCCGGTTGTGTCATTGATCAGAGCAGCGAGCTTGATCGGCACGCCCTGCACTTTGTTAGCAAACGTAACGAGTCACATGATCACCAACTTACTCTCTTCTCCAGTGCATTCAGAAACATCGGTACGACATCATGGCCCTCAACACCGTCAATGTCGAATCCCTTGGTCCATCGTTGCAGAATGCCGTCATCAATGAAGTTTTGAGTTACGGGGTAGGAGAATGTGAACCCCAGTGGCAACTTCTCAATGTTTGCGTCCCCATGGTGGGTTTGAATGAACTGCTGTAAGCAATCGGCGATATACTCCCACAGTTCATCGGCATCGCCCGTCTTCAACTCCTCGGGCATGCGGTATTTGGATTGGATGATGTCGAACTCAGACTTCTTTTCAGTCAACGTGATCTGGCAGACGCGCAGATTGGTGCCGCCCATATCTAATGCCAGGTAACGACCTTGCTCATTTCCGTCTGGGAAGCCCATGCACCATGTTGGATTCATGGGCTGAAACTCATTAGTCAAGTCATGCCGTACCATGCTTCAGACAACATACAATACTTCCACCCTGCACGGTCAAGCCCTTCGTCAACTCGTGCACAAAATGATCGGTGATACTCTTCAGCTTTGCCGCCGGGACCGTGAACAACTCCTCGAGGCGTTTGATCTGCTCCGCAAGGTCCTTTGGCAGATTTGTGCTCGACCCTACAAGCTCGTCAGCTCAAGTTCACTCAGAAGCACATGAATGGTCTAGCGCATACCAATCGGAAGTAAAGTTGTCTTGGGGATGCCATTGTGGTCCAAAACAGTTGGCCGCAACTGCTTTGTGATAGTCGTCGATTGGGTCATAGCCTCGTTTTCTATCCATCCAAGAGTGAATAAGTCAGGGACTATATGATCTCGATCTTGCCAAGGTAGAAGGTAGGGTGGAAGATGAGTTGAAAGGCAGAAAAGAGGTAAGATGGTTGAGTAAGTAAAGACAACAACAACAACAACAACAGAAGCCAGATGGATAAAAATTTCCACGAGTTTTATATAATCATAAATAAATCTTACGTGGCCAGCGAGATAGACACTTGGATCCGTCTCGACGCCGCAATTCACTCGACGTTGCCAGCCAAGACAGTGGAGTAAGCAAGGCACAGCTCATGTGATGAGTTCCAAGCTCGTGAGACAGATACTGTGTAGAGATTGTCCATTGTCCATCATTTTCTCGCCATATCCTATTGAGATGCGTACAACATAGCACTCCTTGGGAGCAATGAAAGAGCGAAAGCGAAAGCGAAACATACCCTTCGTGTCGAGCGGCGTCTTGGGACCCATGCCAACCATCTTGATGGGCAAACGGGTTAAATATGCAGTACAGTAGTCGGATATATAGAATATGTAGGATATATAGAAAATTCGAAGACTACAAAGATTGCAGTTGACGAGAGGGCTTAACGGCTCGAATTTATAGACAAAAATGTCGAGGGAATTGATTTGTTTTGTTTCCTTTGCTTGCTTCTCTCAGGCGCGGCCTTGCATCCAGCTTAGCCCCCCGCGTCATATGGCCCAATCTGGTTAAGGACAAGCGTGTAATCATACCCCATCCGATCCCCACCACTCTGAGGCGCCAGAAGCGATACGCGCGCATACAGCTCCGCGGCTGTTCTGTAAGGACACCTTGGAAGTCTCAAGCAAGCTTCAGGGCTCCAGCGTATCCAGTTGAGACGGCCTCGACGACAACGCAATACCACGCTCTTTACGGCAATTATTTTTTGACCCGCCGATTATATTCTCGACCGCCGATCGGTATGGTCAACATGAAGGTATTGTCGCTCGCGACAGCCGTGCTCTCCTTCGCCGGAACTGCTCTCTCCAAGTCGAACCTAACGAAGCCGTTATCCTCACAAAACATCCTCCCATCGACATTTAAGCCACCACAGGTCTTCAAGAATGTGAACCTTGTGCGTGTAGTTAATCTCGAGAAGAGCTACCCGAGAGATACAGTCAATGTCGTCATAGAGAATATCTCTCCAGAAGCACAAGATGAATACTACATCCCATTCACGAAATCGCAGGCCGAGAGACTTGGGAACTTAGAGGCAAGAGATAGAAAGGAGACAACTCTTCCGCCATTTGAGATAGAGGCGGTAGCAATTGAGAGGTCGAGGTGAGCATATGCTGCCGTCAATGCGCTGTGTCTTCGGTTGCTAACCTGTCAGCTCCACCGAGTTCTACAAGATCCGCCTTCCCAAGCCTCTCGCACCAAAGGCTCAACAAACCCTCACAATAAGCTACTCCTTCCTCTCCGCTCTCCGTCCTCTCCCAGCCGCAATCGCCCAAAAGGACGCCCAATTCCTCGTCTACGAGTTCTCCGCCTACTGGCCTTCTTCATATCCCACACAGAAGCAAAAGACAGATGTGAAGTTTGCCGGCACCAACATCCCCGAATACACCATCATTCCAGGTACCGGTGGTAACCCCGAATCTCCTCAAAAGGCAGGCGCCAAGCTCACATACGGAACCTTTGGCGAAGTCCCCGCTGGAGCTACTGAGACCGTTCGCGTCCGCTATGAATACACCAAGCCCTTGATTAACGTCTCAAGGCTCGAGAGAGACGTAGAGGTCAGCCATTGGGGTGGCAACATCGCCTTCGAAGAGCGCTATACTCTGCACAACCATGCCGCGAATCTTTCGGCCCAGTTCAACCGTGTGGAATGGGCGTCGCAGGCGTACTACAACCCCGCCACAACGGCAATCAAGGAGCTGCGCGTCCCTCTCAGAGTCGGCTCTCTCACCCCCTACTTCACCGACGTGATCGGCAACGTCTCCACCAGCCGTTTCAGAAGCAACAGCAAGGAGGCGAATTTGGAGATCAAGCCTCGCTATCCCGTCTTCGGGGGCTGGAACTATCCGTTCAGAATCGGTTGGGATGCGGATCTGAAGACCTTCCTGAGAAAAGTGACGAACGGGGACGGATACGTGCTCAACGTCCCGTTCCTCGAGGGCCCAAAGCAGGCTGAGGGCGTGGTCTACGAGCATGTCGAGTTCCGTGTTATCCTCCCCGAAGGAGCAACGTAAGTTTATACTGTACAGTTTTTCTTCTTCTCATTTATTCTAACGCGCCGCAGCAACGTCAAATACCAAACCTCGATCCCCATCACCTCCTCGACCATCACTACCCACAAAACATTCATGGACACCATCGGCCGCACGGCCCTCGTCCTCGAGGCGCGCAACCTCGTCGACGACGTCCGCGACAGGGAGATCATCGTCACATACGACTACCCATTGCTGGCTGGCCTGCGCAAGCCGCTAGTGATTTTTGGCAGCGTCGCGAGCTTGTTCGTCGCGGTGTGGCTGGTGGGGAGTCTGAACACGGGAATCTCGGCGAAGAGGGTGAAGGCGTGAGATGTTTGAAGGGGAGGGAGGGAAAATGTCATTTTTTTTAGGGAGATGGGGAAAGCGAAAATGTACGCTTATGTAGAATATCCTATGGAAATCATTGCTTTTTTGGTATCCCGCACCCACGAGAAGAGTGATGGCTTCGAAGAGCGCTGAGGGTGCGTGTGCCAGAGTACGCGCTGCTCCTTTGCGGGTCTCATCTGCTTTAGCCAAGCGGTTATGCTTTACTAGACGACATCTTCGTTCGTTACGATAGCGGCTGGTGCTAATAAGTAAAATCGAAGGAGAACTCGTGGCGGATGAACGTTGTGGTGGGGAGGATCAGCTCGCGCGTGGGAGAGGTGGGAGGACGGGGGAGGGGATATGCAGTGCATGAGTTGGAGAGTCCGAGGGCGGTGTATGAGTTAGCGGGCTGTAATGGGGATGGGTAGGTGAAATGAGAGTGCCATTGATGCGTACTGTGTTATTATATAAATAGTATATTACTCTGAGCCACATATAATTTGAGAAATTACCTACGTGCTACTCAATGTTTAAGAGCTATCACCTTTGAATGAAAGCATAGATAGCACATATATAGATCTAATAGCTTTTTGTTTAAAAAAAGAAGCATATAGCTTTTAAGTTCATCGTGTTAAACTATTTTCAAGTCTAGGTAGCACTCGAGCAACTATTTCACCATATTATATATAGGTAGCATTGCCGTAATTTCCGAAACTTAGGTAGAACATATGTAATTTATAAAATTATAGGTGGCATTAGAGTACTTTTCAACTTTACCAAAACTTTAAATCTAACAATGTAGAAAGCTGTTGCTTACTCATTCGACTACTCCCCCGCCCCTTAACTCTCACACAGCAAAAATAATATTACTCAATTTAACACTAACATAGCCATTGCAGCTACACAGACACATCACCCCTGCATAGCCTGAAGACCAGACTCTTCGAAGTATATACCTGGCAGCGTGATCCTTCTTCTGGCACTCACTACAGCTGACGCGGGCAAAACCCTCAGCCTTCCCTCCAGGCTCCTCCACATAAAGGCACGCTGGTAACACGAGGTTGGGGATGTCCTGGCACAGCATTCATGTCGCTGCATCGGCGCACAGCGGCGAACTCATCCCATCTGATCTGTTTGTGATACTGGGTTGCTGGGCTAGGTAAGCCGTAGGTATGCGGTATATGGACCTCACGGAGGCCGGTGTGCCAGGGCGAGGACGACGATGATGATGACGATTCTGACACGAGGTCCGAGGACACACGTGAGGGTTGCTGCGTTTGCTGAGGAGACAGAGCGATGGCTCTTCCTTCTCCGGCTACTAAATGCTAGAAGCGGAACAGTGACTTCATCCGACGCACGCAAGGAATGTATTCGACGATGATGAGATGAGTATGCTATGACTGCGCCCTCCTGGCCCGGAAAGAGAGGCTGGCATTCGGGAAGGAGCGTACGGAGTCTCGGCGTCGGGTGATATCTGCTGCGGAGATCCGCGGGGGACAGAGGGGGGAGACGAGGATCGTCTGGACGATCGTCTCCTTTCTCCTTGACACGAAAGATCAGATGAGGCGGGTGATTGACGCAACGGGGAGACGATCTGAACTATCCGTACTGACTGCGATTGATATACATCTCCAGCGACGGAGAAGATGCAGTGGAGGATTGGCGGTGCGCCTGTTGAGGCTTGTCACCCATGGGGATGGAAATGGGTGGTGATGCTTGCAATGCGAAGAGCCGCGAGGTGAGGAGGGTGTATGTATTTCCTCTCATGTATCTCAATACTTCACTTGCTATTTTAGTCACGTAGACAGTCCAGTCTCTGTCAATAGCTGCGCATGATGTCAGTTCCTGAGCCCTTCCCATGGCTGATCAGTTCCCCAGGCGCAAAATGCGCATCTTGCCATCTCCAGCGTGGGAACAAGCAGAGCTCTCTGCAGACATTCTGACCTGACCGATCACCATCAGAAACCCACAAACCCCCCTCACTCGTCACTCGTCACTCCTCTCTCCTGGAACACCACATCATCCCGCTCCGGCACACAGCTTCTCTGTCTCCTGTGACACAAACACCACTCTGCCATCAGCCGTTGCCCGTCACACCTTGCACACGGAGCATGGGCCCCGCCTCCACCGATTCCGCTCCCTCGTTCTTCAAAACGCACCTCTCCCTCTTCCTCAGCGCGCCGGGCATCACTCGGTTCTCCTACATCACGCGCTGGGCTCTGGTCTACTACTTCGGTCTTCTGGTCCTCGTGTGTGCGATCTGGCTCATTGCGAGATTCAGATTCTTGCATAGAAGGTTGGGCTTCTGGAGAGCGGTTGAGCTTTTCTCGTTGGGGGAGAGGCAGCTGAGGACGTTGCCTGAGTTGGGGCTGCTGGGAAGATCGAGGGGAGTTGGGCAGTTAAGAGGACAGGAGAGAGGGGAGACGGGTCGGAAGAGGAGACACAGGAGGCGAGAGACCGGACAGGAATTGAAAGGGAAAGACGGGGAGAAAAGAGAACAGAGAGAGTCCGAATAGGAGTGTGATTCTGAGTTTCGTTGTACCGTCGAGCTCGAGCTCTTCACCTGTCAACATTGTCAACATCAGTCAACATGGTTCAGATCGGAGCAATTCGGAAGATGATGAGCTTGCTGCTTGCTCTCTTCCTGTTCTCTTCGCTGCCCACCTTCGTCTCAGCTCTTCCGCCGATAGTTCCGCCTCTACACACACCAGAATTTCCACGATATGACTATGGCACACATCGGGAGAAACTCATCAGACGCCAAACCACTTCCATCGCAGTCACAGGTGCCCTTGGGGGAATATTGTTGGATGGCACTACCCCGGTCAGAAAAGAGATCCGCGAACTGCAGCAAGACGCGGAGGCTTGGACATTGTATTTGCTGGGGCTGGACTCGATGCAGTTTACGGACCAGAATGATCCCTTGAGCTGGTATAAGATTGCTGGTAGGTCTGCCTCCGAAGTCTGCTAAGAATGAAAAAGAAAGGGGAGATGGATGGAGATTGGAAAGATGGAATCTGACGAGGAGAACAGGAATTCATGGACGGCCTTATACTGCCTGGGATAACGCGGAATCAACGCGGGGAAATGGGAATGCGGGATATTGCCAACACGTCTCTATTCTGTTTCCCACGTGGCATAGGCCATATCTAGCTCTCTTCGAGGTCTGTTTCGCCGTCCCCATTTCTCTCCACATGCTCTGCAGCTCTGCAGGGCGAGATTCTGATGTCTCTACAGCAAGTACTGTACAACCACATCCAAAATATCGCCTCCATGTATCCACCCGAAGTGCGACAAAGATACGTCGACGCCGCAGTAACCTTCAGAATGCCGTACTGGGACTGGGCACTCACGCCACCCAGCGGTGAGAGCGTGCTTCCAGGAAGTCTGCAAGAATTGAATGTCCTGGTCGACGGACCAGTAGGCGCACAGACGATAGGAAACCCACTATACTCCTACGACTTCCACCCACTCAACCCAGACGATATCCCCAACTTTCCAGTACGTCGTCTCCCTCCAGGTCTTCCCACCAACCCCCTAACTGATCCAGATAAACCAGTACACCTCCACCATCCGCTATCCCACCTCCAACAGCTCCAGCTCAACCTCTCGAAACAGCGAAGTAGCCAACGCTCTCGACTTCAACCTCCCCTCCATCCAGCAGCGCCTCTATAACCTCCTCTCCACCTTCACAAACTACACGACCTTCAGCAACGAAGCCTGGATCCTCGCCGTCTCCCCCTCCGGCCCCGACGATCTCTCCACCTACGACTCCATCGAGTCGCTCCACGACATGATCCACGGCGCCACCGGCGGCGGCGGCCACATGTCGTACATCGAGTACTCCGCCTTCGACCCGATCTTCATGCTGCACCACGCGATGGTGGACCGCGTGTTGGGGCTGTGGCAAGGCCTGAATCCGGAGGCGTGGCTGGAGCCGCAGCCGGCGATGTTTGCGTCGTACACGACGGGGGCGGGCGAGATGCAGGGGCGTGAGAGCCCGTTGACGCCGTTCCATCGCGACACCCAAGGCCGGTTTTGGACGAGCGATACGGCGAGGTATATGGAGACGTTTGGGTATGGGTATGCGGAGACGATGAGGGCTGATGGGCAGACGGACGAGGCGTATAGGGAGCAGGTGATCTCGTGGGTCAACTACCTCTACGGCTCGTCCTCACAGCCGCGTTCCTCTTCCCCGTCCGCACGACCGTCTCCCAGCCCAACGGCCCCATCGAACCCCTCCGCCGCCGTTCGCCGCCGATCCGACAACGCCACATACCGCGAATACATCGCCGTGCCCCGCGTCCCCAAACACGCCCTCTCCGCGCCCATCACCATCCACCTCTACCTCGGATCCGCCCCGGCCCCGGGATGCTGGCTCACCTCCCAAAACCTCGTCGGCTCGCACAGTGTCTCCTCCATGTCTCGTCCCGGGACAGCGAGCAGCGGCGCGAGCGATGTCGTCACGGCGACGGTGCCTCTTACTGCGAAGCTGCGCGAGAAAGGGCTTGGGGAGGCGGGGGTCGATGCGGTGAAAGCATATCTGGCGCAGAATCTGAGGTTCAGGGTCGTGATGGCGGATGGGACGCAGGTCGGAAATGAGGAGATGGTGGAAAGGGGGTTGAGTGTGGGTGTTGCGAGCGCGGAGGTGCGGCAGAGGGCATGCGAGAGCGAGTTTCCAGTGTGGGGGGAGATGCAGGGGTTAGGGAACGTTGATGCGAGGTTGTGAGTGATGGTGGGATCGTGTGCGAATTTGCTGTGCTGTGAGAGAAGAAAGGGGAAAGGGGAAAGGAGAAAGGGGAAAGGAGAAAGGGGAAAGGAGAAAGGGGAAAGGAGAAAGGGGAAAGGAGAAAGGGGAAAGGAGAAAGGGGAAAGGAGAAAGGGGAAAGGCGAAAGGCAAAAGGCAAAAGGCAAAGGAGGAAAAGGGCAAAAAAGAAAGGGAAACAAGACGGGAAGTTAGCAAGATGGAAGGATTGCTAGACAGCTAATAGCTGATTAATTGCAGTACCACCACGACGAAAATGCGTATAAATCTGCGCGCTATACACACTCCATCCACCGTGGCGGAGGATTTCTTTTTAGGGGAATGGGATTTAGTAGGCGGAAGGATGATGGGAGAAGGAATGGCCAGTAGGCTTGTCTAAGCCGATGTATGGCGAAATGAGGATCTTGGGAGGTTGCAATAGCATACGTGCGCTGGGGCGCATTCCTCTCACCTTCACCTTTGAGACTGCTAGTCCCGTCCCCTGTCGCTCTCCTCTCATATCCCTCTTCTCTCTGGATCTGTCGCACAAGCGTAGCTGTCTCTCAACTCAGGGATGCAGCTTCCATCGTTCTCGGGCTATAAAAGCGCCCCCCGCTGCCTCTACTCTTCTGCCTCACCGTAAGGAGAGTAAAGAGAAAGACAGACAGCATGAATGGCAAGCTACAGTTCCGGACTGCTTGGTAGAAGAGAGCTTGGCAGGATGTCCCATTGTATGTATGATGACGAATACGCAGATTCTGGACCGAATATAATGAAACTCGAGATCACCTTGGACATTGCTTGGAGATTCCTTTCGTGTTGGTGTTTCTGGCTGTATATGCCTCAAACATTGCCTTGGCTTCATGGTAAGTCTCAGCGGTGTTGTCTTCGAACGAGCGACGCCGACAGAGGGACGCTGACTGAGGAATACGAGGATTAAGAGTAGAGGAATCTTCAAAGATGTCAAGAGATACCATATCATGATGCTAGAGACGTTATTATCCTTCTTGGACTTTGCGGTGTAGACTCAGGTGGTGTTCGTGTTGGATGTTGTTAATGTTATGTTATGCTGTTCGCAAACTAGGGACAAGGCTGAGCAAGGCTGAGTGCAGTGTGATTCTCTCTCTCTTCCCAAAGAGGCTTGACGTCGAAACCGTCCGGACACTCTAAAAATAGACAACATCACTTCAATTCCTGAGAATCATTCATCTCAACTCTTATATATATATATGTGTACATACTCACATCTTGAGCCTCATTATCCATCCTATATTATTACAGTATTACTACTACATACATACCTTCTTGTTATGCCAGCCGCATCAATGAATTGACACCCCAAAAGCAACAGTGGAAAGCAGCAAACGCAGCATTTCAGCCGCAGCCATCACCCTATGCACTATCCAATAGCGGCGTCGTCTTTGTTCCGGCGGCACAATCAGCACTCAATGTGGTTCGCTGCCTCCCAAAGCCCTCGCAAGCCTCCTTCAGGGATCCGATAATAATCTTCCTTTGTGAGGAAGTCCAGCCGCCATCGCTCTCTCTCTCTCAGGCTCTCCGTCTCCATCTGCATGTGAAGACCAGGAAGATCGATGATGTTGGATCCTATGTTGGATCCTATGTTGGATCCTTCATGTTATGCCTCCTCACGAGGCGACATATGGCACTGCCATTGGCGCGCGGATACGCAGAGTACATCGCTCCTCAAACGCACAGCACTGAAGAAACGACCAAGTCTCAGGCCAGACTACTCTGAACCACAAGGCTGTGCCAAGGTAGGATGAGGCTTGGGGGTATGGGGTGGTAATTATGGCACACTCGCACCGGTGACATGGAGGGAGGCCTGCACTGCATTCGCGCTGCGCGAGTGAGACCTCGATGTGCGCCGCGTGCTGGCCTGCTACAGCTACGCCCACAGCGATGCCCTTGTCCGTACGGCTGAGATGTTCCTTTCTTTCTATGTACTCTGCTCTACTTATACTCTTCAGCCCCAAACCTCTCTCTCTTTGTTGTCTCTACTCTTCCGATCTTTCGCTGTTGAATTGCGCGATTGCGCTTATATCGTCTCACGTCCTCGAGGTGCGACTCGAGGAGAGCAGACGGCGGTGATCCGCAGACGAGGCGGCACGATGTCCGAATTCATTGAAAGATTTGAGATCCGTCAGAAAAACAGTTCGGGGGAAACGCAGGAGATAAATGGCAACATTGCGCCCGGAGTGAAATACGTAGCGGTCATCACACGACCCCAGACTTCCATGTCGAGCATCTTCATCGGGGCGATAAAATTGTACGAGCAAACTCCAGGCCCCAATAACTTCGTCTTTGACTTTGTCAGTAAGTGGAGCCTCCGAGCCTCGTTACTCCCCATTTCTCAATTGCTACTCACTTCATCCCTCATATTTCTGCGCGAACAAACAACGAGTTGAGCTAACACCAAGTAGTCCCAGTAGGCTGCGTCGCAGAAACGGACGTCAAGCCCGACGAACAATGCACGCTTCAGCGCCCCTCCTCCACCAATGCAAACATAGACACCGTCGACCTCCTCGAGATCCCCATCGGCGTCCTCAAATCCGACTCATCATATTCCGTCGATCTCACCTTCGGGACCTCACTAACCCCAAAGTTCGGAGAACTGCACCACGCCGAACCCATGGACAGCAATGGTAGACCCTCCCCCTTCACCGTCGCAGGCAGCGCGCCACAGTCTGCAACAGGCACCTTGACCGCCAATGCTCCGACACCAGCACCGACGACGACGGCGGACGATGGCAGGGCGACCAAAAGCCTCGCCAGCACCGTCTCCACATCCGCCAGCCCAACCCAAACCATCCTCTCCAACAACCCCGGCCTCGCCCCCGGCCCCGCCCCCGCCTCCACCTCCACCATTCCTCCCGTCTCCTCCTCCTCCTCCGGCCTCTCCACCGGTGCCCAAGCAGGCATCGGTGTCGGCGTCGGCCTCGCCGTCATCGCGGCACTCCTGCTCGCCTTCATCCTCCTGCGCCGCCGCAGGCGCGCCCGTCGCGCTGCTGCGTACGAGATGTCGCCGAGTCGCAGCGAGCGGGATTTGCATGCCGAGAAGGAGCTTGGAGTTGTGTCTGCCGCCCCTGTCGTGTCTGCTGCGCCGGTGGTGTCTGCTGCGCCGGTGGTGTCTGCTGCGCCGGTGGTGGCGGCGGGGTTGGCGCGGGGGGCGAGTTATCATGCTGGGGATGACCGGGGCGGGCTTGATGGAGGTGCAGCGGGGAGTTTGGGGAGGGGAGACGGGAGTGTGGGGAGTGCGGGGAGGAGTCGGAATGGAGAGCTTGCGAGGAAGCCGGTGGGCGAGGGGGCGGTCGCAGGGACGGTGCCGGTGGTGCCGGTGGCGGCGACGACGCTGCTGAGTGACGAGGAGAGGGAGCGGTGGGAGGAGGAGGAGAGGAGGCTGGATGAGGATATTGCGGAGGCGGAGAGGAGGCGGCTTGCTGGGTAGGCCGGGTGTACATAGAGTGGGATTTGATTGCTTGATAGGAGACGAGGAGTTAAGCGCGAGTTATGTTCGCAGAGGGCAGATGGGTGGGTGCGGGATAATGAGTGTGAAACACATTGTACAGGGGGGTTTCCGGGTCGACTTGCTCGTTCGCAGCTGTCTCATCTGTGAGCGAATATGCACGACGGGCAAGCTGCGTGTAAATGCGAGCCAATTGTATTTTTCCCAGCCATCCATCGATCTATACAAAACATGCCCCTATGTACATCCCAAAACGCCACAACACCCCCCCGCCTTCGCCCATCTCCCATCTCCCCCCCATGCTCGCCCCGCGCTCACGGCTCGATATTATACTTCAACCTAATCCCCATGGCCGCCAGCTCGACATCAAGATACTTCAGCACGCCCGGCACAGCCACAACCGTGGTGTCCTCGCCGCCCACCCACCTCTGCCCCTCGCCATCCTCCCACACCTCGCCCTCGGCCACGAACCCCTCCCACCTGACGGCGCACCTCCGGCAGCGCACGACGCCCGTGCCCTTCTTGCGCGGCGCGAACGCGCTCACCGTCGGCTGCGTCGACAGGAACGTGCCGCACCCGCGGCACACCCACGCGCGCGTGTAGTCGGAGCAGTTCAGCAGGCGGTCCTGCAGCAGGAACGCCGTGCCGTGCGCCAGCAGGCTGTCGCGCTCCATCTCGCCGACGCGGATGCCGCCGCCGCGCTTGCGGCCCTTGATGGGCTGGCCCGTCAGCGCCGTGATCGGCCCCGTCGTGCGCACCTGGAACTTGTCGTTGACCATGTGCCGCAGCCGCTGGTAGTACACCAGGCCCACGTAGATGTCGGCGTGCAGCTCCTGGCCCGTGATGCCGCTGTACATCGGCTCGTTGCCGTGGTAGTTGTAGCCGGCCTTCATGAGCTGGTGCCCGAAGTAGTCGCCCGCCGTGTTCGTCTCGTCGAAGCGCCACGGCGTCGAGTCCTGCGCGAGCCCGTGCAGCGCGCCCGCCTTGCCCGCAAGGGACTCCACGAACATCCCGATCGTCATGCGCGACGGGAACGCGTGCGGGTTGATGATGATGTCGGGCTGCATGCCCGACTCGGAGAAGGGCAGGTCCATGGCCGGCCACTTCTGCGAGCACACGCCCTTCTGCCCGTGGCGCGACGAGAACTTGTCGCCGATGAGCGGCGCGCGGGGGATGCGGAACTTCACCGAGATCATCTGCGCCGGCTCGTTGCCGTTCTCCGAGCCGATCACGCGCACCTCCTCCACGAACGTCATCTCGCCCTCCTTGTACTTCTCGAAGTGCGTGATCCCGTCGCGGTTCACCAGCTGCCCGTTCGCGTCGGTCGTGACCGTGTACCACGCGCACACCGGGTCGCCCTCCTGCACCAGCCGCCCGATGTGCGGCAGGCCGTCCTCGTCGATCAGCGCCTTCGTCTCCGCCTTGACCAGGCTGCCCGGCGCAAACCCGAAGAGCTTGGTGACCTTCTTCGCCGACCGCGACTTCTGCCCCTCGTCCAGCTCGTACTTCTTCACCTTGTAGATCGTGCCGTGGCCGAAGCCGCGCTCGTGCGCGGACTTGTTGATGATCATGGCGTCGTCCATGTCGTAGCCCGTGTACGAGATGACGGCGACGACGGCGTTGAAGCCGTTGGGGAAGTTGTCGAAGGCGTACTCGTTGTGCAGGGGCGCGCGCACGATGGGCGTCTGTCCCGTCTGGAGGAGATACGATTTGTTGTCGGTTCGGTAGCGGAGGGCGGTGCCGGGGGTGCCCATGGATTGCTTGCCCATCTGGCACTGGTACATGTTACGTGGGGACTGGTTGAAGTCGGAGAAGGGGGTCATGTTGGCGAGGATGGAGAGGATGTTGGTCGGGTCGAACTCGACGTGCGTGGTCTCGCCCGATTCAATTTCTTGCTCATTAACGGCGATGGACATGAAGGGCTGCTCGAGGGGACCGACCCAGTCCTCCTTGTCGAGTGGGAGATACTTGACTGGACGGACCATGCGGGCACGACCAGAGTAGAGGTAGACACCTGGGTATTGTCCTCCGTTGGAGCCTGGGACGTATGCGATTTCAAGCTCAACTGGGACGTTGTGTGTACCCTCGACCTTCCAGAAGCGAAGAGTATCCGCGATTCTCCTTGACTGCTTTGGTGTACACCAACCCAAGATTTTGCCATTGAGCATGACAACCACGCTCTCATCCGTCGAAGCAGATGAGAAAGCGACAGCTCCGAGGTCAACGACAAGCGAAGGGATTGCTGATACGTCAAGATCGCGTGTGAGAATCTTACACTTGTGAGAAAGATGGTTAAGAAGACCGCAGGGGCTTCCATCGGGAGTATGGACGGGACACAAGAAGCCCCAACTCTCTGGCAACAGCTTACGGACGGTCGTAGTCTTCAATTGAGCGAAGAAACTACCTCTGTGCACCATACGGAAATGGGAGATGAAACGCAAGAAATTAATCTTCTCAGCAACAACAGTGAAACCTGAGGTCTGCTGCAGATCGAGACCAGTAGGACTGATCAAGTTGCCAGTCGACATGAAGTACTCAAGAGCTTGTCCAATAGCTTCGTTTGTCCGGCTGAAGATCTTGGTTGGGAAATCCTTCAAGAACGCTGCTGATGCAAAGTTGTTTTCTGGATATCTTCTCGTGTACTCGCGCAGACCTAAACGGAGAGCGGTCGAAAGCCAGTCTTCCAGACGCTCCTTGATGATCATGCCAAACAAGAAGCCTCCGAGAAGGATTTCCTGGTTTTGGACAGCATCGGGATTGTCCACCGCGCAGTCTCCTGCAACCAACGAGTAAAGCTTGCGGACCATGAAGAGCAGCATCTGGAACTTGTCGGTGTCCTGTGCCTCAGTAACATCAACGTTGCCCAAATGCGGCAGGACAATCTTTCGCAAGAATTCAGTGCCAACATCATAATCCGACATAGTATCTGGAACCTGGAGGACAATTCTGAACTTCTCGCCCAAGTATGCTCTCGTTTTCGACTTGGTGTAGAGGCCGTATGCTTTGTATGTGCGTAGCAGCAGCTCAACACGATCCGTCAGGAAGGTATTTTCAGCACCCTTTGAGCCAGCTCCGCCCACAAGACCCTCGAAGATTTCTCTATCGTTGGTCTCAACTAATGCCTTCATGACCATCATGACGGGCACCAAGAACTCGTTCTTCCTCCACGAAAATCTGAATGTGACATTTCCATCATCGAGGTAGTGAAGAACGTTGGTTTGCGATGTCTGATCGGGCCTGACTGATCTAATAAGCGTGGCATATTTGGTGTATGTTGGACCACGTCCCTCGAACGAAGGTCGGATAATGGCCATAGGGAAGTTGCGTCTGTTGACAATCAAGAGTCGGATGAGTTTCTCGATACCGTTGACCACGAAGTATCCGCCCATTTCCTCGGATTCCTCCTTTCGCTCGACGAGTAATGCCGGCGAGTTATTCTCGAGATGGCACTTATTTGACTGCACTAGGATCAGTACGCTGTTCCCGACCATGAGTCCCCTCGACATACCTTCAACATCAAGGGTATCTGTCCCAGCTCTCTGATAAACTCGACCGGATCTCCGCCATTAATCCTATACTCGAGCCTCGCGCTCATCTTGCCTCTGTACGTGACATGCCTCTCTCTGCACTCGGCGGGCAGGATCTCACGGTTCCTCGTCGAGTACTTGTTGCTCGCCGGCAACTGCGCCTTCTCGACGAAAATCTCCTTCACCCTGACGGTCAGCTTATTCTTGCCCGCCGGCCCGGTCCTCTCGTCTCCGTCGAGGTAGGTCTTCGCGCCGATGTCCCTGAGGCCCTGCGCGACAAGGCCGTCCTTCTCGAAGAGGGCATTGAAGGAGTTGATGTGCGGTTCGATGGCAGCCTGCAGCGCCGGGTATGCCGAGTGATCGGTGGGGGGGTTGCGGAAGAGATTTTCGCGCCGCAGAGTATCGAAGTCCGCCGTCCACTTGGTGTTTGTTCCGGCCTTCTTCGTTTTTACGGGCGCCATCTTGAATGAATCTGGGAGGACGTGTCAGCGCAGTCCAGTGCAGCAGCTGTGACATAGACGATCGGGCAATGCTGAGACGAGGTGTGCATTGTGGTGCGACTTACATTGTGTGGCTCTCAATCCCTCGGACAGCGTGCTCTCTCTCTCTCTCTCGTCGACCTCGTCCTCCAGCGCCAAAAGTTCGCGGGTTCAAAATAATAATTTTAGCGCTAGTACGTTGTGCACGTGATTTATCGGGCTTATCAACTATCGACAGCCTAGCTGCTTCAGGACATCCACCGCTAACCCGGACTCGGCATAGGCGCCGTCTGGTTCCGTTCAGCCATGCATTCACCAATTCACATCATCATAGCGGCTTTGTCGTCGAGGTTACAATGCAACGCAACGACTTGGAGCCCTGAAGGACTCATTCAACACCCTAACGCACCACCAGCTCTGCATACCTACGCACTGTACCTGTACTCCGTACCGCCGGGACTCCCAGTTACGCCCGTCACTCCTGTTACTCCCGTTACTCCCGTTACTCCCGCTTCTCTGTCTGTCCCTGTTCGTGGCTTCGAGCTGCAAGCCTCCTTCTTTGGAAACTCATTGTTTGCCCTCTAATAGGTGCTGTGTGTGCGCGTGAGCCTGCGCGTCAGCGTCAGTGTCAGCGTCAGTGTCAGTGTCAGTGTGAGCGGGAGCGGGTACTCCTAACTCCCATCGCTACGAAGTACCTTGCCTGACAGTACATATATACAAACATACATACATGCACGCATACGTACTATACCTACATACATACCTCTCCATATTTCGAGTTCAATTTCATGATCCATCATCACTGCTACTGAGGGCAAGAGAGGCAAGAAAGCCAAGAGCCGCAAGAGGTCTTTAGTCGTTCTCGCAATCGCAGAAGACGAGATACATCTCAGTGATAGGAACTTGGTCTACTCCGAGTCTACTCTCAGTGTATTTTCTTATTCATAAGCTCCTGATTAGTTGCGAGCCTTGAGGGCAGTGCCAGGCTTCGAAGCCGTAGACAGCCTTGCGCAAGCTTGAGCACGGCGGGTCACGAATTCAACATCACATTGCGCAGGAGAAAGCACAGGAACAACAAGGATGGCGAGCCTTTTCAAGAAGCTATACGATTACCTGTTGAGGTTATTCTGGTATGTGCTACCGTGCCCGTCGTGGTGGTGGTGGTGGTGGTGGTGGCTCCCTGCGTTCGACAGAAAACCATTCGGAATTCTACATGGCGCAACGACTCCTGTTGTACTTCACGAAGCTGACGACAGATGCGACGCCTAGGGCAACGGAGATGGACATCACCATGATCGGCCTGCAGAATGCGGGCAAGACATCGCTGCTGCGGGTTCTGGCGGTAAGACATGTCCCCGATCGGATCCTCCACATCATCGAAGCTAATGCACGATTCTCCGCAGGGCGGCGAGTTCACAGTCGAGTAAGTCCCCCAAGAGTGTAGGCAATATACGAGGAGTGCAGTCTCGCGATGCGATTCGGTGACGACGGGTCGATGGCGACCAGTAAGAACTGCGCTGACCACGTCCGCAACAGCTCCATACCCACGGTCGGATTCAATATGAAGCGGGTCCAGAAGGGCCATGTCACACTCAAATGCTGGGATCTGGGAGGCCAGCCTCGCTTTCGATCGATGTGGGAGCGCTATTGTCGTGGGGTGAATGCCATCGTCTTCATCGTCGACTCGGCAGACGGGAAGGCGTTGCCGGTCGCCAAGGAAGAGCTCCATAGCCTCCTCCAGAAGCCAGTGCTCGACGGCATCCCTCTGCTCGTGCTGGGGAACAAGTCGGACTTGGATGATGCCATGTCAGTCGATGAGTTGATTGAAGCCCTGGACCTCAAGGCCATATCGCATCGCGAGGTGAGTTGCTATGGGATTAGCGCCAAGGAGGAGACAAACCTGGATGCTGTTCTCCAGTGGCTTGTGGCCAGGTCCAGTAAGTAGAGGATGTGAGTGCCTGGAGCCAGAGAGTCAGGTGTATACAAGTTACACCTGTGCTGAGTATGATGAACGATTTCAACGGAAGACAAAAGACGATGATAGGTCGGCAACGACTAATGGATCTGGATCTGGATCTGGATGGTATGGATGGCTGAGATTGCTTCGATTCTTGGAGGCGAGGCCCTGGCCGTGTCTGCCCTCCCTCTGGCAAACAGTGCCACTTTGTATTCAGCGCATTGGAGCGGCACTGAGATTATTATATTTTGCAACTGCATGGGGCGCGGTGTCTGGTCGCGGTTGGAGCGTTGTTGCATTGCGAGGGTTGGTTTTTGGTTTTTTATAATGACGAGTTCGATTCCTATGACGATGACTTACGACTTAGTAAAGAGGTGCCCTAGAATGTCCAGACGGTTTTCGTGGTGGAAGGCGTCTGTTTATGAGAAGTATTGAGGGCCGCCAGTCGCACAACTCGTGAATATGATTTTGCTCTTGTTATGAAAAAGAAGATTCGGGTTAGATTGTTCTTTCTCCAGCAACTGAGGAAGAATATTCAAGAGAGAATGTAAAGCGAAGAAGAAGAAGAAGAAGAAGAAGAAGAAGAAGAAGAAGAGGAAGAGGAGGAGAAAGAAGAGAGAGTACACTTCAGAGACTCATATCCAGATGCTCACCAGTGCTGATTGATGCGCTGGCACGGAAGTACATATAACAGGTACATAGATACATAGGTACTTACGTACTTCAGTGCCTCCATTAATATGATGATGATTGGATAACAGACGAACGAATCAACATGCATGTCGCACCACTTGATGGGAAGGCCGTGGACGCACGATGAGATCACATGACATGACACGACGACGACCGCATGAGGATGAGGACTCGAGCTGGAGAGGATGCCCATCGTCAATCCTGCAATAAAATAAAGTAAATAAATAAATATAAATATAAATCCTCTATTCATTTTATCTAGTGATTATACAAATCCCGCCTTATAAATTCCCCAAATGCATGGATAGACATTCCCAACGCCGAGGCAGATAGATAGATTTGCCCTCTGACACGAATACCAAGCCCGGCCCAAGCATTGTGCACAGCCACGTACATAGGTACGTAAACGGCGAAGGCAAACCAAGAAACATCTCACCATACGCCCTGCCTCTCTCTCCCTCTCTCAACAACATCACAGACAGTGTAAAAGCATCAATACCATCATCGTTTCCACTTCCGATCCTTAGTTCGACGTGCTGAAGTCCATTTCCTCAGATTCTACGGCTATCAGCATTGATCGATCGCGATAAGACGTCATTGAGGACCAGCACTCATTGCGACAACGACACCCAAGGAACAGAAGGCCGCCATACCACACACACAGGAAGCCCAGCTTTAGCTCCAGCCATCGCCATGGCACCGACACTCTCCGGCTCTGCGTTAGAAAAGCGCCAGTACTGTGGAAGCGGCTGGTACTGGGAGTACGTCCCCCGACGAGACCTCTTCCCCCCCCCGTCCATACTGACGCACGCACAGCTCCTACAACCAAGGCTGCTACCACAGCGGCACCTGGAACAACTGGGGCCGCTGGGTCGCCCTCGTCGTGATCATCGTCTTCTTCCTCTTCATCGGCTTCCTATTCTTGTTTGTCCCCCCTTTCCCCCCCTCTTTCTAACCATCTCTCCCAACCCCTCTAACACGCCACAGCTGCGTCCAGTCGCGCCGCCGCCGCCGCGCCGGCCTCGCGCCCGCCTACGGCACCGGCTGGCTCGCCGGGAAGCCCAGCGCCTACCAGACGAATGGCTACTCCGCGAGCCAGCCGCAGTACCAGGGCCAGTACGGCGCGCCGGCCCCGCCCTACAGCCCGCCGGCCCAGCAGCAGCAGCACCAGCAGTACACGGGCAACACGTTCAACCAGAACGACGGCTATTACGGCCAGCAGAGCGGCATCGAGCTGCAGCAGCCGCAGCACGCGTATCAGCCGCCGAGGGCCGGGGGCGAGGACGTGTACGAGCCGCCCACGGGGCCGCCGCCGGGGAAGGGGGATGGGATTATTAGATAAGTGCGTGGGAGCGCGAGGGTGAGGGGAGGGATTAGAGAAAGGGAGGGGGAGGGGGTGTAATGTATTGCAAAACGGATGCGAGGAGGGGTGATTGATCGGGTTTCGGCGTTCATGGCCAGCTAGCTGGCTGTCTGGTCTCAGCGAGCAAGGAAGGATATGATATGGACAGCCCGTGCGGTGCGGGATGTCGGTCGTTGAGCAGCGTTGCTTGAGCTCGCCATGGGACTGTTTGATCTGGTGCCGGATGGGATGGGATGGGATGGGATTCTTAGATTGCCGCGAATGCGAATGCGAATACGTCTCCGTCTCTGCTCGCTCGTCTGCTTGTGCAAGTCAAAGTTACAAGACGTAGTTTGGATCCCTAGTTGGCCACCTCACACATCCGCCACAGGCTCCTCACCTCATGCTCAGCCTCATCCTAAGCCTCATCCTAAGCCTCATCCACACCACCAGCCTCTAGTCTGATGGGTAGAGTCGAGTCAAGTGGCGAAGAAAGAGTTAACAGATCACGTGATGTGTCACATTGAAACCACGACCCCCATCAACGTGACAACATCGCCGTAACCGCTCCGAGCCAAGCGCGCCCCAGCTGCCAAACAGTGGAGCGAGGAGATTTCAGGGGTGTCTGATTTACATATGTGATATTTACATATTTACATTTACATTTACAGTTACATTTATTAAATTATTTTATGTTGTATGCTCTACGCAGTACTCCGCTGAAAATATACATCGCGACTTATGATTTGACTTCACATACCTCACATTCAGGGCCAGCAATTGCCATTTACACGGGATGGAGGGAGGAGAGGGAGATGACGGAGGGCGCCCTAAATATATGTACAGTACATACAGTAGCAACAATAATCCAACAAGGGGGAGGGGGGGCGGGGGCACTGCACTGCCGGCTACTTCGCCCGCTACTTCGGCCGCGTTTCACCTTTCACCTACGAGGCCGATCGCTGCTGAGCCTTAGTAAGCCAAGCCATACAAACCAGATACTCGCCGCTGGAGCATCGCCGCTGCGACTTGGGAGTGACGAGATATTGTGGACGATGACTTTTGGCTCTACGCTGTCGCGATAGAGGAGCAATTGTATACACGGAACGAAACGACGTTTCTCAGCGCGAGGATGCGTTTATAGATCGATAGACCCAAGACCCGAGATCCAAGACCCGAGACCCTCGAAACGTGCGAATCCCATCCGCCCAGGGACTCGACCTCGACGATCCAATTTTGGCGACGGCTGCGCGAAACGACATATAAGACTTGGATTGAGCGCGACGGACGCAATACAGCGAAGAACAACACGTACTTGCTCTTGCACGAGCGGGACGAGATAATCGAGGCTGGGTGCCCACCCCGTCGCAGACATGCCGAAGATCGATGTCGCGATGGCGCAGAGCCTGAGGAGGGGTGTGCTGCAGGGTCTGAAGGGACGCGATATCACAGATACGGCGAATAATGTCAAGACGTCGTTTTCGAGCTGGGATAATTGCATGGCGGCGAGTTATTGCAAGTGAGCACTTCCTCCTCTCCCGATCCGCCTCTTTCCCCTCTCCTCCCTCTCGCCTCCCGCAACCACAGAGCCGAAATCCACAGCTTCGAACCTGACTGACGCGCCCTCAGATGGCCCGTCATCGCCGCCATAATCGTCGGCGGCCTCATCCTGCTCTCCGTCGTCTGGTGCATCGCTCGCTGCGCCTGCTGCGGCCTCTCCTGCTGCTGCGGCTGCTTCTCGTGCCTGAAGTGCTGCGGCGACTGCTGCGGCTGCTGCGATGCGCCGAACAAGAAGCACAAGCACCTGGACGAGCCCTACTTCCCGCCTCCCTTCGCCAACAACGCCGGCTACAAGGCACCCGGCGCCATGATGTCCGGCGGCGCGAGCCCCTTCGAGCCGCCCAAGTACGCGCAGTTCGAGACGGGGCCGAACGGCATGGCTGTCGAGCCCAAGAGGGTGGTCAATGACGATGCCCTCCCCCCGATGCCGAGCTGGGACAGCGCGGCCAAGAAGAAGATTAGTCTCGAGGAGCAGCCGGGCGCCGTGGAGCTCGGAGAGCTCGACCCGGTCACTGGACAGCGCGTGCCGCTCATGACGGGTGCCGGGCCGATATCGAGGACGGGCAGCCCGGCGATTGGCGCTGGTGCAGGTGCTGGCGGAGTGAGTCCGTACGGCGCGCCCGGCGCGGCGCAGAGCGGGTACTTCAGTCCCACCCCCAACGGCGCCGCGGCTTTAGGACTCGGAGCCGGTGCGCTGGCTGGGGGCGCCATGGCCGGTGCCGCTGGACGAGGCAACGATCCGTATAACCGCTCGCCGAACCCTCAAGATCCGCGCAACTACAACGATCCCTACTCACCTAACCAGGGCAGTCTCAACGGCGCAGGTCCGGGCTACGGCCGCGGCTACCCGCCGCAGAACCCCATCGCGCCCTACAACCCCTCGTTCCCCGCCGACCAGTACGGGCCCGACGCATACGGCGCGGCTCCGTACGGCCAGCCCAACAACAACAATAACAACTACACCGACGCCGGCTACGCGCCCGAGAACCAGGGCGGCAGCCCATATCCAGAGGACCCACGCCGTCCCTCCCCCCCACAAGGCGGGGCCTTCGGCATCGTCGCGGGCGGGTACCCGAACGCAAGCCAAAACTCGAATCGCAGCCGCGGACCTGGGCAGCGGCCGCCGTACGCCGAGCAAGACCGGCAGTTCAGCCACTCGTCGGACGGGACGTCGAGCCGGCCGCTGGTGCCGGCGGGCCCGCTGGGCGCTGGCGCGTACGCCGGGGGCGAGGAGGGGTACGCGACGTCGGCGGGCCCGCGGATGGGCAGCCCGCCGGTGCTGGCGAACACGAGCGGGTACGAGTATCGCGACGAGAGGCGGGCGGGTGTGGGTGCGGGCGAGCCGGTGCAGGCGTACCGGGGCGATGAGGGGAGGGGACGGCCGAGTCCGCCGCCGGGGGGACGGTTTGGGGATGCGGGGAGGGTGGCGTCGCCCGCGCAAGGAGGCCAGGCGGGGTTTGCGTCGCCGAATAGACAGTATACGGGGGGCAGCACGGCGCCGCCGAGTTATGCGAGTAGGAGCCCGCCGGCGGAGATGGGGTATGGTGGGGGGCTGGGCCAGGGACGGGGCCAGAATCAGGGGTATGGGAGGGGGAATGGGAATGCGGGAGGGTATGGACAGGGACAGGGACAGGGGGGACGGGTTCAGGAGAGGTGGTAGAGCAGCAGGCGGGGTGTGGGATGGGGGTAGGGGGTAGGGGGGAGGGAGTAGGGGTTTGCGGTTTGACACCGATACCGACACCGATCGATACCCCTTTTGTATATTCTGTGTATTTCCTCGCTTCTAAGCTCGGCTGGGTAGGCTCGGTAAGGGCGTCATGACATGATATCTGTTCTCTTTTGTTAGGAATGCGATGCGGAGACGAATAGCGTTCGAATCTTTCAGTAGCCCAATGCGTTCTTAGAAGTTTGATTACGGGCATAGTAGTCTGTGTGCAGTGTGCGTTTGAGGAGCGATGTACTCTGCGTATCCGCGCACCAATGGCAGTGCCATATGTCGCCTCGTGAGGCATAATATGAAGGATCTAGCATAGGACCTAACATCATCGATCCTCCTGGTCTTCACATGGAGATGGAGATGGAGAGGCTAAGGGAGAGAGCGATGGCTGGACTTCCTCACAAAGGAAGATTATTATCGTATCCCTAAAGGAGGCTTGCGAGGGCTTTGGGAGGCAGCGAACCACATTGAGTGCTAATTGTGCCGCTAGAGCAAAGACGACGCCGCTATTAGATAGTGCATAGGATATATATATATATATATTCTCATGAAGTATCCAAGGCCTCTCAAGGAGAACAATCAGACGCTATTGCAAGTACACGGTGCCCTTGTCTCTGGAGAGTTGGAAGACATGCTAACTCGTCACATACAGAGCTTCCACCGAGTTCTCTACGCCGGTAAAGTGTACCCCCCTTTGAAGATCCTCCACGCCTATTCATTGTTTGGGCAGTGACATTGTACAGCATATCTCCTTCTCTCACTGTCGAGGAGGATTCCTGTCACCGTGGCCTCTGTCGGTGGAGCACATCTCGTCGCCCTGTTTTGCGCCCTCGTTCGTCCATTTTTGATGCGCAATCTCAGCGGCAGAGTTGTGGCTGAGATCCTGCAACGAGGAAGTCCCGTGGACGGGAGCAGATAGGGGGCCATTTCAGGGGCGCGGAGTGGAAACATGAAAGTTTGGCTGAGAGCAAAGCTTCATTGTTGTTAAGAAATGAATGAAATAGGGCGTGCGTTGGCGGTGTTTTATACCCCTCCTATTTCGACCTTGAGAGTTCGGGCTCGGTGCCGCCTCGTTATCCTGGGTTCTGCAACAGAATATCGTGTCTACCTTCCTCGCTCTCAATCTGGTGATCGGATCTTGAATCCCAGAATATCTCTATCCCCATCTCCATCTGTGCGGGTTTATTCCTCCACTCTACATAAAGCCACCCCACCATCGCTCTCTCCTCCTTCTGCAGCAGAGAAAAACAGAACAGGACCAGCTTCCTCTCCTCCATTCCTTCCTCATCATCCTTCCTCCTCCACTTTACATATCATCACGTCTACGTTCTCAATTCTACGTACCACTACGGCACTACCACCACAGACAGAATCTCATATCGACAGAGTCTGTCACCGCAGTATTGCCGCTCTTTTTCTTGTCACAGCATATCTCGCCACCGCTAATTTCCAAAATGGAAGGTGGAAGATTTCAGGATCCACGAAAGGAAAGGAGGGTCCAAAGTGCAGAAATCATTTCCCGCAAGGCAGAAGATGGATCATTATACGCCTGGCAGAGATTCCTCTCCTTTACTCTCTAGCAGCACGCCAGACGGGACATCTCCAGCAACGACTTCCTCATTGACCGTGGGAGCAGATCCACAGAATGGGTCCTCACAGATGATGCGGCCATTGAGCCAGCACTATACAATCCTGATATTAGCCCAAGACAATGTATGCACCTATTTCATTGTCATTTTTGTCCCCACCCTACGCGAAGACTTTTCAATGCTAATAATGATACTTCTAGGGCCACTAGAACTTGTCTCGCCTATCCTCGAATTCACTAACGGCTCCAGCTTCCGTCGCCAGGTCGAACATGTGTGGGGAGATCTCGATGAGAACACGAAGATTAGTGTCAACAACAAGTCCTGCGGCACGCATATCCACTTATCCCCTCAGAACAGCAGTGGAACCTGGACCTTAGGAGCAGTTAAAGCAATCTGCAGAAGTATTGTATACTTTGAGTTTGCTTTCGAGGCACTTCTACCACCTCATTGAAGACAAAATATCTGGGCTAAGAGCAATGTATGCGGCAATGACACCTTCCCAGACAAAAAGCTGGGAGCATGCTTCAGTCTCATCGACGGCTGTTAGACCATTCCCAGAATAGTTGAGTTCATGAACGACGGCGATGATAAGTACTTCGGCTGGAATTCCTTGAATCTCCTCGAAGCTGGCAAGACTACGGTCGAGTTTCGTCGCCCGCCTGGCACTGATGTCGATCGTCACTCATGGCAAAGGCATCACGGCAACGGCTATCAGCCGCACAGGACGAACTCTTCAGGCTGATCCTAGCACTCTCGCATACCCAGGCCGTGCTGTTCTTCTCATCTCCATCTTCACCTGTCACCATTTCCCCACCGTTGAGGGTTGCTGTTGCTACATGCCAGCGCCTAGTACCGCTTATTCCCACTGCAAGTGTCCCTTCTCAGCTTTGCCTTTTCGAGGGTGAGATTCTCGACCTTTAGGGCTTCCTTGCTGCCTTCTCTTTGTGCTGCAGCTCGCTCTTCAGCAGCCTGTCGCCGGGTTATCTCGCAACGCGCTCTTTCGTCTGCTTAATCTGCAGCTGTGCCCAAATGTCAGCCTCTATCTAGATCCTCATCCGCCAGGTGATTTGCTCTATTCTTATTTGGATTCTATCGCTTTCGACTTGCATCCGCTTTAAATATGTTTCTTTGACAATATCTAAGCGCTTCATGTATGCTTTGTGAAGGTGTTTTGCTGTCTTGTTGTCCGTGTTGCCATTAACAACATCACTGCAATTTTTTAATTTAGTTATGTTAAGAAAGAATAGGATTTATATTATCTTACTATCTATATCAAAGAGCTTAGGAAGTTCCATGAGGGCAACTTCATCTGCGCTTAGAGGGAGGATCTGCACTTCGTCACCTTGAGGGATCCTCGGACTGGTGATGTAAACAACGAGGACGCCCGCGGTTAGGAAGTGAGGTAGCAGAGCAATGACAGGACGAAGGCATGCAAGAACGGGAAGAGAGAGTGTAACAGTTGGTACCGAAGTTTCGTTATTGGCTGCATGGTGTGTACAGATGCAGAGAGTGCTGGTTTTAGCCACAGTGCCCATTCTGTGTTGTGGAAACAAAGCACTCGGAAAGAAGACCTAGAGGCGCGATTTGACGTTCCAAAATATGTAAAATATTATCCTTGCCGATCGCCAGCACCACCGGTTCAGCAATGGAAGTATACCATAGAGTACGCTATCTCTACTCCGACCAATAAGTATGACATATGCCAGCAAGTGCCCTAGCCATTAACATGCTCCAGCAACGCCTGCGTCCACAATTCGAAACAGCCTACATCATCCTCAACACGATGGATCTAATCATACCCATTCCATGTTTCCCTACCCGCTTCCTCGACATCTCAGCCCTCCTCAACCTCCACATTGACCAACGTGCCCCATGCCGCACTCTCCTCCATCCTCCGTCTCGCCTGCTCCATCCACTCCCCATCTCCCTCCTTATCAACCTCAAACCCCAAATCCTCCCCCACCAGCCGCACCCCCACCTCCAACACCAGCACCCCGGCCACATACCCCCCCACCCCCCTCGCACTCACGACCTCATCCCTCACCGCCTCCCTCCTCAACTCCGCGCCAAACCTCTCCAAAATCCTCTCCTGCATGACCCTCGCGCCCCTCGCCCCATAATACCCCGGCACCAAGACCTTATCCTCCTCGCCCATGATACTCTGCTTGAGCGTCCTATTGCGGCCCGCCGCGATGTCCGCCGCCAGGAGCCCGCGGTAGTGGCTCGGCGTCGAGTCGGGGGCGGCGAGGAGGCGCGCCAGGTACGGGAAGTGGGAGGCGATGCGCCGTGGCAGCTGCGGCCAGTTGATCTGAGGGTAGCCGAGGGCGGAAGAGGTGGTGAGGGCGCTGGCGCGCCGGTGGTGTGTGCAGAAGGCGGCTTGTTGGCGGGTGGACAGGGAGGGGGGGCGGTTGGGGGTGAAGGCCAGGAGGAGGGCGAGGGGGACGGAGCTGCCACACATGGGGCAGAGGGTTTTGGTGTCGTCAGGGTCGGAGTCATCGGAGTTGGAGAAGGTGCGGGATTTTTTCTTTGGAGAGGCACTGCCGTCGACTAATCTCTTTTTCCTGGGAGAAGGCCGTGAGGAATCGTCGCTGCTTGTATCTGTATCTGCGTCTTTGGCGGGGTATTTGATGTTTAGATCTGCATCTGAATCAGAGTCGTCTACACCCTCATCTTTTAAGATGCCATCCACAGTCCTGAACGCTCTCTTCTCTGATCCCGAACTCCCAAGGGATTCTGATAGCCCGTATGATTTGAACGTCTTTTTCTTCTCTATCGGCGATTCCTTGTCACCGAAAACACCCCGAAACTTTCTGAATGTCTTCTTCCCCTCCTCTGCCGACTCCTGCGAAGAAGCAACAGTCCCATAGGTCTTGAACGTCTTCTTCGGCGTCTCCTCTTTTTCTTGCCTTCCATCCTTCAGCAGGCTAAAAACCTTGAACTCCTTCTTTCCCTCCTCTTTCTCGTTCTTCACTTGTCTCTTTTCCGGTGCGGAGCTCGACACCTTCCTGCTCTGGCTAGACCCACCATATGTCGCTTTCCCCTTCCGACTACCATTCTGTGACGGCACGCCCAGCTCGTAGTTCATATGCGACATCAACCCCGATTGTGACTGCGATTCTATCTCAGACGATTGTGATTGTGTTTCTGGAATCTCCTTTTTTGTGCCATAACTGGGGGTTCTGCGGGGGCGGGCTGCGCCGCGGAAGGCACTGCCTGTGTACGGTTGTGTTGGTGGGTCGGGTTGCGATGAGCGAGTATGCTTGGTCTTGGTGGGCTGTGAATTCCCGATATGTGTTGCCCTGGGGAGCCGTTCGTATTGTGAAGGTATATCTGCAGGAATGTCTGCTTCATTGTCTGAGGAGTCGGAGGAGCTTTCCGGTGGTCGCGTGGGGTCCTCGATGGGCGGACTCGACGCCCGTTTCTTCCCACCCTCCTTTCCCTTGCCCTTTCGCGCTTTCGTATTCCCGTCAGCTTTGGGTCTCAATGCATTGCTCTGCCTCGTTTTGTTCGTGGATTTCGGTGGTTCGTCCTCATCTTTTATCCGTGTCTTGCTTGAACCGGGGCGAGAAGTCGAGAGACCATTGACTGTTGATTTGCCTTCCACGATCTTCAGCAGGGGCGCAACTTTGCGATCTGCGCAAAGGCCTACGCGTCTTCTGTCTTCTCTTGTCGACATGGCCTCTGACAAAGCCAATGATTGTGAAAGGGAAACTATGGGGATGCAATTATTAGACCTTCAGCCTTCACGCCGGATCTCGACAAGGCTGAGGACTGACGTTGCCCAGCCGTGATTGGCGAATGGAGAAAGGTTTATCCGGTCAATCCCCCAATTGCAAACGACAACGGAACGTCAACAAAACAAAATAAAACAACAGAGCGTCTTTGTATGCAACCATTTAATCCTTAAGTTCCTTACTTTTGATATTTTATCTTTTAGTTTCTATCCTTTTTTGTGAAATTGTTATCTATTTCAAAAGGCTCTGAGTCCTTTTTCACATCTCTGCTTTCTCATCTCCTTTCTCATCTCCTTTCTCATCTCTTTTCTCATCTCCTTTCTCTTCATAGTCTCTTTCTTTCAATTACATGTGCTATATATACATCTATTTCCCTTTGCTTCCCTCTCCTACATCTACAAGGGCAGATATACCATCTGCAGCCACCCATGGGGCTTAATTGATCATGTATCAGAGCGTTTTTGGCCCCAGCATCTCCCTATTCTACCTCCAACCTTAGCAATGATATTCTGAAAAGAAGCTTGGAAGTCATTGAAGAGATGATGAGAGAAGTCAGGAAATGGTATTCAGCGTAAAAAGTCCGAAATTCTTATACTGCCCCAACGACTTTTCCGAAAGGATTATGAATACAGGCGGGTTGGACTTTAATGCTTTCGATTTCCGCTGTCCATCTCCATCTTTGCGTGTTATGACATGCAAATTCAACGTCGCCATTCACCGACACCCAGAATCAAGAGGGGGCAAGGTATAAATGCAATGATCGACCTCGCGGGTAATTAGAGAGCCATAAAGCGCAGCAAACTTGTCGGTCACGTATCGTAATCGGAGACGCGAATATGGCATCATGACTCGACACCACTCCACGCCAACGATTTCATGGCGACTGCATTGCAGGAGGCTTCCAGGTTCATCGTCTTCTCTCCAGCCAGATCGCCAATGGTTTCTTAAGAACCTCTGCGGCGATTGTACACACAGCATTCTGATAGTACTCGCCCATGTGCATGCAGTCCCTCTACCAGTCTGAATCATCATCGTCCTCCTCCGTTGGCTAGATGACGCATGAGTCATCTACCCACAAGTACCGAAATCCAGGCTTCCGGGTTATGCTTATTGCATCCTTGATAGTCTGGGGCAATGTGCCCATGGGGATACTCCGTTTATACTTCTCCCTCTATCCCCGTTCCGACAAGCCGCGGCTATACCGCCGTCACTGTACGTAATCTAGGAGGCCAGCTTGCATTTGCATCATAATGATCTCTCTCTCATTCCTCACTCCTCTACCCAAAACCCGCCGTTGGGCCAGCGTCTATATACACCCCCTCCATCTCCAACTCCCGCCTCTAACAACTTCCCATATGTGCCGCTGCAGCGCTCGAAAACCCCAAACGCAAAAAACTTCTCCACGCTATGCAAACCCAAAAGGAACAGTTCGCAATCAAGCCACCCGCTCCATCGGTATTACGATTACAAGAACTCCCGCTGCCATATCTGCCCTCCGTTCCCCTCCTCATGCAAACGTCATCTCCATCTCCTTCTCCCTGAACTCATCCTCATCATCCTCCTCATCCGCCCACGCATTCCTCCCCCCCACCGCCTCCGTCCACGAGCCCTTCGACTCCGGCCGCTGCACCGGTGCCCCCCTCTCCAGCGGATCAGGCAAGGGCTTGTTCCTCCAGCTATCCGCGCGATCGTCATGGCTACCGCGCGGGCTCACCTCCATCTGCCTGCTCTCCGCCCCCCACGGCTCGTCGGACCGCAGCGAGAATACAGTAGGATGCGCATGCGGCGACGACGGGACATCCAGGCTCAGCCCGGTGCTCGCGCGCCCCGGCGGCACGTAGGCCGTGTCGAAACTCATCTGCACGTCCTCCTCCGCCGCCAGGTACGGGCTCGCGTGGTAGCTCTTGTATCCCTCGTCCGCGCCGTACGTGTAGCTCCGCGGCTTGCGGCCCTGTCGCGGCTCCTCGTACGCGCTCAGCGTCGGCACCGCGTCCGTGGTCCTCGTGTCCCTCAAACCCGCCAGATTTGCCGGGCTCGACGAAGAGGATGCGAGACCGGCGAGGTCGAGTTTCATCGGCGGCAGTGTGCTTGGAAGCTCCTTGACCTCGAAATTCTCGCTCTCGAGCTCCTGCCTTATCGCGTCGATGTCGAACAAGACGCTGTCGTGTTTATTCCTCAAATCGCCCTCGTAGCCTTCTTCCTCAACATTGGACTCCTGGTAAGTCTCCCACTCCTTCTTCTGCACCACATCCTTCTTCTTCCGCCTCAAGAACGAAAACGTCCCCTTCCCGCCCTTCTCCCTCTCCTCGCGCTCAAACTCCTTCCTCGCCTCCTCGATCTCGTTAATCAGCTCCCGCTGCCGCTGCGTATGGTTCTCTGGGTCCGGGTCCTCGATCTCCGTGAACTCGTCCGACTCCACCAGCCAGCCCACCTCGCGGAGCAGCCGCGGCATCGCCGTGCGGTACGCCATGTGTCCCGGCACGAGATCCGTCACGTCCACGTTTTCCAGATCCGGGATGCCGTTGATAGGCGCAAGGCCGGCGATGCGCGATATCCCGCCCGACGTGAGTCGGAAGAGATAGCCGAGGATCCAGTCGTTCCGCGCATACCCGTTCACGAACCGCCCGGCCACCACGCTCCGCGCCTTGAGGTAGTGGTCTTTCTTGGCGACGATGGGCGAGCCGAACAGATACACGTTCTGGACCAGGCCGTGGGCGCCTTTGCGCGCCAGCTCGCGCAGGCAGGAGAAGATGACGCGGCAGCCGAGCGAGTAGCCGACGAAGGTGATGGGGCGCGTGCCCAGGTTGCGGTCGATGAGCGAGTCCGCTAGGATGAGGCCGGCGGCTTCGGCGCGCCCGAGGGACACGGTCCATGGGTTGTCAATTAGGTAGGAGAGTTTGGTGAGGACGACGGGGAGTTGGAGGGCGGCCATGAGGCCGATGAGGATGGTGCTGCCGAGGACTTGTTGGAGGCCTTGTGTTAGTGCCTAGAATCCGTCAGTACCGTATGCTCAGTTGGATTTGAAGGAAATAAGAGACTTACCTCCGTGGCGAGAATATTAATGGTGTCTCCCATACTCTGCAGCATTTCGGGCTCCCAGAGCACGGAGTAAATATCGCCCATGACGGGGTCGACGGTGCTGTATGGTAATCGTACGTCATCGACCTTGCCCGTCATCCAGCCGGAAACAGTGACGATGAGGTTGACGCGCTTGTTATTATGCAGTGGCCGATACTCAAAAGTCTTGACGGCGCCTGTTCGTCTATTCGCCGCTCTAACAGCAATCACACCACCAGAAGTCGCCGCAGCGGAAGTAATAATAGCTGCTCCTCCAGCACCAGCCAGGAATCCACTGGTGCCTGCAACACCAATAGTTGTGAATCCGGCTGCTAGACCGGCACCAATGACAGGAGCAAGCAGACCAGCTGACAGCCCGATAACAAGACCTCCACCAACTGTGGCAAGGCCCATCATCACGTAGCGCTTCTTGAGCGCCATTTTTCGCCTATTCTCCTTATGCTCATCCTCGTTCCAGTTCTCCTTTTCGGCAGCCTGCTGCATCTCTAATGCATCTGTGACTCGCTTCTCGAAGCGGCAGATGTCTAGCCATGTCACATCTAAATGACTGCCCACTTGTTCGAGTAGGACTCTAGATCGTGCATCGTATATTGAATCGGCGACCAATGTGAGAAATAAATCACACAGCACCGTCCATCTGAGATCTATATCGAGGTTCTTCGTAGTGGGTAATTGTGATGGCGTCCGGACCTCGGGCAAGTGTTCGCCATCAGTCTCGGTATAAGGCGGAGGTGGCGCGGCTGCTTCTTCGTCTGCCACCTTCGGGCTCGACATCGAGTCTCTCGGGCTCTTCTCCCACGCGACCGACCCCGGCCGCGGACTTGACACCTTGCTACTAACGCTCTCCCCGTTCTCGGCCATCGGATTCTTCACCCTCGCATTCTGCATCAGGGCCGGCGTCAAGTCCCTCGGCTCCACCCCATGCTCCGCCAACTGCTCTATCATGATCTGCTCCGGCGTGCTGAGCTCCATATGCGCATACAGCCTAATCATCATTTTCTGGCTCCACATCTTCATCGCCTCCGTCGCAATGGCCGTCGCTTTCTTGGCGCCTTTGCTCGCGTTCTCGATTTTCTCCATATCCTTCACCATGCTGGCGAGGACGAGGCGCGCCATACCCACGTAGGCGATGCGCTGGCCTTCAGTCAGTAGATTTTTGGTAGCTTGCATTTGCGAGACCGCATCGCGCTGTTCTTCATCCTCCGGGCCGGCGGCAGATGTGCTGTTTACTTCTTTGAAGAGGTAGGATGTGTGTTCATCCATGCTCGTAGCCGACTGTGCATCCTCATCTAACTGCACCTTCGTATACCCCTTCCCGGCCCCTCCAAGCCCACCATACGTCGCGGCCTCTTCATCACTCTCCTGCGCCTCCCTCGCAACCAGCTTGTTATCATCATCGTAGATGTCGAACGGCGCATATGCCGGCATCTCCTGCCATTCGTCCTCAGAGTCCTCCTTCATCTCTGGCTCTGCGATTTGAACCACGTGCTGATGCGACCATTCAGAGACTCCGTTGATGGAGCTCTTGCCTCGCTTGTGAGCATTTGATATGCTGCTTACTGAGGTATTCCCGCGCGTGTGGCCTTGCTTTGTAATTGGTTCAGCTGCCTCTTCAACCGCTTTGTCCGTAGCTGTCGCAGGCGAGGTTTCGACGTTTGCGTCATCGTTCTTTGATGGCTCGGAGCTCAGCCTTGCGATAATCGCCGTATCGGTATCCCCCGCATTCCTGGGGATCTCAATGGTGTTAGGAACCGACGAGAGCGCATCCTTGAACTCGTCATCATCGCTGCTGCTCTGCTCCCTCACCTCCTTCCTCGCGCCGCATGCAGCCTCTGCCGACGCTATAGGCGCCTCCACTACCGCCTTCTTCGCAGGTGTATTCGAAGGCTCGTTTCTCGCCTCTCCTCCAGCAGGCAATGAGGTTTTTGATTCCGCCCCTTTTCCGGAGTAAGTCTTCACCTCGATCTTCCCAACGGGCAGTCCCCAGTCATCCACCTCGACCAGCTGTCCCGGGCTCGCCGTTGCCGGCTCCCTCGCCGCAGTCTTCGCATCCTCGTTCCCATTGCCAGAAGCAGCGGGCTGCTGCGGCATGATGTATGTCCCAGTCTCTCCTCCCTCAAGCCAGTCCGCCGTCACAGCGAGCTCTCATGCGGGTCGCGTTTGCACGCCTAGAACCGCAGAGCTGTCGAGTCGAGTAGCTAGCTGTATTTCGAGTCCATGCAACGAGTTTCGAAATATGCTGAGGCGTGCAGCGGAGGCGTTCTGGAATCCTGGAATGCTGTGTCGACTTCCTCTAATCTCCAATTGCGTGGCTTCCGTATCGGCACGTCGGGCGTGGGATCATGCGCGCTGATTGGGGCAGGCGGTCAGCGACTTGTGGCGTTGGGGATGAAAACGTGTTGGTGGCATCCCTGTCGCTTTTCTTGATGTTGTCACCGTTTAAAACGGGTTAACTGATTAAATGCAGAGATTGAGAATACTGTATACACATACAGGATTATTAATTTATCGACGCTCGATTTGTTGTTAATGAATCGGTACATGAATCAATCTCCATCTTTAAGGAGCCCTGCAACATGTTCCGTCCACGTGCCAGGAAACATAGACAAAGCCAAATTATGCCATGTGTACAGAGTAAGGGTATCATTATTGTATTTGTTCGTGTTAGAAGCTCAACAGCTCTCTGTCTCCTCTCAAGCTTCTGCAACAACCGCACTCTCTCCTCCATCTTCAGCTTCCACTGGACCGCCTTCACCATCCGCATCACCACCAGCACCTCCCTTATGCTTCCGCCGCCTTTTACGCTTGCCCTCTCCCTCCGCTGCCCCCTCCTCCTGCGGCGCATCCTGTGATTTCTCCCCCTTCCTCTCCCCCCCCGGCTTTTTCGCCGCCCCTTCGCCATCTGCCTTCTTCGTCTTCTTCACAGACAACGGATTCGGTCCCTTCGGCTGTCCATAAACCTTCTTCTTCTTCGCCTCCTTCGCCTCCTCCTCCCCCTCCTCCTCCCCATCATCCCTCTTCCTCTTCATCCCCACACTCCCACTCGCCCGCCCCTTCAACCCGTCCCTAAACTTCCCCTTCTCCTCCCTATCCCTCAAATTCTCCGTCGCCTCCGCCATCGGCTCCATAATCATCACACTGCGATTGATATACACCAGCGGCACGCCCATGACCTGTCTCATGCTCCTGCGCACCTCGATATCCTGGCTCGCGACCACATAGCGGTGCTTGTTGTGCTTCGTGCCCTTGGGGTCGACGACGGAGGTCATGCACTCCTTCGCCGACAGCGGCTCGGGGTAGTCGGCGGGCAGATGTCCGCAGCGGCGGCGCTCGAAGAGCTTGGCCTTGTCGATCAGGTAGGAGACGCCCGGTTCGGAGGCCGCGGCGTAGAGGTGGCGCATGGAGCATTGGGTTATCACTGGAGATGTCAGCTGCGATCGACGAAGAAGACAGTGTGGATGTGGGTGTGCATGTCCGTACTGGGCTTGACCTGGCCGTGCAGTGTGCGCTCGAGTCCGCCGATCAGGTCCATCTTGAACTTATCCGCATCTCTGATGATTTCGGCATCAACTACATCAGACAATCAGTACTCGAGTTCACATCCAGGAGCCGCGTGCGATTGGGCAAGGATCGAGGGAGGGCGTACGCAGGACTTGGTACGGTTCTCTGAAGCCGAAAGCAAGCCCATACTGCTGCATGAGCTTCTTGTACTGCTTCGCTCTCTTGCCGCGCATCGTGACGTCTTGTGTATGGAGGGCTGCGTGAAGAAAAAAGGGTGTTTTGGGAAGACAAGTTGGCGGCTGTCGTAAATGTTCTCCAAAAAGTTTCGATACGGATTTCGCTATCAGGATTTAGAGTTGGGTCCGTGCGATCCCGGCTCTCCCGAGCAGTAGCATCGGAGACTTCCCCCCAAATTCACGCTTAAGGACAGTCCTTACGTTGACAGTTCACGACATGTGTATACATGTGTATACCTTATGTAATGACAATAATTTCTTGGGATATATGGATATATTATTATATTTGATTATTAGAGGTGTATCTTCGTAAACAGACTGCCATTAAGCATGGCAGGTCGCTGTGCCATCTCCATTATCCAAAGTCATCCTGATGGGTTCAGGCTCCCTCCAGCTCCAGTACGCCCACGGATGGGCATGATCTATTCCCCATTATCCACCACATTCCAAAAATCATGCTTTGATTATTCGTATTCTCTGTTCTCCTTGGCGTAATTTGCCCGTCAGCTTGGCTTTCGACCAAGATTGCCGATCCTTCATAGCTTCGTCTCCTTGGCAAGCCTCCTGCATTCTGCAATGAGGTCCTTCTTGCAACGTTTGTAATCCTCATTGAGGCCATATGACTCTCAACCTGGACCCTGTTTAATAAGTGCAGCAACAACACTGATATCGTCGAGCTTGCCTGTGCATGGTCAGAGGAAATAGTGCAAGGCGGATTCAGACGACGTACCTCCTTCCATAGGCAAGCCTTCCTCGATGGCATGCTCCATATAGGGACTTTCTGCAAAAGGGTCCTGAGCAATAATTCTCGCCGCGTTCATCAGTTGCTCAGCAACAAACTTCATGCCACCGCCACCGCCATATTTCGTCGCCGTACTATTTCCACACAATTCCCATTCCTGTATGCTTTGAATCACGTTCGAGACGATCTCATGCTCCCAGAGGTTATCAATCACTCCATCCGAGACGGCCAGAACAACATCGTTCTCCTCGACCTCGACCTTATCCATCACTGCGTCCTTTTCAGGTGTGTCTAGGCTATTGGTTCCCAATTGTTTTGGACAATCAAACCAATGCCATTGCGGTTCCGTTTTGTAGATGATCTTCGATTCTAGGGGTCGGAGGACTATTATCTGAGAATCGCCTACATTCGTGATGTATAGCACAGGCTTTACAGGTTCGTTGGGCCCCGCAGTTACAGGCTCATAATGCAACTGCGCTCCCGCCGCCGTCGTCGTTCCATGCCACTCCTGTGGCTTCGACGTCGCCTCGATGGTCTGTTCGTACGCCCTCTGTAGATACTCAATGGGATGCGGTTCGTACGGTCTCCCGTCGGGCCGTGGTGCGCTGTAATCCTGTTCGATGCCGAGAGCCCAGAAGTGTAAGAGCAGCCTTGACCATAGACTGGCAGAGTTAGGTCGACGCGCCGAGCTGTTGAGGAGGCAAGGCTTACCCAGCATGTCCCCCTTCCCTCGTCGACCAAGCACCAACGCCGTCATCCACCGCGACGAAATAATTCCCCGCATAGACGGCATCATCTCCGTTCGTGTAGCCGCGGATCAGGTCGCCATTCACAAAAGCCCGCCTGTCTCGACTCCTGTGATGCGTACTCAACGGATCTGAGAAGCTCCCACTGGGCGGGCTCAGAAAGGGTGGAGGAAAGGGCCGGGGAGATCGCTTCGCAAACAACGCGAGTCCGGTCTCGAAGTGAAAGGGATGTCTAACGGATCTCGAAGGATGATCTGGCTGCTTTTCTGTCGACCCCGCGACTTGGGTGTAGGATTGATCTGAGAGGTACCTGCAGGGACAGGGGATGAATCGCGAGACGGGGAAGGGGATGGGGCGTGCGAACTTTGGTAGAAGAGCAGACCTCCTCATCCCAGCGTTGTATTGGATCGGAGCGGGATGTGGTCATGGTTTGGAGAAATTGTTGAAGGCCAAGGGACGTTGCGGAAAGTCCGTCGCGCCTCAAAATCAGATAAGGGTCGTCAGTCATAGCTGTTATCGTGAACATGTTCACGTGATAAGGCGAGAATTGTATTTTCCATTATTACGCAGGCACAAAGGGCAAGGCTGAGATGTCAAGGATGTATGTACTCCGTATGTACCTTAGGTAAACCTCAGAGTTGCCTCCACTTTTACCACCAGGTACTGTACATTTAGGTACAATACAATACCTACGCCGCCTGGAGGAAAGATGCGAGCTCGATACGACGTCTTCGCAATATTCCACTAGGCTATGGCGCTTTCGAAGGACAAGGCGTTAGGAGAACTTGCTCGTCTCCACTGATATGCATCTCCGGTTGTGAAAAGGAGGCCGCCAGTACAAGCAAGACGCGTCTTCTGGTAATAAAGACGCTGTATAAGAGTACCTAAGAGACAATTCACGTCACGTTGCTAGAGCAGGTAGAGTATCGTGCCATGTTCGGCACTATTGGAGACCGTTCTGGGTGGGCAAGTACGGAGATGGAAAACTTGAATGAATGTTCTGTTGTGTTCCTGCTTTCTCGTATCCACGCTTACTGTGGTCATAGTGTCCTCGTATGGGGTATGCACAGTGCACTGCAACGTCTCAATAGGGTATACATAGCTTCTTCGTCGAAGACCAGCAAAAACAAATACTGACAGCATTCAAGTCCGTATGTCCCTTTAACCGGGTCAGCCGCGCACTTTTCTCGTGTCCGTCGAAGTCCAACCTCCTGGGTCGACTGGCTCAGGCGCACTGCACAGCAGGATTTCAAAATAGCTCTGGAAACACGGAACAAGAGCTGTTGGCAAGTCAAATGGTCGTGTTTCGCAGGAGTCCAGACAAAGGTGTTCGTATCGCTGAGTCCAGAGGATAAAGATCAAAGAAACATGAGGCTGGGACGAACTGGCTACTCATGAAGGTGTCGCACTGTTGCAGGACGTGCGTGGCGTGGCGTGGCATGCCATGGCATGGTCGAAGCCAAGCAGCTCGCTCACGCTGCGCCTTGTCGTTCACGCAATCAATAGAATAGGGAGGTACATACATACTGCCCGTGTGCAGGAATGCACCCAGCCTTTGTCTCAGCGCCGCCGTGTCTGGTGGATGGAATGGCGTTGGCGTATTGGCGCTGGCACTTGCTTACGCAGTTGACTTTAAATGGACTGCTGTTGAGAAGTAAGAAGTCGACTGCTGTGAGAAGTAAGAAGTAAGAAGTAAGAAGTCTTAGGCGGTTTCGGACCTTGATATCTTCGATGTGAGTGGCCGAGTATCTCTGTCGCTGTAAGGGCGTCAGCTTGAGTACTGGAGAGATGGAAATGACAATGGAGGAGTCTCGGGATGCATCGGTATAAAGAATGTGTCGAGACGTGCCAAGTCAAAGAGCATGCTTTGTTCTTGCTGGAGCGCCGAGTCGAGGGATAGTCGAGGGATAGTCTTGGAGTCTTGGAGTCTTGGAGTCTTGAGCCTTGAGCCTTGATCTTGAGTCTTGAGTATTCAGTCTTGAGTCTTGAGTCTTGGAGTCTTGGAGTCTTGGAGTCTTGGAGTCTTGAGTATTCAGTCTTGAGTCTTGAGTCTTGGAGTCTTGGAGTCTTGGAGTCTTGAGTATTCAGTCTTGAGTCTTGAGTCTTGAGTCTTCAGTCTCGAGTCTTCAGTCTTGAGTCTTGATCTTGAGTCTTCAGTCTTCAGTCTTGAGTCTTCAGTCTCGAGTCTTCAGTCTTGAGTCTTGAGTCTTGATCTTGAGTCTTCAGTCTTGCTTGAGTCTTGAGTCTTCAGTCTCGCCCAGTGCCGACAACTACAGTAAACAACTCAACAGTCAAGACACTCATAGTATACTGAGAGCAAAGATGATCCTTCTCGTCTCGATATATGCTATGATACAACATAACACCGGAGCAGATCATCGCTATAACGTCTATAACGTCTATAGCGTCCCCGTATAAATTGTGCTGCGTACAGTGCGGACGGACAAAGGTGACGTCCGCCCTATCCACATCCCGACACATCCACACCACATCCATCCGCACATCGGGAACCGGAACACTCAATCCACATCCACAATCCACATCCCAGACCACGCCAACGCTACCGACGTACCATATCAACCAAGAAAGTGTAAATGGTCTTAGCCTTAGATTATTATTGACGCTGGCGGGAGGACGGGCAAGAAAGAGTACATACCGTCACATTACAGATTACAGATTACGCATGCCACATTCCACGTTTCCACGTTTCCACATCGAGCTCCCGTTACTGGCCGACTTGCTACTTCTTCTCCTTCTCCGTCTCCAACTCTTCCACTCTTTCGAATTCCTCATTGCGCCTCGACGACGTCGCTGCTACTGTCTATAGTCGTCTCGTTGTTCCGTTGTCGCCGTCGAATTAGCCAGCCAGCGTCACTCTTGAGCAGGCAGGAACCCGAGAGGTACCTGAAAAAAGACCCGGGCGTCCCGGTTTCCACGACGTACAGAGACACCAATCGCCAACTTTCCTTGGAGGCCGAAGTCTAATTATTCCTATACTTTCCTATACTATTCTTATTCTCAAAATGGCTCGCAATCGAGGTCAGTTCCTATTGCGGCACCGCAACGCACCGCACCGCACGTTCAACTCGCGTGGGATCATTGCTAACGCGGCGTCTCTCTTACAGTACTTGCGTTCATGTCCAACTTCTCGCATCGCGACTCCAAAAGTCCTACACCTGCTTCCCCCACGACGACTCAGCTACAATCCTTTCCCGAAAAGCAGGAGGAGGATGCCTATCGTCCGAGTACCCCACAGCGTGCCCAGCACCATCCATCAAATATTCGAGAATCCCCCCAGCTCCGGGAACGGGTAGAAGGAAATCGTGTCAGCTCACGTCCCATGTCCATGGTGCAAACATACCAGCCGCCGTTGATGGAGCTTACGCAGGACACTCTGCCCGAACTTCAGCCTATATTTACATACCTGAATAGCCATGGAAACAAACTGTACCAGGAGGGCTATTTTCTCAAGCTTGATGATCAAAATTCGCGTACGTCTTGCCGTCGTGATAGCCACAAAGAAAGTGCTGACGGCGTGCAGATGGAAAACCAAATGCGGATAGGACGTGGACGGAGTGCTTCGCGCAGCTTGTTGGCACTATCTTGTCTCTCTGGGATGCAGCAGAGCTTGATGCTGCTGGAGCAGAAGGGGAAGTACTCCCCAAATTCATAAATCTGACCGATGCCTCAATCAAAATGGTAAAACTCCTCGAATCCATTGGATGTGAATAGCTTCTCATCATTTCGCAGATCGAGGCTCTTCCAACAAGCTCAAACGACGATCAACCTCTACAAAATGTTCTCAGCATATCAACAGCAGGGAAGAACAGATACCTGCTCCACTTCAACTCTCATAATTCCCTAGTCCAATGGACTGCTGGCATTCGATTGGCCATATTTGAGTATACGACATTGCAGGAAGCGTACACTGGTGCATTGATTGCTGGTAAAGGAAAGTCTCTGAATAGCATCAACATTATATTGGCACGATCGACTTTCAAATACGAAGATTGGGTCCGTGTACGATTTGGCGCTGGCACACCTTGGAGACAATGCTGGTGTGTAGTCACTCCACCTGACGAGAAAGAGTTCCAGAAACTTCAAAAGGGACTCAACAAAAAGAAATCAGCCTATGATCGTTCCCGGCCTCCAGTCCTCAAGGGCGACGTCAAGTTCTACGATACCAGGAAGGTGACGAAAAAGACTAAGCCGGTCGCGTCAATAACTGATGCCTTCTCTGCTTTCGCAATCTACCCACAGTCGAAGCCGCTCATTGACGCCTCAACGCTCGTCAAAGTCGAAGGAACAATCACAATACATTCTGAACCTCCAACAGTGACAGAAGGGTTTGTTTTCGTCATGCCAGAAGTGCATGCGGCTGTTAGTGGTTTTGAAATGATGCTCCGATGGCTTTTCCCAGTTTTTGACACTTTTGCATTGTACGGTCGTCCTCAACGCTTGGTTGCTGATACCCTTGATCCGCGAAGTTTGATGTTTGCTATGCCGAAAGAAAGACGATATGGATATCTAGAAATTCTAGATGTTGCCGGACTCATCACCACTGAAGGCAGCCAGAATTGGTTGGAAGGCGAATGGAGACGCAGATTGAAGGAGCTCACTGCGAAACGCATGACTGCTATCGCCGCTAATGGTGGGAGTAGGCGAAATAGTCGGAGGAATACCCTCAGTTCCTTCAACGACAGAGCCTCTGTTCGCTCAGCACAGTCGATATCATGGGGTGCGCCACCAGTTGATGTCCCTGATGGAATTCCTCGAACCGATTCAGCGCCTCCAACAACAGGTGGTCTGAAAAATGCTTACTATCAAGGAGCACCTGAAGGTCATCGATCGGTATCGGATACTCAACATAATCGTGGTCCTGCTGGCGCAGACCGTTCATTTGAAACGGCAGCGGCACCGGCACCTCCACATCAATCCAATCAAGATGGTTCTGGATTGAGAAGCCAATATGATACTCCAGCCATTCAGGAAGGACAGCGTAATGGCGGGGATGAATTTGCCTCCACAGTCCCAGTAGAAGAACTAAGAGAGCTTCAGATGACATCAGGCGTCGAACCAGTCTCGAGGCCACCTGCATTTTCGCATGTACCTGGCACTGTTCCTCCGGCAAGCAAACTGCAACACTCACCAGAGCTACGGCGAACCAAAAGTCGCATGTCGAATGGGACTCTCTCTCAATTGGCTGGTGCTGGTGGTATTGCAGCACGGGAAGGAGTTGCTCAGTATAAAGCAAGTCTCGAGGAAGCCCGCATTGCTGAAGAGCAGAGGAAACAGTATCCAGGAGGTTATCCAGAGGAAAGAGGAGTACATAACGCCGCCATTACTGATACTGGGAGAAATGCTAATCAGAATGGTCTTCCTGAAGCTCCTGTAGAGACAACTGACGGGTTTTCTTTCGACCATCCTGCCCAATCTAATCCGCAATCCTCGAAAGACATTTCTTCATTTCCGCATTCTAATGTTCCATCCTATTACCACACGAATGATCCTACGAATACATCTTATACGAATTATAACTTTAATATCAACCCTACAGAATATGGCATAGCTATTTCACCTTCTTATGATCCCCAGACTACTCCTGAACCTGGCGTTAGCGAACCAGCACCACCTGCATATGGCTATCGGCCGGACCATGGACAGAGATCATCAATCGATTCGACACAATCCCATACCAGCAGTACAAACCGCATTAGTATACATAGAAAGGCATTACCTACGAGAAATTCCTCACAATCAATGTCGGATGACGTCGTCGTCGATGGGGCTGCCAAACCTCGCACTTCTTATGAAAGGCCGCGAACTGGCGTGATGCGCACTGTCGGTGGTACAGAACAAGATCAAACACATACCGTGCCAGGCAACGACATTCCCACAATCGACTTTGGACCGACCATCAATTATGTTCGGAATCCTTTAATCAGAGATCCCAGCCCCAACACCCGAGAACGCTCTGCGAATGCGTCTTACGCTGGCCAAGCTCCTCGGCAAGCAAGCAACAGAGAGGCCCAAGAACCTCAATACCAGCCTGGCCACCAAGCAAACCAAGGCAGCCGGACCATCCTATGGCAGCCAAACATGGCGCCACCTCGCTCTCAGTCTCCGAACAATCAGGGACTGACTCCAGAAGAATTTGTGGAGCAGCGTGCTGTAGCGGCCGGTGCACCACAATATAGTCATCGTCGCCAGCAATCGTCAAATGCCCTACGGACCGCTACACCCACGCCTCCAATCGGGCAAGGCCAACGATCAGAGTATTTCGGGCACTCGCGCAATAACTCCTCCCTCGATCTGCTCCAGAAACCCAGCTCTCGTCCTGGCTCGCGCGGAGCCGGTGCGACGCTCGGCGGCGGCGGACCCGGCGATCATATGACCAATCTCTCTGCGAGAGATCAGGAGCATCTGTCGAGAATAACGGGAGGACCGCTGATCAATCTAGTGGGGCCAGGGAACCGACAAGGATCCAACGCACCGACGGGCGGCCTCGTGGGAACCATCGATGTGCGTGAGCAGGAGAAGAGATGGATGAAACAAGGTATCAATAACCAGGCCGTGCAGCACGCCATCAACCAGCGCCAGGTGCATGGACAGTATCCGCCGCCGCCGCCGCAGGGACAGCTGCCGCCGCTGCCCCAGCAGGCCCAGGCCCCGCAGCAGTACCAGCAGGAATATGCCGGTCCGTTCGCGGGGCCGCAAGGGGGGTATGCTGTCGGACATGGTGGGTGGGCGGCGCCGAATCAGCCGCCGCAGCGGGGGCCGACGCCGGAGCAGTTGGGGTATCGGGAGAGGGTGCAGCAGCAGCAGCAGTTTTATCCGGGTCAGGCGCAGAGCCAGGGCCAGGGGAGGGGTGGAGGGCAGCAGTATCGTGGGTAGGAATCTAGACGGGTGGGATCTAATATCTATGGGATGATGTGCAGTGCTTGGGAATTGGTCGGCGTTGGGAGGGAGCGCTTGGATGTTCTAGAAGGATAGGCAGGGAGTTGGCATAACACAAGAATTTTCCTTTGTTTCCGGGCCTTGCATGGGATTGCCGTGGTGGGGTTTGCTTTTGCTCTTGCTTTTGCTGTTGGGTAGGGTAGGGCAGAGGCATGGGTTTGCGGATTAGATGGGGTATGGTGTAGAGGAGTCCCTCCTCTTCAGACAGACGGAGAGGTCGAATGAAATATTGTTCTTGCTCACGCCTTCCTTCTGCGCATTTGTGTGTCCTGTCGTGCGAGACCCACTCCATCCACGCGCTGTGCTTCTAGAGCGCCTAGAAGACAGGACAAGCACCTGCCTCCGTGCTGCAGTCCCCTCCCTCCCCGGTCTCTTCTCCGCCTCGATGCATCCAACCAATTGGAAAAACGCACGTCGCGGAACGAGGAGGAGGAGAAGGCTGGAGCCGGACGAGGCGGGTGTTTGGCCTGAATAGGACGCTTGCTTGGACTTTGTGTCTTGCAGCAAGCCCTGTTCTAGTGATATGAATTGGAGTGTTATGCAGGCTTGGATGTCTGAGGAGTGACGAGAGCAAGCAGCGGGCTGGTGCTTCGCCGTCGCAGCGAGCGATGAGCGTCGTGGGTGATGGCTCTGCGGTGTTGCGCTGTCCAGGTATCAGCGAGTACGGCTCGTGGATCTGATGCTGGTGGGTTTCGCAGATGGGGAAGGATGTGTGAGGGTATGCGCGTGGGATTCGTGTAGCTTTTTACGTTGAGGTGGGGAGGATTTACTACGACTGTCTGTATGCTTTATAAAGCCTCTATTCGTATTTAAGCTATACATATACCTACATATCTTACGTTGTTATGTACAGCACGTGATTTGAGGGTGTTCGAGCAGTACTCAGTACTCTAGTACTCGAACACCGGTATTCATGCTTCAAAAGGCCGCCGGTATGCTACTCAAGTATCCGTGGATACCAGAATACCGGTCCTCAGAGCCAGGCTCTGCGTCAAAGCAAGATCAATGCCATGAGTGTCGCAAATCCAGACATAAGGATGCTTGCCTGTACTTTATCACACCCACTTTTCCCGCGACTCTCGTCAACGTAATCGCTGGCCCCCGTATCTACAGGCTCCATGATCCAAGCCTGATGCGCGACAATGGCATCGTAGAAGCGCGCCCCCTGCTTCAGGTAGCCCGCGTCCGTGGGGTGCGTGCCGTCGCCGAGGTCCGACGGCACGAAGCCGGCGCGGAAGTCCACAAAGTCGACCGCCTGCCCCGCCGCCTTCTTGCGCGCCACGAGCGCCCGGATGTTGCCGTTGACGCTGTCGAAGGCCGCGGTCCAGCGCGCGTCGGCTTGCGGGTAGAGGCCGCCGACGAGGACGACGGCGAGGGGCACCTTGGCGAGGATGCCGTCGATGAGGTTTCCCATGCGGAGGTGCGCGGTTGCGGTGCTGAAGTTGCCGAAGATGTCGTTGGAGCCGGCCTGGACGAGGACGATGTTTGGTTGTCTGGAAAGCACAGACGGATTTGCCTTCTCGGCGACCTCTGGCATCGGACATCAGCCTATGACAGAAGGGTATTGCTTTCCTCAGCTACCACTCACGATTAATCCGGTAGCCAGGCCAGCCCTCGACATCGTTATCTATCATGGTCCCCGCCTGCCTGCTCCCCACCATGTTGACTTGATATCCGTGTTGGCGCAGCTGTGTTCTCAGGCCCTGTCGACAGCCATTCTGATCGGTGGATCCAGATCCATACATGATTGAGGCGCCCAGCACCATGATTCGCAGGGTAACGACATCATCGACCTGGCGCCGCCCAAGAGGCTCGAGGGATGCAACGTTGCTCAGCGAGGCTGACGACGGGCCAATTGCAGAAGAAGGAGACGCAGCGACGGCGGCTGTCAAGCATAGCCATGAGCCGACAATGGCCTTGAGGCCGCAAAGCCGGAATCGCATGGCCTCTCCGAGCCCTGATGCTATAGGGCTATGAGGGAAACAAACACATGGCAACGAGTAGAATTGCAGCAATCCATGAAAGATTCCATGGCGCGCCGAACCAGCGCGGCTTTATATGACATTATAGAGCTGACTTGCCAGAGCATAGGCCATACACGTGGGTGCCATCGAGGGCATCAAAGGCGTGCTATTTGGTGGCGCCGACCAAAAAAGTGGTCCTAAAGAATCTGGACTAAAGGCAAGGGGCAAGGTAGAGCGTGGAGCGTGGAGCAAGGAGGAGAAGCTTGCCATATAACCGTGAGAGACGAAAAGAAGAAGAGAAGCTTACTGTTGTTGAATGGAGAAGGTCATTCATCCATTGTTGGTAAAGGCCAAGCAAAGTGACCAAGCGGCAGTCGATGCTTGTTCAAGGAAGCCAAGGAAGCCAAGGAAGCCAAGGAAGATGACATGATCGAACGTTGATTTGGCCAGATGTAGATGTAGAGAGAGAGAGAGAGAGAGAGTATGGAGTAATGAGAATGTCTCAGAATGTCCGAGATGACCTCAAATTGCGATGATCCTAGGGAAAAGGGGGGTGGGAGTTCTACGGAGTAGCGGCTGTTTGGCGTCCTCAGATGATCCCAGATGATGTGCTAAGCATTTGGCTAGGTAACGGTCTATCGGGTTAGAGGGATGAGCTTAAATCCGCAATGCCTCCAACCAAAACAATTGTATTCCGATGCGTACTCTGCTCCATACTCCGTATGGCCCCTGAGAATTGAGAATTGAGAATTGAGAATTGAGAATTGGGAATTAAGAACCGAGAATTAAGAACCGAGAATTAAGAACTGAGAATCGAGGACTGAGAATTGAGAATTGAGAGGATGCCAGCCAAGTTGCCTCGGCACAGGCTAACATTAGGCAATATTGCGGGGTATTAGCGTGATGTTTGTTTACCTTTGCTTATTACGAAGTAGACAAGCAAAAAAAGCACGGGATGGCTTGTTTAGTCATCATTCACCACGTGGAATTAGAAGAATTACAAGAATTACAAGAATTACAAGAATTATAAGAATGTCAATGATCGCCATTCCCACTTCTGCTAATCCGCTCCTGCTCTTGTGCTCCCGCTCCCGCGCACCTGATTGCCGCTGAAGCTAAAACCCGTCGTCCTTGCCGTTGCCATCGCCATTGCCGTCGCTGTTGCCGTCGCTTCGAAAAGGCTGCATGCATGTGAGCAGTGAGGATGAGATTGAGGCAAGTGCCATATAAGAGGAAGAAGAAGGGCAAGCACCGGTTTCAGTTACCAGATCCCTCAACTGTTGAGCTTGTCCTCCTAACGTTGGGCCCCTTTGAAGAGTTTGGAGAACATCAGATGGAGGAGTTTGGGCGGGCTTACTCGATCATGAAGTATGTCCAGAACATGCTCTCTCCAACCAAATGCTCTTCATTTTTTGCAGCATCCAAGACGCCCTGGACAGAGAGGGCAATCCCAGCATCAGAGGCGCCTAGTTGGATGTCAGCTCACTCTTCCATCTCCCATTTCCAGCTTGTCCTCCCAAAGTTGGGCCCTTTGAAGAGTTTGGACAACATCAGATGGAGGAGTTTGGACGGGCTTACTCGATCATGAAGTATTTCCAGAACATGCTCTCTCCAACCAAATGCTCTTCATTTTTTGCAGCATCCAAGACTCCCTGGACAGAGAGGGCAATCCCAGCATCAGAGGCGCCTAGTTGGATGTCAGCTCACTCTTCCATCTCCCATTTCCATCTCCCATTTTCATCGTCACTCACACACATCTCTCCATTTCCCTATTTTGCGGCTCCTATGCCGACGCATCCAGCATACCTAACCGTGGAGATGGCGAGGGCAAAAAAGATATAAATCAATGCAGAATTCGTCGAAAATACGCCAGCTCGACTTAATAAACGGCGTCCTATTCTTCGCCTCTGCAGCTCACCAGCTCAGCGTTCTGCTTGCAACTTACCTTCTGCACTCGAAATCCACGGCAGCCCAACACTATCCCTTTCCCATGGGAATCTCCAACGGCTCCCATAATTCTTAGAATTCTTAGAATTCTTATCATAGTTGAGAAGGCTACTTATCGTTAGCCCAAACTCTAAATAAAAGCCATTTAGATCTAACTGTACACTCATGACATATGGGCATTGATCCACGCACTCCTGAGGGCATGAGTGCATTCATTACGAAGGTTAATGGGGGTGACTTTTTAAAGTAGAAAAAGGGGGGGATTGTTGGCAAGTTCCCATTTCGATGATAACAGATGCTGCACGCAAGTAACGTCCCATTGCATAAACATAAACATACACATACATCCACATCCACTGGCGCTCCTTCCAGACATCCATCGTATCCTTCTTGCAATTTCCCAAAACAACACAGCCAACCCCATAATCCCACTAACGCCGTCCTTCCCCGCTCTCTATCGTACACCCGTGCTCTCCGCTCCTGAATAACCGCAGCCGCTCAGCACCCGACCTCAACTACCGCCCGCCGAACATGCGGCTCACCATCCCGCCCGCCAGGTTCCTCGCCAGGCCGCCGGAGTACAGCGCGCTGCCTGCGAGGTTCGAGGCGTGGCCGAACTTGTCGCAGCGGGAGAAGGCGAGGGTATTCGTGATTGTGAGGACGAGCGCGATAACTGTCCCTGATCAGCATTCATCCTTGTTCTCCTCCCATCCCAGCTTCCGCCTCCTCCAAATCCAACACCAGCACAAGCGGGAGGAAGGCACGACTCACCAACAAGCGTCAGCCAGATAAACTCGAGCTTCACGACCGCCAGTATCGCGAGCGCGATCCACAGCAGCGGCTGCACATACAGCGCCATCCAGAAGAACCGGCTGTCGGTGGCGTTGATGATCTTGACGGCCGGGTCGGAGGACTCGAAGACCCATTGCGAGGAGCCCGTCTGCGTGTCGACTTCGTTCCACCAGCGCAGCCCGACGAGGCGGCGCCCGGCGATGTTTTTCAGGTAGTAGAAGTCGGCGGCGAGGAGGAGGATGGTGATGATGAAGATGAGGACGCTGGGGGGTGTTAGTATGGGATGAAGAGGGAGGGGGAGAGGACGGACAAGTTTGAGGTGAAGAGAAGGCCGAAGAGGTAGACTAGGAGACTGGCTATGAGGTGTTAGCATGTGTCCGAAACCCGAGTATCCACGACCAAGCAGCTCCTTTGCAGATTCTGTGCAATATCTCGTCCCGCAGCACATGCAAAGCTTCCATCCCCCTTCCAACGCAACGGCAATCCGGCAGCACCAGGACGGCCAGGTCAAACTCACAAGTCCTAAATCCCAGAAACCACAGCAACGTGATCGGGTGGCTGCTCAGCCTCCAACTCAGCTGTCCCGGCTGTGTATTCTCCATCTCTTCCTATGCTTTCTTCTCTGCGCGCAAATTGTGAATGTCTTGCTGTGTATGTATGTATGGGTTGAGCTCGGTCGTCGCGATATACATAGACGATAGCATCCAGAAGCCATCCACTCTAAAGCGTACGTGGAAGCTCGCGACCCCTGTCATCGCGGGCGGTGAGGGAAACCGGGGTGGCAGAATCGAGATAGCCGGGTCGCGGGCTGGGCGAGGGTAGCTCTAGCTCTAGGTTGTATGCCGACGTCAGTTTGGTTGAGCATTCAATGACGTCCTGAATTTCTGTTATGATTACAATCCTAAAACCTTGTTGCTGATCTCAGGAGATTTGAGCACAGCTCCCATTGTCATTGAAACCTCTCCTCAGCACACCACTTCGCACCTCCCTCTCACAATGGCGTCCTCCCCAGCCCTGCGCCGGGCACTGCTCTATGGTACCACCTCCCTCCCTCCCCCTCCATCCTCCACCTCCTCACTAACCCCCCATCCCCACAGTCCCCGCAACCTCGCAGAAGATGCTCCAGAAATCCCTCTCCCTCACCCCCGACACCCTCATGTACGACCTCGAAGACTCCGTCGCCGCGCACCTCAAGCCCGCCGCGCGCACCACCCTCGCGGCCTTCCTCTCCCCCTCCGCCGCCCCCTCCCCCTCGTCCAGCTCCGCCTTCCCCTCGCGCCCGCGCCCCGAGATCGCCGTGCGCATCAACGCCCCCTCGACCCCGCACGCCCTCGCCGACCTCACCGACCTGCTCACCCACGGCTCGCACAACATCGACGCCCTCGTCGTCCCCAAGGTCGACTCCGCCGCCGACCTCACCTTCGTGACCGACGTCCTGCGCCAGCTGCTGCCGGCGCGGCACTCCCCGCACCCGCCCGCCGGCTCCAAGCCCCCGATCCGCATCCTCGCGCTCGTCGAGTCGGCGCGCGCCGTCACGGACCTGCGCGCCATCTGCGCCGCGTCGCCGTACCTCGCGGGCCTCGTCTTCGCCGCCGAGGACTTCGCGCTGTCGCTGTCGCTGACGCGCACGCCCTCGCTCACCGAGTTCCTCTTCGCGCGCCAGTCGCTCGTCACGCACGCCGCCGCCGCCGGCCTGCCCAGCATCATCGACCTCGTGCACACCTCCTACTCCCGCCTCCCGCCGACGCTGCCCGCCGACGCGACCGCGCCGAACCCGGAGTGGCTCGCCGACGCCCCGACGCGCTCGCTCGTCGCAGAGTGCGCGCGCGGCCGCGAGATGGGCTTCACGGGCAAGCAGTGCATCCACCCGTCGCAGGTGGCGCTGGTGCAGGCGGCGTTCAGCCCGAGCGAGAGGGAGGTCGAGTGGGCGGTGCGCGTCGTGGTGGCGGATGTGAAGGCGGCGGCCGAGGGGAGGGGCGCGTGGACGCTGGATGGGAAGATGATCGATGCGCCGGTGGTGGGGAGGGCGAGGGGGATCGTCGAGAGGGCCGAGAGGTGCGGGATTGATGTGACGGCCGTGAGGGAGAGGTGGGCGGCGGAGGTGCCGCAGTAGAGTGGGCTGCTGGGACAGGGGAGGCGAGGCGATGCGAGGCGAGCGAGGAGAAGGGATGAGATGCACGATCAACATAGTAGAATCTATGGCAATTGTGGTATCTAGCTACGTAGTTCCTTGCATGTACAGCGCTGAGAATACAGAAATACAGAATCACGATATCAACGTTTATCAATACCTCTGCGGCCTCCAAAACCCCCTCAACTGGTCCTCCTCCGGAACCAAGTCCTGCAGGCTCGGACGCTGCAAGCTGTGCTCATGCTGTCCACCTCTGCCGAAATAAGTCCCTCCCCTCCAAGCCTCGCGAAACGACGTGAGATATCTCTCTCCGCCCTCCATTCCCACTGCCCTCTCATCGAGCGAATAACTCTGCTCCAGACCCGACTGTTCAAGATGCTCTCCACCCACCGCGCCATTGGAATAGACATCGGCGGCATCCGGCTCGAATTCGAAAAGCTGCTGCTCATACACGCCATCATAGATCTCCTCGCCGATCCCTACGTCCGCCATCTCCTCATCAACGCGCTGCATCGTCTGAGTCTCTGGAAAACGATCCCATGATCCCTGGTCCCGCCGGTCCTCCTCGCCTCCGTACAGAATTTCATGCCGCTGTTCTCCAGGAACATAGAGATGCTCTTCACCACCCTCATACAGTGCCTGCCCCCGAAGTTGCCGTGTCCAAATTTCCTCCATCATCGCTGTCGGCTCCGGGATTCTCCCGCGGACTACGGACACAGGTCGTGCAGGAATGGCTTCTGCAGATTCGTCTGCTGCATGCCAGCCGCGTTGCTGGTCATAATGCTCGATGGTATTGTGCTCCGCAGCCTCCTGTTGCTGTTGGGAAGTCTCGGACGCAACATCATTGTGCAGACCATCTGCACCATTTAGAGAATGAATGTTCGTAGTCTGAGCATTATCGTCTAAGCGTTCCGAATCATCTAAAGCTGCTCTGCCAGCTTCAAGCAGACGTTGACGCTCCTCATCATGCTTTGCGATCGGACTAAGTCTATTGGCATCGGCAGTGGCTGAAGGCGTCTCAACGCTCGTTGGAACAGGCAGCATAGAAGGTTGAGCATTGTCGTCACGCAGTTCTGGGCTCTTCGCTCTCTGCTGCGCACCAGGTTCTCTTTCTGGATACAGCTTCGCCTGTATTTCCATACCTTTGAAGATACCGGATTCAATCAACATTCGTTGAAGCTCGGCAGGAGAGGAACTGCGTGTTCGTTCATGATGGGCATCTTCTGAGACAGTAACCTTGTCCTGCTTGCTCCTCGATTGTGCTCCGTCTTGACGAACATCCTGTGACACAGTAATCCTGCCATGCTCACTCCCCGATTGGGCTGTCTCGGTCCAACTGACATAATTCGTGGGTTTGCTCGAAGTAACACTTGCTGTCTTCGCCACTGGTCTCGGTACAAAAATCTGCTCATGCTGCGGCTTTGGGAGAGTAAGCTTTTGGGGACTAGATAGCCCAGTTCCAAATCCCAAATAGGGCATCTTGCTCTGATGTCGAGGCCGCTGCGGAGATTTAATCTGACTGTAGGGTTTTCTCTGTATGATATGCGAGCCAACTATACTTCTCCCAGCATCCGAGGGCAATGCCGAGCCTTCTCTTCTTCCCTGATTCGTCCCAATATTACGAAGTGGTTGTCTATTTGGTGCGAAATAATTCGATATCTCATTCCTCGCACGTTCTCGCTCTCTCTTGCTTTTCTGTGCTGACTTCGAAATGATGACCTCCTTTTCACTGCTAGGAGGCTGATGAGTTGGTTGCTTCAAGAATTGCATTTCCGAAAAAGCCAGATCTGGTACTAAGCGGCCGTCAGCCTGAGAACCACAAAGTTGGAAACCACTTACAACCCCTCGTGCGAGAAGGAGACGATGCTCTGCAATTCCTGAAGATACCTGCGCCAGGACGCATCTGCAGATGATAAGTTTACATTCCAGGCACATTCTTTTGGAGAACACACCGTCAAGCGCGCTTGGGCGATATTTTTGGAAGTGAAACTCCTTATAAGGTCCTCTCCTGCTCTTCTGGAGGCCTTTGCAGCATCTCCTCTTTTGACCTTCTTCGACTTCTTCTTGACAACCTTTTCTTCCTCAACAATATCTTTGGTTTTACTCTTGGCTTCATAGCGATCAGCCTTGGTTTTATGTCGTTTTCTCTCCTCGAATGCCTCCTTTCGTCGTGGACCTTCGGGCTCAGAGCTGGTGTCGCCGCTTGATGAAAATGGATCGGAGTGCTTGCACTTTTTGTTTTCCAAAAAAAGTTTGCGATGATTATCTTTGTGCCCTGTTTCTGGTGGAGGAAGTGTTGGCTGATTTTTAGGCGATTTTGGTCGGGCATATACTGGCTGGACCAGTGAAGAGTCTGACGAGGTGTGATGCTTGCGCTTGCGAGACTGGCCTCTTCTGCCACTTTTCTCTGGTTCCATTATGCTATTGTTGTGGTCAAAAGGTTCGGAATCATAGGAATCATAGGCAGCGTATTCTCGCGGTTGTCGCCCAGTTGTATAAGCTGCTGCCGAGAAGCATCAGTGAGATTGATGGATTCTACACACCAGCAGCTCGCAATAACTCACCATGAGCGATGGAAACATCGTCTAGTCTTCGCGCTCGAGGATTCTCTTCTGCGAGATGTGAAAGCCAGCTTTGGACGTAATCATTTGGCGCGTCTGCTCTTGGGAGCATCTCCAACAGGTCTGGATAGCGCCGACTTCTCGGCCTCTCATGCAGAGGACTGTTCGAAGCCACATTCATATTTCGATGCAGCACCTGTTCAGCCTCTGCCTGGTGATGATGTCTTTCGTCCTGCTGGCGAAGGCGATGGCGATGGCGATGGGATCTACTTCTGTGGCCATTGCCACAGTCCATGGATGAACGAGGAAGAGACAGAACCAGCGAATAGAAGCACGGCTTAAGCAAAGCAAAGCAGATTGTAAAGCGAAGTTTTGACAGAGAAAGAAGTGCACACGAGCTGCCATTGATGAATGGAGAGAGCAGTAGATGCGAGGAGAAGCGGATCAGACATGATGCCTGTAGAAATTTGAGCAACAGGCAGTTGCGACCAGAGACAGCTTCTCGTTTGAGGAATGACGGACGGGTCACGAGATTGGAGGTGGAGGATTGAAGAAAGGATAGAGTAGATCGATGGGTTAAATGTTAACGTTCCTTTCTTTGTTCTCAAGTGTCGTTTGATTTCCTAGGCCTGTCCTAGGAAATCTGTTTTCTTTAGTAGCGTTTGGATTTCCTAGGCCTGTCCTAGGAAATCCGTCTTCTCCT